>Ga0315912_10000035_pt1 | contig 371504 bp, 549 predicted proteins | sample VfabasoilMG_FD_204469 | JGI IMG/M metagenome (GOLD analysis project Ga0315912, IMG submission 204469) | Garden soil microbial communities collected in Santa Monica, California, United States - V. faba soil | ecosystem: Environmental > Terrestrial > Soil > Garden | place: USA: California...
GAGATTGATGAAATGATGCAACAAGTTAATCAAGCTGAACAAATGCAACAACAAGCGCAACAATCAACTGCCGCACCATCACCGGTAGCATCAGCTACGGTAGCAGCACCTCTTCAAAATGACCCTATGGCCAAAATGAAAGAGATGTACGAAGGGATGGGTAAATTTTTAAAAGAAATGGAAGCAATGAGCAGCAATCAAGCAATGATGAATGAGTTTCATTCAAAAATGAGTGAAATGTATGGTGAATCATACAAGGCACAGATGGATGAAGCCAAACTAGGTGAACTTTTTTCAATGTACAAGAAGGTGAAAAGCGGTAACGCCGGAGAGCCTGTAAATAGCATGAATGAGACAGCACCAGTAGCTGAGGTTGCAGTTGCGGAAACAACAGCACCTGCAGTTGAAGAAGGACATGGTGTTTCTTTATCACATAACAAACACGCTGGTGAAGAACAACAACCACGTATTGAAAATGGTAAAGAGTATGCAGCACATAGAATCAGAGTAGCTCTCCAAAAAGAGTCTATCGAGAAGAAAATGTCTGCTCTTCTTAAGGAGAACATGAACCTTACAAAGCAACTTAACAAAACCAAGACTGAACTAACTGAGTCAAAAGGAAAAGCGACACAGGTTGAATCGATCAAGAAATTGAACGAAGACTACAAAGCTGCTCTTGAGAAATACAGAGGTCAGTTGAAGGAGATGGCAGTGTTGAATACAAACATCTCTTATGTGAACAACCTATTGGTAAATGAAGGACTTGCTCTTTCAATGAAAGATAAGGAAGAGATCATCGAGAAGTTTAAGAAAATCGGCAATATCGTTGAGTCTGAAAACACATACAAAAAGTTATTGCAAGATTTGAGTCAGTCAAAGAAATCAATCAAAGAGTCAGTTGAGGATAAAGTAGCAAACATTGTAGAGAGTTCATCTGCAAAGAAACTTGAAGAATCAGTGAATGCTTCAACACCTGAAACAGAACATATCAATAAAATTTTGAAATATTCTGGTATAAAATAAGACTTTTGAAAAAGTGGAATGTATTTACATACACTAAGGCAAATAAGAAATAAAATAAATATCCAAACATAAAAAAATAAAATGGGATTTTTAACAGAAAGCAAAGAAGTTGGTAACATTGGTTTAAAGCAACTTCGTGAACAAAGAGAACTTATCACAAACAGATGGGATAAAATCGGTTTGTTGAAAGGTCTTGAAGGCAACATCAGAGAAAACTGCGCACAGTTATTCGAGAATCAGTTGTCTTATATGATCAACGAGTCTACAGACTCAGCATCAAGCGGTCAATTCGAAACCGTAGCATTCCCTGTAATCAGAAGAGTATTCGCAAAGCTTTTGGCTAACGACATCGTTTCTGTTCAGGCTTTGAACTTGCCAATCGGTAAGTTGTATTACATGAACCCACACGTTTCTGTAAGAACTAACACCAACGCTCACACATCTCCTGATGGTGCGTACTCAAATGCAGCAGCACTTGGTACAGGTGGAACTCAGTTCGAAACTCGTTCGTTGTACGATGCGTTCTACGCTTCTAGCTACGATCAAGAAGGAACTTCATTGTTCGACATTAGCAAGGGCAAGTTCACAGTAGTAACTGGTACTTGTACTCCTTCACCAGCTTACGTTCTTGGCGACAAGTATGTAACTGCAACTATCGCAGGTTTCTCAACAACCTCTCAAGGTAAGTTGATCGGCCCTGTGGGTGTGCCTATGGACACTGAAAGCTTCTTAGCTTCTTTGAACATCACATCAACTGTAACTTTCGCTGCAGTAGCTCCTTACACCGATGCTAACATCGCTGCAGGTGGCGCAATTCCTTACAACGTTAAGGTGCAAAAGTACGGTCAGGCTATCGTTGACAAGAACGGTAACTTGGTTATTGTAATCGACTTGACATACGGCGGAACAAACGGATACCAAGCATTGACTGCAACAACTCCTACTTTCAACTTCTCTTACAGAGTTTACTCTTCTTTGGAAGAAGATTCTGAAATGGCTGAAGTAACATTCGGTCTTGATGAAGTAACTGTTTCAGTTGAAACAAGAAAAATGAGAGCACAGTGGACTCCTGAACTTGCGCAAGACGTAAGTGCATTCCATAACATCGATGCAGAAGCTGAATTGACAGCATTGTTGTCAGAGCAGATGGCTGCTGAAATCGACAGAGAAATCCTCAGAGACCTTAGAAGAGGTGCTGCTTGGGTAGCTCGTTGGGACTACAATGGTTTGAGAAAATCATCAACCACATACTACGGAACTCAGAAGGATTGGAACCAAACTCTTATCGAGCTTGTGAACAAAATCTCTGCTCAAATCCACAAGTCAACTCTTAGAGGTGGCGCAAGCTGGATCGTAGTATCTCCTGAAATCAGTGCAGTATTCGATACATTGGAGTACTTCCACGTATCAAACGCCGCTCCTGAGCAGGATAAGTATAACATGGGTATCGAAAAAATCGGTAGCCTTAGCGGAAGATACCAAGTATACCGTGATCCATACTCACCAGCTAACACATTGTTACTTGGTCACAAAGGATCATCTATCCTTGAGTCTGGTTACATCTACGCACCATACGTGCCGATGCAATTAACTCCGGTTATGTACAACCCGTTCGACTTCAAGCCGATCAGAGGTATCATGACTAGATACGCGAAGAAATTCATCATCAACCGTTACTTCGGTAAGATTTTGGCTGATGGATTAACAACCTTCGGAATTGGATTACTCCAATAATCTGAGTGAATAGAAAAAACAAACAAGGACTAGAGAAATCTAGTCCTTTTTTTATGTCCTTTGAGTCTTAAAAAGTATTTATTGTAAACCATTCACCCATGAAATTATATTTTTTAGCGGTCGCTTTAGCTAACATATACTTCCTTGCACAGGCAGGTATTGGTGAGAGTATTGTTGATGCTGGTGGAGCTATTGATAGTCTTCGTCAAAACAATGCTGTTGTTGGTATACTATATTTTATAGTTATTGTTCAGGCCGGTGTTATCGTTAAATTATGGTTGAAAGTAAACCAAATTTCTAACGACAGAATTACCGATCTGAAGGAGAGACTTAACTCTGAGGAAAAATTAAGACAGGAAATAAAGGATATTTACACTAAAATGAATTCAAAATAATACTATGGATAGAAGTAAAATAAACAACATCGGGATTTTTATATTCGTTGGGTTTATTGCATGTTTTGCAGCCTTCAGCGGTTATGTGTTCTTCAACAACAGTTCGAACTTGGCAATTAATATTCGTTCAAATAGCGAACAATTGAAAAGAGATGGGGCAGTTAATGAGGCACTCACCAAACTTTTAGTGCACAAAAATGACACCATCTCAACTTTAGGAAATAAGCTTGAGTCAATCACTAAAGTTCAAAAGAAAGACAGTGTATCTATTGTTAAAAAAGACCTTGTTATCAAAAAGTTGAAGGATGAAAAAGATTCTTTGTTAAACGTCATCAAAGCATATAAGTGGAGCGATATTGAGCCGGTTAAGGATAAATTGAACTAATGAAAAAACTCATTGTAACGATATTGTTGTTATTTGGATGCATTCTTTATAGTAATGCGCAGATTTATTCCAAATCATTAAATCAAACTAACCCTGAAGTTGTTCAAATATTTAGTGATGTTTTCTATGGTGAAACAAATAGCCCATCATACATTCATTTTTCAATATACGTAACCAGAGAATTAAATGTAGATGATCCAGCATATGCATATAAATATCAAATCATGATTGTTAACCATTCATTGTATGCAAGAAAACTATCATCTATATATATGTCTGGTATGAAAACGTTTGCCAATGGTGTGTTAATTAGTGGTGCATACCCTAACGGTTTTTGGGCAATAGTTCAACCGGAACAGCCAACATCACTATATTGGTATAAAACCAACGCATCATCATTAAATTTCGGCATATCGTGGGAGAATATAGTATTTTATTAATATGGCAAAAATAGACACAGAATCAAACACAATAACTTTTGGTCTCAAGGAATTAATAACTTCGGCCTTGGCAATCATATTTGCCATGCTTGGATTATTCTATACTTTTTACAATATGGCGGTAAGCAACATGACTGAAAAGTATGAGATCAGCGTAAAAACTATGGATAAACTACAGACTGACATTGATCAAACTAGTGGTGATGTTTCTGACGTTCGTGATATGCAAATAAAATTGAATACCTACTTGGAGATTATCCTGAAGCAGACTATTGATAAGAAGACTCCCGTTGGTGAAACTAGTGGTGGAAATGGGTCTACTCAATAGCCATTTGAAATTCCCCGTCATCCACAGTCCAATCGTTATCATAAACTAACTCGTATTTCGCACGGGTTATTGCAATGTATTTCAAATTAAGTTCTTGTGTGTACTGCCAAGGTTGTGATCCTCTGAGTGGCATATCTTTCGGCATAATAATGAACACCCTGTTAGCCTCCAATCCTTTTGCTTTGTGCACAGTACTCAGCACAATTCCGTGGTCTTTTTTTATCGCCACATCTTTATCAACCACATCTTTAAAAATATGATTGATTCTTTTTGAAAGCTCATTGATGTCAAGAGTCATTGACATTAAGAATCTCAAAATTTTGACCTTGTCACGGAGAGCAATATAGCCCAAATCTTCTTCATAATTTACGTTACCGTGTTTAATCAACCTTTCTTGGTAATCTTTAAGCATGTTGGTGAGAGAAGCATCTAATTGTGACATGCTTTTTTTACCCGCAGTGAAGTTGATCAACGATTCCCCGATGTCGCTACCATTTATGTGTGCTTTTTTACCTTGTACAAGCAACTCAAAAAACATTTTAACCAAAGGGAATGTTTTTCTAGCAAGAATAAAATCACCAGCTTCAGCTTCGTCGACAGCACAACCAGTACGAACAATACCTTCCGGAGCATTGTCCATTGGTTTAATGTCAGTCACAATTTTATTAGCTTCTCTCACAATAGCTTTTGCACATCTGAAGGTTGTCGTCAATGGTAGTACAATTGTGTTTGGCAATTTTGTGAGATTGTTAAATGAGAATGCATCAGACCCCGCAAACCCATAAATAGCTTGCATGTCATCACCCACAAAAATCATACGACCAATAACTTTACCTGATTTGTCCTTTTTAATGGCTTTCTTTATAAGTTCATGCTGTGCTTTCGATAAATCCTGAGCCTCATCAACCAAAATAAAATCTTGTGGGAACATCCAAATTTTTGGATCAACGTAGGGTAGATAAATCATGTCGGTAAAATCCATACATGTTTTATCATTTAACATTTCTTCCAATATTTTAAATAACCTATCTATATCCTGATTGTCGAATTTTACCTCATGTCTTTCACACAAGTCCGGAACATATTTTTTATTTAGAGTTAACGTGCTACGAAGAAGATTGATCATCTTCTTCATGTTACTAATGTATTGGGACAGATTGGGGATTTCGTTAACATTCCACGTCTTCAAATGCTTTGTGATATACTTGTCTGCTTTGTATATGTCAAGAACAATGTTTTTATACTTTCTTTTGATAGCAGAATATCCCAAGCCGTGGGTAGTATAGCAAAAAACAGACGATGGAAGTCTTGTTTTAAGTTCGTTTCTTATGTGAACATTGAAAGCAAGAAATGTCGTTAGGTCATTTGGCGGTAAAAGCTTACAAATTTCAACAAGAGTTGTTGTCTTACCGGAGCCAGCACGTGCTCTGATGATCAGATTACCTTCACCATCAACAACCCAATCATATATTACAACCTGTTCGTCAGTTGATATTGGATTATATGGGTGTGCTCTAACAACGTTACTTACCTGTTGTGTCGTACCAGTGCTCATTGTCGATGCCGTCTTTAAGTTCGTAGATTTTACCGTTTTCAATTACTAAGACCCTAAGACCTTCCTTCCTTACAAAAATTTCGTCACCATATATTATACCGTTGTAATTAAGTCCATGCAGTTCGTTGACTGTATCGACCTGTATATCGTATATCTGTGGATTAAGTAGGACATTTGTGTCATTTAAGAGTTTCATTTGCTCCTTGATGGTACTAGCAAATATATCACAAATTCTATCCAGTTCCAATTTGACTACTTTTAATCGTTCATATTCTTCGGCAGGTAATGGTCGTTTTATTGGATCAACGGTGTGGGATATTAGTGTGTTGGTAATTAAGGTTCTTGCCAACTCCAAGCCCATAAATTTGTGTTCGATCAAATCTAATTCCTTATCGGTCTTTTTAGATGGAGCAACATATGGTCTACCATACTCATTAACCCCAATAGTATATTCAAATGTGAACATGTCAAAAAATATTTTTTTCTAAAGTTGATATTGATATGTCGTCATCCAAATTAACCGATTCGAGTTTGAAGTTAGAATTATTTTGTTTGATATGTTTGACATACTCCATCTTCGTCTTCTTATCTGGTAATCCTATCTCCAACATCATATTAATACGACCATCACGTTTTAGTGCGGGGTCAAGTTTCTCAAGATGATTTGTTGTTATTATGAAAATAACATCATTGGGTGTGAATGAACCATCGAGAATGTTCAATAAACATGATAATGTGATTTTTATTTGTGGTGTCTTTTCTTTATCCTCCGATGGATTGTTTGCTCTACTAATTTCTTCAAATAAACAATCAATGTCTTCAAATAAGATAATTGATTTTTGTGGTCTTCTTGCGATCAATGAGATTAGAGTTGAATCTGTCATATCTTTAGATACATTGATCGTGAGTACATCACGTTTAGTATGATTTGCAATTGCAACCGATATGGATGATTTACCACTTCCAGCCACTCCATGAAAAAGGTATGTTCTTTTATATTTTAACCCCAATTTTTTATACTGCTCTTCAGATTTTGTGAATTTATCAACATCATTAATGATTGCAGACTTTATTTCATCCTTCAAAAAAATGTTGTTAAATGTTTTGTTCAGAATATTTCCATACACCATTATCTCACCATTGTTGTTAAAGTAGTAACGTATGTTGTTGTTAACATAATTAGTACGAATATGTGCAACGAGGTTTATCATCGTACTTCTTTTGAAGGCGAATAGGTGAAATGATTGCTTATCATTTTTATACGGTGTATGAGAATTTGAAATTGTCATGCTTGTTTTGGATAACAAAATCCATCCACCATCAGGAGTCTTAAAAAGAAGAAGTCCCCGGCTGTAGAATAGTTGGATGTTCCGTGTAGTTTCTCCGTCGATGAAATTATCGTAGATCGTTCGGTAATAAGCGTTTTTGATTTTATTTTGATGCTCAATCGTGATGAAATTCTGGATTGCGTAAAAAAATTGTGAGGATTCCTCTACCTTCAGTGTGTACAGGACATTATCAAGAATTAAATTCCAGACCCACCCCAAAAATTGCTTAATATTTAGTGCAATTATTCCCACCAAACCCAACAATAGGGTTGTTGTCAATATTGTTTTATCCATTTAGATGTATTTATGTAAAATAAACCATTATGGCAGTAATAACCAAGGCAGAAAGAGAAAAATTGTACCTATTCGTCAAACATGAATTGGGTTATCCGATCAGACCGTTTGTACTTAAAGAAGAACAACTTGATTCCTTTTTGGAAATGGTTATTGAGGACTATAGTAGCTACGTCAACAATTGGTTGATCGAGCAGCAATGGGTTGCCCTCCAAGGACTATCCGTAAACACTGCAGATTTCATAGAGGCCTATACAAGCAAATCTACGAGCTTTATGGACTCTTTTACCCATGCCTACTCTAAGCAGGTCGGATTGGGAATGCATGCTCCTGCGGGAAATACGTGGGAATTAAAGCGTGATTTCGTGACTATCTCTGCAGACACCCAACTTTACGTAATTCCGGCCAATAGAGAGCTTAATGAAATCCTCTGGACAACCCCTCCACAGATCGATAGCGGCCTTGTAGACCCATTTGCGCTTCAGAACTGGTCTGCATCCAACTTTGGATGGAGCTACCTAGGAAGACCCGCACAATACATCCAGCCGACCTATTCCTTATTGCTTTCAGCACAGGACAGATCGACCAAAAGAAGAATTCTGCAGTCTGAATTAACATACCGTGTAACTGGTGGCCCTAACGGAACCAAACTTCTCTATTTGTACCCAATTCCGGGAGATAGATTTGAGATTTCAAACGGATTTTCAAAGCACTATGAAGGTAGCAAAGTTTGGTACTTCTATTACGACACCAACGACATGGGAAGAGACAAATGTCTTGAAGATAACAGCGATGTGATTAAGCTTCCTAGTGATGCTCCGATCAATGTAATCAAATGGGACAAATTGAACAGTGTTGCGAGAACCCAAATCAGAGATTTGTTCATTGCGAAATGCAAAATTGCTGCGGGTCAGGTTATGGGCTTCTACAGTGGTGAACTTGGTTCAGCACAAAAAGAGTTGACTATGGACTACAGACATTTACTTGAGGAAGGTGCACAACTTAAGGAGGCAACGATGACCGCGATCCTAGAATCATTAAATAAAATATCTCTTGTTCAATTAACCAGAGATAGAGCAGAGATAGCACAGAACGTGAATAAAGAAAGAGGATTCCAACCTCCAATGTTCCCAATCATGACAGCTTAATATGGCAAAGAAAAAAGAACAAAATATTGATCTCGATCAGGAAAGATTTGGTCACTTCATGAGTGACAACAGCTTCGACTTTGATATTATGTTGGGTAGAAATTTTCTTGAGACCGATTCACCGTTTAAGGTGAAGTACTATCGTATTGATGTTTTGAAATCAAAAGTTGACGATCTTTATGGTGAATCAAAACCAGAAGACAAAAAATTCTTCAGTACTGTTGAGTTCCACGTCATGCTTGACATTGACGATGGTGATACCACATATTTCGGTGATGACGGTATACCTAGAAACGATTCGGGGCCATTAACATTCGGTATCTATATTCAAGAAATTGAAGAGAAGAAGGCCGAGATTATGAGAGGCAGCTATGTATCATTTAACTTCTCAGGTGCCAAGGAAAGATTCTTCGAGATTGTAGAGGCTGACAATGTGAGCGATTTGACATCCAGAACAATTGGCGGTTATAAACCGTACTGGAAAAAAATTGTTGCTATTCCTGTGAAGGAGGACGTTATTCCTTTCAGAACAAATATCTAATCATTTTTTACTAAATGATCTTGACGTATTCTTTCTAACTGTTCAACAATGTAATCGTGTTGTTGTTCTGACCAAATATTTAAATCTTTAGCATACTTCACGTACATATCGACCGTGAACTCAAGGAATTCTAAATCTTTTGGAGCTATTTTTTCTGAAAGAAGCTTTTGAATTTCACCTTCGAGTTTTATTCTTAGTGCTTCCTTAGTTTTTTTCTCTTGTCCTAATTTATGATAAAAATATGCACAGCCGCATGCTAAGAGTATAGCGCATACTGATAATATTATCACCATTTTCTCTCATCCATTAAGTTAATAACGGTGCTTCAATCTTACCCAACGATTCATAATTCTCAACCTTACAATCTTCCAACGTAAAGTCTGTGATGTTTTTCACATCAGGATTGATAACCAGTTTGGCGTTACTTTCAAACAACTCGTAACCGGATTGTCCATCAAGCAATGTTTGAAGTTTATCTTCAACTCTTGAGAGCCACTTTGTTGCTGCATCGATGTGTGCATTGTATAAGTGACAGTCAACCATTTCACACGAAAGAATCATTGGTAGCATATTCACACACTGTGCAATCATCGACAAAAACAAAGCATATGATGCAATGTTATAGGGATTGCCCAAGAAGAAATCATTTGATCTGATATTGACCAGTACTGAGATGTACCTACGGGGAACACCGAGTGCATCCAATCTTGTATGGATGTCCGTTAATGTTTCGTTTGTTATTTCAAGTTTGCGTTTTCCGAATTTATAGAACACAAATCTTTCAGCAAGCTCTTGTAATTCGGGTGTCATCAAATTATTATCCACAGCATATTTGACACGCTTGTTCAAATCAATTGGCTGAGTGTAGAACTGCATGTAGTTGTGACATGATGGGAGACCAACATTACCGTCCTTAATGTCTGCGGGGTTGTGGGCAGTGATGATCATTCTACGATCATCCGGGTCTGATTTCAGTTTTGAAATTACATCATTCAATTGATCAACCTTACCACCGAAAGCTCTCCACTGACGACCATAAACAATGTCAAGATCGCCGAATGTGTATTCTATATCCTGCACCCAATTTCTTCCGTCAGCAAGTTGACCTCTTTTAATCAAGTCAATTTTGTGACCAACTTTTACTTGTTCAATGAATTCGGCTTTCTCCATTACGGGAGCACCAAGGGGAACATACTTCTCATTATACCAACGGAAGGCATCATCATTCCAGATGTTGCATTTGTTGTCAACAAGAAACTTTATGTTTGTGTTACCGGCAATAAACCAAAGTAACTCAACGTAGATGTTCTTGAAAGAAGTCTGTTTGATATTCATGAGCGGGAATTCCGCTCTGAGGTCGACTTTCATTTTTTCTGAAAATCTGCTTCGTGCATCTCCAACACGGGTCTTTACTTCCTTGTCTGGATTTGTGAGTAATTCGGTAAGAGTTTCGTAGTATTGGAGTTGATACGGCTTAATTGTCATAAAGTTGCTTTCGGATTGCGATAAGTTTATCGTTCAGATATTGAAAATCTGATTCGTCCGGCAAGCTACTATTTTTATACAATTCTTCCAAGGAATTAGCAATATTTTCAGCGTAAGCCATCGCTACGTCATATTCGACGTTTCCAAGCTTTATATCCATCAGGAATTGACGATCTTCAGTCCGTTTGAGGATTATACCCTTTCCTTCTGCGATCTCCCTAGCCACGCTCAGGAGCCTTACACAGTGGGATATGTTTTTGGTGTCATAATCCTGCTTAAGGTTGTTATTATGTCGTTCAGGGTTCCGTTTTTCGACCCAATCCCAATATTCCCGGTATTCTCTACAATGTTGGACATAACCGTCCTTGTTGTATGTGAAATATCCAATAAATTCTATGTCGGGAGAAAATGTTGATCCTCTCCTATTGAGACCAACCATCGGTAAATCCATCCAATTTTTAGGTATTGATGACAACCGGATTTCATTGGAATTTTCCATTTCAATACCTTTGAATCCGTAACCCATTGGAAACCCATAGCTTCTTCGTTCCTCCTTTATGTTTTCAATGCTTATATCATCCATTCGTTGATCACCAAATAACATATGTGATGTCCTGTCGTAGTATAATGCATAACTATCCTTTGCATTAGTTAATGCAACGACACCACAAAATTTTTGATCGTACCCATTTTTACTTAGAAACGATCCAAGGCTTTTTGTTTGACCATCTACCATAGCATAGCAAAAATCAATTGGTGTTTTGCGCTCCGGCTCAACGGGATTAACGATCTTTTTATTCAGACCACGAGCTTTCTTTATTTGGGTTGTTGCGTAGTCTCCAAATGTTTTAAAACATTTTTTTGAGAGAATTTTATTGATGTCGATTTCATCGATCAGGTGACTATTATGATTCCATCCAATTACATTATCCATATTTTGATATGCAGCAAGCATTTCAAGAACGTTTGGATTTCCTACAGAGAGTAATTCAATAAATTTACCAACCTCCATGTAGGTGATGTCTTGATCAGTTGGTTTTGATTTTTCGACAACATGATTGTAACTATGATCAGCGCGATGGTGTAATGAATAGAAATCTTCTTTTGTTAAATGATAGATTCCATACACATCACGATCTGACTTGGGGGTGTGCAGGTTGAAGGCGTATGACCCAATAATAACCTCAGCCAACACTAAATTATTGGCCTTGATGAACTCTTGGGTGTATTTTTCCTTTAAATAGGGCATATTAGCTTTTTCTTATCAACATAACCTTGTCACTTACCTTATACGCAAGAACGGCTTCTTGGTTGTAGTGTGTGATGGTAAATTTGATGATTTTTTTAATGATCTTTTTTGAACATTTTACACGCACAGGAATGACTTTGTCCCTGTATAATTTCTCCTGTGAATCGTCTATCCATTCGCCCTTGGCGGTTTTCATGATAGTTAGTCCACCAGCAAGAGATTTCACATACGCATCCCATTTTTTGTGATGATCATATGAGAATGGTTGTTCATTTCCAGAGGCTGGAACAAAAATTTCCCACATTTTATCCTCTTTCTTAGCTTCATTTTTTGAGGCAACTAAACTACCAACAATTATGAAAAAAATTATTAAAATAACAACTACTGCAGTCATGATTTTTTCTTGATTATAGTTTTTAATTCATTTTCATATGCGACTTTTTCGCCATATGCTCTTTCGGCTTCGGGACTATTGAAAAGTTCACCAATGATGTTACCTTTCCATCTTATGTTACTTTTGTATTCATCAACTTTTTCCACCATTCCACAATCATACAAAGCCTTGATCTCTGACTCAAATCGGAGTATGGGCCTAAAAGGTAATAACTCTCCATTGAATCTGGTTATTAATGTTCTGAAAAAATGTGCCAAGCTTATGTCGGGAGCATTTCTCCATATCCGAAAATGCCATATACAATTACTCACATGTTGATGTGACATATGTTCATGTGAAACAACCTCACCAGAAAATGTCGTCTGTGTTATAGGTTTTTTCATAACCTTGGATCAAGTTGCTTTTCTTTCTCTACTTCGATGATCATTTGTGCGAGCAATTGCTTGTATTCTTCATTATCGGTCGTTATTTTATTGTACGGTGTTCTGAGCATTTTCATCCCCAACTCGAATTCCTTTATTGAAGTCTGCAACTTTTTCTTAACACCCTTCTTCTTTATAAGCTTGTCGAATTTCTTTTCAAACTTATAGTTGTGTCCATAAACAATTGTTAGATAGTCTTCGTTTCTCACTTTGATATATGGAGCAATCCCCGGAGTGTACACCTTCTCTGGTTTGATAACAATACCCTCCATTCCCATCCTTCTGGTAATATGATCATAGAAGTTGTTGGACGTATTTAACGACTTACCAGCACCAGCCACATTGTTAAGTGATACGTGATAATCGTTTTCAGCTAGTTCATGTGACTTGAAATTCTTAAGTCTCTCATCCTCATCAAAATTAAGAACAGCAAATGGACGATCAGACACCATACGATACATGGCGATGTTACTTTCATTTTCAAAAAGAAACTCACTGTCATCATCCAATACAACTTTTAATATTGCGAATGGCTGAATATCAACTGCAGCAGATTCACTACCATGAAGTTCAAGCTGTGATTTGAAGTTGTTTGAGTACTTCATTTCTTCAGACAGACTCAAATGATTATAGTCATACAAATTCCGGAAGGTTCTTTCCTTGGTGTGTCCATACTTCTCGGTAAGAGCATCTTTCTTTTCATTCTTACGATCTTCCAAGTATTGTTGATAATCCTCTCTCTTTTTGAATGATTCGAGTATGTTTTCAAATCCATGCTCTTCAAGTAGTTTGGATTCACTCTCAACAGCAAGTGATACTGGTCTAAAGTGATTATCAATCAGTCCACCACCAATCAAATTCCAAGGTAAAATTTCCGCATCCAAAATGATCAACTTGACGTTTTTGTTTACGAACACTTTAGGAAAAATGCGTTCAGCCAAATTAGCAATTACCGGACGCAACAATTCCATCACACTATCCTTTACTCGGTAACCGTTTCTTGTTACCACATAAGATTGTGCAACGTCTTTGAAAAGATAAACGTTTCCGCGACTACCCATGTACTTCGGCTGCATGATCAGACTCTTAACACCAGCATTTTTATAATACATGATCGCTTGGTTGAGCGATTCAAGAGTGTTATTCCCAACATCTTTGTCGGCAGGTGCCATCGTACCAGAAATAAAATTTACCTTTTCAAGACAAAGAAATTTAATGCGAGTCTGTTCTTTTGGTTCAAGTTCGCTCAGATCAAATCTTTTTTTTTCGATGAAAAGAGGAAATATTTCGCCAGTACTTTCACGTCTTGATTTCACCGACTTGAATCTTGGCTGACCTGAAATTGGTATTTCAATGGAAGTTAATTTACCACCTGCAACACAACCAGTATCAATCATAAACTTGTTGTTAAATTGAACAACATTCGGTAACATGACGTGTCCGACGATATGATATGGATTGTTGTAGCGTGACTCTTCTTTCATGAAGGCCATTTCCTTTTCTGCATTGGTTGTGAATTCTTCTTCTGTGTTGAACTCTCTTCTTCTTGCGAATCTGAAATTTCGTTGGTGTTTCAAACAATGTCCTCTAACCTTACCCAAATACTCTATCTTGCAAGGAGCATGTGTTGCAATGAATCTATCCGTTGCATAGAAATCTTTTGATAGATCAAACAATTCAAAGAATTTCTCCTTAAGCTCAGGGTCGGCGTTAAATATGTCAACACTTTGAATGAAGCTTTTAATGAATTCTTCGCCCAATTCAGTGTATGGTTTTACCCCTTTCAAATAATTGAATACAAAATTCTCGTGATTTCCACGAACAAGGAATGCTTCGCCACTCTTCACCAAATAGTGAACAAAGTTAATCACTTCAGGGATTTGATCGCCCTTATCAACCAAATCACCGATAAAGATAATCTTGGTATTTTGCAGGTTTGTCCGCACAGAGTTATCGTCTGTGTGAAATGTATAGCCGTGTTCCAACAACAACTCCATCAATTCATCATAACATCCGTGGACATCTCCGATGATAATGTAATTGCTATTTGGATTAAGAAAATGCTCACTAAATTTTTGAAAATTTTCAATTTCGATTACAATCTCAGAGAAGTTGATCGACTTAACTTTAGATTGGTTTGGGTATTCTTTTTTCGACAATTCGAAAAGTTTGTCTTTGAATCTTCTGATTGAGTCGGACACTGCTTTTGTACGTGAGTGTTCTCCACCAAGATGTTTGAAGTAATCATCACGATTCTTGTAGTCGAAAACAATCAATTGCAGACTGTAGTTTGCATCGTTCGTAATCTGTGCGACTTCCTTGCGGAAATTTTCAGACATACCGGTTGTATCAACGATAATAAAGTCAGCGTTGACGGGATATGACAGTACTGCAGCAAGTTTGGTTTTCAACATTGTGAAGGCTTGCTCACTAACAAAGTCCATATTTTTATCATCTTTCTCATCTACCATGCTGTTATAATTAACACCAAGCATGTCACGGCGGAAATGATCTGACGATAGATGTTGAATATTCAGAGTCTTATAAATGTGGCGATTTTGTCGTTGTAATTGGGGAATAAGTACCTTTTCGGCAAAGTAAGTTTTACCACATTCGCTAGGGCCAACGAACATTATTACGGTCTGTGGTTTAATTTTTATAGTATCCATATTATGTCTTGTACGTAAATTATTGTTGCGGGGTTGTAACTTTAGCCAATTTTGAACAAAAAATTTTGCTTGCCAGACCACAAGTCTGACAAACATACATCCATTTCACGTAATACTGTGGGGTAAAAAGCCTTTTGGTGTTTCTTGGTGCTTCCATTTGAACAACACTGCCTTTACAGTCTCCACAAATTACGTCTGCCGGTTCAAACTCTGGTGATTGCAGTGGCGTTTCATCCATAAAGAAATTCCTCATTTTTATCGACAACCTGTTTGCAAAGCTTATAAAGTTGGTCATCTTCAAGTATGATAAATTTGTAGTAAGAATTTGTCGTGCTCATTTGAGCATGAATACCACAACTCTGATCAATAAATGAGGAAATATATTGCAACCTGAGTTTTGCTTCTGCAGGTGTCATATGCCCCTCACCAACTTCAATCAATAGGTTCCTTAGATACCATTGAATTTGTGGTTCAATTATTTCTGATGGTATTTTTTGTGGTTCCATTTATTTTCTTATCAATCAGTTTAATCAACTTCTTATGCGTCTTGGTTAGCTTCCTCTTTTTCAACTCACGAATGATGTAGTTTGTTTCAATAATTTTGTGAGTGTGTTTATTTGGATCAACATCTTCAAGATTATCAAGTCTGTCTGCAAGCTTTATGCGAAGTGCATAGGAACTCATTTTTCTCATCTTCTCAGCAAGATACACAGCCTTTCCCACTCTCTTTACTTCAACAGGGTCTGATGTTAATTCCCCAACAAGAGATGATACAGAATGACCGAATTCCTTTGCAATTTCTTCCAGAGTAACTTCACAATCTTCTACAACATCATGTAGAACGCAAGCTATTGCGATAAGCGGAAAATTATTTGACTTTTTGATTTTACCTAAAGTGATAAGAACAGAAAGAGGATGAAGAATATAAGGTCTTCCATCATCTTTCCGGCGTTGTCCTTTGTGTTTCTCTGTAGCAAACAAAATTGCTTTCTCCAATAAATCAGAATTTACTTTCATCGCTTTGTAAAAATAACCGCTTGTGAAACATGAATACCATTTACACTGTCACCAACACCATGAAATTCGAACCCATATTTTTTGGCAATACCGTATTTACCAACAAAATCGATGACAAAATTTTTGAAATCGATCTCATTAAATTCAAATTTGTGATCAGCGTGTCTAAATCCTTGCAGGGCATAGAACTTATTAAAGTCAGAGTTTGGTGTTGTGATTACAATTCTCTGAGCTTCTCCAATTTTGAAAAGACTTGCCATGAATTCTTCCACAGCATCAAATTCAAGGTGTTCTATTACTTCTGAACACACAACATCAAACGGATGTGTTTCATCTACAGAATTAATAAACGTATCAATTGAGTCATATATCGTTACGTTCTCGACACACTTTCTCTTGATGGTTTTTGCCAGCCCTTCGCGAACTTCGGGATCAATATCAATTGCATGAACATGTGCCACTTTCTTTGAGAAAGGTATTGTATATCGTCCTTCACCACATCCAACGTCAACGATGTTGAACATGAACTTAAGATTATCGTTTACAAATTGAATTCTCTGCTCGTGTGTGTCTCCGGGTTTGAAGACAATTTTTTGACGACTGCTCATCTCAAGATCAGTTTTATACTGCTTGAATAACGATGGCTTTTCATTGATTACACGAAGTTTAAACAGGTATCTGATGTAGTATTCTACATCAAGATTGTTCATTACCTTCATGAATCTATCCACCAAACCTTCTTCGATGAAAAGATATTCATTATCGTTGATAAGTATTAAAAAGACTGAAAGCAACGACAAATAATTGATCATGTCGTGCATTGTACGCTTCGTCTTTATTGTCAAACGATACTCATGGCCAACCAACTGCTCATAGGTCATTTCGATCCCCGGTATTGATTTGGCGAAAAACTCCAAGTATTTCGGGATACCCACGTGCACCATATTAACGGTCACGGTGTGCTCATAACCAGCAACATCTCGTGAACATTCTTTATAGCGATTGTTTTCAAGATGACCCAACAATTCTTTTATTGAATTGAAGATGAACATCGATGAATTGTATCGTGTTGGATTCAAGTACTCATACTCTTCGTCGGGGTGTGATTTGTATGACACTTCATCATCACCATCTCTGAAATAAATCACAAAAGTTTGTGGGTCTGACTTGGAATAAAATCCAAACAGATTACCGAACCGCAATGATTTTACAACCAGCGGTGTGGTTTCCGGATTCTTTTGGAGAATGTAGGACAGATCAGGATTTTCAGACTTTAATAAAATTAGTGACATAGTATTGTAAAATATCTTCTTTGATTTTTTTCTCGTCTGTACCAAGGGCATAATTAACAAAATCTTTACCGCCCTTTAGATTTTTGAATTCTCCAATGAACTGACCTAACTTCTTGCCGGAGATGTCCTGTATAATTTGCATCACAATTCTACCGTTGAACTTCTGTGAAGCCATTTCAAGATTCATCTGTAGTTCTTCATGTGCTGCAACCTTATTCACCAAGTTTGACTTAGGGAACGCCTCTTGGATCATCGGTACATAAACTGATTTATCCTTATTGAATGGATAATTCTTTTCAATTCCATTGTCGTGCAAATAATCCAAGAAGGTATTGAAGTCAGGTCGTTCGCCAGCACGTTTCCTCACGTTGAAATAGTCAAGCGAGTATGAATTCGAGCAGAAGTATTTGCTGCCGATCACGTAATCAAAAATATCCTGTAGGTCATCAAATCCCCTCTCCCATCTATCGCGATCAAGATCGATGAATTCAAATATCTTACGCATATCACGAGTCAAGATAATTTCCTTGGAGATGTGATTGTTGAACCCACGAAGAACGTAGCTCAGGCCATGCTCACCATACTTCAAATTGAACTTATGAAACATTCTCCCGATCAAATTACCGAGGATGTTGTAGCACATGAATTGATACGTGGTTTCAAATCGCGCAGTACCAGCACAGAAGAAGTCAACTTGGAAGTCCATGTAGTGGAGTGAGGTAACGTTACGCACTTTCTTAAAGGGCGGGTTACCGAGATCATCCAGTACTGGCTGTAACCATTTTTTATTCACAAGGAAGCCAGCGTCCAGAATAATGTCCACGTCTCCGTAGTCCACCTTGTTCCGGTAGGGCTTGGGCATTCTATAGTAGTTACCAAAATGTTTATCCAGCACCGGAATCAGTGTGGACACAATTTCGTCGTATCGCTCTCTACTTACCCTTTGAACTTTATATAGGTTTCCTCCCATATGCTTCTACAATTTGGTCATAATGTTTTTCACTCTCCGATGTCATTTGTTGATGTTCTTCTTTTATGAAAGGAAGACATGTTGATACAAAGGCACCCACCGTTGGCATACCGGTTTCTTTTAATTTTTCTCTCCACAGTGCTGAGGCTAACGACATCAGATGACCGTAACCAATTTTATCTCCAAGCTCTCTAACGATTTCGATTTCATTTGAAAGTTTATCTTGTACGAATTTAGGATATGGTACTTTGTTCGTTTTCATTTTCATTTTCTTTATCGATTTCTCTTATGATTTTCCAAATTTCACCCATCGCTTCTTCTGGTGAAGCGTTCTTCTTTGTCAAGATGTCGTACTGATCACTCAGTTCTTTATTTTGATTAGCCAGATTTTGAACATTCTTTAAAGTCTCTTTTGCAAGAAATCCCTTATCAGCGTTGATCAAATTATTGGTGTAGTTCTGTTCATCTGCGTAAAACTCCAAACACTTTTTTAGAAGTGAGATTTGATTTTCAAGCATCTGTGGGATTACTGTCATACTATTTCGTCAATTAAATCTAAACATTCATCCAATTCAGTTGACCGGATTGATTCTCCACCATCGTCGTCAGATTCTGTGATACTGTTGACCGGCTGAGATATTGTCACCAAAGTACTTGGTGTTAAATCTGGAAAGTGTTCAAGATAAACACTGACATTCTCCTTGAACTCGATATTGAATGTCATTGTGTTCTCTTTTGAGATGTGGAACTTAACATCGTGTGGTTTTTTTCTGAAAACTCGATTGATGGTGTCAAAAAAAGGTTCGTCAAGCATTTGAACTACCGATTTGGGTTTGCCCACAATTTGCTTACGAAAGTCCCTTATCAGGGTGCTTTTCTTAATATAACTCTCTTCCATATACATGATTTCTTTTGGGTTTATACGACAAAAATACACTAAATGTTTTGATTTTTGTCATTCTTCCCCGTTTTAAGGTTCTCTATTATTTGAACAATATCTTGTTTTTCGAAGTCATAAAGCTTGTATTCCCTCAAATAACGGTAGATTGTGGGCTTCTTTTTTATCTCAGTTATAAAAAATTTGCCCTGAGATTCCGCATTTTCAAAGTTGTTGTATAGCTCTTCAGTAATATTCGAGTAGGAATAAACCAGTCCATTATTGAAGAAAATGAACATGAATTTTTTGTCCGGATAGTAGTTTGATTTTGAGATGTTTGATGAGTCGAAAAAGGCCTCAATTAGTGTCATATTATCTCGCTCTCTTTTGATTTCCTTTCTGTCCAATAACATCAGTTCCAGTATTTATAGATAAATTTATTCAATGGCATTACCTAAAAAGAAATTAGACTTCATTCTCAATCCCGTCAAAATCGGGACTGAATATTTAAAGTATGGCATTGATCGTATTATCGAGTTGATGGTTAAAACTAACCAGAAGACTAACTATTTCCCACGCACAATCCGATTAAGAGATTTGGATGCCGCTCTTTTCGATTTCGTTAAAAACAAAGATATGAAATTAGTACTGGACGGCAAAGACGTACCGGCCTTTTATTTGACGAAGGAAAGATGGGGAGAATTCTCAAAAACATGGCAATATACCGATAACGACCAGAACGTTTTAACCCCTTTCATGACGGTAAGACGTACAAAGAAAGAACCCGGAACCAGAGTCGGTAAAAGATACATTGTTCCTCAACCTAGAAGATTTACTTTCATGGATGTTCCGATCCTTGACGAAGGACAAGTTATTAACCTACGTTTCAAAATACCAGAACCTACTTTTGTTGACATGTATTATGAAGTGAGATTCTTCAGCAAATTTCAAAATGATGCTAACGCATACGATGAACAGGTTCTTGATTTATTTGCAAGTAGACAAGCCTATTGCTGGATTAAGGGAACTCCTTTTGCTGTTCATTTGGAGAGTAATGAAGAACAAAACATTCAAGACATCAAAGGCGATAGAATGTACGTGACTGTATACCAAGTTAAGGTGCTTGGCTTTATTCAAAACGAAAATAAATTCGAGATTGTGAAGACAACAAGAGCACCACAAATCAAAGTTACATCAACAAGATAATAGGTGCGAACCATTATTCATTGTTTCATAACGTTGTTCTTTTCTGATATGACTTCTTATTAAAAGAATTATATCCCATGCATCTTGTATTGCTTCGTGTGCAACAACATTTGGTAATGCTGCTCTTGTTTTACACAATTCTGTTGATGGTGGCGATACATCCTTTTCCCAATCAATGAATGATAATGCGGGATCAAGATGTCTGTGATGAAGTTTAACTGTTCCACCTTTTCCTTGTAGAAACTTTGGAAGAACACCCAAAAATCTTTTATCAAACCCCGGATTTTTACCCGCGATAACTATTTGGTCGTGCATGCCGTTCCTAGCCAAAAATTGTTTGAAGTCATACCCCAACTCATCTTCAAAACACCACGAGTCGTTAAATGTTTTTGTGGCGTGGAAAAGTTTGTTTATTTCCTTGTAGCCCCTTGGGTCGGAGAGATGTTTTGTGATAATAGCTATTGTATCCATCAATTTCTTATTGAGAGAACAAGCATATGATGAAAAAATATACTTGTCTTCACGGTTTAGAACAATACGTCTAAAAGACTGAAGTTCCTCTAATGGTTTTGGATTATTTGAATCCTCTATGATTGCACCAAACTCAATCAACTGGTGTTGTTTCTCATCGAGACCCGTAGTCTCAGTATCAACTGATACGTATATCATAAAAAAAGGCTAGAAGCAAATCTAACCTTTTTTTTATTCTTTACAAAATTTTAATTAAGCTACTACTTGTCCTAGAATTTTTGGTATTACTGCTCTGGCTGCAGTGATCAATTCTGATGCCTTAACGCCAGTCAATCCACCTTCAACAGCAGCCAAACCTATGTTACCGGTATGTGCTGCATGTGATGCTCCAATTGCTCCTGCGCCACCCAACACAGCTACTAATGCATAGAATATACCCATGCTGATTTTGTGACGAGTTTCTGGTGTTGCATTTCTTGTCATTGGGCTAATTATTTTTTCAATTGTTCCAATGTATTTGTGATGTAAATGATCTGCAATGTGTGATACTTTTTCACCAAAACCTTGAATTGTTTGGTTGTCGAGTTTTTTACCTAAGAAAGCTGTTGCTTTTCCGATCAAGTTTGCAATTGCTGGTGCTGCTAATGCTCCACCCGCTATTGTTGCAAGAAGTGCTTCGTCTAATTCAGCTTCAGCAACTTGTTGTGCTGGTTGAGTACCTTGCACACTACCTTGTGCACCAGCTTGTCCTACTGGCTCAAGTTGACCATCTCTATCACCTTGAGTTGTTGCAACCTGTTGTAGGTCTTGTGGAAGTTCTCTCATTATTTGATTCAATGCACTGTCAATTTCACGCTCAAAAGTAGCATCAACTTGTTGTGGATTTACTTGCTGAGGTGGTGCTACTTGACCTTGTGCTGCAGGAGCAGCAGCCGGGGCAGCAGGTGCTGCTGGTGTTACCTCACCGAGCGGAGTTACCATTTCAACCAAAACTCTTTTGGTTTCGGGTATCTTGTAATCAGATACGGCTAATATTCTTTCGATTTGTTCGTTAATACTTTTTGGCTTCATAGAGATGACTGAATTATAGATAAATACTCAAAAATTAGTCAACAGTAACGTATTCCCCGTCTATTGTAAAGGTATTTCCTGACGGATATGTCGGTTTTTCTACTGAAATTGAATCCACACTATCGTTGATAATTTCAACATAAGCAGGGTTGGTGATTTCATAAAATGTGAAAGTAGTCCCCGTGAACACGTATTTTTTCGTTGAGCCGGTAAATGTCAATTCTTGATATAGGTCGCTTTCATTCAATGTATTTCCAGTAGGAATAACTCTACTAAACGGATAGACAATACCAGATTTGGCTGAGTAAAAATTCATTTTCATGTATGCCTTGAATGTAGTACCCGTTATTGACTCAATAAAAAAATTTGGTATATGAATGTCTCCATATTCATAATTACCATTCCATTTGTAAGCAGCACTAGATAGTCCATTGAAGTTGAAACCATTTAGATAGCCAGTATGAAGTAAGTTTTGTTCGTTCTCGATTGTGGAGTCAAATATTTTATACACATAAAGACTATTCAAAAAGGCTGTTGATGTTGATGCTGTGAATTCATTTGGTGCAACTGATGTGACATATGTTGACGAGCCAGTGCTATAAAATTTTGCCGACATAAAATTCGACATGCCTAACGGTGTAAATCTTAGTTTCTCAGCATCAACACCATTGTTTATATTTTCAACAGTTTGTTCGGTTACTAAATTATCAATATCCTCAGTCAATCCACCCAACATATATTCGGATTTCAAATTGATTTTGATATTTGCATCAGCATCTGCGGTCGATATTTGTATTTTTTGTCTTAACATTTTTCACCAAGATCATTAAGATCAGTTGTGGGTTGAGTAAATAAGTCAGTGTTAGGCCCGAATGAAATTGTGTTGAATGCATTTGCCGTTGTTGGATCATCCATATCAGTTGTCATTGGTAACACCAAGTTTGAAAAGATATAATGTCTCTTATTTATAAACGGATAGTTAACACCTCTTAATGAGATGGGATCGATATACCCATTTTCAAGTAGATTCTCCCAAATATAATTTCCTTCGTCATCAACATTAATAGCGTAGTCTGGTATGTTGAAATCTATCTCGCTGGTGCCACTTATATTGCCACTCAATATTTCATCGCTGAAATCTCTAATTTTTATAGGTATGAACGGATTATATTTTAGAGATATTCCAGTACCGGTTGTACCCGTGCATGGAAAATGAACATAGTGTTCCGAACGCTGAAGAAGTACCTCTTCAAAGTTAGTGGGTAAATAAAAGACCCAATCTCCATCTACGATTGATCCACCGCTGTATATAACGTATGGTCTGGTAACACGAGTAGAGCTATCATAAGTATTTTGTGTTACTGTTTCACCACTTTTTTGTGGTTTAAAATTAGCAAAGAGATAAAGTTCTGTGATCGGTTTGCCGAAACTATCTGTTTGACCTCTTAAGTCGATTTCAAGATTAAAGTTAAAACCATAAACTTGGTCGTAGAATATGTTCTTGTTGTAACCAGATTTATAGATGTCGATGTCCGTTAAATTTGTCAGTATTTCATAATTCAAACGATATGTAGTGCCACTTATGAATGTGTTACCACTTTCTATTTGTGTGACTCCCGTAAGCTCTACATAAGGCCTTGTATCTACACTTCCACCAAAGGTTGTTCCACTTAAAGTACCACCAGTAACTTCAAAAAGATTTGCTTGGGGTCTGCATAAGTAGAAATCAAAACAATTCAATATGTTTCTCGTGATCCCGGACGCTTCCGCGCCTAACGATGGTCTTCTGAAGAAATTATTAACTCCGGTATATCCAGTACTGAGTCCATTCGCTAGAGACATGAAGTTAATACACCCATAAAAACGGTATACTTCACTTATCTGTCTTTCGTCGTTAAACAGGTCAGCTACGTTAATGGTTGATGTTTCATCATAAGGAAGAATTTCAACGGTGGGAGCCTTAAGACCAATGTTGAACTGTTCATCGGTATTAACAGCATCCACAAATCTTTTTGACCCTAATTGAATCTGAATATCACTCATACCAATAAATAGCCTTGAAAATTTTTTTAGTATTTATTTAAGATGCAGCCACCACACAAAACCTTTTTCCAAAAAATCGATAAGATATACCATTTCATAGTTGAAAGACCGATCCTAACATCGGCTGTTCTTCTCTTTCTATTGTCGTCAGTTGTTATCATTTCCAGTATTCCAAATTATTTAAATCGATTTGCCGAAATAAAGTATGATTTATTGATTGAAGGTCATGGAATGATGTTCGACATTGCACTGATCGGTATGCTCTTGTACTGGTTGAATGAAAACGGTGAGAGACGTACTCGCATTAGAATGTATCAGGACGAAATTGACGACTTTAGATTGTGGGAGTCCCCGGAAGCCGCTTTCCGTACCGTTGGTAATTTGAAGAGATTGAATCGTCACGGGATTTACAACATAAATTTGGTGAACTGTTACCTCTGTAACACCAATATCAACTATATCAACCTAAAAAATTCAAATCTCAACTCCGCTTCAATATGCAATTCATCTCTTATAGACGTTGTACTGGAAAATGCACGTCTTAACCAGACCAATTTCGAGAACTCGAACCTTAACTCAGCCAATATCAAGGGTGCATACGCTAGTGGAGCCATTTTTAAGGACTCATTCTTAATTAAGGCTGACTTCGAGAACGCATTTTTGATTAAAACGAACTTCAACGGTGCCTATCTCATGGAAGCGAACCTTCGCGGTGCCTATCTCATGGGTGCTGACTTCGAAAATGCCAGTCTATATAAGGCAGACCTCAGAGATGTGAAAGGTTTGACCATAGATCAGATCAAAAAGGCCAAAACTTTGTTCCTTACAAAGTTCGATGACGAATTTATTCGACAAAACCAAGATTTTTTTGACAATTTCGTTGACTAACACAACTTTTTCGTGCTGAACTCCGTATAATACACTAAAAAGCACTTAAAAACATTATGAAAACTATGAAAAGCCTTAAATTTCTTGCCATCGCATCACTTTTGATGATGACTGTCGCCCTGTTTAGCTGTGGTGACGAAAGCGAAGACCCCGCACCAGCAAAACCAACATCAACAACATGGGAATTTGTTAGTGCTCAGGTAACTCCTTTGGGTTCAAGTACTGCGTTTACAAAAACGTTAGGTTCTTGTGCCGACACTGATGCTCCGACATTCAAAACCATCTCTTATACTTTTAATGACGATGGCACTGTAGTCGATAAGAGTGTTTGTGGTGTTGATCAAAAATATACCTATGTAGCACAACTGGTTGATGGAAAGCCGAGCATAATTGACATCTACGATCTGTCGGGTAAGACAAAACTTTTATATTACGACAAAATCGTTATCGATGAAACTGCAAAAACCGTAACGGCGAACCAGCAAACATTTGGAACTGCAAAAACAATCGTTGCTACTTTCAAACTGAAATAAGAAAGACCAACCCATATAATAGAAAGCCCCAATCGGGGCTTTTTTTATATCACTACAATTCCGTTAGCAATTAAAAATTCAATGCAGTCCGATGTTCCAATTCCTCTATAAAAAAACGAACCAGTAGAAACAGAACTCTTCTTTGCATAATTACCAATGAGAGGATTTGTGTTAAAAGGTGGTGTTATGTTATTTATAAATCCCTTTAGTGTTGCAGCATTGTTAGCAATGTTGATAACATCTTCTCTAGGCACTTCAATAAATTTTGTTCTATGATAATCACCTCTCAATATATTTCTCGTATTAAAATCGGTGGCTAAAATCTTTTGTGCGTTGTCCAAGTAATAAAATCTTGTTGTGGGATTGAATGTTGCTGAGTCGTTACCATGTCTGTCCGCACTTTGATTTCTAATGAAGTAGGTGTTCTGTGGAAAATAGAGTGAGAAATTCATCCAATCACCACCAAAGGCCGTATGACCAGCATTTGTTGTCCCGGTTGAGGGGAATTGAAAGCTAGGGTTATCCGCATCAAATACAGGGTCAGTGACAATAACACCAACATTCCAAAAAGGATCGGCATTTAAATTATTTTTGAAATTATTGTCGTCATCATCTCTGTAGTCGAGATCGTGAAATTTTGCTATACTATAAATTGTGGATGCCGTAAATAATGCATGTTCTTTTCTCCAATTAGTTGTGTTACCACCATCATCAAATTGTATGGCGTATGATTGTGGAATTTTCATTTTCCAGCGTTGACCTGAGAATGTGTGTCCATCAAATCTATCACCAGCAATATCATCGTATCCCGGTAATGGCAATTCGTCACCATATCTACAAACAAACATACCTCTAAATTTAGTGAAGACACCATTCGGGTTGTTATCTTCAACCGGTTCATCGTTACCAAATTCATTTGTTATTACCTTATCTCTATTACATGCAATTAACAAAACAAAATCACCATTTCTTATATATGATGTGTATTGACTTGTATCTAATTTAACAACATCAGTGAATGGGTCAAAATTTCCAGCAATAGCATCTGCATTACTGATCGTTGGTTTTATTGTGTATACATCGATTACTATTGTTCCAATTCTTTTTGTGGCAACAGATGTATTAGCTACAGCATCATCATTCATACGCCACATTTCTGCATCCTGATCACCAGAAGAATGATCATTTTGTCCCCACGTTGCTCTAAAATCATCAGTAAATGCTGAACCAAAAACAACAAACGATGTTATCAATTGTGCACGAACTTTAAAGTCCTGACGAGTAATACCAATTTCAAAATTTGTATTGTCTCCCCAAAACGGTCTAATTTCTACTGCAATTTCTTGTGTCTCTACATTTGGTAATGTTTCAAGGTCGGTTGAAAATTTAACTCTGGTGCCGTTGTTAGTAAACAAGTTTGGTGAGTAGCCCAATTGAGTGATCATCGTTCCGGGAGTCATTGAATACTTTCCAATGTCTGTAATGTCCACGGACATGTGCACTGTCTGATTTCCAACAGGAACTCCATAGATCATATAATCTCCGGACGTGTTCGTAACTGTGGTGAACTTGTAGTACTTTTCAAAAACCTCCATGAAGGTTTCGTTGGTCGTAACTTCTTCTTTAGTTGGAAAAGTACCGACCGGAACAAGAGGTGCGTATTGCTCACCTATCAAAAAGGGGTTGTTAACTGCTACTCTTGGAAGAAGATTGTATCTAACATTATCACGGTTTAAATCCCTTGGAGTTGTATAAGGGTAGATTGCCGATATGTTGGCATTCATTTTATCTTCGTCAGTTATCGGTATGAAGATCGAAATTTTAGCGTTTGGAACACCAATACCACCATTTGCAATTACACGGCCCACCAAAACCCCAAAATCAGAATTGAAGCTACCATATAGGTCTTTTTGACTGATTTTGAGAGAAAGTATTTCAAATTGATCAACATCTTGCTCTAGCTTAACTTTCAAGTATTTATCTCCGCCACCGGGGGTGGTTTTAATTCTGATTGATTTGTTACCCATAGTCTACGGCTATTATTTTTTATAAATACAATTCTGAAAAAATAGTGATTTTGACGGATTAAAAAGTATTTATTGGAAAAGTTTCAAACAACAAAACGAAATTATAACTATAAATCTAAAATATCATTAACAAATGGCAAATAACTTTGTATTCGTTAGTCCCGGAGTAAAATTCAGAGAACTAGACCTTTCATTCGTAACCAAAACAGTTGGTGTAACTACGTTGGGTCTTGTCGGTGAAACTCCTAAAGGGCCAGCATTTCAACCAGTAGCAATTGAAGATCAAGGACAATTTGAAGCTAGATTCGGCTCACAGTCAATTGATAAATTTCCAACTGGTGATCTTAAATTTCAATTGCCATATGTTGCAAACGCATACTTAGATAACTCTAACCAATTGTACGTAACCAGAGTACTTGGTCTTTCTGGTTATCAAGCGGGTACTGCATGGGCTATCAAAATTAACTCAGCAGTAGACCTTTCTACTACTGGTGTTACTTCAACAGGTTCATCAATTGCAGCATTTTCAAACAGCACTTATCTTGGTGTGACCATCACAAATACTGGTCAAACTGGTACAATTTCTACTGGTTTCACTAAGACCAGTCCAACAACATTTACTTCTATCGTAAGAGATTTCACTGTATTAACTTTGTTATCAGGTAGTGGTACTGTAAGTGTTATCACAACTACAATATCAGGTCTTTCACTTTCAGATTATGACAACACTGTTGTTGCTGTTGTAAGATCAAGAGCAACTGTAGAAGACATCGCAGATGCAGCACCGGTAACAACCTTTGACACAACTTCATTGTCTATCATATCCAACAGTACAATTGTTGGTGCTGGTGACTTGTTCGGTCAATTCACATTGAGAGCCGTTGGTACAACTACTGAAGACTACACAGTATCTTTGAATCAAGATTCAAGAGATTACATCGTGAACGTTATCGGTGATAAACCAAAAGGTAAAAACACTAAAATTTATGTTCAGTCAGTATTCCCTGATCTTATTAAGAAATTGGATGCTGATGGTGTAGCGTACAGCGTGTCATCAACATTGATCAACGCAACTACCGCACCATTCACCGACTACAGACAATCATTCAGAACTCCCGAAACTCCTTGGGTTGTATCTGAATTGAGAGGTAATGCTATCGAAAGATTGTTCAAGTTCGTTTCTATCTCTGATGGTGACGCTGCTAACAAAGAGATTAAAATTTCTATTCAGAACGTTGATCCTATCAGCAGAGAATTCGATATTATCATCCGTGACTTCTTTGACACTGATGCAAACATCAATGTTATTGAATCATATTTGAGATGTTCAATGCAAAAAGGTTTGAACAACTACGTTGGTGCTAGAATTGGTACTATCGATGGTGACTTCGATCTTCAAAGCAATTACGTGATGCTTGAGCTTGATCCTAACGCTCCTGATGATGCATTCCCATGCGGATTCGAGGGTTATGTGTTCTATGATTTTGCAATCTCTGCAACTTCAGCTTCATCTTCTGGACAAACTCCACAGATTTACTACAAGCAGTCATACTTGACTTCTGATAAAGTAAACAGAACATACTTAGGTGTTTCTGAAAGAGCATACGATGCTACGAACCTCCAAGGTACTGGTATCGATCAAAACTTATTCAACTTCATTGGCGTGGACATTAGTTCAAGCAATGGTAACGCAACAACAGGTTACATTAAGACAAAAGGTTTCCACTTAGATTCTGGTGCTACCGGAACATACTATGATGGTCAAACTTTGGTTGGTCAATTTGAAGTTGGTGCTGGTAGTTTCCAAACTGCAGCAGATGTAACTAATCCTTCTAATCCATACTCTGTAAAGGGTACACCTAAGTTCTCTTTCGTGCCTTACGGTGGTTTTGACGGATGGAACGAGCACAGAGTAACAAGAAGCAACGGTGACCTTTTTGCTAAAGGTAAAATATTTGATGGAGTACCTGCAGGATTTGATCCTTCAAACGACTTCCAAGCTTGGGAAAATGCAATCTCAACATTTGCTAACCCTGAGCAAATTACTATCAATTTGTTTGCAACTCCGGGTATTAACTTCAGTGATCAGTTATCACTTATCAATGAAGGTATCGAGTTGGTTGAATTGACTAGAGCGGATTCATTATATATCATTGACGCTCCTGATCTTCCAGACACCCCGTCTTTGGCTCAGGACATCGTTGACTTACTTGACACAACTGAAATTGATACAAGTTACGGAGCAATCTACTATCCTTGGATTCAAATCAGAGACACAACTAACAACCAGAACGTGTTTATACCACCGACTGCACAAGTTGTTAAGTCAATCGCGTATAATGACAACGTTGCATTCCCTTGGTTCGCGCCAGCAGGTTTGCAAAGAGGTGTTACTGATGCTAAGAAGGCAAGAAGAAAACTTTCACAAACTGAAAGAGACACAATGTATGCCGGTAGAATAAACCCTATGGCAACATTCCCTGAAACAGGGGTTGCAATCTTCGGTCAAAAGACCTTGCAGAAAAAACAATCTGCTCTTGATAGAGTTAACGTAAGAAGACTTCTTCTTCAATTGAAGGTGTTGATTTCTAACGTAGCGATCAGACTTGTTTTCGAACAAAATGATCAAACTACTATCGATAACTTCTTGAACAAGGTAAATCCTATTCTTGAGACAGTTAGAAGAGAGAGAGGCTTGGAACAATTCCAAGTTAAGATGGATGATACAAACAATACTCCTGAGACAAGAGACAGAAATGAGTTGTATGGTGAAATAGCAATCGTACCTACCAAGTCGGTTGAATTCATTGGATTACAATTCACAATCTCTCCTTCCGGAGCAGCGTTCTCGAATTAAGAAAACCCCCAAATAGAAGAGCCTCATTCGTGAGGCTCTTTTTTTATTCTTCCAGTAGTGGAGGAAATCTTGATGATAAAATTTCTTTAGTTCGTTTATAGTTAGTTCTCAGAAACGTGTCGAATTCTATGAAATTGTCGTCAGTTAAGAAATAAACCCATGTGCAGTTGTCACGAGCATCATAAAAATCATATTCTTCAATCTTATATAAGCAAAATTCACTATCAACAAGAGTATCGGTTAAAGTAACCAAATTCTTCAAATTTAGGTCTGCAGATATGAAAATCGTCCTCATATCCAAGTTTCTGAAGGCCTGTATGTAATGGATGCTTTCCAACTAATTTTTATAAAGCAAGTATAACGAAAATTTTCATTATCCACAGTATTTATGTGGGATAGCGATAAGCAGAAAAACAAGATAAACTAAAATTACAAAAAATATACGCAAATGGCAGATTTATTAAGAGGCATACCTTTTGATTACGAACCAAAGAAGAAAAACAGATTCTTTGTTGAATTCGCAGACGAACTTGGTATTGAAGTTTGGAAGGTACAATCCATAGCCAGACCAAAGATGAACATTAACCCTGTTGAAATTCATTGGCTTAACGAGGTTAACTACGTTGCCGGTAAATACAAATGGGAAGCTGTTGAAGTAACATTCATCGACACTATCGGCCCTTCGACATCAACAAAATTGATGGAGTGGGTTCGTCTTCACGCTGAATCTTTATCAGGTAGAATGGGTTATGCTGCTGGTTACAAAAAAACTGTTACCATCAAAGGTCTTGATCCTACCGGAGTTGAAGTTGAGAAGTGGGTTCTTCAGCAATGTATGATTACAAACATTGATTTTGGAGATAACGCACAAGACGACGATGAAGTACAAACCGTTACGTTAACACTTCAACCTTGGAGATGTATTTTGAACTACTAATCGTAGTTTGGTCGTCACACACCGTAAGATTTTTACCTTAGTTCTAATAAACAAAAAAGGCTGCATTGTGACTGCAGCCTTACTTTTTTCTTTCCACTTCTTTTAGGCTCTCGCCTTAGTGTACTTTGTTTCTCCGGTTCTTTTGTCAACCAATGATTTGATTTTAACCTTCTCATTGATAACCAAGTCCGAAATTGTTGCTCTTAGATTCTTTACGCCGAAACGGCTGTTCGCAACACTCATGGTGATGCCTTTTCCTGAATTAAGATAAGCCCATACCTTAGCTTTCTTCGTTTGATTTTTTGTCTTTGTCATAATTCTGTTTGTTGTTAGAACACTGTAAACTTAGCACACAGAATCGAGAAAAACAAGCGTTTAGGGCATTATCTTTCTAGTTGACCGGGAGAATAATCGGTCAATCGGCTCCAATTGGCATCAAAAATTTCGTCGGCCAGACCGTATTCGCAGGTCTCTTTTGCCGTGAAGTAGACATCCTCTTCCTTGTCCATTCTCAAACGAATCCATTTTCTGATATATTGAAGGGTTTTGTTGCTCAATTTTCCTCTTTCCTTCATTGCCCTTGCGTAAATATCCATCATTGTCTTGTCCGCAACCCTTTTTTCAAACCTAACGGCTGATCTAACCTGTTTTACGGTTCCTTGCATTCCAAAACTTCCATCATGGAACATGAAGTGGCTATTGGGCATCATCACACGCTTGTTTCCAGCCTGAAAGATCAACGATGACATTGAACTGGCTTGTGTATAGCTTAGGATCGTAACGGGCCAAGGAAACGTTCTAATTGCATCGTAGATGGCCATTCCTTCTTGCCAATCTCCCCCGCAAGTTTTCATATGAATTACCAGAGGTATTTCGGGGTTAACACGCATGCAAAGATTGATATTTCTGATGAAACGGTTGGCCATCACATACTCGACTCCGGGTTCAACACCACCATCCGCACCAGTACCGGTTGAATACCCCTCTACCCCGAAAAGGTAGATGTGATTTGACTTCAAATCAAGATCATGCTCAAGCAAATAATGAAGGGGATCATCCTGCTTGATCTTTAATTTATGATCTAACTTGTAATTTTGTTGTACAGCCATTTTGGGGGAGTTACCAAAAATACGGATTATTTCTTTCTCTCCCAATAAATACTCAAAAAACCGCTTATAATGACTCGTTTTCGACCAATCTTGGGACGTAGTTGGTGTAGTCTATGCACTCCACTATTTTGTAGTTGTCGTTAACTTCATTGAACCAGACGACATACATTCCTTCGATTTTGATGTCGCAATTTCTCATGATGATGGCCTTATATGTCGACAACTGTAATGAGTAAAGGTTGATGTGGGAATCTTCAAGTTTGAAGAGAGGGTATTTGAGTCTTTGATTGTACTGGTTTGTCGTTGTGAAATCCTTATTGGTTTTCCAATCCCAAATTTGAAAGCATTGTTTCTTTACGTTCCAGAAGATGATGTCCATCATCCCGGCAAGTCCCCACAATTCATCGTAAACAATAAATTCTGTTCTAATGGGTATCAGCTTGTTGAATGTATCGTCATAAAATTTGTCGACATAACCTTTAACGATTTCAAACTCTTCTCTGATGGTATATCCCTCCATCTTTTTCATTAACTCCACATTATCCTTATAAAGGATTGGGTATGTCTTTAGGATTTCAATATTCTTAGCACCCAATTTTTTGTCAGTATCAGCTTGGCTGTATGCATATACTTTGTTATTGTATTTCAACTCAGCATAATTGTGTACAGCAGAACCTTTCACTGTGGATTTTACATTCCAAGCATCCCACATCTCAAGTACTTCTTGTTGTGTCATTCCATACTCGGCAGCTTTAATCTCAGACCAGTAGTTTGATTCAAATGGTTCTTGGTATTTGTGTAGAACTGTTGTAACCGAAATAAGATTTCTATCACCAAGATAATACTTGTGAATATCATCATAGAATTTAATCTTATTAAACTTGTGGAATAAATCTGCTGGAATCGGTATTGTCATTCGTCTTGTTCGAACTTACTGTACTTGGGTTTTTCGATATTCTTTACCTTGATTTGCTTAACGTTTTTAGGTTCTCTCTTCGACTTATTGTCGTTCTTAGAGTCCTTCCAAGTTCTGCCCATAAAAAACAAATTTAATTAATTCTGATGTTATTTTGCAATAATTGAGTTAAATCAATTTTTTCAAGGTCTGCAATGATCTTGTCTTTGTCTGCAGGAAGCCCCGAATAACCGTGAATGTGTTCAATAATTGCTCTTCTGAAAACTTCCAATACTCTAACCATTATGTCCCCCCTAAGCATTGGATGTGCTTCTTCGAAGACCCTGTTTATGGTCTCAGTATCGTATCCCGTGGCCGGGAGTTTAGGATTACCTTCATGAGATATGAAGGCAATTTTATTTGCAAGCTGGATAATTGAGGATTGTTTACCATCACTGGTTATATCCATCTGTATTGTCGCAGGATTGTTCTTGTTTAATATTAAAATATTATTGACATCATGTCTTCCCGCACGAATTAAAATCTGTTTTGGTTTCAACATCATTTCTGTGTTGTCTCTACCAATCAAACCAATATCCGCAATGTCGGGGAATACTCCAATAGCTTCGGGGTATTGAGATACTGCTTTGTCGGGTGCACCCAATGCTACGTTGGTTGTGTTCAACGCTGTTAAAAAACCATCACGTCCAATTTTTTGTAATTGTGAGATAACACTCCCCGCCCAATGTCTTCCTCTTTGTGGATAACGAATATCTTCAAGAAATACTCTTACAACTTCACCAACTTGAGGGTAGATGTGTAAAAATTTAGGTATTGCGGGATACGCATATGGTAGATCGTCATTGAGGGTCTTATCGTCAAGATCAGCAATACGAACTTTAATTCTACCACCATCACTAGGATCAACAATACTAACAACTTCACCATAGTACATGTTTTTTACTGGTGATTGATTGTTCGTTGCAGTATTATATGCTGGTGAACTTCTTTGTACGTATTTTTTTTCGAAATTACTCATTACAGTACCATTTTACCAATTAGATGTGTATACTCTTCTTCAATTGAATTGAGTTCCGCTTCTTTCTGCTCTAAAACTACAAGCAGATCGATAAGTTCTTTTTTCACATTCTCGTGCTTCACTTTAAGCGAATTAACTCGCGTTAAAATTTCCGTATCGGTTAAGTTTTTTGTTTCCATTTTATTGTATTACACCATAACCTGTTGTTAAAGTAATTGTACTTCCGAACACGGTAACGGGGCCAGATGGTGAAGCACCAGCAGCACTTAATGTCGTTCCGGGAGGTATGGCTACTGTTAGCTTCGCATCCTCTTGGATTGCCTTAATTATTTCTTCAACCCTAATACGTTCCATTATTTCATCAGGTGATACTCCACCAGAAGGAAGAGTACCAATAGGAATACCAGCCTCACTCTTACGTTGGATGATAGTACTGGCTATTTTTATTGCTGAAAGTCCGGGACGAGTCTGTGCACCGACCAAGATCAATGGTGTTGGTACTGTTGTGTTACCACCAGCATTTTGTAGCTTCAAAATTTTGTTGATGCCACTTAGTATTGACGAAAAGCTGTTGAAATTAATTGCCATATTACACGAGTGATTTGAGGATGTTTATAAATGCTTTGATCTTCTCCTGTAAAATTAATGTTGCTACCGGAACGATTAGTTTAATTAACTCTGCTTTTACTAGATTGAATATAAACTCATTCAGTGTACTTTCTGCAGTGTCTGACAAGCACTTGATTAAATTTTTCTGTTTCTTTATATCATCGGTCGGACTGGTTAATGATCCACTAACATCGTCATTATTTTTCAGACCTCCAACTATTGCAAGTAATACTCTTATTTGTGGAGCGGCTGTTACCGATTCAATTATGATTTGTTTTATGGTGTTGATGATTCGTTTAAAGAATCCATCTCGAATTGCGTTCTTGTTTACGGGATCGACCTGAGCCGGATTTTTACCAAAACTATTATCTATTAGTCCTCCAAAATTCTTACCTATCGTAACCGGATTTGTTGTACCCGTGTTACCGGAAATAAGATTTTTTAAATCATCCATACTGACATTACTATCGATAATACTACACCCAACATCAACTTTAGCTTTACCAGTCAACATTTCATTAGCTACAACATCAACATTGAAAAGTTCATCCTGTGTCAAGTCCAAATCGTCACTACCTTCCGTGATTTTATTCAAGGTTGTTGTGAACATCACCTCACTTTTTAGTTGAGTGAGATTCTTATTTTGATTTGCAGAGACCGTACCAAATATTGCATCGATCAACTTGGAGGTAAACTCCTTTTCGTTTATTATCGTCAAACCAGCAATGAAGGATTGAGTAAAACTACCTATGGTTTGACCAGAGGTAACCGGTCTCACTTTTATCATATCATTTGATGAGTCGTAATTAAGAATCACCCCGGTACTGGCATTCGTCACGTCCGTTCCGGGATTCTGTACTGCGTTGTAGATCGACTTATCGAAATTGTTTGCATTATCCCCATAGATCACGTCTCCCGTTGAGCTACTAGGGTCTGTTTTAAGCTTACCGTGGATGTCAATTGACTTCATGGGTATATTATACCCCGAAGCAAAGCCCGTGGATAGAGGCTTATCTGAATTGTGTGTAACGGTTTGTTTATTTAAGCTTGTCTTTAGTTGTGGTTCGGATTTACGAACGTAATCCGTCATGACCTGTCCTGTGGTTCTTTCAAGAGCTTGACTGCCCACCATTACGGTGAGCATGTCGAGCATAAATGGTACTGGTTCATTCTTGTTGTTAAGTGAAAGCAAAGTAGTATTCGTATCGGGTAGTTCAACTCTCTTACCCATTGAGGTGAATACTCCGATCTGATTTATTATACCTTTCTTATCATCAACTAAACCCATTATTATTCTGTAGTGTTGTTAGCTTGGTTTTTCTCCATCGCCTTTTTAGCTTCTTCAATCATTGCCATGATTGTGTTCTTTGAATCATCACCCAAAGTAACTTGATCTCCATTACTGCTGTTTCTTGATGCTTCAGCTTCACCCGCAGCTTTCTTGTCGAAAACTATATCCTTCAAAATTTTCAATAAAGCGATTTTTTGGTCGTTGGTTCTTGCTATAGAATTCATCAAGTTTACGATTTCTTTACCCATAGCGGCCACATTACCTTCATCTTTAACCATTGGCCCCCATACGCTGAGTATAGCCATTACTTGAGCTTTAAAATTGTGTGAATCATTGTAGATTTCCTGATAAACCTCATTGAGACTTTCCTCCGTGAACTTTATCTGTTTTCTTTTTATTCTTGCCATAATTTAAGTTTCATATAAATAGTACTACTTTGAAATTAGTACTCGTCACTAAAAAACTCACTTTTTTGAAGGAAATACAACTCTTTGAATTGACGCATAGACGAGCGGATTTCTTTGGTTGAAAGATTCGTCTGTTCTTTTAAATAGAAGAGGATTTTATTCTTTGCAAAGTTGTTCGATATTTTTTTGTTGTAGACTCCGATCTCGGTCTCTTCCATGAACAGGGCTGGCCAGTTAGCAAGAACTTTGATGATCGCCTCTCCCACAACGATTTCATTCTTTTTGAGAGCCTTATCTGTGTCTATTTTGGTTCTGATTTTTTCGATGATAACCAGTATCAATTTTTCTTTGGTGTCGTGATCGTCAGACGAGTCCATTTCATAAGTATAGTCGGCATTGTTTTCAACCTCATCATGAAAATCCTCAAATGGCAAATTGGTGATTCTCTCATTAAAAGTTTTCTTGCTCCAATCCTTATAAAAATTACGGATTATCGTCTGACAATAACTAAATGCTTTATTCTTAATTCCTGCTTTGTTGTAAGAGTTCTCTTTGAACCCGACCATCTTTTCAATTAGGTGCGACCAAGCATTATGCTCAACCTCAGTAATGTCGTAATTACCGATATGAATCGGATAACGTCTGAGGATTGACTCAATCATTGTTTTGAACGGCTTATGAAGTATATCATTATACAACTTATGACGTAACTCAGTGGAGTCAGTACGTATGTAATCTATCAGAGCTTGTTCTTCACGTGCTCCAAAATATGGTTCTTTAGTTTCGACTTTCTTTCTCTTACCCATTTACAGATGTGCATAGAATATTTTTTTTATGTTATGCTACTACTGCAGGTTCTTCAACTAATGATGATGTGTCTATAACTCTATCTGTGAAGAAATGACATTCCTTCTTCGCAGTTTCAAACCAAAATCTTCTTTCCTTCATTGGCATTGATGTTCCGTAACCAACAAAGAGACTTCCCGGTCTATTAATTACGTGCTTATACCCAAACTTCGGCATTGAATAGATTTTATTGCCGTTTTCCAGAAATCTGAGAATGAACTCATATGTAAACGCCAACTTAATGTTCGACTTAAGACCACCAGATGATTCAAAATCTGCTTTCTTGATTACTGATCCACCAATTGTGTAGAATGAGAACTCATTCAATGATCTTGTGTTCAAGAAACCTAATGTTCCGTTTTCTCCCACATAACCCTTTGACCAAATTGTTTGATTCACAATTTGAACAAGGCTCCCCGTCTTATCATCCACTTCAACGGTGAACGGTAGGAACATACTAACGTCAGGAAATACTGTGAGATGCTTAACGACATTTTTAAAGAAAATAGTTGCATACTCATCATCGTATTCAAGAATTGAGAAATACTCTGTGGGTACATTCGCAGCACCCAAATTTACTTGACTGCAGAAATCGGTCTTACCCTCATTTTTGATCGGAATGACCATCAACGGTTTTACAGTTACGTCAGTGGGTGATGTGAATTCCTTGACGAAATCCAAAAGCCCCCTCTGTTCTGCAACATGAGTATACACCAACACAATAGGTATTGGTGCGTCAAATCCAACTTGCGATAATATCGAAGCGAATCCCTTTCTAAGGTATTGTGCGACTGTGTCGTTAAATTCGTGTACTGGTAGTACGATTGAAATGTTTGTCATGATATGTTTATTCTTTTATTAATACTAATGTAATACCTCTAATTATTGGTTCGGAGTTTTCAACATCCATGATGTTATAGTGCACTCGGTATGATAAGTTTCTACGCACCTCGCTAAATTTTGTGTTTAATTTATCTACTGTGTAGTTGAATAATTCAGTTGCATGTTTTATGTCTTCTGAATTATAACGATTCTCTTCCAGAATAACTAGAAGATTCCCATCCCAAGGAGGATGTTCTATACTAGCCAATCTTTTTTTGTGATTTTGTTTTACAATCTCATTTATCGCAAAAAACTCATCCTCAATTTCTTCAATTATTGTGTCCTCAATCTCTAATCTGTTTTCCTCTTCAATAATTTTTAGTCTTTCTTCAAGTACTGGAAGACTTGTCTTTACCCTTTTTGATCGTGCCAGTATTTCATCAAACAATAGTGTGGGCGATTCTTCCAATTCAACATCGGCATAATCAAATACTTCCCTCCTATATGAAATCAACTCACCAATATCATGTTTATCACCCTGATAGTTAAGCTCATTGTAGAGTCTATCCATAAACGCAAGTCTTAGGTTATTATCCATTCAGTACTTGGTTCGCCATCTCTGTTTGATTTGATGCTGCAGTTTCTCTTGACTTAAGTGTCTCAAGAGTCGCTTCGAATTGTTTCAATCTATCTCCAAACAATCCATCATAGATGGTTGTTAATTGTTTTGTAGCCACTTCGGTTGTATAGTTTGAAGAGATTTCATCCATTGTGGTGAAAAGTTCTTCGGGCACTTCGTCATCAAGAAATTTTCTCAATGAATCAGCAAGTAACGCAGGAAGCGCATATAAATCTGACGACCAAACTCCCGAATTCGGTACAAACTGATCATCTTTGATGATGTATTCTGGTGTAATATCTGGCTTAAGACAGATCGGTATTGTTCCAACACGCATACACTCAAGGGGGAATTGGGCGTGTGATGCAAGTCTATCAATCCAAAGGGCTGCAAAGTTTCTATCTAACTTATCCGCAAAATCCTTTCTTCTCAAGAACTTTGGTGGTTTAGATTCAGTTTGCATTGGCTCAAATGTCAACCATCTAAACTGAGGAAATTTCTGATAGAATAATTTAACGACCTTTTCAAGATCATTTTCGTTTCTAACGAAAACCGATACCACAGGTCTCTTTACGAGAGCCTTCTTTTTGAAATAGTCTGGTACTGATACGTTATAGACTCTAACGTTGTACTTTCCATTAGTGAAGAATTCGTTAATGAAAAGTTGCATAATGTTACTGGTTGTGATAACATCCTTGATTCCAAAACTAGACCAATCAACCCCCGGAACCAAAGCTCTGAGTGCGTTATCAATTGATTGAAGTAACACAACCCTCATACATGGGAGATTCTTAGTTCTCTCCATTACGTTTGTGAAGATTTCTGGAATGATAAGTAAATCCTCCGGAGACACAGTTAACTTAACAGTGTCCATCGCAACATGTGGAAACTTTGTTAGTTCCGGTTCGATGAAATCGGGAACTTGTGACTTCTCACTTTCAAGAAGTATCTTAACGTCATATCCCATGTTTTTCAAAATCGACGCATGAAAATAGACTTCGTATACAGCACCAGAAGGTGTTGCACCAAGATCAGGTACGAAGAACATGATTTTGTTCTTCTTATTTTTCAATATATCCATCGACAATGTGATTTTCTCAATGTCTGTTAGACTTTCTCTATCGATTACAACTTCGTTTGCCATTTATTCTCTGGTATTATTTTAATGTTAGTTTATAATTGCTTTGAATGCATCGTTTTGTAAAACTGTCACCGACTTGTCTTCATTTACCACTGAAGTAAATAAATCTTGAAGGTTGATGACTTTAAGGTCACCAGTTTGACTGGTGTTATGTGGTCTTGCAAGAACGACAACCCTTTTATCTACGGGTGTTGCACTGATGATCCTAGGATCGGTTGTTATTACTATATCGACCTCACGCCATATGTCTTCTGGCTTTTCGGGGAAAATATATTTTCTAATATTGGGTCTGATCTTCGATAAGAAAAACAACGATGGAGAAATACTCTCTTCTTTCTCACTAGAGAACAACACAATATCAATCTCATTATTATATGCTTCTTTGAACATACGTAAATGAATGTCAAGTCCCCTATAAAGTGTTGGAGCACTACCGAAGATTTCAACAAGAAAATCTTCGTATAGGAATTGATTGAAAATTTCATCTGCAGTCTTTTTTTCTGATCTCTTTCTGAAAGCCATGTGATCAACCGGAGCTTCACCGGTTTCTTTATCAACGATATACTCCACGGGAGAAATATCATCTGGTAGTTCTTCATTGAGATAATTATTTTCAAAGACGGTGTCCTTGAATTCATAGTGCTTGCGTAGATCATACGTATCGAAAGGCATTGATATACCTTCCTCACCAAATTCCTGTGCGTAGAATCTATCAAACTGAATCCACTTACTTCTAACGACCTCATCAAGGTCAATTCCTACGATTTTCTTTGCCATTTTATTTTTTCTTGTTTTTATGATTTGATATTGGGACGATAATCATACGATTCTCATCAGTTGTTATTAATATGTCACAAATTTCGTTAACACCATCTGTCAAATAAATGGGGTCGATATACACATTTAAATTTCCATCATCTTCTTTGTTAAGATGATTTTTAACTTCTTGGAGTTTCATCGTTGGTGCATCAGGAACCACATATTCACCCGATTCTTGTTTCTCTGCGTAATCTTCCATGTGTGGTAGAAATGTGAAATTCAATTCAACGTCACAATTAACCAACTTTGAGATTTTGGTGATGTAGTTATCAATTTTATTGCTAATCACAGGATCGGCAAGTTTCTTACTGACTTCTTCGTATCTCTTTCTATAAAATTCCTCTTCGTTATACATTTTCTTCTCCGTTGACGATTAATTTATTTAAAGATTCGTTGAATTCAACCATCAGTGCTTCATGTTCTTTTATTAACTGTTCATCAGTAACATAAACCGGATTGATACATTCCAGTCTGGTGTTACCATCTCTGTTTGGAAGAATAATTACTTCACAATTGTTTCGTTTGATGAAATCAGGATCAAAAAACCTATGTTTTATACTATTAACATATTCTTCAATATGTCTCGATTCCATTGTTGCAACGTCAAGATAAAATACAAGTATCTTTTTTTCGTCCATTCTAAATCTCTTTAAATTTAGCCTCTATGGTTTTGATAATTGGATTTCTGCAGTTTTCTTCATCTGCATTCATCTGCACACATTCAATATCCGGAACATCTTTAAATATTCTGAACACCACATCCAGAGAACTATCTTTTTTATTCTTCAAATCTATCTGATTTGAGTCACCAAGACAGATAATCTTACAATCTTCACCAATTCTGGTTAGAAGAGTTCTTGCGTTGTCAACAGACACGTTTTGAATCTCATCCATGATAACTATACAGTTGTCAAGGTTTGTCCCTCTAATGTATGCTAACGGCAAGAATCTAATGATACTCGAATCAAACAATGCATTTACATTTGTGTTACGAAACAACTTGTTTGCATTGTTCTTGAAACTTTCCATGAATGGATCAATCTTTTCACGAAGATCACCCTTTAAGAACCCCACCTCTTCACCTTTTAATGTCGTTACCGACTTCACCAAGTAAATTTTGTAGTAGTTATTTGCTTTATCCTTCAATAACGACAAAGCCATGAAGATCGAGCATATTGTCTTTCCGGAACCAGCACCACCATTACAGATAGTGATCTGATTGTCCTTGATTGACCTGAGTAAGTTTATTTGACTATTGTTTTTGGCTTTTAACTTGACGTTCTCGGAGATAATTCCTCCAATCTTTTCTTTTTCACGAGCATTGATGTCTGCTTTCGATATTTCTAACTCTTCAGTACCTCTCTTAGATTTAGTCTTGGCCATTTACAATTTTTCAAACTTCTTCATTTATTTCAAGAACTTCCTACATCCTTATACAAGAAAGTCGGACAAATCTTGAATTTTAACGAAAAATATTTTCGGAACTGTATTTATTTATAATAAATCATAAAAATTTATCATATCTATGGGACAGCAAAAGCCAAAACAAAATAAAGAAATTATCGATCCGGTGGAGCAAGCAGCACTAAAAAATGCTATGAATAACTTCTATGCGGCTAGACAAAATGATACTCAAGAGATCATCAATAAGAATACAAGCACACCACAAGGAACTCCCCTTGTAACGCAACCACCAGTACAACAACAAGTACAAATGAGTGGCTTCCAGACTCCGGAAGACTTCGAAAAGAATGTATACAAACAAGCGATCACAAATGTTGATCCGAATCTTAACGTAGAATTCGAAATCATAAAGTTCCCATCAAAAGGACAATTCTACCCATCAAGAGTATCTGAAGTTGTCGTTGAAAAAATGACATCTCTTGATGAAGACGTTCTTGCAACGACATCTCTTATAGAGAACGGAACAGTACTGGACGTATTGATCAAAAGAAAGATCAAAACTCCCGGTATTAACACCGATGAACTTTTAGTTGGTGATAGAAACGCAATTCTATTGTTCTTGAGAGCTTCTTCATATGGACATGAGTATGATGTTAGAGTGGTTGATCCAAGAACCGGTATCCCTTTCACATCACAAGTAGACTTGACGGCATTGAAACCAAAGGAAATGGTTGCACAACCCGACGAAAGAGGTGAATTCTCTCTTCAACTTCCCGTAAGAAAGGTGATGGTTAAGTTCAAGATACTGAACTTCAGAGAAATTCAACACGTCTTAAAGACCGCTGAAGCAAAACAAGCCGCATACAATACTGAGTATTCTGAATTTGGATCACTCAAGTTAAAAGCTGAGGTCGTTGAAATCGAAGGTAATCGTAATAAAGACTATATCGTTCAATTCATTGACGCTCTACCAGCTAGAGATTCAGCTAAATTGAAACAATCGGTTAATGACGTTACTCCCGACATCGACATGAATTATGAATTTGCTGCTACTGATGGCTATAAGTTCAAAGCTAAAGTATCAGTGGGCGTAGATTTTTTTTTCCCCTTCATTTAGCGGATAAGTACAAAAGGATGATCACCGATGAGGTGTTCAATCTGAGTAGACACGGAAATATTGGCTCCATAAATGAAGTAGCAGCTATGCCAACGTGGAAAAGACGATACTATCTGTATCGTGTTAGTGATGAGCTTGAGAAGCAGAAAGAGGCTATCGAGAAGGCACAACGTAAGCACCAAACCAGTACTGGATTCAGTAAAAAACGTAGGTAATAGTATTTATTGAAAACCCGTTTGGATGGCAAAGCAGAACCAAAAAGATTCCGGTAAACCACTATCAACCAAAGCCCTTGAAAAAAAGGCAGCGATACTCAAAGAAATTAACGAAAGTTTAGGTTTCGAGAGTAATTTCCAGCGTGGTATTGCCAACACGGAAGCCGAAAGACTTGCAACAACCAGAGAACTTGAACTTTTAGAAAACAAGTTGAATCGACACGTCAGTGGTCGTCAGAAGTTGGGTGCTACCGCACTTACAAATCTTAAACAACAAATTACTGCAGCAAAGCAGTATGAAAAGTCCCTTAACAATCAAATAAAAAAATATAAGGAGCAACAATCTGTTGTCGAAAAGACAACTGCTAATTTGAGACAATGGTCTAATTCAAACTTTGGTATTGGTGCCGCTCTTGGATATTTAATGCAATCTGATAAAGCCATCAAGAGTTTAAATCTTGAGTTGGGTTTATCAGCACAAAAATCTGAAGTATTAAGACAGAATCTTACTGAAGCTTCAACGTATGCCGCTAAAATGGGTGTATCGATTGAAGAGATGGGTAAGGCACAAGCTGCTTTCTCAGAAGAAACAGCACGTACCGCAGCCCTTACGGCTGAAGAATATAAAAATATTGTCAACATCGGAAAAGGCACAGCCCTTGGTGTTGAGCAAGCCGGTAAATTAACAGCACAGTTCGATTTACTTGGTGTAAGCATTCAAAGCTCAGAAAGATTTGTACAGGGTGTCGTTGATTCTTCTGAAAGATTAGGTATTAACGCAACCAAGGTACTGAAGACCTTAAGTTCAAACATGAAGACATTGAATACCTTCTCATTCAAGAATGGTATCAAGGGCATGGCTGAGATGACTCAGTACTCTGAGAAATTCAAATTAGACATCAACGATTCAATTAACTCAGCTAAGTTAGCAAGAAGTCTTGAAGGTTCAATCGAAATGGCTTCACAATTAAATGTGTTGGGTGGGGAGTTTGCAAAGACTGATCCTTTCGAAATATTATATCTTTCAAGAAATGATCCGGCCAAGTATGCTAAGAAGCTTACTGAATTAACAAAGGGTATGGCCACTCTTCAAAAAACTGAAACCGGTTTCCAATTCGACATAACAGCACAAGATCAAGACAGATTAAAGCAAGCTGCAGATGCTCTTGGTGTATCCTATGAAAACTTAGCAGAATCCGCACGTAAAGTAGCACAAGTACAACAAGTCAGAAAAGAAACTCTTGGTCTTAATTTAACAAAAGACGAAAAAGAATACATCGAAGGTATTGCAAAGTTCGACGACAAGTCGGGTAAATTCTTTGCAACAATTAACGGCATGCAAAAGAATTTATCACAACTTTCTGCTGCCGATATTAAAGCAATGAAACAACAAGAGAAAACTCTTGAGGCTCGTGCATTAGATTCACAAACTTTTGATGAAGCTTTCAAGAACACAATCATGGAAATGAAGAGTGTTTTATTACCAGTACTTCAAGGTATAAACTATATACTTAAAGGTCTGACAAGCTTTAGAGATTCCTTTGGTGATACCGGAGTTAAGATCGCTGGTGGATTCCTTCTTGCTGCAACAACATTAGGTGGTGCATTTAAGATCGGTAAAAATGTTCTTTCTGGTGCTGCTGGTTTAATGAGTAAGTTAGCATCTGGTGCTGGAAGCATGCTTGGTGGTGGAGGCGGTGGTGCTGTTGGTGGTGCAGCAAAAGGTGCTGGTGGGGCTGGATCAGCCGCATCTATAGCATCCGTTGGTGTCGCTGCTGCTGGTATTGGTGCGGGTGTTGGTGCCGCAGCATTAGGTATTTCAAAACTTGCAGAAGCTTTCAAAGAACTTGATCCAAAACAAATCGAAGGCGTTAATTCAGCAATAAAAGCATTAGGTTTAACTTTTGCCGGAACTCTTGTTGCCGGTTTGATTGCAATTAGCATTGCTGGCCCCGCAGCTACAGTTCCTTTACTTGCGTTGGGCGCTGCTGCATTGGGTATTGGTGCTGGTATTGGTATCGCAGCTTACGGTATTGGTGAAATGGCAAAGGGACTTACTGATTTAACTGCAAATGCAAATGGTCAACAATTATTAGGTATTGCTGGCGGAATTGCAGCTATAGGTGCAGCAACATTAAGTTTGGCTGCTGGTGGGGTATTGGGTGCAATTGGAGGTGCGGGAGCTTTAGGTATGATCCTTGCAATTTCTTCACAAGCAGATAATTTACAAAGAGTTGGAGATGCATTCAAGAATATGGGTGTTGTTCTTAATTCGAGTGCTGATCAATTTGAGAGAGTTGAATCTGCCATATTAAATATTGCTAACGCCAAACTTGATTCAAATGGACTGTTTGCTGAATTAAAGAACTTATTGTCTAAACCATTGAAAGTTGAATTTGCTGATAAGAATGTCGCTATCAAATCTGACATTACTCTTGAGATCAATAGAGAGAGATTGGTTAAGGTTCTTGATATTGGTAGAGAAGCTGTTGTTCAAACAGTAAGACATCAACAAGGTAGTGGTTCTGCTAAGAGTCTATAATCAAAAATCATTCGATTTCCTTTACTGCAATTACATTTTTGACAAAGTACTTGCATGTTTTCAAACACTAATTGGAGTTCTGGATACCTTGATCTTGGTTTGATATGATCAACGTGGAGACTACCTTCTGATTCACCACACTTCATGCATTTTCTTCCATATACGTTCAGAACTGTTTCTCTTAATTTTCTCCACTCAGGACTTGAATAAAATTCCAAATCCTTATAAAAAAGAGGTAACGCTCCACTATTGTACATCTCAACGATCCAATCATTATAATTTTCTGAATATTTTTTATTTACATTAAAAATAACACAAAACATTTTCAACATCTCTTTTTTCTTCAATATTGGGTAGGATGGAATTATTTGATTATCAATAAGATAATACCTAATTCTTCTCATTGCTGTCTTAAGATGGTTATTGTATATTGATGTCCTTAAACTCACACAAATTCGTTAGTTAGCAAATATAATCATTATCACCACATCTCAAAACCATTTGGTAATTTCACCAGAAATACATTCATTTGCTTTTCAGGGTTTGTTTACGGATCGTTAAGCCCCACACCAATTTGGTTGGTGAGAAAAAACAAACCAGTTGAAGTAGACTAAATGTGTATGAATGGGGGTACACATTGATCGTATGAAGAAGTTCAAATCTTGGCAATGACCATCACCCGTCAACCAAGTCCGTGATACACCTTCTTGGTGTTAATTTACAAACAGACTTCTTCTAACGCCATTACGGGATATGGATGTCTATTGGTCAGCTAGAAGAACAATATCCAAAGATTCTTATTGTTCTTATCCAGTGAAAAGTAGTTTGTTTATAGCAATAATAGCTGTATTAACGCTACGCCCTTCAGGGGTATCACGGGATAGGGGTTCCTGTGTATATACTTATCTAAAGTACAGTATTTATAAGCAAAATCCATCGTTAAATGGCAAATATTGCTACAAATGCTACGTACAACAACATGCGTGAGTTTCTTCAATCAAGAAACCTATATACGCCAAATAGCCCGTATGAGATCGACAATCCCAAGCTTGTAACGGCAATAAATTCCATTTCACAGATATTTAACCCAACAAAGTCTTTTGACGTATCAAATACTATTTTTGGTAGATTAATCGGCCCAAACACACCAATTGCTCAGATTGGTATTCAACAATTAGGTAAGCAGTTTGCTCAAACTGTAACACAAAATGCATTGACTGCCGGACTCCCATCGTTGAACTTCAACAATCTTTTTGATGGTAATCCTAACACAAAACTTTTGACGAAAAGAGTTGACTATAGAATAACTCGTGATGAACATAACACCACGGTCGAAGATATTATTAATAGGGTTTCTGGTACACAGAGAATTACTTTGCCATATGCGTTGAATCCTCCGTTGCCACCAAACATGTATTCTGAAGGTTCGTTAAATAACATTGCCGACAACAACACATTGATTAGAAATACTGGTAAAGGTGTATTACATTTTATGTATGATGCCATTAACAGAAACTTATACAAGCCAAGTAACTCAACCTTCATTGCAACAACAAACAGTCAACCGGGATTTGCAGTGATACCCGCTGGCCCTGAATGGGAGACTAGATTATATTTTCCTAATCAACCGACAGACGAATTCCCCGATCCAAATTTTGCAAACTATGATTTGACACAAATGCAAATGAGTGATCTTAGATCGATTGAAGGTAAGGACAATTTATCTTATGGTTCTAAAGAAGTTCAAAGTAGATTTGGTAAATCTCAAAAGTCTGCTGCAAACACAGCCCAAAATTTACCAAATCAAAAACAAGCTGTAGACTTTGAATTCATTAACGATGCTTATGGATTTGGAAATTCTAATCCGGACAATCAAGTTGTTTGGGGCAGAGATGGTGTCAGTACTATGTCAAGTAAATTTGGTGTTAGAACCGGTATGCTTGCGTATACAAGAGCACTTCTTACTGCTAGAGGCTCAAACTCTTCTATCGACCAGACAAAAACAAAATGGTATGATAAGGATGGTCAGCCAATGTATAATGGTTCTCCATTAACCAGAGATAACGATGGTAACATCAGAACAGAAAGACAATCAAACATTCTTGACCCATACAACACTTACGATAAAGCAATTCGTTTTGATGGTAATAGCATATATGATGCTCCACCACAATCAGTAATTAACAAATATGTAATTCCAAAAATGCATCCGATTTTCAATAGAGAAAAGGGTGCTATCGACAACACAAACATGATGTTTAGTTTGGAAAATTTGGCGTACAATCTTAATTCGTCTGGACACCTTGGAGATATGCAAGGCACAAAGGTTCCATTATCTGAAGTTGGCCCTAACATGGGTAGATTGATGTGGTTTCCACCTTATGGTATTCAACTAAGCGAAAGTGCTATTGCAAAATATGATTCAAACGTCTTCATTGGAAGAGGTGAACCGATTTATACTTACAGCAACTCTGAACGTATAGCAAGATTAAGTTTCAAACTTATTATTGATTATCCACCACAAATCAAAGGACATAACCACGGCGAGATTTCAAAGTTTTTTGCTTTTGGAGGTATTTTGAGTCAGTCCGATCTTAATAACGTGGATATTCCCGGTAAGCAAGCTGAGAACATCATGTTGCAAAATGAGAAGGATAGAATCAATCCAACAACAAAGCAAGAAACTCAGCCAGTACGTAGTGGGGACTATGCGAGATTTCACTTCCATAATGATGGTGATGATGTTCAATTTGATATAGACGCTGGTTATGAAATGGGAGACGGTGTACAAGGTATTGATGGACAATATGATTTTGGACTCAATGCGGGGTTTGAAGATAACGTAAATGATTTTATTACAAACGTTTTGAAAGAGGCTAATGAAGATGATTACAAATTAATCTCGTTGACTATTTTTGGGTCAGCAACAAAACTTTATAACCAAAAATCAAAACAGTACCAGTACAATCTTGCTCTTTCAGAAAGAAGAAATCAATCCTTAAAAAACTATTTGAATGCAGCATTTGCTTTAGCTTATAGTGGTAAAACAATGGAGCAGGTTGGTATCACTATCACAACAAAACCGTTGGGTTCTGTAAATGGTAGTGATAGAGGTGCTGAAGCCCAATTCATGAATGAGCAGGGTATCAAGGCAGAAAGAAACTCATACGTTCATTACGAAAGAAGTAAGAAGATAGTAACTAAGGACGTTCCTTTGAGTCAAGAAGAGATTGAACGAAGAGCAATTCTCCAACAACAAATAGATAAGAACACAAAGTTAATTGCTGCAGCACAAAGCTTCCAAGAAACAGACGGGTTGTTTGTACTGATTGACAAGACTGATAAAATGAATGTGGGTTTTGAATCTGTTGAGAGACGTAAACTTTCTCCGGTATTCCATTCTCAAACACCAGAAGACTTCCATAGAAGATTAACCTTCTTACAACAATGTACCAGACAAGGTAATTCTACGGTATCTGAAACGACTGAGAACAACAATATTCCGGTCGCAAGAAATTCTGTTTTCGGCAGACCTCCGGTTTGTGTACTTAGACTTGGCGATTTCTTCCACACAAAGGTTATTATCGATAGTATCGATTTTGATTATGCTGATTCTCCTTGGGATATGAATCCTGAAGGTATGGGTATGCAATACATGATTGCCGACATCAGTATGACCATGCGTGTGATCGGTGGACAATCCTTGAAGGGTGCGATAGATGTGCTTCAGAACGCAGAGAGCTTCAACTACTATGCGAACTCAACGTACTATCCTGTTGGTGTCTACAAGACAGCTAGAAAAGCTGAGAGTGCTCAATATCCAGACAAGGCAACTACTGATAGTCAGATACAGACCAGTACTCCGAATAACGGTAACACAACCCCAACAAATCCTAACTAATTATGCCACAGCAAGATTACGATAGATACCAAATTTTGAAAAACAACGATGGAAGCATCGATATGACTCCCTTTGTTGAAATTCCCGTAAGTCCCGGTGACAAATATGAAGAATGGAGAGATGGGTTTAGCAGAATGGATGTAATGTCTCAACGTTACTACAACAATCCGTTCTATGATTTCTTCATAATGTACGCCAACCCTCAGTTTATTAGCGAGTTTGATATACCCGATGGTACAGTAATACGAATTCCATTCCCTTTGGATCGTGTTAAGCTCATATACGAAAATAGTTTGACAGCGATTAGGGAAATGTAAATTTTATTTATTATGTTTGCTGACTATGGATAAACGGCTCTCCGTCATATTTAGCAGTCATCTTTCTGAGAAAGAAAACAACGAGTTTATTGAACACGTGAAACTCACTGCGGGTGATGTTGATCTCTACGTTCATTGTATCGAAAACAAAAGACAGTATTCACTAACTGAAGCATACAACCTTGGCTGGAAAGCCATCGATGATCTTGGTCGTGGAAACGGTGCTATTGTATTTTGTCACAACGACATTATGTTCAGAACAATGGATTGGGGCAAGATCATCGTACAGATGTTGGCTGCTTCGAACTATTCAATTATTGGTGTGGCCGGTACGACTGTTTTAAACGAACATGGTTGTTGGTGGCTGACACAGGATGGTAAGGAAATGAATAGATCAAAAATGGTTGGTCGTGTGTGGCACACAGATGGAATGAAGGATTGGGAAAGTGTTTACACAGAAAAAATCGGAGGAATAAAACAGGTTGTTATTGTTGATGGTCTGTTTTTTGCCGTTGATGGAAGTGCAGGACTGAATAGATTTGACGAATCCTTCAAAGGATTTCACTACTACGACTTGAGTTTCAGTTTTGAAAATTATCTTGAAGGATTTAATGTTGGTGTTACTGATCGAATTAGTGTTATGCACAAATCAGTTGGACGTACTAACGAAGAATGGGAAAATAACCGCATTCAATTTGCGGAGAAGTATAAGGAAGAATTGCCCGTTAGAATATAACCTTATTTTGTGTACTTATGATTAGATGATTGAGATTGATAAGTTGTATGAAGATTTTGACGACACATTGCCCGTCTCTTTCATCGTACCGTTAAGCCCAAAGAGAAGACATTTCTTCGAGAATTTTGTAAGACCTCTTCTTGAGGCAAACAGACCAGCAGAGATTATTGTCAATGACAATCCGGGAGGCGCACCCAAAAAGCGTAATGAAGGATTCCAAAAATCAACACAACCATTTGTGTTTTTCTGTGATGACGACATCCTTCTCCCAAAAGACACTCTAAAAAATTTACTAGAGCTTCTTGAAAAAAATCCAAACAAAGGATATGCGTATTCCGGATACCACGGCATAGTAATGTATCCACATACCCACCCTATGCGTGGGAATTTCAAAATACAATCAACACCATTTTCTGCACAGCGACTCAGACAAGGAAATTTCATCTCAACAATGAGTTTGGTGAGAAGAGACTGTTTGCCAGATCAACAAAAACCATTTGATGAAACATTGAAACGATTACAAGATTGGGATTTGTGGTTAACAATGTTAAAAAATGGTCATGAGGGAGTAATGCTTCCGGGCGATGAAAATATGTACCATGCGTATTATCTTGATGAGGGTATAACATCAAATGGAAATAACGAACAAGAAGGACTAATGGTTGTTCTTAAAAAACATTCGCTGATCTAATGAATATCAAGAAAGAAATAAAACGTAAAATAGATCAACATAAATATCAAGCTGGTGGTGGGCCAATTCTACCAATAAAAAAAGTGGATGTTAAACCCAAACAAAATCCAGTAAACAAACCATCAAGGTCTACATTACCGCAAAAAACAAATCCACAACCATTTACTCCTGTTCCTAAGAAGGCTGGCGAAATAAAAGATAAACCAATTATGAAAAGTCAATTTCTAGCACAATCAAAAGCATTCATACCTCCCGCACATAAGGCAGCGCCGCCAGTAAAGGATTTACCTGTTGAGTTGAAAGATTATGGGCCTTATGTTAAAGAAGAGAATGTTGATTATGATGTGGTAATTTGTGTCACATCATTTGAACGATACAAAAAGGTCAGACGAATCATCAAACAACTTCACACACAAGAATCAAAGTATACTTTCAAGTTCTGTATGATAAATGATGCGTCTTTAGATGAAAGATATAAAACACTCAAAACCGAATTTCCAAATATAGTTTATTTAGAGAACGATGTAAATGGGGGAAAAGTAAACTATTGGAGAACCGTAAATAAATTATGGGAGGTTGGGGGAACATTCAAATCACATGGATTTCTCCAAATTGATGATGATTTTATTTTGTGTGATAATTTTCTTGATAGATTAATGGATGCATTCTTTTCAAAAAAAGAAGAGAATAATGGATTTATGGTTTTTAGTTATCACATCTATGGTTATGACAGGAACAAGCCCCAAGCTGATTGGTGGTATAATGGAGTTTCCATAGCAATTGATGGAGGAACGTTGTTTGATGCAAGATTTGTCAAAATGTTCAATTATCATGTAGAGATTGGAGAAAAATTGATTGCAGCACACACAAGCACTTTTGTGTGGGATACTATAGTCCAACACATTAGAAATTTTGGTGTTAGAGTATATAGATTACCAAACTCATTAGCTTGGCACGATGGAAACTTTGATTCAAAATTAAACGAACAGGCTAGAAGACATAAAAAATCATATACTAAAAATTTCATTGATGGTAGTGAGAAATATGATTTAGATAAAGAGGTTGACTATTATGATTAGTGTAATTCTTAACGTATATAAGCGTGGTGATAAGCTGGAACAACAGATTGAGGCGATAAAAAATCAATCGATAAAGATTCCGAGTGAGAATATTCATGTGTGGTACAACAAAAGTGATGTACGTCAGGAATTACCGAAAGATAAGGACATAAAAGTCTATATCTGTAATTGGAACACTAAATTTCATGGTAGATTTACAGTACCTCTTTTGTGTAAAACAAAATATGTTGCAATATTTGATGACGACACCTTACCATATAAAGACTGGTTAAAGAATTGTGTTGAATCAATGGAGAAAAAGGAAGGATTGTATGGTGCTAGTGGTATAGTACTTAACACACCAACATCATATGCAAATCATTACAAGGTTGGATGGAATGGCCAACACCATGAAACGATAACACAAGTAGACTTGGTTGGGCATTGTTGGTTTTTCAAACAAGAATGGACGAAATACCTTTGGTTAGAGCCTCCAATATCGTGGGATAATGGTGAAGATATAATGTTTTCATATTTGCTGCAGAAACACGCAAACATTAACACCTATGTTCCTCCGCATCCGGAGAATAATAGAAATGTTTGGAGTTGTATACCAGAACATGGTAGAATTGTTGGTGCTGATGATCACGCATCATACAAGATGGGTTCTCATCTACCATTGAGAGACTCAATTGTTGTTGAATGTATAAAAAGAGGGTGGAAAATCGTAAAGAGATGAAAATAGTGTTTTGTCATAACGTTTTTATCAGATACAAGACATTGTTTGATACATTAAAAATTGAGAAGCAATTGTTTCCCGATTCGCAATCTGTTGTCGCATACAATGACATAATGCCACCAGATTATGTGAAGAAGTTCAAGGACGTTGAATTTATTCCGTTTCATGGAAAGTCACATAAAATAGGTTGTGCAAATGGATGTATCACTGCAATCAAAGCGGCATTGAAATATGAACCGGACGTTATTATCTTTTCACATGACGATGTGTTCATCAATGATAAGTATATTGATGTTGTTAACATGAACATCAGTAAAATACTCGGATGGCATTTGGATTTTATATGTAGAAGACCTGCGGAGGGTTATGGAAAAAACTATTTCATGATGGAATGCTTCTTTATTTCAAAAAATGCCGCAAAAGAATGTTTTGAGAATAGACCTCTCTTTCAATCAGAAGAACAAATACCAACAGACATCAGAGGATCAATTTCACCAGAAGTTTTTTTACATGATGCAGTGAACATGTTTGGTGTTAAATCATTGGTACATAATTATGAACATAAGCTAGAGGGTTATAACGACACTTTAGGAAAAATAATGGGATTTCATCATTTAAATGCAGGTAAACGAGGATGGTCATGACACCACAACAAGAAAAAGAAGATTTTATAAAAACGTATTTCTCAAGTATGGAGAAATTATTTGGGATAACGATGAATGATTTTTTGAAATATTACGAAGAATCGAAATATAGTGGTTATCCGGAAGAACCCGGAGGTTCTGCTTGGAAGAGTGAAGGTAAATTTATCTACGTGATGATCAGACACGTAAAACCAAAACGTATTCTTGAGATAGGAAACTATCTTGGAAGAGGGACGACTAATCATATTCTGCAAGCAGTTGATGGAAACGGTGTTGGAGAAGTGACTCTACTTGACATAGTTGAAAGACTTGAATATAGTAAATTACACAGCAAGAACTTCAATAGGGTTATTGATGACTCATTGAAATATTTAGACAAGCCTTTTGATTTCGATATGATCGTTCAGGATGGTAATCACGAGTATGGGCATGTGAAGAAAGAACTTGAGTTGATGGAAAAACATGCACAGAATGATTTCTGGATGTGGGGTCATGATTATTTTACTGTAAGACCTCCACAATGTGAGATTGCAAGATCATGGGCAGATGCCAAAGTCACAAAGTTCAATCAAAGAACGATGTTAAAAGACAGTATCAGCAATTGTGGATTTATTGTCTCAAAATTTGAAAAATAATGAAAACATTCAAGGGTGATTTTGATTTTTTCGTAAACCTGATTAAGACCGATGTTTCGTTCTCTTTATCAAGGTGGGGTGATGGTGAATTGAAAATATTGGAGAACAAACCATTAGACCTAAGATCGAAAGGAGACGGAGAATTCAGACATGATCCAAACGATCCACAATGTCTTAAGATGAGAGAGATACTAATGAAATCATATAAACATCATGATTCAGATTATTACATTGGGGTGGCATGTAGATGTTGTGTTGGATATGAAAAATTCAATTACATGAAAACGTTATCAGGTCAACCGGAGTCTAATCTTACTTGGGCCAACATTTTTGTAAATTCAAACTACAAGCATTTTTTGACAGATTTCATTTCGGCTCTCCAAGGGAAGAAGGTTATTTTGGTTGCAAATAAGAATAGTAAGCTTGATAACCTTCCATTTAAAATTGAAAAATTCTATCCTGTGTCAACGGATGCGTGGATAACTAATTACGAGTTGTCACAACAACTTCAAATGGAGATTGGTGAGTTTAATGTGAAAAACCATATATATTTATTTGCTGCGGGGCCGTTTGCAAATATTTTAACGTATGAGTTGTGGAATTACAGTAAAGAAAATACTTACATCGATATTGGTTCAACGCTAGACAAAATTTTAGGGTTAATAATCACAAGGATGTATTTGCAGGGTGCAGATACTTTAAATAAAGTATGTGTATGGTAATTGACGATCATAGTTGGTGGCATAATCCACAAAACCCAAATGCTTTTCGCATAGCAAAATTGGATGAGGATTATCCAGAATCTTATTTTAAAGGATATGGAAGTGTTGCCACTGATGATAACATTGCTGCTTATTGTAATTTTGTTTCAGAATACTATACTAAACTGACAAAAAAACAACTTTCATCGATTATAGAATACGGTAGTGCTTCTGGATTATTTTCAAAAATATTCAAAGAAAGGGGTGTTAGAATTACAAGTATTGATGGTTCCAGCAAAGCCACAAGTCGGGAGAGAAGAGATTTTAGGAGAGTGTTCACACAAAATAAAACCAAACAGTATGATATTGCACTTTGTACAGAAGTGGCAGAGCATATTGAACCCCCATTTGCGGGGATATTGGTTTATAATTTAGTAAATGAATCGAATATAATTTGGTGGTCATCAGCGGAGAAAGCAGCAGCACCGCACGTACATCATCCAAATGAACAACCATTACAGTATTGGAAAAACATATTTGATTTCTACGGGTATAATTGTTTTATGTTACCGGATGAGGTTTATGATGCGTGTGCTGCAAGAGGTCGTTGTATTTTTTATAACAAAATTTCATATGATAGATTTTAACAAGTATAAAAACGATGGATGGGGTCTCTCAAGAAGAGAGTTTGAACTTCTCTATGATGAGTTAAGGAAATACCCCAAATCAGAAAATCAGAAAGTATATAATGTCGTTGAATTTGGTTCTGGCAGGTCAACCGAATTTTTGATAGATAGCATGCGTGACATTGGGATGCATATGGACATAACTTCTTTTGACGATTCAAAAGAATATGCATTCAAAGGTAATCATTTGAGTCTGACGCTGAATATAACATCCCTTGTAGATTGTGAAGACCATGTCTTTGAACAGATGTTCAAAGATAGATATTATGATTCAACAAAAATGAAGGATAAAGCAACACCAGTACATACCAGACAGAAAAATACGTTCTACAAAATAGATAAGACTATGCTTCCGAGTAAAGTTGACTTATTGATTGTAGATGGCCCACATGGTAATGGAAGAAGCTTGGCATATCTTCATTGTATGGATTTACTTATTGATGGATCGTTGGTTTTAATTGATGATGCATCACATTATCCTTTTTATGATCATTTGAAAATGTTGTGTGAGACAACAGTTATCGCTGAACAGCATATTCGAGAAAATAAGTGGGATTTGGGTGGAGATTTTGTTTTTTGTAAAATTAAAAAATAAGAATATGTACGTACCGGAAGATTATTGGAAAAAAGAATTAGGTGGGGAATATGCATGGAAAGAACATGCGAGATCATCACCACAATTGAGACATTCAATTGATAGAACAAGAACATTGATATTACCCGAACTCTTAAAGAGAAAAAAGGGTAATGGTGGGGTGTTGGATGCTGGTTGTGGATCGGGATATGCGATCAAAACTTTCAATGAATCAAAGGCGTGGGATAGCTACTATGGCGTAGATTTCCAACAACACAGAATTGATTTTTGTAAGGAAAATTATGCTCATACAGACATAAAATTTGTGTGTAGTAATCTGAATACACTCCCAATACCAGATAAATCCATATCGACAATTTATACCGGAGCCGTACTGATGCACATTCCAATTGAAAACAAGAAGAAGGTAATTCAAGAATTTAAAAGAATTCTAACGGATGATGGATTTTACTTTGGACATGAGGTTGTAATAGACAATCAAGAAATATCTGATCATGGACATGTTGTCAATACCAATCTTAAATGGTTGAAAGAACAATTTGATCCTTTTGATGTTGAGGTTGTGGTTCTACATTATGATACTTATGATTTTCAAATAATCTATGCACACAAATGAAAGTAGCACTGCATACAAATCAATTGTCGCTAAGAGGAACAGAAGTTTCAATGTATGATTATGCAAAGTATAACGAAGACCTACTTGGGAATCAAAGTATTATTGTAACTAAAGACCCGAAGATTCAAAAATTTACCGATCCTTTGGCGGTAGAGAAGTTTTGTTCGAGATTTCCTGTACATTTTTACAGAACTGTAGACGAGCTTCAATCAATTTTAGATTCAGAAAAGGTTGATGTGTTCTACGCTCAAAAGGCCGGAATGGTGGACGATATTGTTTCTAAAAATTGTAAGACTGTCGTTCATGCGGTTTTCCAGTATGAGCAACCTCACGGTAATGTTTATGCATATATTTCCGAATGGCTGAGTAATTTGTATGGAAATAGACATCCCTTTGTTCCATACATGGTTGATCTCCCAAATGAAAATGGTGACTTGCGCAAAGAATTAGGGATACCCAAAGACGCTGTGGTTTATGGTAGACATGGTGGGTATGAAACGTTTGATCATATGTTCGTTAAACATACAGTGCTTAAAATAGCCGAAACCAATCCAAACATCTATTTTATTTTTATGAATACAGAGAAATGGTTCACCAAACCGTTAGAAAATATCATCTTCATAGAACCCACAAGCGATCTAATTAGAAAAACCCAATTCATTAATACTTGTGACGCTATGTTGCATGCGAGAATTAATGGAGAATCTTTTGGTCTTGCTGTTGCTGAATTCTCAATCAGAAACAAACCAGTACTGACACACAGATTTGCTAGAGACACAGCACACATTGCAATGTTGGGAGATAAAGGTAGATATTATAGTGATGCGAAGTCGTTAGAGTTATTACTTTTACAAAAATGGGATAATACAAAAGATTGGAACGCATACAGTGCATACTCCCCGGAGAATGTGATGCAAAAATTTAAATCTGTGTTCCTTTAATGCCGATAAGTAAAAAACATAATCTATTGTTTATACATAATCCAAAATGTGGCGGTAGTTCAATAGAACAATATTTTGGAATGTCAAATAATCATAATGTTGCAAACAGGGAAACATTGTTTGGGTTAGGAAATATTCCAAAAATTAATGATGAGAAAGGGGGGAGAAGGAGAATACAAATGATGCAGAATAATTTTATTGCACGTAATGTACCGCTCCAACATTTAACCCCAACACAGATGATCGATTATGGGTTTATTACAAGACATGATTTTCTAAAATATGTTAGTTTTGTGTTTGTTAGAAATCCTTGGGACAAATTAATTTCTTCCTATAAATCGTATCATCATAGACTATATCCTAACTTTGATAAGTTTTTGGAGTGGGTTGTTAAAATTGTAGAACACGAAAAAACAGATGAATTTTTTATCTACAAAGATGGAAGGGAAACGGTTAACACACATTTTAAAGAACAATATAAGTATTTGAATTACCATGATGAACGATTAGTCAACTACGTTGGAAGATATGAAAATTACGAAGAAGAAATAATTGAATTGTGTGAAATAATTGGAGAGGATTATAGGGGGATTGGTAAATTAAATATTACTAAAAATAAAGATCATTACTCAAATTACTATACAGATGAACAAAGGGATTTGGTTGGCGACATCTATAAAACCGATATTGAATTATTTGATTATAAATTTGAAAGAGTATGAGTGCTAAATTTGCAACACACGTTTTATTGTTTGGACAAGACAAATGGATCATGCGCAACATAGAGAATGCATATCCGCATGTCGATAAAATTTATGTTGCTCACAGTCCACTACCTTGGGCCTACAATAAAAGTGCACGTGAGAAATACACAGACAGTTTCGACTTAGGGTTGTTGGCGAAATCGGAATTTGCTGATAAGATTACTGTGATAAGTGGAGTGTGGGATACGGAAGAGGCACAAAGAAATGCGTGTGTTGATCAAGCCATTAAGGATGGAATGGATTATCTAATCATTCATGATGCTGACGAATTTTACTTCCATGAAAATTTTAAGATGATCATAGAGTTCATTGAAAAGCACCCGAACTTTGAACTTTATAAAATTGGGTGGTTTTGTTTTTGGAAGAGTTTTAACTACATTCTTCTTGGTGAAGATGGGAAGAAGTTAATAGGTTATCCTGAATTTGCAATAAATCTAAAGGCTGACGTTAAATTTCAATCTAAAAGACGACCATTTACTCCAAGAATGGCTATAAAATCTGCTGTTATTCCAGCCGATGTTGGTGTTTGCTATCACGGATCGTATGTATTAACAAATGAGGAAGTCTATCAAAAAATCAATACGTGGGGTCATGCTAATGACTTTGATAGAGAAAAGTGGTATAAAGAGATTTGGCTGAAATGGACACCTCAAATGAAAAACTTGCATCTTGTTTCTCCCGCAGCATGGTCACAGGCTGTGCATTTTGATGGTGCGTTACCTGAAGTGATAAAAGATTTAAAGTAAATGTTACTGATTGCATATGGAACAAGACCAGAATGGCTAAAGATAAAACCGATAATAGATGCACTTAATGAAAAGAAGTGTGTATATAAAGTTTTATTCACCGGTCAGCATGTCGACATCGCACCAAAAGATGCAGACTTCAAAATAGATTTATCAACGAACAACTCCAATAATGTCGATAGACTAAATTTCGTTCTGAGCAAGTGCATTGAAGAAACGGCAAAAATTTTAAACACTTCTTCAGAAATAACACACGTAATGGTTCAGGGTGATACAACATCAGCCCTTGGTGTTGCAATGGCAGCTTTCAATATTGGTGTAAATGTCATACATCTTGAAGCGGGGTTAAGAACTAACGATCTTGAAAATCCATTCCCTGAAGAAGCCAACAGACAGATGATCTCGCGAATTTCAAAAATTCATCTTTGTCCAACACTATATAACAAAGTTAATTTAGAACACGAACAAGTTGGTGGCGATAAATATGTCGTTGGAAATACGGCTCTTGATAATCTTCATAGTTATCTTCCTCTTTGTGAATATGAGAATATTGTACTGGTTACACTTCACCGAAGAGAAAACCACAATACGATTTATTCATGGTTTACAGCCATAAACAAAATGGCCGCAAAATACGCCGACCATGTGTTTATACTGCCAATGCACCCCAACCCAAATGTTAAGAAATATGTCGATATTTTGACCAATGTGAGGGTTTTTGCCCCTCTTTCACACCCCGACTTGCTTAATATTCTTGTAAAGTGTAAATTTGTCATAACCGACAGTGGAGGCATTCAAGAAGAATGTTCCTTTTTGGGCAAAAAAGCAATTGTTTGTCGAAAAGAAACAGAACGACCTGAAGCAATTGGATATACAACACAATTATGTGAATCGCCGGAAGAATTGGAATTAATGGTGAATGAAGTCATGCATAATTATGAAATAATTGATCATCCTTGTCCCTTTGGTGATGGACATTCAGCAAAAAAGATCGTTAAGCTTTTGAAAGAAAAAATTAGGTTATGAACAAGTACGAAGACAGAGCGATGCAGATAAGTTTGTATTCCGAAATTCTTGAACCAAGAATAAGAACAACAAAAACTGATGTCGCTCGGTTTTATGAGGATATTTTTCTATCGCTAGTTAAGAATGATGGTGCAACAAGATTCTATGGAGGAAGAAACGACCAATATCTTGACATGAATAACTATACGTGGATTCAATATGAAAAGTATGCTGATGGTAGAATTTGGGTGTCATCTAAATTTCTTAAAATAGATCAAGCTTTTGGGTTAACAAAAAAGCAAAGTGAAAGGCTCGTTCGTAAGTACGCGAATAAGTATCTTGGTATATCAAGATTCAAATATATGGGTTACATTCTTGATCATAATGCTCCGGACTATAGATTTGATATATTAGGAAATGATGAAGAGATTTACATACCAGTACGTGGTGCCGCACAAATGGCAGTAAGCACTGAAATATTTGTTGAATGATTGAGATTGGAAAAATCGTCTACAGCGATAAATTAGTAAATCATAAGCCTCTTCCATACGTTGTATACCACAAGTATGAACCAAATGTTCATGTTGCTAGAGTAAAGAATTACTCCACACTTATTGTTGGTTGGAAATTGGTCAACGAGATTATTCCAAAATATCCTCACGACATTCTTGAGCGTGAGATAGACCTTAAAAGAAAAGACAAATACTTTTGGGAATTCTCTTTTGATGAGGATAACGTACAGTACACCCAAGGCCTTGAGGCATTCATTAAGAAACTTCCATATCTCTACATCTCAAAATTTGAGTATAAAAATGCAGACCCAATATTCAATGGCTTATTTACATTGGATGATCTTGATAAATTTTTACCGTCTGATGGGTATCTCTACGTTTATAAAAATGAGATAGCATATTATTTCGATTATGCTGAAAGCAGGATTTATGGGATTAAGTTATCGGTGTATGAATACATGGGGGTTCCAGTACCCGCAGTTATAGATCGTTTGGTGAAGAAATCTAAGCGTCATTTTCTTGACGATTCCACTGAGTATCAGAAGTATTACAAGCATTTTCCGGAGTTTGGACTTTTAAAACGTAGCATGGTTGTTTTCTTGTTTTCATAGTATTTATATGAAAAATTACTATGGAAAACATGGAAAAGAAGCAGTCTGCGTTAGAGAAGTTTTTGGGCATCGGTAAGAAGTCCTCAAAAGGTAACGACAGCAAAAAGGTCATTCTTGACGAAAGAGAAGGGTTGATTGAAAGAGTTGACAAGGTTTTGATCACAAAAGACGGCAAGCAATTACTTAGAGAACAATACTAAAATCAATCCGGAGATGGGCGATTTCAAGAAAAATATAATTGACAGAATCAATTACGTGTCTGGCTATGTGATAAATGAAACGCCAAAGTATAGACCGTTAATTGATGATAGTTCGTTTGATTCTGCACCGGAAGGGTGGAATATGAAAGAAGCAGAAGGTGATCCTACAGCACCAGAAGCTGGCTCTCCCGAATCCCTATTACCAGCAACGCCAGTAGCCCCAACGTCAGGTGCCACCGATCCAACAGCAGCCACTCCCGCAGCAGCAACGCCTCCTGCACCAGCAGCACCTGAGACACCATCTATTGCACCAGAATTACCAGCAGTAAGCCCAACACCCCTTGACACACAAGCTGGCGATACACAAGGTGGTGATCCGACAATTGGGTCATCGTTTGGTCTTGACGGGCCGACTAAACCAACCACTCAAGACACAGACCAACTACAAAACGAATTGATGAGATTTCAGTTGGATGCGATGAAGAAGATGTCTCAGAAGATTGATCAACTTGAAGGCGTTATCGACAGTCTCAATGCACAACAAGCACAACTCTATAAAGAAGTTGACAATGTTAGAGACCCAAGTGATGTGGAGAAATTTGCAAACAGAAAAGATGACAGCAGCCCATACTATTTTAATTTGAACGATATGTGGAATGGTAACACATTCCAAGCAAGAATGGACAATTTCAATTCAAAAGGGATTGTCAAGACTAACGATGGGTTTGTGGCTGATTTTGATCAACTACCAAAGATGACCTCTTATCAACTTAAAGATTCTTTCGAACAAATCTAATGAAATTCTTCAAACAATACGGCAGCAAAGAACGTCTCTTCGAGATGATGAACAATGTTAATAAAATCGCATTGAATGAAGCTGATGATGATTCTGGATTATCATACGATCCAACACATCCCGCAAATAGACCACAAGTAGAATACCTATCAATTGAACAGATATTCGATAGAATGGTTGAGAAGTTTAAAGGAAAACCAGAGATGCCGTCTAAATGGGATGTAATGCCTTTTGGTGATTACGAAAGCATGTGGGACGAAGCAATACTAGCTTGGAAAATCGGAAACAATCAACCAATTACCGATCAGGATTATAGCGGTGTTGGTGATTTTGCTGCAAAATACGCTAGAGAGAAATACGGTAATACAAACGAAAATACACCACCACCAATTGCTGGTCTTTCTATCGGTGGAGTTCAATAACTGCAAAAGCTAAGTATTTATAGAAAACTTAGCCAAATGTCTATTTTCAGATCATATTTCGAAAAGAACAACACATTAATAGAGGGCAACCAAACCAACAATTCCCAAAATCCGGTTGGTGAAATATCTTATGGTACTCCCGATGCTCTTAAAACCAGAACCATCTTTAAAATTGATTTGAATGACCTGTATGTTAAATTGGTCAATGAAGGCATTGATGAACAAAACATCGTTTCCCACAAACTTCACTTAAGAAATACAATCGCCCAAAGAAATGATTTGATGGGCAAAAAATCATACTCAGATATTATTGATCGTGCTAGTAGTTTTGATCTTGAACTTTTTACAATAAGACAAGATTGGGATGAAGGTTCTGGATATGATTTCATATACCACGATCAAACTATTTTATTGTTAAATGTCGTAACCGGTGCATCAAACTGGTATTACAGAAAAACAAATGAACCTTGGACTGTTCCGGGTGCATACATTAATCTGACTGGTGCTACTGGCGTTACTGGAAGTTCGGTTGTGTTGGGTATACAGCATTTCCCAAAAGGAAATGAAGATTTTGAAATGGATGTAACCGACTACATCAATGCATTACTATATAGTGGAGCTACTGACCTTGGGTTGGGTATAAAGTTCACGGATCAATATGAAGCACTTCAGACATTACACAGACAAGCTGTTGCCTTCCATTTAAAACACACAACCACCGTGTTTGAACCATACTTGGAGACGATCATCACAGACCAAATCACGGATGATAGAAAGTTCTTCTACATGGATAAGCAAAATGAATTGTATTTGTATTCCAGTACTGGTGATGTAACGATTAGTGGAGTAACCATCACAGACTATGAAGGAAAAGACATTGCAGTACTTACCGGAACAAGTATCACCAGAGTTAAGAAGGGTGTATACAAAATAACGTACAGCGTAGACTCTTCTGTGTATCCCGATGCTGTTATCTTTAAAGACAAATGGACAATAATACAAAACGCTAAAGTAAAAACTATTGCGCAAGATTTTTATTTGATTAACGCCGACAAGTACTACAGCTTTGATTTATCTAACACCATCAATCCAGACAACTTCTATTTTTCATACTTTGGTATTAAAGTTGGTGAGCAAATCAAACGTGGTGATCTTAGAAGAATTGAGATTAACATCAAGCAATTGTATCAAACACAAGATGATGCTTTGCCGTTGTCGTTATCATATAGATTGTTTATTAAGCAAGGTGGACACACACAGATGGACATCATTCCTTTTACTCCGGTGAATAGAACTGCAAGAGGATATGAGTTTGATCTTGACACAAGTTGGCTGATTCCACAGGACTACTATTTGGAGCTAAAACTCTCAAATGGTTCCACATTTATGACTAAATCTCCGATATACTTTATCATCACAAATGATGACGTTTTTGCATCTTAGGAGTATTTATATATGTTGAAAGTAGATTAAAATTACGAAGTTTTACGGTTAAAATTTTTTTAGAAAAGACACAAAATAAATATCAACGAAGGCTTGACTTTGATTAAAACTTCGTATATGTTTACGATTCGACAACAGTAATAGATTAGAATTTTTAGTAACGATTAAAAGAATCAATGGAACAACAAAATGATGTAACAACTCAGCAAGGCTCTGAGGACTTACAAGGAATGTACGCTGCCTATAAAAAGAGCAAAGAGGTAAAAAAAGTTTTATCCAAAGAAGAAAAACTCGCAAAATTCTTCTCCCCAAGAAGAGACAGAGAAATTTTCAGAGCACTCCCCGCAATCAACAAAGACCCGTCAATCCCAATTATCGAAAGATATTTTGAGAAGGCTTACTTCCATGAAGTTAAGGCCGGAAAGAAATTCAGAAAGGTCTATTGTCCTGCGCACAACGATCCAAAAATCCAAGCAATTGACAAAGACGGTAAACCCGTAGTTGATCAAACTGGTGCACCAGTAATGGTATCTTCACCATGTCCTTTGTGTAAGAAAGCAAAGGCTGTGTTAGCGACACAAGATCGTTCACTCCTTACAAAAACAAAAGGAAAGAAGAAAGAAGAACTTGACAACATTCTCTCATCTGATGAGAAAGCAATTGTTGCAAAGAACAAAGAAATTTACGAGCGTGGCAGCAAACTCGAAGCAAAGAAGTTTTACATCCTTCGTGGTGTAGATCGTGGTGCTGAAAAAGACGGCGTTAAGTTTTGGAGATTCAAACACAACTTCAAGAACCAAGGAACTTACGACAAGTTGATGGCTATCACTGAAGATTACTCGTTGCAAACCGGTAACTTCACAGACATCGTAAAAGGTACTGACTTCAGTATTGTCGTTATCGATGCACAACTTCCCGGTAAGAGCTACACATACCGCGACATCTCGGCAATCATTCCAAGAGGGCCATCAAAGCTTCACACTGATCCAATGATCGAAAAGCAATGGTTGGAGGATAAGATTGTATGGAGAGAAGTGTTCAAACCAGCAACTGCACCGAAGATTACTTCGCTTAAGTTCTTAGAACTTGCTGCAGAAGATGCGTATGACGAAAATGGTAGAATCGTTGGATCAAATACTCCGTTCTACGATGAGTCCGATCCTACAAATAAGAGATGGGTATTTCCTAACCATCCAGAATTGGAAGCCGAAGCAAACAGAAGAGATGACAATCTCGAAGCTGATGATGAATACGGATATGATGAGGACAGCAATGAACTTGCAAACGCAGCAGCATCCGTTGTGGCCAACAACAATGAACCTAAGAAGGACATCACGACAATTACCGACAAGGATGTCAAGTCTTTCAATCACGGATCAGAAAATATTGGTGCACAAACACAGAAGCAAGCAGCTACAGCAAACGTAGCTGACGAAGCTTACGGTGACCTTCCTTTCTAACAAAGTTTTACAGGAACAACAACAATAAGAAAGAGGGGAGCAACTGCTCCCTTCTTTTTCAATAACCTTATTTCATACACTATATGAAATGGAATTACAACCAAAAAAAGCAGCAATAGCGAAAAAAGCATTTTCAGTATCTGACTATAAAAAGAAAAACGTTGGTGAAGACATACCCGACAAAGAATTAGAGTGGTTGAAGTGCTCAGAAGCATTTCAAAAAGCAACTGGACTCCCCGGATTTCCGAAAGGATATGTATCTTTAAGCAGGGGGTTCACAAACACGGGCAAATCAACAGCAATAAGTGAAGCAGTTGTTGCCGCACAAAAAATGGGTATTCTACCCATCATCCTTGACACAGAAAATAACCTTGGTAGAGACAGGTTGAGAAACATCGGGTTCGATTGGGAAAACGATTTTTTCATTGACATCGATAACCAGTACTTGCTTGATAAATATGGCAAGAGAAAAGACAAGGACAAAAAAGAAGCAAGCATCGAAGACCTTGGTGATTGTATCAATGATTTTTTAAATCAACAAGAAAAGGGTGAGTTGCCGATTGAATTATTGTTCATGATTGACTCTCTTGGTACTCTCGACTGTAATATGACAATCACAGCTAAGTCAAATGACACGAACCAGAATAACATGTGGAATGCTGGTGCGTTTGAAAGAGTGTTCAAATCTTTGGTAAACTACCGTATCCCGAATTCGAGAAAGATAGATCAGAAGTATACGAATACCATGATCGCAGTTCAAAAAATTTGGACACAGGGTACTGCTCCAATGATTACAGTAAAACACAAGGGTGGTGAAGCGTTTGCATATGGTGCAAGATTAATTTTCCACCACGGAGGTATTATGGCTCACGGCACGAAAGCTGTTGGCGCAACTTTCGGAGGAAAAGATATTCTTTATGGTATCAAAGCAAATGTCAATGCATTCAAGAATCAAGTAGACGGGCCATTGGGTGGTATTTCTCTGGAAGGAGAAATTATCTCAACACCACACGGATTTATTGGTGCTGATAAAGAGTCTATTGACGCATACAAAAAGAAACACATCGCCTTCTTCAAGGAAGCATTAGGTAAAGATGTGACTCCGGATGATATTGTAACGAAATTAGTGGACATCCAAACAGAGGAAGATTAATAATGGCCGCGATTCGAACACTACTTGTTGATAGTTCATATCTTCTAAAGAGATCAATGAATGGAGCCAAAGATAGTTTTACCAACTCTGGCTTCATGGGTGGTCTCTATGGTTTTCTCACAAAGGTGAGACAAATAGTGAAGGAGAATCAAATCAACAAAGTGGTGTTAATGTGGGATGGGGAAAACGGAGGGATTGATCGATACAGATTAGACCCAAAATACAAATCCAACCGTGTTGATAAATCTTGGTTTGTAAAAATTGAATTGACCGAAGAAGAAATAGAGAGAGAATTAAATAAGAAACAATCTGCACTCGTGCAGAAGGCTAAGATTCAGAATTATGCAGAAGAACTTTATCTCAGACAGATACAAGTTGATGAAATTGAAGCTGATGACCTCATTGCTGGTTATGTATTAAAGAACGCCAAAAATGAGGATATTATCATCTATAGCAGAGACAAAGATTATCTTCAACTGTTAGATTATGGGATCAAGATCAAAATGGATGATTATGATCGATTGATCAGTGCTGGAAATTTTTTTATGAACTTCCCGTATCATTATAAAAACGCACTGACCATTAAGATCATTTGTGGGGATGATTCTGATAAAATTGATGGTGTTGGTGGTCTCAAAGAAAAGGGACTGCTAACCCATTTTCCTATACTTGCAGAACGTTATGTGTCGGTTAAGGAACTTTGTGTCATGTCTGATCAGATTAACGCAGAAAGAGCAAAGAATAAGCAGAAACCGTTAATTGCACTAAAGAACATAACGACAAAAATCGACCGGTTAAAACTGAACTATGAATTGATGAATTTGAGCAAGCCGTTTTTGAATGAGGCTGCTATTCAAGCTATTGAATCGTTAGACACCGCTTTGGTTGATGAGAACAGAGGAAGCAGCAATCTTCATAGACTAATGAAAGAAGATGACTTCTTAGCATTGTACTCGAACTATGGAAATTTTGTGAGTTATGTGGAACCATTTTATACCGTGATCGCACGTGAAAAAGAGTTGTACAAACAACACCAAAAAAATAATTGAAAACATTAGCATATTAAGTTTGATTAGTTTATAATTGCTTTAGGCAACAACAAACAACAACAGATATGGAAGAAAGAAAGCAACCAAACAATTTTAAATTTGGTTTGTTCTTGAGGAACGAGAAAGTAGCTGAAAAAATTTTCAGTGCTGATTTGTACAATCCTGTTGTGCGTTACTCCGTTAACATCAGAGAGATGATTCCAAAAATCATTTCTTCACTGCAAGCAACGCTGCAGACACCTAGCGATGAACTAGGATTCATGTTGAATGTCAACGACATTCAGTACGGATATAACTCACTTGAGTATTACAAGTCAACTTGTGAAATTAACAAACTTGACTACATGAAGCTTAAGGTTCCGGCATTGCCTTACCAAAAGTCTAACTATGTGACAAATGGAAACAAACCATACTCACAAAGAAATGGTACAGAATTTAAATTTGGTTTGTATATCAATACGAACACAATCGTTGAGCGAAATTTTTACGTCGATAACTACAATCCTGAAGCGAGATTCTCTGATGAGCTTATTGCTGTTGTTAACAAGATCGTTGATAACATAATGGATTACCTAAAGGGAAGTGACTTAAATCACATGTGGGATGATCACAAGATCATCAATACCTATAGTTTAAATATTCAGCAAGTCAGAGAGCTTTCGAAAGAAAGACGTGATGAGTTTCTGAGAAGAGTTGGAGATTATAATTTCATCGAACGAGTTCGAATAGATTATAATAAGCAACCCGAATTCTCCGTTTAATATTTAAACCCTCCGACAATGAGCGATACAACAAGCGTTGCCAAGGAATCTCTTGGTTACCTAGGCCCGTCATACCAACTAAAAGTGTTATGGCAAATATTGACCAACGTTGAGTTTGGTAACAACATTGTTCCTAATTTACAAAGCTCATATTTTGACGTTCCAGTACAAAAGAAACTTCTTGCTCTCATAAAGAAGTACCTCGATCACAATAGCAAAGTTCCACAAATAGGTAACATGTCTATTGTTGAACACATCAATGCATCAAACTACAGCGAAGTTGAGAAAGAAGAGTTACACGGCACAGTAAAGCGTATTATCAATTGGGATAAAACTATTCGAATAGGTAGTGAGGATGATGATAGTGCTGCGATACAAGATTATGTGTGGATGTTTGTAAAACAGCAAGAGTACAAAAAATTCGCTGATTCAATTTACGATAAAATTAAAAAAGGAACTCTTGAAAAGAATGTTCACTTCTTTGAAGAAACACATAGGAAGTTGGCACTTCTTGGACACAGGGATGATTTCGGTAAGGATATTTTTGATGATGTAGAATCAGCACTGGTTGTTAACTACAGAAATCCAATTCCTACAGGGATTAAAGCAATTGATCAAGCGATGGGTGGAGGTCTTGGTAAAGGTGAGATCGGTATTATTTTAGCACCATTCGGCGTAGGTAAGACAACAATCTTAACAAAAATTGCTAACACGGCATTCGGTGTAGAAAAGAATGTTCTTCAATTAGTGTTTGAAGATAACGTAGATGATGTGCGTAGAAAGCACTATGCTATCTGGTCTAAAGTTCCTTTGAGTCAATTCGAAATAGATACTATAAATCCGGAGACTGGTCAGAGCGAAAAAATTATTGATCCTCTTGTAATTAAAAAAGTCCATGACTATGAAGAAGAACGTAGGTCAATGGGCATGGGTGGTCGTTTGATCGTTAAAAAATTAGAGCAAGAGGATGTGACCATACCAACAATTAAAAATTGGATTCTAAACTATCAAAAGAATTTTAGTATCAAATTTGATATGATCATTCTTGATTATATTGATTGCGTTGAACCACATAAGCAAACCAATGGTGATGATTTAAAGGGTGAACTTGTCGTTATCAAGGCCTTCGAATCTATGGCCGGTGAATTCAAAATTCCATGCTGGACTGCGGTTCAAGGAAATAGACAATCGGTGGGTGCAGAATTCGTTCGTTCAGATCAAATGGGTGGTAGCATAAAGAGAGCACAGAAGACACACTTCCTGATGTCAATCGCAAGATCGGACGATCAGAAACAAGATAATACCGCAAACCTTCAAATTTTGAAAGCACGTTTCGCAAAAGACGGATTCAGATTTGAAAATGCAATCTTTAACAACGATACTCTTGAGATAAGATGTATCGAAACGAATCAATCGAGATCAAAACCTAAACCAAGGCCAAATCCGACTGACAACAATTCCTTACAATCCGATTTGGATAATCAGATGAGAGAAGAGTTTATGATGAAAAGTCTCGATAAAGCATCTGATGAATATTTGAGGAAAGAAGCAGAAGCGAAGGCTAAAGAAGAAGAGAAGAATAAAGAGAAAAAACCGCCAGAACAGAATGAAAATAATGACCAAAGTCAAATTGATGAGTCTATAATTTAGATTCACAACAGCCTGATTTTTAGAGTGATAAAATTTTAAAAATTATCTGCGGTTGTTATAGAAATCTGTATTTATATCTACACTTCGAAGAGTTGTAAAAACAAAATCTTATGATGGTTCTCATACCCAAGAACGTATTGGGAGTGGGATACTATACACTTTATTTTTAAAAGAAACTGAACTTATGGGTACTAATAACGTATTAACCGACGAAATAACAATAATAAAAAGAGACGGGACTAAAGTTCCGGTAGATTATGAAAAAATAAATAAAGTTTTGATTTGGGCAACAGAGGGAACACACGGAGTATCGGCATCAGAAATCGCAATGAATGCGAATCTCCAACTCTTCTCAGGAATTAAAACCGAAGACATTCATAAAGTACTGATTCAATCTGCAGTAAATTTGATCAGTGAAGAAACTCCAAATTACCAACATGTTGCTGCAAGCCTACTCAATTATCTTTTGAGAAAACAAATCTTCAATTCAGCCGGTGATAATCTTCCATCACTTTTTAGTGTGGTTAAGAAAAACGTTAAGGCTGGTGTATACGATAAACTTGTACTTGAAAAATATAATGAAGAAGAATTTGAGAAATTAAATTCATACCTTCGTCACCAAAGAGATTTCAATTTTGTTTATGCTGGTTTACAACAGATGATCGACAAATATTTGTTGAAGGACAGAAAGACAAATGTCATATATGAAACACCACAGTTCGCATACATGCTCATTGCAATGACATTGTTTGCCGATGAAACTGAAAACAGACTCTCAAAAATCAGATCATTCTACAACGACATCAGCCTCTTTAAAATTTCATTGCCAACTCCAATCGTTGCTGGCGTAAGAACACCAAATAGACAGTGGAGTAGCTGTGTACTTATAGAGATTGATGATGATCTTGAAAGTATCTTTAGTAGCAACCATGCTGCTGGTAGATACTCTGCAAAACGTGCTGGTCTTGGTTTGAACTTCGGTAGAGTACGAGCAATTAACGACAAAATCAGAGGTGGTGAAGTTGTCAGTACTGGTGTTATTCCTTTCATGAAACAATATGAGAGTAATGTAAAGTCAGTACAACAAAATGGTATACGTGGTGGTGCTGCAACAGTATACTTTCCTTTTTGGCATAAAGAAATCGCGGACGTTATAGTACTTAAGAACAACAAAGGTACTGACGACAATCGTGTCCGCAAGATGGACTACGCAATTCAATTCAATAGATTATTTTATAAAAGATTCATCGACAATAAAGACATTACGTTATTCTCTCCTTCAGATGCACCAGAATTGTATGACCTTTTTGTAAAGGGAGACAACAATGCATTTGAAGAGTATTATGAGAACCTTGAGAAGAATAAAAAACTTTCAGGAAAAAAAATCAAAGCAAGAGATTTGATGGAGTTGTTTGCTAAGGAGCGTGTTGAAACCGGTAGAATTTATTTGATGAATATGGATCACGCAAATACCCATAGTTCATTTATTGACCCGATCACCATGTCCAACCTTTGTACTGAAGTTACTCTTCCGGTAAAACCATTGAATCATATCGATGATACTGAAGGTGAAATTGCTTTATGTATTCTTGCAGCAATTAATGTTGGTGAGATCAAAAATCTTTCGGAACTTGAGGGGATATGCGAAAATATAGTAAGAGGTCTTGACTCAGCAATTGAAAAGCAAGACTATACTGTTGCTGCAGCGAAGAAAATGTTGAAAAGAAGATCGCTTGGTGTTGGCATTACAAATCTTGCACACTTCTTAGCAAAAAATGACGTGACATATGATGATCCTGCTGCTCTTCCTCTCGTTGACGAACTCATGGAGTATGTTCAATTTTATCTCCTTAAAGCAAGCAACAAGATGGCTCAAGAACTTGGCCCTTGTGAATACTTTGACAGAACAAAATATTCTTTGGGTGTCCTGCCCATCGACACCTACACAAAAGAGGTGGATAAAATTGTCAATAGGAAGCTGAGTCTTAATTGGGAGTCGCTGAGAGCCGACATAAAAGAATACGGTCTAAGAAACTCTACAGTAACGGCCCAAATGCCATGTGAATCAAGCTCAGTGATCACCAATGCAACCAATGGTATCGAACCTATCCGTTCTTTGATCGTGGCTAAAACGTCAAAGCAAGGGGTTTTAAGACAGGTGGCTCCGGACATCGCGAAACTGAAGAACAAATATCAATTTGCCTTCGATTTGGACGGTAATAAAGGAATCACTAATATTGCTGCTGTCATCCAGAAGTGGATGGATCAGGCTATCAGCACCAATCATTACTACAACTACAAGAAGTATGAGGGCAACCAATTACCAATGTCTGTGGTAATAAAAGACATCATGTATGCATACAAAATGGGTCTTAAGACTCTATATTATGCAAACACCGATGATGGATCAACGGACAACGTTGATACCAATATGGCTGGCTGTGAATCTGGTGCTTGTTCAGTTTAAAAACATAATATAAAACACATGTCGGTTTTTAATTTTTTTATAGAATTTAGCATGGATAGAATTCATGCAGTAATATATTACGTGGGTCTATTTTGGTTAATTAGTTTTCCGTTGAAAAAAATTCTGAAATGGATGGTTACCATTGGATTACATCAAATTCATTTTAAGAAATTTGACAATACGATCACGAGGATTCAAAGTGAAAATTTTGACGACCCATATAAATGTATTATATTAAGAATTGAGGGTGATTTCATCAGAATTCGAGTTCGGATTCAAAATATACATAAAATATTGGATCGAATATATGTGCTTAAGATTAATGAGTTCGAAATATGGGATTTGATGAAAATATTTTGGTCATATTTGAGAGCATGTCTTGGATATTTTATAAATGGTAGTGCTGGTAACTTAAGACAGGTAACATTATCAAAGAATGCACAGATTGCAATTCGCAGACTGATCCAAAATGGTCTAATAGTAACTGAATAATTACCAAATGAAGAAATCAATCATTAATTTAAATAATGATGTAGACTTCACCAAGGAACCAATGTTCTTTGGTGAAGGTCTTAATATCCAACGGTACGATAAATTTCGTTACCCAAATTTATTTGAACTTTATAAAAAACAGTTAGGATTTTTTTGGCGACCGGAAGAAGTTGATATTGCCGGAAAGGACAGATCAGACTTTGACACCCTTTCAAAGAATGAGAGATTTATCTTCACCAAAAACCTGAGTTACCAAATTCTGCTGGACTCAGTACAATCAAGAGGAATATCTAATCTTCTTGAAAATTGTTCTTCGCCAGAAGTTGAAGCATTTTCAAAGGCGTGGGAATTTATGGAGCAACTTCATTCTTACTCCTATACCTATATCATTAAGAATGTCTATCCAAACACATCAGACATATTTGATAATGTGTTGAATGACGCTGAAGTTCTGAAACGCACATCGTCTGTAACAAAATATTATGATGAGTTGATCAATCCATTGGACGAAGGAACACTTAGTGATAAAAAGAAGGCTCTCTACCTGACACTGATGTCAATCAATATACTTGAAGGTATCCGTTTCTATGTGAGCTTTGCATGTTCATTCGCTTTTGCAGAAAACAAAACAATGGAAGGTAATGCAAAGATTATACGCTTGATTTGCAGGGACGAAAATTTACATCTTGGCTTCACACAGTTTGTGTTGAAAAAATTGGCCGATGAAGATTCAGAAGGCTTCAAAAAAACCGTAAAGGTTTGTGAACCCCTTGTAATCCAAATGTTCAAGGATGCTGCAGAAGAAGAAATGGAATGGGCCGACTATCTTTTCAAAGACGGTAGTATGTTGGGACTCAATGCTGAGATACTTAAGAAGTATATGATGTACTTGACTAATCATCGGATGAAGACGATAGGATTGGAGCCAATCTTCGAGAAGACTACGAATCCTATACCGTGGATTAATGACTGGATCGAAAATAAAAATGTTCAAGTAGCACCACAGGAAACTCAAATTTCCAGCTACATTGTCGGTTCAACAAAGAACGATACTAACACCGAAGACTATAGCGAATTTAGCTTTGGGTAGAAATTTTCCTGAAAACACAACTTTTTTGGGAATTTTACGTATTTATGATTCCGGCCCTGATTGAGAAATTTGGCCAAAAATTAATTTTTGATGAATGCTTGACAAAGTCGTATGGTTCACATACCTTTGTCTCCCATTCGAAACTACGGGGATGTAGTTTAAGAAAGAACGCAGCCTTTAGGGGCTGAGATAGGTGGTGTAATTCCCCTCGTCCCCACAAAAGAAAAGACGTTCTTTAAAATACTTACGGAGTTAGCTCAATTGCTAGAGCGTAGTCCTTCGGGGCTGAGATGGGAGTGAAAGGCTCTCATTCCGTGCTTTTATTTGTGGCTACATATTTGGTTACTTCTACAACATGATTCATATTCATATCCACTACCGAATTTAATTCCCACATTTTTCATATTCTGGCTATTAATATGGTTACTTCTACAAAAACTATGATAATGCACCTTACCGTATCAGCTTTCCAGAATTTTAAACAAAACCCCTCATTATAATGTCATTAACTAGCATCGAATCTATCGCAGTTGCTCATCCTACTGCCTTAACGGCAAACCGTATTGCCCTTCAAAAGGGTTTTGTTCTTCAACAACAAAAATCATTAGACATATTAAGTACGCTCACCATTGAGCAGAAAATGTCCATTCAAGCGGAGTTGATGAAACTTGGATATATTTTATCTGAGGCTGCACTTAACACAGTTACCAAAGATTGGTTTGATGATATTATCCTTTACCTCAAATCAAAATTGGGTGTTGGAGACTACAAGCCATTCTACACAAATTTTCCAGTACAGGTGATGGAAGCTGACGAAGCTTCATTGTACTTGGATGCAATATTTCACTATTGGACTGATGGCACATGGGTTCCGGATGCCGAACTAACATCAAAAGGATTTGTGTTTGAAAACACAAACTTCAAATTGATCAATGTTGGCACTGAAGAAAACTTCATGAACATCTTCACCACTCTTGTTAGCATTAATCAGTCATTGACTGAAAATGATAAAGAGGTTGTTACGTGGTTTGTGAGAGAATACCATAGCACCATTCAAGGTGAATTACCTTCGTCTATCCCATTCAAAGAAACGTTGTGCATGCTTGCATCGTTTGGATTGAACGTGCCGGTTAAAACACCGACTGATGTACTTCGTATTGCAATCTATTTGTCTGGTGGAGATATTTCATTACCTGCAGTACCAAGTCCGGTCTCTACTAAGGAACCTCTTGGGAGAAGAGCAGAATTTTACAAAGGAAGACAAGACCAGAGACTTGCGTATAGAGACAAATTCAAATTCAAAAGATTTTCAAGAAGCGAGAGAAAGATGTTACTTTCTTTCTTGGAAAGAACAAATCTTGATTTGGGTGAAATGAAACTCAAGATCAACAGATGGTTGAGATTGGGTGAAGTTCTACATCCGGGTGAATTCAAAAACAAGTATCCAAGATCGTTTGAGGCGTTCAATACATTGAGGAATAATCCTGAGTCTGTTCAGACTTTCGAATCCAAGCTTGAAGCGGCATTCAAACTGTCATCTTTCCCTAGTACTGGTTTGTCGTTACTTTCCCAAAGACCGGGATATTTCGCAAGAAAATTAGACTGGTTACTCAGAAACTACGATACAAAAATCGTCTTTGATGCTTTCAAAAAGATAGCACCAAAGGTTAGTAGAAAAATCCTTTGGGAGATGTATGAACATTTCGGAAAGAGAGATGTTTCTCAACCAAGATCAGTAATGGTAAGGGGGAAGAGGTCTGTTAAGAAACAATTGGATGCGCTTCCACCAATGAAACAAGCGACCATTGATAAAATCAAAGTCGAAATTCTAAATTGTTTGGGAGAGCACTTCAAAGCATTGTCCCCGCTAGGGTCAGTGTGGGTTGACGAAAGACTGAAGAAGATTCCGTTGCCATCTTCAATGAGAAGTATCAACACTTCTGTTAAAACATATGTGAGAGGAACCAGAATACCATTCAATCCGATGGCTATAGTCATTAGACCATTTGTTCATTGGTTTGATGAAGAAGGAACCGAAGACATTGACTTGAGTGTTGGATTTTACCGTGAAAATCTTGCTGAGGCTGCGTATATTTCATATACCAATCTTAGAGACAATACGTTGAATTCATGCCACTCAGGTGACGTAATCCGTAGAAAAGGTGCGTGTGCTGAGTATGTTGACATTGACATCCAAGCATGTTTGAACAATGGTATCAGATATGCTATGGTTCAAGTCCATAACTTTCAACAAAGACCGATGCACACAATGAAAGACTGTGTGTTTGGTATTATGGAAAGAGAATTCCCGGAATCTGACCCGACATTCATTCCAAAAACCATCTCTAATGCAGTTAAGTTAGCGAATGAATCTTCCACGGTTTGTGTCGTTATGCTGGACTTGAAAGAGAAAGAATATATTTGGTGTGATTTGGAATTGGAGCATCGTGGATCGGCAAATTTCGAGTCAAGCAGGGGAGATACAGCACAAATGATCAGAGGTATGATTTTCGGTAATCGTGTCTCTGTGTATGATTTGCTTAAACTTCATGCCCAAAGCAGAGGTGAAATCGTCAACGACAAGCTGATGGCAAATACCTGTTTTGAATACGAAGACTTCGTAAGTAGTTACGAAAAGTCAGCATCCTACATGTAAAAATGTAAAAAATGTCATAATCTCGGAAATTATGACATTTTTTTTGTACTGGTATGTCGTTTGAATTAACATAGCAAAACGTTAAACCTATGAAAAAGAAAGATTTTATAACTGATTTACTCAATTCATTCTTCGGGGACGGAGAATCGAATTATTACTCATCTCAATCTCGTACAGTAATCTTTGGAGAAACAACCAACACAAACGGATTGTCTGCCCCAAAGGATGATGACAAAAACTTCAACAAAACTGTTGAGGTGAGTGAAACACCAACACACACTATCAAAAAGGAAGTGTGGACAAGTCTTGACGGCACACAAAGATTTGAAAGAACCGTACAGGAAAGCAAAGGTTCGCCGAAGAAAGATGATCCAACTTATGAAGAGTTGGAAGAACAGAAAATTGCAGCTATAAAGGGTCAAAATTATGAAGTTGCTGCAGAGATCAGAGACAAAATAAAAAGACTGTACGGTAAGTAATCAAGTCCGATTTATGGCGGGTGCACCTGACCATAATTAAGGGGAGAATTCCCCGTGACCTCTGTTAAACCTCACTGAGAAATCGGTGAGGTTTTTTTTGTGCTTTATAGTTTCTGACTGTATTTATTGGGGAATGAATGATCATAAAATTTGATCATTTTTTTATAACTGTATGAACGGTAGGTAAGTTACACGTTTAAAACAGAATAAAATTAAAACCCGATTAATGAAATGAGCTTTTTCACGCGACCAGACCTAAGCGATATACAGTTCAAACAATTGACTGGTTCGACACTTACAATGTCTGGAACCACAAATTTTTCTGGCACACTTAAGTCAAAAAACATTGAAATCGATGCGGCAATAACTGGCGCAAGTAGTGGTGATGTATTGACATATGTTGGTGCGGGTAAAATAAAGTTAACCCCGGCAGGTTCTGGTGTTGCCAATTTTGATAGCAGCAGAGCAACAACTCGTTCAGGTATCCCGGCAGTAAACGTTGGTGGCAGCACAGTAAATCAATTCCTAGAGGGATATTTCTTTCCGTCAGTTCCCCCAACAGTTTCTATGAGTGGTGGTGGAACAAGACAATTTGGTAATAATGCTGGTCTCACATTAAACTGGACAGTAACCAGAAGAACAAATCCATTAACCTCAATCACCGTCAATGGATCATCAGTAGACCCAACAGCATTTACCGGTCTATCACAGAACTCAAGCGTATCAAGTGGTACATCAGCAACAATTGCCGTACCGAATACAAATCAAACATATAACATGAACGCAACAACATCATCAGAAAACGTTCCTGCAAGTACATCAGTTAACTTTTCACATAAGAGATTTTTTTATGGTGATAACGTCAATTTAATTGGAGATACCGATGCAAACATAACCGCAAACGTATTGTTACACGAAGTTGGAAGTGAATCAGAATTTTCTGGAACTCGTGTTAAGTCATCCTTTGCAAAAACATTGTCGAGCCAGTTCTTCTATTATGTTATACCATCATCCTTCGGATCACCATCATTTACGATCAATGGATTGGCGAACACCGATTTTTCTTCACAATCGTTCACGTTCACAAACAGTAACGGGTTTGCAACAACATTCGTTATTTGGAGAACTAACAATTTGTTGACTGGTAATTTTACGTTTAGTGTGTCATAATAATTAAAAAGAGAAAAATATAACATAACATGCCGACATTATTAGGAACAGTATTAGCATCACCAGTAGTAACTGGTAACTACGATAGCGATACCTATGGTACACATTTTTCATTCCTTGGTGTTGGTGGTTGGCAAGAATTAGAATTAACTTCAGAGAGAGATGCAATACCGGTAGATACGTTAGGTAATCTTGACCCTACTGGTCTAAGCTCAGGTAGAAGAAGATTAGGTATGTTGGTGTATGTTGCAGAAGTAGACACAATCTACCAATTATATATTCCATACAACGCCTATACTGGATTAACCAGTGCTGCTAAAGTAGCTGCTCTTGCAAACAATGCTAACTGGATTGAATTCACTGCCGGTGGTGGTGGAGATGCAATCAAGAAAAAAATTCAACAAACAACACACAACTTTAGTTTTGGTGATGTGGTATCTTTTGATGGTGCGTCATATGTTAAAGGTATTGCGAGTGCTGGTAACACATACGAATTTTTGGGTATTGTTAGTAATGTTATTGATGCGGATAATTTTGTTATAACATACTCTGGCTTTATCGATTTGACATCGATGCCGTTGAGTGGAAATACTGTATACTTCGTATCTCCATCTGTAGCTGGTGCCATTCAAACAACCGAACCATTTAATCCGGGCGAGTCTTCAAGACCAATCTTGATAACACAAGAATCAACAAAGGGTCTTGTAATCATGATGAGAAGCTTTATTGTGGCTGACGTTGGAACTTCTGGAAATACCGGAAACGGTATGAGAATCCAAAGAACCACAGTACAGTCTGGACACAGCTTTACTATTGGTGATGTTATTACTTATAGTGGTGGTACATATACAAAAGCACTTGCAATTAAGGAAAGTAATCAATTGATTGGTGTTGTAAATGAAGTGTTCAGCCCAAGCACATTTATTGTGTGTTTTGACGGATACGTAGATGGCTTCTCAGGAGTTCTTGATGAATATGGTAGTGGTTTAACTTCAAGTACGTTGTACTATTTGTCTCCAAACGTTCCGGGAAAATTAACACCAATAAAGCCCGTTGCAAATAATCAGGTTGTTATTCCAGTATACCAATCAATAACAATTGATGATGGTATTGTTAAGAATCAGGGTGGATATTTACTTCGTGACACTTTTGGTAATGAAATTTTTGTGGTTCCAGATATTGCAGCAAGAGATGCAAAATTTGTGGCTTCTGGTAGTACTCCCGGCCCCGGACAAATAGAATCGTTTGTTGGTTTATTGGTATTTGTAATTGATTATGATACTAGCGGAAACAGTCAAACATATATTGATGCAACTGGTTTGTTAGGATGGTCTGCAGTAACAAATACTGTTGATATTATTCTCGATTGGAATGAGATTATAAATAAACCAAATGTAATAACGGGAGCAACCAATATAGGTGATGGAACAGGACTTATCGTCGACACATCCGTAACTGGTGCAACCCTTAATTTACGAACTCTTAAAAGTGGAGCAGCTATTGGTATTATAACCAGCGGTGATACTATAACCATTGCAGTTACTGGTACAACCAGCGGCTCTACAAACGTAATCGGCCCTGCAGAAGGTGGTGGTGCATATGATGATGGTATCTATACTGACTTCGTAGCTTCAACTCCAATAGGAACACCAATTGATAGATTCAATAAGTTATTCCTACTTGTGTTGCCACAACAACCAGCTTTGTTGACAAGTCTCAATGGTACTGGTGCTTTCGTTAGTGGTAAGCTTTCATGGGGTGTAAGTAGAAATGATATTTCATACGTGAACGTTGGTACAAACGCTGGTAATGCTGCGGTTGACATCAATGGATCATATACAATAGGTGGCACAAGATTAGGTATCGTTAGAACAACAGTAACAGGTATCCTTAACAGTGCCGTTACTGGAAACATAACTGGTATTCCTTTCTTCGACTTTGCATTCCAAAGAGGTAACGAAGGTAAATTGGTTATGCAAAGAAATGGTGTTACTGTAAGCACGTTGATCTTAAGTGGTACAACTGCTGCAACAAGCAACTCAAGAATGTCGGTGAGTGCTGTACAATTTGTGAAAGCAAGTGGTGGTGCTCCAATAACAGAGTTCAAATACAGAACAGGTACATATACAATACCGACTTCTGGTATGACTAATGGTTATAACTACATCAGAATAACGCATAGTGGTTCGTCATTTAGTACACAAACAAACTTCCTTGAGTTTGCTTATGATCCTGAAGCAACAAACATTTCTGCTGCGTCAACTGGTTTAACCAACCTTTCAATGGGTGGTTCTAAAAACATCTCTGGTGTTAAGTATCACACATCAGGAACGGTTCAGTACCAAGGAACAATATCGAACGCATATAAGAACGTATACAGTTCTTCAGCTACAGCGATTTCATTCCCAAGTACTGTGAACCTTGGATCGTTGACTAATTTGGATGTGACTGGTGCTGGTATTATAAACAGAATTACTTCGACACTACAAACATTGCCCGATCTTAATTCTGCGGTGTCAAACCCTCAGAATACGAACATAGCAATATTGGCAACATTCCCAATCAACTCAACTGTTGTGTTGGGTAATGTTGGAACAACTGGAATGATCAGATCGGGAGTAGCAATACTTCATCCATTTACTGCAAAACAGATAAGTGGTGGTTTGTCAACAATGATAGGATTTTTATTATATAACATAACACAAGGAAACGTGCTTAATAGCGAATCATATACCGGTGAAGTAAATAGACTTCAAGCAAGAGATTACTCAGTACTGGCATATGGTGATGTTAATGGTGGTACATACGCTTGGGATTCAAGTCTTGCATTGAATGGTGTTAATCCGTTCTACAATACGGGTATGTTAGTATTCAACGATGAGTTAATGTATCCTAATGCGGCATACTTAACAACTCAATATGGTATTACCACAGGTAACTTTGCTGCAGTAACAAATAGTCCGGGTGGTAACGTAAACTACACTGCAGTATCTGGTATCAGAGATCACTACAGAAAGTTCACGTCAGCTAACGGTACAACCCAAGCTACGTTGACATTCACAATTGATCATACTGGTTCATCTGGTGATTTCTTGACTAACGGTGGTACTGGTGGTACTGCGGCGGGAAATAGCATTAAGGTTGAATTCTTGATTATGAGAAGTGGTGGAGCAATTCACGGATGGGCGAATCCATTTGCCTCTTCTGGTAATCCAGAAGGTATAGCAAATACCTCAACATCTCAAGCCGGTACTGTGATGACCGTTACTTGTACATTATCAACAACACCAAGAGTTGCAACTGGTGATATTGTAATTGTAAGAACATTCCATGCAAGTGGTTACACAAATAGAATAAGAACATTATCAGTAACAAACATATAATATGGCATTAAATAGTACAAATACTCTTGCGATCTCCTTCAAAAAATTGAGTGGTAAAGTCCACACACAACAGAACTTTGCAGTTACTGAAGAAGGTATCTCTACGAATGTGCAATCCTCATATTCAACAGTTTTTGCAAGTCCAATTGCCAAATTACCAGTAACACAATCTGGATTTACAACACTATATAGTGGAAATGGAATCATCCAAAGAATAAAATTTGAAATAGATTTAATACCTGACACACAAATTGCTGCGGGTAGATCACAAGGATATAGATTAAAATTACCTGCAGACTGGAATGCGTCTGGTGATCTATTTCCTGAATTTAGTGCTGGTACATATTTATACACCGCTCTAGGTAAGCTCCAAATTGTGCCATCATTATACGGAACATTAAAGGTTGATGGTACAACAGAATATGATCCTATTTTATATCAAACTAACGGCTCAACAGTAATTGCCAAGTTTGATCCTATCAATTGGTATCTCGATCCATATAGTGGTATTTTGTTTGTACAAGACCCGCCAACAGGTTATGATTCGAGTGCTTTAAGACCGGGGTTTCTTGAAGCTTTCTTATATGTTGGAGATTATCTATCTGATATTATTTTTGATATAACAACCGGAAGTACTGGTGTTACTGGACAGAACGTTGGTGGCGCAGTTGGTGTATTTAAAGACACAATTATTGGTACTGGTGGAACTGCAGTTCTTAGATTCAAATCTTTTGTTGGCACTGCGGGTATTGCCGTAACTGGTGATACTGATAATATAATCATATCGTATACTGGTAGTACTGGTTCATCAGTTACAGCCAACAATGGCTTAACTAAAACTGGTGATAATATTTATTTGGGTGGAATGCTTACTGGTAACACAACATTTCAAACAAATAATTTTGGTATAGCAATTGGAACAGGGTTAACAGCAACAACAAGATCGTTGGCTATTGGTTATAATTCAATTGCAACAGGTGATTCAATTGCACAAGGATTTTCAGCTAAAGCATTAGGTGTGTACTCTAGTGCGTTTGGTTCTAATGTAAATGCGTTGGGTAATTCTTCACATGCTGAAGGAAGTGCTACTTATGCTATTGGTGATTGTTCACATGCTGAGGGTAATAGTAGTTATGCGTCTGGCTATACATCCCATGCTGAAGGTTTTAGTTATGCAATTGGTAATTTATCACATTCAGAAGGATGTGGAACTTGTGCCATAGGGAATATATCACATGCTGAAGGTAGATGTACAATAGCAAGTGGTCAAACATCACACGCAGAAGGATATGCTACAAGAGCAATTGGATATTATTCTCATGCTGAGGGTGCCTCAACATATGCTATTGGTCAATCATCACATTCTGAAGGCGATATATCATGTGCAATTGGCGATAGTTCTCATGCTGAAGGTAGTGATACAAGAGCAATCGGTAGTCGTTCACATGCCGAAGGTGATAGCACATGTGCAATTGGTGATTGTTCACATTCAGAAGGACGTTTAACTTGTGCAATAGGTAATAATTCACACACTGAAGGATGTTTTAGCTGTGCAATAGGCACATCATCACATGCAGAAGGCTTCACCACTATAGCATCTGGTTATTCTTCACATGCTGAAGGTTCATGTACTATAGCTAGTGGTCATTCATCACACGCTGAAGGTTGTTATACAAGAGCAATTGGTAATTTTTCACATGCTGAAGGACATTACACTCTTGCATCTGGAAATTATTCACATACAGAAGGTAAATATACTAGTGCAGTAGGAAATTATTCACATGCAGAAGGTTACAGTTCGTCTGCTACGGGTACTTCATCACATGCTGAAGGTTATCAATCATTAGCATTTGGATTTGCATCACATGCTGAAGGTCATGGATCGGATGCTTGTGCTTCAGCATCACATGCTGAAGGGTGTACTACACGTGCTATAGGTATAGCATCACATGCTGAAGGGTATGGAACTTGTGCATCTGGATGTTCATCACACTCAGAAGGGCGTTCTACTTGTTCTAGTGGAGTTTATTCACATGCTGAAGGTGCCTTAACAAAAGCATGTGGTGGCGCATCACATGCCGAAGGTTCTGGAACAATTGCATCTGGCGGTACATCACATGCCGAAGGATACTCAACACGTGCTATTGGTGTAGCATCACATGCCGAAGGTGTATTAACATGTGCTATTGGTGGTAATTCACACGCAGAGGGTTTGCAAACACGTTCATGTGGTCAAAATTCACATGCTGAAGGGTGTGCAACATTTGCAATTGGTTCACATTCACACTCTCAAGGAAAATGTACAAATGCTTGTGGTGATGCATCACACTCTGGTGGATATGGTTCTTTAACCAAAGGAATAATTGCTGGTGGTCATGCGTCATTTAATCATTCAATTAATAATGCTAATCAAACAACTGCTCATGGTGCATTAGCATCAGGTTCAACAATTCTTGGAGGATCAAATCATAACATTGCAACCGGAAATACTGGTGCAGCAATTATTGGAGGGTCGTTAATCAAATTAACTGGAACTACATATATCCATACAACTGCTGTTGGCAACTTAGCTATAATGACAGCACCTAGTGCTGGTGTGACCGGAGATTCAGTTCTTGTTAGAAGAGGAACTACTGGAAAGATACACGCAGTTACCCAAGCATCGTTAAGTGGAGGTGGTGGGTCAGTAACGGCAAATAATGGTTTAACAAAATCTGGTAATAATATTCATCTTGGTGGAGTATTAACTGGTGACACAATAGTCAACACTGCTAATTTTGGAATTGCATTTGGAAGTGGTTCAACTGCTACGGGTGCAAATTCATTTGCAACAGGATATTATACTGTAGCAACCGGCACATCTTCACATGCTGAAGGAAATAATACTAGTGCATTTGGGCCATACTCTCACTCAGAAGGTAGTAATTCATGTGCATTAGGTTATTCATCACATGCCGAAGGTAGCTCAAAAGCAATTGCTAACTATTCACATGCCGAAGGTTCTAATACATGTTCAATTGGATATTATTCACATTCGGAAGGAACTAATACGTGTGCAACTGGTACTTCATCACACGCTGAAGGTTATGGAACCATAGCATTTGGACTTAATGCACATGCTGAAGGTAGAAATTCTTGGGCAATTGGTCAAGTATCACATGCCGAAGGTAATACAACACGAGCAGGTAGATATGCACACTCTCAAAATTTTGTAACACGAGCGGGTGGATGTGCTTCACATGCTGGTGGTAGAGGTAGTAATCCAGATAGATTTATTTTAGCGAGTGGAGATACTTCCTTCAATCATTCACAAAATACTGTAGCACAAACTATTGGTCATGGAGCATTAGCGGCAAATTCAGCGATACTTGGTGGTATAAATCATAACATCGAATCTGGTAATACTTGTGCAGCCATCATTGGTGGCTCATTAATCAAGTTAACAGGGACGACCTATATAAATCATACTGCTGTTGCTAATTTAGCAATCATGTCAGCACCTAGTGCTGGTGTTACTGGCGATTCAGTTCTTGTAAGAAGAGGAACTACAGGAAAAATACATGCAGTATCACAAGCATCAATTGCTTCAAACGGAGTTACAGCTAATAATGGTCTTACTGAAGTTGGTGGTAATGTTAGATTAGGTGGAACATTGACAGGTGATACAACAATTAATACTGTTGGATATGGGGTGACTATTGGGTCAGGAACATCGTTTGCAACTGGAACAACTTCTTTTGCCCAAGGTTGTGACTCTCGTGCATTTGGTGATTATTCTATATCAATGGGCTGCGGCTCACAAGCGAGAGGTGTTAAAACAGCAGCAATTGGTTATAGTTCATATACGGGGCCAGCATCTGCATACGGTATTGCTATGCGTGGTGCATCATATGGTATTAACCAATTTGTTTTTGGTGGCACAGGATGTGCTACAGCAACATGGGGTATTGCTATGGGTAGAGCAGCAAGAAGTCAAGCTGTGTGTGCTACCGCAATTGGCTCTTTTGCTAGAGCATATGGATCATGTTCTATTGGTATTGGTAATAGTGTTTGTATATCTGGTGGTTCATCAATTGGTATTGGACAATTTATTTGTACTTCATCAGCTTGTAGTGTGGCTATTGGAGATGGTGCGGCTGCTGGAAGTAGATTTTTAACTTCTCGTGGCGCATGTGCAATAAACATGTCGTTTAATAACACATCTCAAACTGCTGGTCATGGTTCTTTGGCTGCTGGTTCGACAATTCTTGGTGGTCTTAACCACAATATCGCTTCAGGTAATACTTGTGCTGCAATTGTTGGTGGAAGTTTAATTAAATTGACTGGCACGACATATGTTAACACAACTGCAGTTGCAAATTTGGCAATCATGTCAACCCCGTCAGCCGGAGTAACTGGTGACTCAATTCTTGTAAGAAGAGGAACTACTGGTTTAATCCATGCTGTTGCCCAATCATCGGTTGGATCATCTGTAACTGCAAATAATGGTTTGACAAAATCAAGTCAAAATATTCATCTTGGTGGTGATCTTACTGGAAATACTATCATTGATACAACAAACACTAATGGTTTATTCGTTGGTTATGATAATGGATATGGTTTTGCAACTGGTTCAAATTCATTTGCAACTGGTTATGGATCAAAAGCAACAGGAGTAACATCAACTGCATTTGGTTCTTATTCATACGCTTTTGGTAATTATTCATTTGCAGTAATGGGTGGTCAAGCCTGTGGAACCAATAGTATGTCACTTGGTGGCTGTGCTTTTGGTGAAGATTCGGTCTCTATACAAGGTGCATCAAAAGCATTTGGATGTTGTTCAATTGCTATAGGTGGAAGGGCAACATCATCTGGTACTTCAGCAATAGCAATTGGTAGTTGTACAAGAGCAGTTGGTAATAGATCAATTGCAATGGGTAGTGGTACTCTATCAAGTGGTAAATATGTTGCTGCTTGTGGAAATTATTCAATTAATATTTCAAGAAACACTGCCGCACAAACGGTTGGTCATGGTGCATTAGCATGTACTTCAGCAATACTTGGAGGTATAGATCATAATATTGCATCAGGTAATACAGGTGCTGCAATCATCGGCGGTAACGCAATCAAATTAACTGGTACAACTTACATCGACACAACTGCTGTTGCAAATCTTGCAATCATGACAGCCCCTACTGCTGGTATCAGTGGTGATAGCGTTTTGGTTAGAAGAGGAACTACTGGAAAAATATTTGCAGTATCTCAAGCATCTATTGCGTCTGGCGGTATAACTGCAAATAATGGTTTAACTGAAATTAACGGCAACGTTAGATTGGGTGGAACGTTGACTGGTGATACAAATGTTAGCACAAATAGTTTTGGTATTTCATTTGGTAATACTACAATATCTACTGGTGCAAATTCATTTGCTGAAGGTTATGGAACACAAGCTACTGGTAATAATTCACATGCTGAAGGGGTATATAGTCAAGCAATTGGATTAGGAACACATGCCGAAGGGGTATATTCTTGTGCTATAGGAGATTATTCACATGCTGAAGGTGCTGGTACGTGTGCTGTCGGACTTTATTCACACGCTCAAGGTGGAACAACTTGTGCGGCTGGACAGTATTCACATTCTGGTGGGGTTGGCGTTAATACTGGTTTGGATGTTATAGCTGGTGGTCACGCCTCATTCAATCACTCTATAAACACTCCCAATCAAACTGCTGGTCACGGTGCGTTAGCGTCAGGTTCAACAATTCTTGGTGGTAGTGACCATAATATTGCTTCAGGTAATATCGGAGCGGCAGTTATCGGTGGTCATTCAATTAAGTTAAGTGGAACGACATATATTCGTACAACAGCAGTTGATAACTTAGCTATCATCTCTACTCCATCAGCCGGAGTAACTGGTGACTCAGTTCTTGTAAGAAGAGGAACAACTGGTAAGATACATGCAGTGTCTCAGAGTTCTATTGCTAATGCAGTATCTGCTGTGATAACACTTATCACAGGCAATACAACATTAAGTAGCACAACGGACATTGCATTGGTGACAACAAGTGGGTCATCGATAACAATAACATTGCCAGCGTCTCCAAGTGATAATGAGAGATTTATTATTAAAGACAGAACAGGTAATGCAAATACAAATAACATCACAATTTCCGGAAATGGAAATAATATAGATGGTGCATCCACAGCAACAATATCAACTGGTTATGGGGCTATAGAATTGATATATAATTTGGCAACAGATCAGTGGTATATAATCGCATTTGTTAACTAACAGAAAAATATAAAAAGTAAAAGATATGGCATTTGACACAAAATTAAACCTAAACAGTCAAAAATTTGAACAATTATCTGGTGAAACTCTTAACTTGTCCGGTACTACGAATATTCGTGCAAACGCTGGTGGTGATTTTAGAGTTAACAATGTTAGTGTATTACCTGTTTTAACAGGTGGAACAATCACTGCTAATAACGGTTTAACAAAATCAGGATCAAATATTCATCTTGGAGGAACACTTACTGGTGATACTGCAATTATTACTGGTGGTTATGGTGTATCTATTGGTGGTGGTTATTATTTTAATCCTATTGCAAGTGGTGATTATTCCTTTGCTTTTGGTTATAATACTATTGCGAGTGGATTTACTTCACATGCTGAAGGTGGTTATACTGTAGCTGGTGGAAATAATTCACATGCTGAAGGTCTTTGTTCACAAGCACTTGGAAATACTTCACATGCTGAAGGATTTGATACTCGTGCTATTGGTGCAGTTTCACATGCTGAAGGGCAACAAACGTGTGCCGTTGGAACTTTTTCACATGCTGAAGGTTATCAAACATGTTCAATTGGTAATCGTTCACATGCTGAAGGTTTTTGTGCCCATGCAATTGGAGTTAGTTCACATGCTGAAGGTCAAAGTACATGTGCAATTGGAGTTAGATCACATGCTGAAGGATTTGGCTCATGTGCATCTGGTAATTCTTCACATGCTGAAGGTAATGGTACTTGTGCAATAGGTAATTATTCACATGCTGAAGGAAATGGAACTATTGCTAGTGGTTCTTCTTCTCATGCTGAAGGTTATTGCACACAAGCAATAGGTGTTCACTCACATGCTGAAGGTTATTGCACACAAGCAATTGGAGGTTATTCTCATGCCGAAGGGTCAATAACTTGTGCAATAGGAAATTATTCACACGCAGAAGGTATAGGTACTTGTGCAATAGGATATTACTCACACACAGAAGGTGCTTCTACAAAAGCTACTGGTATAACTGCACATGCTGAAGGTCAATCAACAGGCGCATATGGTGACTTTTCACATGCACAAGGTAGTGATACTCGCGCTATTGGTCATAATTCACATTCAGGCGGTAAAGGAATAGGGTCGGGTAAAGGGATTTTTGCATGTGGTTGTTCATCATTTAATCATTCAGAAAATACTGCCGCACAAACTGCCGGTCATGGAGCATTGGCACCAAACTCAGCGATTCTTGGTGGTAGTAATCACAATATAGCTTCAGGCAATACTGGTGCAACAATATTCGGTGGCTCGTTAATCAAATTAACCGGAACGACATATATTAATACCACTGCTGTAGCTAACTTAGCAATAATGACAGCACCAAGTACTGGATTTAGTGGAGATAGTGTATTGGTTAGAAGAGGTACAACAGGAAAGATACATTCAGTAACATATGCTTCGATTGCTGGTGGAAATGTAAGTGCAAATAATGGTTTAACTAAAGTTGGTGGTAATGTTAGATTGGGTGGAACACTTACTGGTGACACAATAATTCAAACAAACAATTTTGGTTTAGCGATTGGTTCTGGTACAACAGCAACCACTTCAAATTCATTTGCAATAGGTTTCCAGACTCTTGCAACTGGTATTAATTCTTTTGTTAGTGGTTATAAGTCAATAGCTTCTGGATATACTTCACATGCGGAAGGAGGATATACACAAGCAATTGGACAATATGCACACGCTGAAGGTGGATTTACTTGCGCAATTGGTGTTTCCTCACACGCTGAAGGTGATACTACTTGTTCAATTGGTGGTGCATCACACGCTGAAGGTCTTAGTACAATAGCTAGTGGTAATTCAGCACATGCTGAAGGACAATATTCTCAATCATTAGGTATAGCTTCACACGCTGAAGGTAAATGTACAATTGCGTTAGGACATTATGGTTCACATGCTGAAGGGTATTGCACATTAGCTAGTGGTCAATCTTCACACGCAGAAGGTAGTGGTACAAGGGCAATTAATTTATTTTCACATGCAGAAGGTCAAACATCGTATGCGTATGGTTTTGCTTCACACGCAGAAGGTAGTGGTACTCGTGCTGTTGGATATGCTTCACACGCAGAAGGTAGTGGCACTTATGCGTTTGGTACTTGCTCACATGCTGAAGGTGATAGTACTTGTGCCAGTGGTCAATCTTCACACGCAGAAGGTAATGGTAGTTATGCTATTGGTAATTGTTCACACGCAGAAGGTGATGGAAGTGTAGCTATTGGTATAGTATCTCATGCTGAAGGTGATAGTTGTGCAATAGGTAATTTTTCACATGCTGAAGGATCAAATACACAAGCAATTGGTAATTGTTCACATTCCGAAGGAGAACTTACTTGTGCAATGGGTAATCACTCGCATGCTCAGGGTGTTAGAACATGTGCTACAGGTACATCTTCACACGCAGAAGGTTGTTATACATTTGCTTTTGGTAATCGTTCACATGCTGAAGGTTATCGTACTCGTACATGTGGATGTGGTTCTCATGCTGGTGGTACTGGTCTTAATACAAGAGAAGTATTTGCATTTGGTTGTGGAACATTTAATCATTCAACAAATACTGGCTCACAAACTGTTGCTCATGGAGCATTGGCATCATTCTCAGCGATACTTGGAGGTACAGACCATAATATTGCAACAGGAAATACACGTGCTGCCATAGTTGGTGGTTCATTAATAAAGTTAACTGGAACAACATATATTAATACGACAGCAGTTGCAAACTTAGCAATCATGTCAGCACCATCTGCTGGTGTTACTAACGATTCGGTTCTTGTTAGAAGAAGCACAACCGGAAAAATACATGCAGTTACACAGGCTTCGCTTGCAGTTACTGCAAACAACGGCTTAACTAAATCTGGTTCAAACATTCATTTAGGTGGTGAACTTACTGGTGATACAGTAGTTAATACTGCGACATTTGGTATGGCTTTTGGTAGTGGCTCAACAGCAACAGGATTAAATTCATTTGCTGAAGGTAGATATACAACGGCTAGTGGAGATTTTTCACATGCCGAAGGATATGGTTCAACTGCATCAGGTCATAGATCACATGCCGAAGGTTTAAGTCAAGCGGCTGGATATGGTTCCCATGCTGAAGGTTCTGGTGAAGCATTTGGCTCAATGTCTCACGCTGAAGGAAGTGGTAGCGATGCTTGCGGCTATGCATCACATGCTGAAGGTCGTAATACATATGCAATTGGTTGTGCATCACACTCAGAAGGTTTTCAAACTTGTGCTTGTGGTATAGCATCACATGCTGGTGGTAAATTTGAAGGTGGATATGTGGTTGCTTTTGTTACTGCATCAGGGGATACGTCATTCATTCACAGCATAAACACCAATTTACAAACTGCTGGTCACGGTGCAAATGCATCTGGATCGACAATTCTTGGTGGGTCAAATCACAATATTACATCTGGAAATACAGGAGCAGCTATCATTGGTGGATCGTTGATAAAATTAACTGGTTCAACATATATCAATACAACAGCAGTTGGTAACTTAGCTATAATGTCTGCACCATCAGCCGGTGTTACTGGTGACTCAGTTCTTGTTAGAAGAGGTACTACTGGAAAAATACACGCTGTAACCCAAGCATCACTTAGTGGTGGTGGCTCTCCGGTCACTGCAAACAATGGTTTAACAAAATCAGGGTCAAACATTCATCTTGGTGGAACACTTACTGGTGACACATCAATTAATTCAGCAACATTTGGTATTGGTATTGGTATCAACACAATTCAAACAGGTGCAAATGCATTTGCTGTCGGATATGGTGCTCAAGCTACAGGCGCTAATTCATCAGCTATAGGTTATTATGCTTATGCGATAGGTAATTATTCACACGCTGAAGGTCATTTTACTTGTGCAATTGGTAATTATTCACACGCAGAAGGTACAAGCACTTGTGCATGTGGTCATGGTTCACACGCAGAAGGTAATGGTGATGCTATTGGATTATATTCACACGCAGAAGGTACTGGAAGAGCACTTGGAACGTGTTCACATGCAGAAGGTGGTGCAACTTGTGCTTCTGGTAATAGTTCACATGCTGAGGGTAGTGGAACACGTGCAATTAATTTCTTTTCACATGCTGAGGGTAGTAATACTCGTACATTTGGTTTAGCCTCACATGCTGAAGGGTGTTGTGGTATAGCAATAGGTAATTATTCACACGCAGAAGGATGTTGTACTAATGCTTTTGCTAATACTTCACATGCAGAAGGTGAAAGAACGTGTGCGTGTGGTATTGCATCCCACGCAGAAGGGTGCTTAACAAATGCTTTTGGTGTTGCATCACATGCTGAAGGTCGTTATTCTATGGCATGTGGTTTAGGATCACATGCAGAAGGTCGTGCAACCTATTCATTAGGTAATTACTCTCATGCTGAAGGGTGTCGTGCATTTGCATCTGGCAATTCATCACACGCAGAAGGATATTGTACAGTAGCGTCAGGAATAACTTCACATGCTGGTGGTTATGGTGAGTATGCATACGGTGCATCAAGACCAGTTATTGCTGGTGGGTTTGCTTCATTTAATCATTCAATAAACACTGCTGCACAATCATTTTCACATGGTTCTGGTGCATCTGGATCAACAATAATTGGAGGTAGTAATCACAACATTGCAACTGGTAATACTGGTGCGGCAATTATCGGTGGTTCATTAATTAAACTTACTGGTACTTCTTATATAGATCACGTTGCTGTTGCAAATCTTGCAATTATGTCAACACCAGTAACTGGTATTGCGGCAGATACAGTATTAGTTAGAAACGCTACAACTGGTAGAATAAGACAAATCACACAATCCTCACTTGCAGTCACTGCAAATAACGGTTTGACAAAATCACCTGCTGGTAACATCCATTTGGGTGGAGCATTAACTGGTGACACAACAATCAACACATCAACATTCGGTATTTTATTAGGTACAGGTTCAGCAACTGGTGATAAGTCTTTTGCTGTTGGATGTAGTGTTAATGCAATTGGTAACTATTCGCAAGCATTTGGATGTGGTACATGTGCAAGTGGTGGATCATCACATGCAGAGGGTTATACTACAAAAGCCATTAATACATATTCACATGCTGAAGGTACTAGAACTACAGCACATGGTTATGCATCACATGCCGAAGGTAGATGTACATTTTCTGTTGGTCAAGTATCACATGCCGAAGGTAGACTTTCATGTGCGTTTGGTGGTTGTTCACATGCTGAAGGATATTGTACACGTGCATGTGGAGCATGTTCACACTCTGAAGGTAGACAAACTTGTGCTATTGGTAATACATCACACGCTGAAGGATTATGTGGTCGTGCAATTGGTAACTACTCACATGCTGAAGGTAATCTTACCTTAGCGAGTGGTTCGTCATCACATGCTGAAGGTTATAGTACTTGTGCAGCAGGTAGTGCATCACATGCTGAAGGTTGTAATACTCGTGCTGTTGGTAACTGTTCACATGCTGAAGGTGCACTTACTTGTGCAAACGGCATTGCCTCACATGCAGAAGGTCAAAGAAGTTTTGCAATTGGTAATAGATCACATGCTCAAGGTTATTATGCACGTGCATGTGGAAATTATTCACATGCTGGTGGTTTGGGTTATAGCTCAACAAAGGGTATCACTACTTGTGCTGACGCATCATTCAACCACTCAACAAACACCGTTGCTCAAACTGCTGGACACGGTGCTTTAGCCGCAGGATCAGCCATACTTGGAGGTCAAGATCACAACATAGAATCGGGTAACGTAAGAGCAGCTATCGTTGGTGGTTCTTTAATTAAATTAACAGGAACAACATACATTGACCATACAGCAGTTGCAAATCTTGCAATTATGTCAACACCGGTCACTTCAACAACTGCCAATATTTTGGGTTGGAGTAGTGTAGATAAAAAAGTTAAAAAAGTAACAACAACAAAAATAGTTGCGGGTGCTCCATATACAAACGATGGATATATAGAAGTTGTTATTGATGGTACGACATTTAGACTTATGACTACAGCATAAAAATAATTTAAAATTTATTTTTAAAATCCCATTGTATAATGGGATTTTTTGTTATATTTCCAACCGAATATTTAAAAGTATGCATGCAAATCAAAGATTATTATTTATGGCCGGTTTCCCAAGAGCGGGGAGTACGTTATTGGCTAATATTTTAGCACAAAATCCTAAACTTTATCCTTCACCAACATCAGGTTTAATAGCTAGTTTCATCAATCTTAGAGACAATTGGAAACAAAATGATATATATAAGTCGTCGGGGGAGGACTACATTATTCCAAAAATAAAAGGGTCGTTGAAATATATGTTGATTGGTCATTACGAACGACAAATAGAAAAGGGACAAATGCCAATTGACAAAAATAGAGGATGGACTGGATTGTTGGATACTCTTGACGAAGTTTTTGGATGTAAGGTTCAGATAATATATCCGATCAGACACATTGGTGATTGTGTGATTTCTATGGAAAAAGTAAATAGAAAATCCTCAATTATAAGTCATGGTGATAACGGTAATTGGTTGAATGAAAAAACCACTGTAGGTAGAGCGGAGAATTTTTTGAAAGATGATGGTATTTTTGGTCAACCAATTGTCTCTCTTCGAGAAGCAATTTACCGTAAAGAACACACAAGATTTATCTTTGTGCCATACAATGACATGCTCACATATCCACATGAAACTTTCAATAGAATATATGATCAGTTGGGTATGGAGAAATTCACACACGATTTCGAAAATGTAAAACAAGTCCTTTTCGAACAAGACATGCATCATGGGTTTGCTCCAAATAGTTTGCATAAAATCAGAGAAGGTATGTTGGAAAGACCAACACCGAGAGATTTAAGTATATTCCATACCGAATATATCCGTAACCTAGAAAACAATAGATTCAAAGACATTACGGATTTCATCAACGCTAATTCAATAATAAAGGGTGTAATCTAATGACAGAAGCTGATAGAATAAAAAGAATGAATAACGAAGGGCCGTTTTTGATTTTCCATGTTGAGGGTGGTATGGGGAAAAATGTTTTAAGTACTGCAGTGGTGGAAGTTCTCCATAAGACGTACCCAAATTACAAAATTGTTGTAGCTACAGCATGGGAAGCACCATTCATGAATAATCCACACGTGTTCAGGGTATTCAATTTTGGCGAGGTTCGTTACTTTTACGACCAGTACATGTATAGCGACACCAAAATTTTTAGAATCGATCCATACCACACCGAAGATCACCTTCATCACAGAAAACATCTTATCAAAACGTGGTGTGATCTCTACAATCTTCCATACAATGGGGAACAGCCGAGACTATATTTAAATCCAAGAGAATTGGAAATAATGTATGCCAAAATACTACCAAATTCCGGTAAACCTATAATGATGCTCCAAACAAATGGTGGGCCTCCAAATCAGGAATTGAGAAAATCTTGGGCTAGAGATTTGCCGCTGGAAGTTGCTCAGAATGTGGTTGATCATTTTTCACCATATTACAGAATACTACACATCAGAAGAGAAGATCAACTTCAACTTAACAATGTTGAACCGTTGCTTCTAAATCAACGAGAGCTTTATTGTGCAATAGCTTTCTCTACTAAGAGATTGTTCATTGACTCTTTTGCACAACATGCAGCAAAGGCTCTTAATTTGGATTCTGTGGTGTGTTGGATTGGGACTAGTCCAGACGTGTTTGGATACGACAATAACATCAACATCATGTCTTCCGGAAATAAGATCGCCACATCCAATAAAATGGCTTATTTTGAAGAGTATGACATACTTGGACATACTAATCAATACCCCTACGAAAACCTCAATCTATTCAACGCAGACGTGCTCATTGAGGCTCTAAAAAAATAGGATTGACCACATAAATAGTGGTTTTCTCTAGTATTTATATCAAAAAGTACTAGAAATGAGTTCTGTTGATCCCGCAATTAATCAGATAAGACTTACTGAAGTTTATCTAACCCCGTTCAGAGTGGATGAGGTTAGTGATACTCTCTGCTATATTGGTTATCTAAATATTGATGCCAATAATCCGAACGAGAACGAATCCGTTTGGAGAATTAAAAGAATCTCACAACAAGGTACTGTTTGGAAAATCGAATTGGCCGATGGAGACTCATCTTTCACTAAAGTTTGGGCTGACAGAGCATTGTTACAGTACAAATAATCAGTATTTGGATAATTTTTAGTGTGTGGGATTAGTAATTGATAAAATATCAGGTCAGGTCTTTTTGTTCAACATCTCTGGTGGTGGTACTGGTACTACGTCCGGTTCAACTTATCCTGAAGTCAGTTTATTCTCTTCACTTCCATCTGCTGCTGCAAATAACGGTAAAATCTATGTTGTATTAACATCATCAGGTACATATGTTGTTAATCGTAGAGAAGCTGGTCTCTATTATTCAAATGGAGTAGCATGGACAAGACTTGGCGACATTCCATCCTTTTTTAGTAGTACAAATTTCCAAGTCTATGATGGCTCCGACAACACCAAAGGATTAAGATTTCAAACATCCGGAGTAACAACAGGTCAATTTCGTACCCTTACAATACAAAACAGTAGTGGTACGTTAGCTTATTTAAGTGATATTGGAGCAAAGCTTGATACGTCAGTATTCACGGGATACACAGCAACGACAGAAACAAGATTCTTAGGAATTGAAGCAGACATCGCTTATTTATCGGGTATAACCGACACAAAGCTAAACACCGCTATTTTTAACGCATATACTGGAACAACAGCACCAGTACTGGCTGCTGCTGTAACGGGAGGAACGTCCTTGGGTGGTGTAGCTATTTTTGCACAAAAAACTGGCCGTAATTTAGAATTTAAAGGTCTTGTTCAGGGTGCAAACATAACACTTACTCCGACTGCTACTGGTGTTACCATTTCTGCAGCATCCAGTACTGGTAGTAGTGGAGTGTCATATGACTTATTTACTGGTTATACTGCAACAACCGAGACAAGACTTCAAGGTATCGAAGACGATATTGTTTATTTATCTGGTCAAACCGATACAAAATTAAGCATTGTTGCATTTACGGGATATTCTGCAACTACTTTAACAAATATCAATAGCAGATTATTGACGAGCACGTTTAGTGGATATACTGCTTCAACAAAGACACAGCAAATAATTTTGATAAGTACTGGTGTTACTGACATCAATACAGTTACTCCAACTTCAATACCTTTTCACACTCAAAGAAGATATGATACTGATCATTTCTTGTTTACTGGTGGAACAAACATAAGAATATTGACTGCTGGTGATTATGATGTGTCATTCCATGTGAATGTTGAAAGCACTACAGCGTCAGCAAAATCTATTGGAGTTAATGTTTATGTGAATGGAACGATAAGTAACGACACATTATCTGCCACACGTCTTGAAAATACGGGATCGTTTGCCGCAATCAGTCTACCAGCACTTCAAAAGAGTTTTGCGGCAAATGATTTGATAACATTAAGAGGTTATAGATTATTGAATTCGGGAGCAGCAAACACGGTATCAAATTCAGTATTTATCTCTATAAGAAAAAAGGTTTAATATAAATGGCATTACTATACTTCAAATATAGAACAGATTTCGGAAACACTGTAATAGACAGTCAGGTTACGCCATTTACTTTGGGGATGAATGAAGCCCAAATTCAATTGGACTATGAAATACCCGTTGCTCAACAATATTACCTTTACCGAATTCTTGCAGGAGATATTGTTCCAAATTTAGAAGCAAATATCACCGCATGGGAATATGAGATTGGTATTGATGATAGTAATCCAGTGCCAACAAATACGTTTACTGGTTATACTGCAACCACATACGTTGAACTTTCAAATAAAGTTGTTTGGAAGGGTGAGTGGTCAGGAGGTACATATCAAAAAAATGATATGGTACTTGATGGCGTGTGGACGATGGTTGCTAATAAAGAAACTACTGATGTTGCAGCACCACAAAGAGTTGGAAGTGTGAAAGAGTTGTATTCGCCAAATAACCCATCTATTAGTGGAACAACTGCAAAACAAATTGTTTTTGGCATGCAATATAGTGGTGATCAACCTTTTTGGTTAGAGGGGTATAGAACATATGTTATTGCTGGTAATGATTATAATATTATTCTAATAAAAGACCCGAACGGTGCTAATGAAGCAACATTTCTCAATTTATTCAGAGCAACTGTTACTGGATGGAGAGATTTTGGTTTAGTACCAAGACCTGTAGCCTCTGGCACGACATTTCAAATATTGGCAATAGTAAAAGAACCCGATCCAACGCCAACAACAACAGATATTGATTATAATTATCAAAAACCAAGTAATTGGAGTGCACCATTATCGGGTCAAATCGTCCATGCTGGTAAAAGATTACAAGTATTATCAATACATCATATTGATCAAGATTCTATTGATAGAACAACATTTTTAAATTCATTAGTTGTTGGTGATATAATTTCAGTTGGTGATACTAACTGGTCAATACAAAACAATGTTGATATAGGGACGTATAATGATATTTCAGTAGCCCCTGCACTACAAGCATCCGTTTCAAACATTCAAACTTTTAGTTTTGAAACAGTTACCGCAACTCCAATAAGTATTGGTATTGATCCGAACTTCTGGTCTGGCTCAACATTGGTTAAGGGTGTTTATATTAAGAATGGTAATTGGGATGATGCTGTTATTGATGATAATCAATATGGTATTGATATTACTGTGCAAAATGCATCATTATCACCTGATTGGGATTTTGTAACTGCACAAGGAAATGGTGGAGGAAGCGATTCGAATACGGCATGGGGTGGTATCGATGGAGATATTTTGAATCAAATAGATTTACAAAATCAGTTTGCAACTAAATTAAATGTTAGTGGTTTTACTGGTTATACAGCAACTACTGAAACCAGATTAACAGGAATTGAAGATGATGTTGATTACATTTCTGGTATTACTGATACCAAGTTAAATACCTCAATTTTTAATGTATATACGGGTACTACTGCGCCTATATTAAATAGTGCTGTAACTGGTGGAACCTCATTAGGTGGTAATTCAATTTTTGCACAAAAAACTGGTCGTAATTTAGAATTTAAGGGCTTGGTTGCTGGTACAAATATTATGCTTACTCCGAGCAGTACTGGCATCACGATAACATCGACAACTAGTGCTACTGGTGGTACTCCATACAATGTTTTTACTGGATACACTGCAACAACAGAAATCAGACTTGATGGTATCGAAGCCGACATTCAATACATATCTGGTCAAACGGGTGGTGTAACTAACGCTGTGTTTACAGGTTATACTGCAACAACAGAAACAAGAATTAATAAAGTAGAAGATTATGCTTCTTATGGAATAGGTACTGGATTTTTAAGTGGTGGTACAATAACATTTACTGGTGGAACAACATTTACCGTACATGCGGGAGTTGGTTTATTTATTGATCAATATACGGATTCAACAAATCCTATTATAATACCAGTAAGTTGGTCAACAACTGTTTTAAGTATTATAACTGGATCAACAACATATCTTACTGTTAGTTCTGGTGGTACATTCATAAAAAGATCGACATTTCCATCACCACAACAAAGAAGAGAAGAAATATTTTTGGGTGTGGCAATACACCCTCAAGGTGTAATTATATCAGTAAATCAAAACGCAATACCTTCGAATGACATATTAGCAACAACATACGATTTGATTGATGCTGTTGGTTTAATAAAAGTTGATGATGGAAACTCAATATCATCCAACGGATCATCACTACAATTAAAAAAGAGTGCTGGTGATGTGTTTTATCTTTCAACCAACATAAGAAACAACAAGAAAAATCCGAACTACAGATCATTTGCTGCTGTAAATCCATTAACCTTCCAATATAGAGATATTGAAAGTGTTGATTATGGTGTTATTTCATCCGTTGATCCTACTAAGTATGAAAAGGTTAGTGGACTTACATCAACTATTGTAACAATAACTGGCTCAACAGCACAGGCAACTGCTCAGAGAGTATACATGTTTCAATCTGGTGGTGTTAGAATACAATATGGACAAAAAGTTTATTCATCATTAGAACAAGCATTTTATGGATTTTTAGATGAACCATTCATAACAGAAACAACTCTTGAAAGTGATGGATTGTTGATTGGTGTTATTGTAATGAGGGTTGAGACAACAAATTTAGGTAGTGGATCAGATGCTGTATTTGTAAAAACAGATAGATATGGATCAATAATTGGTTCAGCTAACGGCCAACAATTTATAACAAATAATTATCAAGTTGTAAAAACGTTAGCTGATTTTCCTGAACCAACTGGTGGTAGCATTCAATTACAAGATAATTTTCAATATAAAATTAATGGACTTGTTAATCTTGGCACTAATAGATTGGTTCTTGGTGCTAATAATACGATACTTGGTGAGAATACGGCAACTGACACTATTATTGGGACAAGTACGGGATCGTTAATATATGGACGTAGTAAGAGTGTAACTATTAATACTGTTTCATTCAGAAATTTACATCCTGCTGGACAAGTTTTTGATGTTGTTGGTACTGATGCCAGCAACTTTGTTGCTAGAAGAATGATATTGGTAAGTACTATTGGTGGGAAAATTGGAGGATATGGTTTAGCGGTGTTTGATAATATGTTATTTGATACAATGAAAAATGGATTAACAATCAGTGGACAATCTACAAACCAAGGGTTTTTAACATTAAGAAATATAATATCAAGAAATTCACAAACCGGATCAACAGCATTAACAATAACGGGAGGAAGTTTTAATGCTATAGATATTTCGTTGAACTATTTTAGTCCAGCGATAAATAGAACTGCATTGAGAATTAATAGTGGAACAACATTAACAACGTCTGGATCGTTAATCGGTAATCAGTTCTTTGGTGCGGGAACATATATTGCGGGAACGTTAACAAAAGCAGCACCGAACTGGAACTTTGTTGGTAATACTAATGTGAATGATAGTGCAACATTTGGTTTTATTAAATTTAGTGGTAATACAACAGTAACAGTGATTACTGCAATTACGCAAACAATAAAAGCAGCAGGTAGTAATTTTTCATCGTCTTCTGAAAGAATTATTGTTGGCACAAATAGATTAACAAATAACTCAAACAAAACACAGGATTTTAACATATTGTTAACGGGTGATTTAACTGTTGGTGGTGGTACTGAAACAATACAAGTTTCTGTTTATAAAAATGGAACAAGTAGAATTGGTACATCTGAAATTAGAACAACTACTGCAAACCAACCAGTACCGTATGCATATAATGATATTGTCAGTTTAGCACAAAGTGATTATGTTGAAGTTTTTGTAAGAAATTTAACATCAACACAGGATATTATAATGAGAAGTATGCAGTTTAGAATTGAAAAAACATAATGAAAATAGCAAAATTAGATATTACACCAATTTATGTTGAGAGACAGGATATAATTGACAATTATTATCCAGTAGAGGATAACTATAACTTTTCAGGTAATTCTGCCACTGACGTTACTTCATATCAAACATTATCAATTTTTGCTGGTGTCGGTAGATACAATTACAGAATTTTTAGAGAAAGTTTGATTGATAATATAGTTCCCGTTTTTTCTGGTTTGACAACAACAGATAAAAAAAGCATGGTATATAATCGTGCATATCCATCTGGATATACCGATGGTGATCTTATTGCAATTGTTGGTGTTGATGGATTGGCAACTGTTAATAGAACCATTTCAGAATCTGAATTAAATGTGGAAGATATTGCAGCATATAATACGATTATTACTGGTTATACTGGAACCACAGCACCAAATATGTTTGTAGGAAAACCTACATTCAGTAGTTTTACGGCACTAACTGTGACCTATACTGATTTTGATCCATATTCAGCATCAACAGAATCAAGATTGGTTGTCGTAGAATCAGAAATTCAAAATGCATTTTATCCATACACAGCTTCAACTGAATTAAGATTAGCAGGTATTGAAGCAGATATAGTTTATATTTCTGGTCAAACTGGTGGTGGTTCTGGAAAATTAGACACATCTGTATTTACTGGATACACTGCAACCACCGAGACCAGATTAATTGGTATTGAAAACGATATTGATTACGTTTCTGGTGTTACTAATAGCAAATTAAATACTTCTGCTTTCAATACATATAGTGGTGCAACGTTAACAAATATTAATAGCAGAGTATTAAAAACAGTGTTTAGTACTTATACAGGAACAACTGCTCCGGCTACCTATCAAACTAAGAGTTCGATTAACACGTACACAGGAACGACTGCACCAGCAACATTCCAGTCGAAGTCCAGCATAGTTACATTAACAGGAACTACACTTCCTGCCACATTTCAATCAAAATCAAGTATTGTTGTATTAACTGGTACAACATTACCGAACACATATGCTGCAAAAACAGCGTTCTTATTATTCACAGGAACAACAGCCCCTGCCACATATCAAACTAAGAGTTCAATAAATACATTAACCGGAACAACACTACCTACCACATATCAAACTAAAGCTAGTATCGTCACATTGACAGGAACTACGTTGCCGAATACATATGCGGCTAAAGGAGCGTTTTTATTATATACTGGAACGACTGCACCAGCTATTTACTTAACTAAGAGTGTTTTTAATACATATACTGGTAGTACTTCAGGTGGTGTTATATATACTCTTGAAGATAGTACAACCAGAAACAATGCTACTGACACGTTTGTAACAGCGACAACGCTCACTCAATCAGTTTCGAGTGGTAATTATAAAATTACTTATGTAACAATGTGGGGTTGTAGTGCGTCATCACAAAATAATGTTTTTGAATTTAGAATTGATAATGTACATCAATATCCACAGCAATCGTTACAGAGATTAAGTAATAATACTGAAATTAGAAATATGACTATGGTAAAATATAAAACACTATCGGCAGGGTCTCATACGTTCTCAATTTGTTTTAGAAGAGCCGGTGGAACAGTAACATCGACCATGTATTACACATTAATTTTAGTTGAAAAAGTTGCATAATAATGAAAATATTTGCATATACTATAGATGGATTATCGGTAGGTTTTGATATAAAGGTCTGGACAAATGACATTTTATCTGGAAACACTGCATTTTTGCTTGGTGAAGATATTGATTCACCACCGTCAGGTTATACCGATGTATCATCAATAATATCGTGGGGAACGTGTGGTGAAAATTTGGGGTTGAATTATGTTCAAATCAGAAATGAAATGAAGATTTTTTTACCTGCAACGGGGCTAACACAACAAGAAATTAATATTCTAACGGAATATAATCTATACAATTATTATATGATATATGATTACATAAGTGATGGAACCACAATAATCAGTGCTGATCCACCTACAGATGTAGACTATGACATATTAGGATTGTTCAAAAAAAGAACCATAGTCAAAGGTGAATTAACCAAAGTGGAATATTACGGAGAATATAATAGTACTGGTCAGACGTATAGTAGATTAGTTGTTTCCGAAGATAGGGTGTATAAGAGAATCAATCAAATGGCCAACAGACGAGAAATGAAAATCAAATGGTATCTTAGTGATGGAAGTGTTGGATATGAAAAAGATACGTTGAAGTACTATTCAAATACTGAAGCAATGGTTGAACTTGATACAAGGAGAAGTAACATTATTTCAGAATTAAAAATTAATACTGTAGGACTAATCATGATGTGTTCCGGTGTTACATCCATACAAGCACAAGCAATTGGTAAACCATTATTGAGCACATATAGTGCGGAAATCACTAAATACGTTCAAGGATACGAACAAGAACTTAGAGATGCCATTGCCAATGATTCAACATATCAATATTTAACCTGTGCTATTCCGGGTGCTGGTGGATTAACGATAAGACAGTATTTAATAGCAGGACTGACCATAGATTACAGCGTAAATAATATAAACACATAATGGACTTTTTAAAACACCTACTTGACGTTTTAGACGCAGCACCACTTGAAAAGCTGTTGGGGTATCTATATATGATAGGTCTAGTTTCCTTTTTAATGTATTTGGCTGTAAAATATAGAAAAGAATTTTGGCAAGGTATTAAGGGTGGTAACAATAAACTTGAAATGCCCGAAATCATTATGGCTATGTCTTTAATTGTTTACATCAATGTAGTAATAGCTGATACCTTTTTAGGGTTAATACCAAGTGATGGTGTTTTTTGGAGTTTGAATGGTGTTATAATGTATGCTCTAACACATAGAATATTTTCTCCAAAAAAGGGTGGACAGGCTCTTGAGGAAGAAGAAACCACTGCGGTAGATACGATCAATGAAAGCATAGATAATATCAAAGAAACGTTGAAAGGCAATAAAAAGGACAAGTAAGATGATACACAATAGAACATTCTTCATAAAAAAGAATAGTACACTTCCAATACTTAAATATCCGCTGACCGAGTGGTTGATGGATAAATATAGCATTACAGAAGATATGTTGGAAAACTGTGCAATAACATTCTCAATGTATGATGTCGACAATGATGTCTATAAGATCGCCAATAAGGCCGCATCTTTAGTTATTAACGATGATAGAGTAGCATATCCTGCAGAAGAGAAATACACTCTTACATATAAGTTCTCAATAAGCGATACCTCTAAACCGGGACGATTTGACGCTGAGTTTAAGGTGGATTTTTTGGGTGATAATTGTGGTAAGATCACATTTCCTGTTACTGAGAAGATTAGAGTTTCAATACATGATAGCAACACAAAAACTACTGTTGTTTAATCAGATTATTCTTGTAATAACCAACCTTTTTTATATATTTACAACATGACTAATTTTGGGCGTGGTGGGATCATTGTAAACAAATCAGTGTTTGTTGTTACCTGTACAAGGATAGCAAAAAGAGCTTGGTATAAGGTCGAGTTCGAAATGAACAACCAGCTTAATAAAAAGATCGAAGCCATCCAAAAAGATTTCAGAATGTTTAATGTTGACGACCATTGTTGGCATTTACACACCAAAGGTCTTTACGACATCATTAAATCCTACAAGCGATCTGAAAAAATTAGATTTGAGTTTGGCCTAATTGGTCGTCAAGAATTTTTAGCACAAATAAAAAAAATTGATGAACTTGAGATTGAGAAGGTAAACAAGGTTGAAGCTCTCAAACTAAAAAATGTCGATGCACTTTCTTTCAAAGAGGAACTTGAAAAGAACTACAAAAATTATGAAAGTGAGTTGCTGACGTATATGAAACCGGGAACAAACTTTTATCCATACCAAATTGTTGCTGCATTATTTTTAAAGAGAGTCAAGTCTGCTCTTCTTTCAATGGAGATGGGTTTGGGTAAAACATTATGCTCAATAGCATATGCCGAAATGATGGGTTTTAGAAAAGTGTTTGTGATCACACCAAACAGCTTGAAATTTAATTTTCAGGATGAGGTTATGAAATTCACGAATGGAAGCAGAACACACATCATAAATAATAAAGACAATAAGTACACACTAACCGAAGCCAAATACATCATCGTAAATTACGATTACTTCAACTCAAGTAATTTTGAGAAAGTAACAAAAAAATATGAGAAACTCGATCTTGGATTTGTAGAGTGTGTGATTTGTGATGAGAGCCATATGCTGAAGAATACCGACTCCAACACATACAAGAATTTCAAGCGTATTTTTAAATCGATACCGTGCAAAGTATTCTTATCAGGAACACCGGCACCAAACAGAGCTAAAGAACTATACACCGTCCTTAATCAAATTTCAAAATTAGACTTTCCAACCAAGAAGTTTTTTTATGAAACATATTGTGGTATGATTCAAGATAAGGATGCTCGTGGTGGGTGGAAGTACGTTGAGGGTATGGCTAAATTGGAAGAACTTTTTCACAAAACAGCACCATACACATATCGCAAGCGCAAAATTGATGTGTTGAAAGACTTGCCAGATAAAATTTACAACAGAATACTGATTGAGATGACTGATGAGCAACAAGCAACCTACGACAAAATAGAAGAGGGTGTGGCAAATGAGATATTTTCAGATTCTGAAATGAGTGCAGTAAATATATTGACGATCATGTTGAGATTGAGACAATACACTTCTCTTCTAAAGATAGAACCAGCATTTGAACTAATACAGCGTTTACTTGATGAAGGTGAGAAGTCTGTGGTGGTAGATATGTTTAAACCACCGCTCCTGAAGCTCCAAAGTAAACTCGGAGACATTGCAGTTCTTCATACGGGAGATCAGGATGTTGAAGAAAGAAATGTTGTTAAAAATGATTTTCAAAACCGAAATGGAAATGCAAAGGTGTTTTTGGCATCAATTGCAACAACAAAATATGGACTAACACTTACTGCAGCCAGCAAAATGTTCATGCTGGCATTACCGTTTAGTGTTGGTGAGTATGATCAGGTTGCTGATCGATTACATAGAATTGGACAGAAGGATACTGTATTCATTTATCCCCTCATCGTTAAGGGCAGTATTGATGAACATGTATTTAACATCATTGAGAAGAAAAGAGTTGAGATAAATAAAGTCATGGACAACGAAGACTATGTTTCAAACGTAGATGAAACAATTCTATCGGAGATATTGGCCATTCTTAAGAAAAAATATAAGAAGTAATGACAGCATCATATTACAATGGATATGGTAAATTGAATGATATTTTTGAAAAGTATTTGATATACAATTTTGATGAAAAACTAGTCAACTATTTAATCGAAGAGTGTGGTAGTTTTTTACACTCAAAAAACATATCACCAAATATCATAAAACACTTTACTGTGGAATTTGAGATCAAAGGAGATAATTCATATGTTGGACTCCGTGGCGGTAATCTGATGTCAACACTCTGGCTGATTGACGTGTATCCCACCAATCCTGAAAAATTTATTAAAGAAAACACGTGCGTATTTCAGGGAAAAAAGTATATTTACGATCCAAGGGATAAAACCCTAAAAATCAAGAAATATGCAACAGAGGGACACTGAAATTAAGCCAATTATTGATGAAATTGGGTCGTTTTTGCAGGGTTATGGTGACTTAAATTACCTAGTCAATGTCGAAACAAACTATTACAACAATAAAGCAACGTGCATAATTCATGAGCCGGGGAAAGAGCCACAAGCAAAGACTGTAATATACACCCCGTTTCTATATCTTAAGAATTTAGAAAAAAACAACGTAGAACTCTTCGGTGGAGATAGAGAACATCGCAGACAAGCTGAAGCCAATCATGGTATAACATTCACCGAGTTAAATACAGGTAAAAATCCTCGCCTTGAGGACGGATTTACACTCAAGGTATCCAGTTCAAAGTCCTATAATTCAATTATCAATTTCTTGAAGGAAGGCGGAATTGATATGTGGGAAAAATATCAGTTGATGGAATATTCAAAGATTGAATATCCCGTCAGACTTCCTCTTTGGTATACGAAAGAATATCATACCGGTATCGTTAAGCTTCTTAAGAAGAAGAAAAGACTTGAAGCTATCCGTGTACTAACAAATGAGTGGATGAAAGAAACTGCCGTTGGGTTTCTTAAGAGCAGCATCATGTGGGCAACCACACTCTGTGATCATCTTACAAAACTTATTAACAACGACTATAAGCACAAACATCTCTTTTATTCAATAAAAACTGACGAACAATTTTTTATATCAACCGGTAGTCGTTTATTCAAAGGTATTGAAAATTATGAAGACCTTCACAAGGTTGTATTCGATATTGAAACCTCCGGTTTGAAATACAACAGAGATCGCATATTCCAAATTGGTATTAGAGACAATAGAGGGTTTGAGGAAATTCTTGAAGTAAAGAAGGAGAATGACGATGAAGAAGAAAAGAGAATTATTGTCAGCTTCTTTAATGTTGTCAATCATCTTAAACCCGCAGTTATTGCTGGTTATCACTCTGAAGAGTTTGACTTTCCATTCATACTTGGGAGGGCCGTTGAAGAATTGGGGATGGATATATCTCTGTTCAGAACTACGCTGAGTAGAATGACCTATGTTGATCAAAATGATAATCAAGAGAAGTATCGTCATAAAATCAAAAGAAAAGACAATAGTAGCGTTAAATTTGGTGGCTCAACCGAAAGATACACAGCAACACAAATGTGGGGTTACACAATCCTTGACATTCTACATGCGGTTAAAAGAACTTCTGCGGTAAATTCCGAAATAAAGAACAACAAATTAAAATACATCTGTAAGTTTGAAAAGATAGCAAAACCAAATCGAATGTATGTCGATGGTGATGTTATTCATCAAACATGGCGTGATGATTTTATTCATATTGTAAATCCGGAGAACAACAACTACGAAGTTCTACCAGAAAAATTTCAAAACGATGCTCAAAAGCTATATCATCTTCAAAAACTTAAAGATGCTAATAGTCCAGATTATTTAAATTATAAAGCAAGATTGGGCGCAGAGGTTGACGTTGAAATTATGGAGTGGCTTCGTGAGAAAATGAAGACCTACACCAAAACCTTCAAATTGATCAAAGGGTCTGACATTGTCAGAAGATATTTGCTCGATGATTTGTGGGAAACTGAGAAGGTTGATGGTCTTTATAATCAAAGCTCGTTCCTCCTTGCTAAAATTGTTCCAACAACATACTCAAGAATTTGTACTATGGGTAATGCTGCGGTGTGGAACTTGATTATGACAACGTGGAGCTATGAGAATGGTATTGCAATACCATGTCCAGACAAAGCAGATAAATTTTCTGGTGGGTTAGCACGATGTTTTCTTAAAGGTTATGTGGAGAACATCACCAAGATAGACTTCAAGTCGCTGTATCCGATGATACAGTTAACAAATGACATATTTCCAACTTTTGATATTACTGGTGTTATCAAGAAAATCTTGATGTACCTAACATCAACACGTAACGAATTTAAATTCTTGGCTGGTGATGATTCGCCTCTTCCAAAAGAAGAAAGAAACCTTTATAAAGTAAAACAGTTGCCCATTAAGATTTTGAACAACTCTTTGTTTGGTGCGTTAGGGTCTGGTTTGGCATTTAACTGGTCTGATTTGCTTTGTGCTGCACGTATTACCTGTATTGGTCGTATACATTTGAGACAAATGATCACATGGTTCATGAAATATGGACTAGACCCAATTCTTGCTGTAACTGACGGTGTTAACTTCTCATATCCAACAGAAACTGCGTTTGACATAAATTTTGTTCCGTTCCCGGATGGAGTGATGAAACCAATCGATGAAGCTTGGATATATGAAGTAAACGGAAAGACTTATACGGGCATAAGAGCGTTGTCAGAAAAATTCAACACAGAAGAGATGGCACCCCCATTTATGGGTGTTGACATGGATGGTGTGTGGAGAAGTTCATTAACATTGTCGCGTATCAATTACGCCAATTTAACAAATGAAGATGTTGATAAAAAGACCGGTAAAGTAGTCCCGCCGAAAATTAAATTGACGGGAAACACAATCAAGTCTAAAACAATGTCTGAATATATTGAAGACTTCATTGACGGTGGTCTCAAGCTGATCTTGAACGGTAAGGGTGAAGAGTTTGTAGAATACTACAATGAATACCTTAAGAAAATTTTCTACAAGCAAATACCACTCAAAAAAATTGCTTCGAAGAAAAAATACAAATCAACGATAAAGGAATATCTAAACAGAGGTAAAAACAAAAACGGACAGGCGAAGGGTAAGCAAGCGCACATGGAATTGATCATCCAAGAGAGAAACTTTGCGGTAATTCGTGAATATGAGAAATTGTATGGTGTTGATGATTCAACATTGAAAGAAAAGTATGAAAAGGCAGGTCATTTGATTCCGTCTGAGCCTGAAGCAGACACATATCTTTACTATGTGAACATCGGAACAAAGAAGGGACAAGGTGATAGCTCGTTGATAGATGATGGTAATGGTAATAAAATTCTCGCATCTCAATTGATCTCAATCGAAGATTTGGAACAGAATCCAAATATGACCGGTGACTATAACGTACCAAAATACGTTGAAGCATTCAACAAAAGAGTTAGTACAATCATGGAGGGCTTCAGTCCAGAAGTTAGAAAAACAATTCTTATCAAAGACCCCGCAAAGAGAGAATATCTTGATGCTAAAGATTTGGTGTTGAAAAGCTTCCCGAATGATGATTATGATGAAGCGATGGTGCTGGAAGAAATGGAACTTCGTTTCTGGAACCGTACTGGCTATGACCCAACATTAATATGGAAAGGCTTTAGATTGCCGTCAGAAAACGCTCTTGAAAATTTAACAGAATATCAAGAGAAGATTGCTCTTTTAAATAAGAAATTGAAAGAAAACGGAAAGACACAGGTCGTTAAATCGGTCAATGATCGATATGAGTCTGGTGATTATGTGTTGATGAAAAATTTCTCATCATATGATCTGTATTACTTTAATGGTGTCCATCTTGAATGGCGCAAAAAATTATTTGAAGAGGACTACACTATGAAGGAGCACGATTTTATCGATGTTGGCTTGTCCAAAGCAACAATAGAGACCAAGAACGGATATGTGAAGAAATTCAAGGAACAATTCAAAATACCGTTTGAAACTAAATTATCTACGATACCTAGAGGTGTTGAAATTTTCGAAGAATTCTACGCTATGGAGTTGACTGCTGCGAAAAAGAAAAAGAAATTAACTGATGCAGAGGAAGCTGAAGCTTTGGAGGATTTGAAATTCCTTGATTCTGCGGGGACTGATATTATACGTGAGTAGTGTTCTGTTCATTTTTCTAACCTGTTCACGGTTCAGTGAACACGCTCAAATAGTGAACGTGGGAGATATAAATCACATACAATTAAGTATTTATATCTAAAAACACTATGAAAAAGCGTGAGATATACGAAGTTTTGGATTCTGATGGCAATTTAATAGGTGCCGATGACAAACCAGCCAATAATCCTAATGAAATTGGTGCGGACGGAACTACCGACCATAATGCAGCTATCGGACACCAACATTTTGCTCATGACTTCCTAGGTCGCTTTGGTTTTTATATGTTCAATGAGGGTGAGGGTGAAAATACCTCTTCAACCGAGGATGCAATTTCCACAATTGCAAAAGAAGCATATAACTATTTTGTCAATAATGGTGACAATCCAACACCGTTTGAATCAATTGAAATTGGGATGCAGGAATATTACTATGACTTTGCAAAAAAGATCATAGGGTTGTTAAGCACAAAACCTGAAGCCGCTCCGCTTGATACAACACTTAGTGAATCTGAATTATCTAAAATGATCGAAGATGTTGTCACAAGTAAAATTGACAAATCACTTACGAGCAAGAAAGATAACGACATCCTTGATTCAAAAGTTAAGGATAAATTAAAATCCCTAATCAATAACATGTCCGACAGAGACAAGGGTGAATTAATTAAGCATTTAAAACAATAATGGGTAATGAATTCACAATTGTATGACAAGTCCTACAGAATTCCTCAACATATAATTGAAAGAGTTAGAGCAAAACTCTCAACAGTGAATGGTGGCGGCAACGGTGTTAAACGAGGTAAATTTATCGTTAACAACGGGCTGGCAACATACTCAATGTTGAAGAGACTTAAGAACTTCTTTGACTATTGCAATCCCGCTATTCAAAAAGATGAGTATGAATTGGCCGGTGGAAGAGATATGCAGAGCTTTGTTGAAAGAACCCTTGGTGCAGATAGAAATCTGGTTAAAACAAGAAAACAAACAACAGCTAACTTTATGCCCCAAGTTGACAACAGAACACTATATGCACAAGGTGGTGGTGTTAATTTACAAGTCAATGAAGAGTTTGAAGGATTGATGAAAAATGGACTTGCTGTTATTTTCACAAGAGGTGATGGGCCTGAGAAGGTTTTATTGCTTAAGCGTTGTGATAGTCTTGCATGGTGTCCATCTAAATGGGCATTAGTTGGTGGCCGAGTTGAAGATGGGGAAACACCTAAAGATGCTGCAATTAGAGAAGTGTTCGAAGAAACGGGTTTACAGATAAACGAATTTATCGGTGATTTTGTTGTAAGAACAACGGGTGATCATATTGAATACGTTTTTGTTACTACAATAGAGGGTCAGCCAGAAATTACTTTAAGTCCGGAGAATGTGGAATACGGATGGTTCGAAACCAACGAAATCCAACAACTAGATAAATCTGACCATCTTGATGATTTTATAGCACTTGCCAAACAGAAACTAATTGTGTGGGATGTGGATAACGATACTCAATAACTGAGTATTTATGTTGATAACGCTAATAATTTGATTTATAATAATTAAAAAGATGCCAGTAATTAATGGAAAAAACGTGACTCTTCTTGAGTATAGTGCTCAGTTCAGAACCGAAGAGATCGCTAGAAACAAATACACCAAAAATAATGAGTTTGGTTCGTCACATCCTGATGCCATCGCTGATGGTGATGATTTGGGTAAGAATGAAAATAATGGTGTTATTGGTAGCCGTACAGACATTTCAAAGAGAAATGAGCTTCAAAGTAAAAATCTCTACACTATCAATAATCCGTATGATGGAAGTAAGGTTGAATAATGGAGGAACCACAGGTTATTGGTAGCAACGACATCAAAACACAGATTCGAAACCTAAAAAGGTTGGATGAGTTTGTGAGTAGAAATACTGTTGCCGATGCAATCCAAAACAAAGATGTGGTTTTCATTTATTATTCCGGAGATGAAACAATAAACAGAGGGTATCGTACCATCGAGCCTTTTCTGTTAGGGGTTTCGACCGCAGGTAACGTTGTGTTGAGAGCTTGGCAACAAGCGGGAGCAACCGATACTGGTAATGCCCCACAAAGACCAAATGATGAAATACCCGGATGGAGGCTTTTTCGTCTTGATGGTATTACATCGATGGCTAAAACTCTTAGAAAGTTTGAAGCCAATAGACCAAAGTACAACCCTCAAGATAAGCAGATGACACAAATCATCGTGGCTGTTCAACCCAAATCCTCAGAACCAGTTCAACCTACTGGTGGTACAAAACCAGATACCTACCAAGGTATGACCAATGATAAGAGTTGGTTCAAAAATCAAGTTGACAAATTCAGATCAACATTGTTTGGAAAGAAACAGGTTGCTCCTGATCAAAATATGGCCGCATCAAAAAACTGGCTCGGTCAGCAGAAGAGAGATTTTGAGAATAAGCTAAAGACACAACAACAAAACACAAATCAAGATGGAAGGATTTAACATTGAAAGCATAAAAAAGGAGATTGACGAAAGAAGATCAAAGCAGCAAATTACTGAACAAACTACCGGTACTGGTAGAATGGGTGCTCCTAGAGACAGCAAGAAATTTCTTGTTGACTTACTTAATTCTGTAAACAACAATGGAGCACCAACTCCCGCAGTACAGGCATTGAGACAAGTAACAGAAATTACTGATCAAAGATTAGGTGTACCAACAACTGCAGGTAAGACTCCGCAACCGGGGTTAACACAACCGACATACAACAACACTCCGGTACAAAATTATACTCACCAACCACAACAAATGATTAATGAGGGTGGTGAACGTACTGATTCATATTTTGATCAACAAATGCAAAGAGGTTATGACATGTTACGTAACAGAGCGGGTGGACAAACACCACAACCAAATGCCGGTCTTTCTCAGGTATTGACTGAATACAACAATGCGCCATTCGTCGGAACCCCTCAAAATGGAAATATGGGTGTTAATGCTGGTGCATTAAACGAGCATATCGCAAGAACCATGAATGAGATGACTAATAGCAGCAATTTCGTTAATTTGGTAAGTGAAGCATATAAGAATATGATCAATGAAATGTATACCAAAGAGAAGATCGAAACCGCATTGGTTGAAATCATCCAGAGTGATACTTTCAAGAAAATCATGAAGAAGAACATCGTTGATACCCTTTTGGAAATTCAAAATAGAAACAAACCAAAGGTTTAATATTTCAACAACATAAAAGTATTTATATTACGGAAATCCCACCAAAAGTGGGTTTTTCTTTTATAATGCCCAAGTACAGACTAATTGTAACAGAAGAATACAACAGCAACGATCAATTCATGCCTCCAAACCCCTATGGACATGAAGTTAGTGTTGGGCGTGAAATGGAGGGTGGAGACGATAAGGACATGGAGATGCAACTCCAAGCCGACATCACAACAATTCCAATTAAAGCATTTCCTTTAGACGAATCTATTATACCGATAGAGCTTGGCAATAAATTAATGCCAAGGATACTCCAAAAATTGGGTGACTACGGTCACCCGAAATTTGTTGGTGAAGGTGAAGATGGTATAGCGTATGAAGTTGGAAACAAAGTATATAAATTGACTCATTCAGTATCTGAGGTCAATGATTCTATAAAGATTAAAGGTAAAAGACTTGCACATCTTGCTGATGTTTATGGTGTGTATGAGTTAAGCGGTCGTGGAATCTATTTGATTGTACAGGAAAAGCTCAGAACCAACAATCAACAATTTGCGCAACTTCAAGATAAAACAATGGAAATACTTAACGACATTTTTGGCGTTAAGAGAAATCAATATCATAATTGGGCGATGGTCTTTGGGGCATACAAGGATAACAAGCCTCTTTATCAAGATCGCTACGAACAACAGATCATTCAAGGGTTTGCAAATCACCCACAAGAGAAATATTATTTCAATTCACTACTCAACATCATCGATGAGTTAAATCAGTATGGTGTTAAGAGCATGGACATCGTATACTTGAATTTGGGTTACAAACCAAATGGTAATATTGCATTCTTTGATCTTGGAAAGGGTGGAGAAGATGGAATGTCGACAGCCGATCAGTTAAAGCTCGAAAATCAGATCGTGGAAAGAGTTTTGAGTTTCATGCCAAAGAGTTCTGCTGTTGATGTAAAGAAAAAATGTAGACTTGGTGGTAATGGTGATGGTACAAGCGAACCTTGTAATCAAGGAGATATTAATGCATTGGTGATTAAATCAATTAAAGAAGAACTTGATGGTTTCCATAGACAAGATGCTGCTGGCGATTTAGCAAGCATGACTGATTTCAACAGTACTGAAGATTGTCCGTTGGATGCAAATGGATTGGTCGGTATGTGTGATGATCCTTTAATACCAAACGATGCTAATTATATTCCGGAGTCTGAAATCATGTCAAATCCGGACTTTAAAAAATGGTTTAGTGGAAGTGAGATGACTGATAGAAGTGGTGAGCCAATAGTTTTTTATCATGGGTCTAACAATGAGTTCACAACATTTGATAAAAACAAAATAGGGTCGGGTACTGATGCTGGTTGGTTGGGAGAAGGTTTTTATTTCTACACAAAACAAGACCAAGCATCACAGTATGGTAATGTAAGTTCCTACTATTTGAAAATTACAAATCCATATTTTGCCACTACTGAAGACAACGAAAGATTGGCACAATTAAACTCCAAGGAAGCGTCTAGCGAGTTCACACAGGAGTTAAAAAATGAAGGATATGATGGCGTTTATTATAACGGCAATTTGCGTGGAGAAACCGTAGTATTTGACTCCAATCAAATCTGGAAAATAGACGAATCCCAAGAAGTGCAGCCAAATATTGCAGAAATGGTAGAGAGTGTTGTTAAAAATATCCTTAAATTAGCCTCTTTAAACGAAAATCTTGAAATTCCTGTGAATTCCTTACCATTTAAGGCCGAAATTGAACAAGCTGGTGGCAAAATCTATGCTGTTGGAGGTGCTGTGCGTGATGGTATCTTAAAGAGACCGTCTAAAGACCTAGATTTGGTCATTACGGGCCTTCCAGTCGATCAATTGGAACAAATCCTATCCAAGTACGGTCGAACTGATAATGTCGGCAAATCGTATGGAATCATCAAATTTCAAGACCCTAAATTTGGGGAGTTGGATATAGCCATTCCGAGAACTGAAAAACCAAACGGAAAGGGCGGATACCAAGGGTTTGATGTTACTGCAGATCATGAACTACCGTTAGAAAAAGACCTTGAACGCAGAGACTTTACGATCAATGCGATGGCTAAAGATAGTGCTGGAAACATGATTGATCCACACAAGGGACAAGATGATCTGGATAAGAAACTTATTCGAATGGTCAATCCTCAAGCATTCAAAGATGATCCTTTGAGAATGCTCAGAGCGGTTCAGTTTGCTTCTCGTTTTGGGTTTGACATTGAACCACAAACAATGCAAGCGATAAAAGACAACGTGAGTCGTATTAAAGAAATATCACCAGAGAGATTTGTTATTGAGTTTGATAAAATTGTAAACAAAGGGGAACCCGCTATAGCTGCAAAACTTCTTGCAGAAACTGGTTTATATCAGAATATGTTTGGTGCTGAACCAAATATCGATTATGCTATGATGGGCAGAGTAAAAACTATGGCTGAATTCATTTATGAATTAACAAAAAATGCCGTTAAAAGTCCTTCTGAATTCTACAAGAATAACCTCAAGGGCGATAATGACACATTCAACGAAATCAAAGCATACGAGACAGCATACAGCAAGCCAGCAAAGGAGAATGATGTACAAACGAAGCTTAACATCTACAGTATGTTTAAGACGTTCCCTAAAGCTCTTGAGTCTGAAATCATTCCTTACGAAATGAAGAAGAACGTGGTTGAGATGCAGAAATTGGGAATGCCCTTCTCCATGAGAGAACTACAGATCAACGGTAACGATTTATTGGCTCTTGGATATACTGGTCAACAAATCGGTGAGCTTTTCAAAAAGCTTATTGTTGACATCTATAGTGGCAAAATGAGAAACAACAGAGAAGTGTTGCTGAACTATCTAACACCAAATAATCAGGAAGTGTAGTATTTATGAAAAGAGAAGAGAACATATTTAATGTGCTGATTCGTGAAATGATTAAAGACGAAAAGGTGTATCAAAGAAAATTGTTTATTGAAGTAAAGGTCAGGGATAGAGTAAGAAAGAGTGGTTCCTATATAACAGAGGATGAGATTCAAGAAATGATAAGAAAATTTGTCAATGGTACTGATGGTTTGCTTGAAATTAAAATAGAGCGAGAAATCACGTTACGAAGATGGTCAAAATTAGGATTGTTGGATGGGCTTAGTGGACATGCTCCCGAAAATACTGCTATATTATTTGAACCAGCATTAAGTTTCACACTTAGTTTAGATTAATGGAAGATATTAATAACATATACAAGCCAACTACGCACCCACAGGTGTCTGCACCTTTTAAGTTTGTAACTGGTGAGTTAAATAATACTCATCATCCTTATGAAGTGGCCGGTGTTGGTGTTGATGACTTGAAACCAACGCAACCATTCATTGATAATGACTTGGTTGATGTGTTTGTTAAAAAACTTATGGGTGGCGACACTCTGAAACCAATATGGATTGATAGAGACGATAATATTTTGGATGGACATCACAGATATGCAGCACATTTAGTAGCTAAACCAGATGTGGCAGTACCGGCAATAAGACTATTGTGCGATAAGAAGACAGGGATAGATTTATTGAATAGTATCCAAGAAGAGTTTTTAAAACATAAACAAAGATGTGACCAGAGTCTGTTGTTGAGATCGTTGGGAGAAGCTGATGATTCAATGTACATCAGAGATCAAGATTATGAAACAACGAAGGAGATGATTGTTGGATATAGAAAGAATCCAATCATTGCCTCAATGTCTGGTAACTTCTTCGCACTAAAACCAATTGAAGGTTACAAAGCATATGAAATCGAATTTGATCATCTGTTTCAAACAGATGAAATAGATAAAAAAATTGGCAAGAGCCAAAACCCCATGCAAGCACTATGTGCACTATGGTTTCCAACGCTAGACGTTAAAGGTGGTGCAGAAGATTTCGGTATGAGTCCGGAAAATTTTGTTAACGCCATTGTTGCTGAGAAAGCACGAGTTAAAGGCATTGATGGAATCAAATATGGGGATAAATTAGTGCAATCAATTGATGAAAAATAACAATTAGTAATTATGGGATACTACAAAATAAAAAATATCACACCACAGTTGGGTAAGAGACATCACAAGCTCAACACAACACAGATCATCGAAATCACAAACAATTTCAAAACAGAAAAGATCAGTGTTGCTCCAAACAGCGAGTTTTTGCTGGAAACAAACTTCCTTCCTATTGCTCTTCATAAGCTTAGAAGCGAAGGATTGGTGAGTATTGTCGAACTTGACAAGAATACATATCACAAGGTCGTTAACGAGCAGGAATCTGCAAAAAAAAAGTCGATCTCTCAGTCACAGCCGCAATTGACTGAGAATAAACCAGTTGAGCCAACTGAAGCGGAAGATAGGGGTAAGAAATACTACCAAAAGAACTCCAAAAAAGACAAGTAGAATTTTTTTATAAAAAACTATAAAAAAAATGGATTTTCGGATTCGTCACCGTATTTATAATTAACTATAAATAATTATAAACAATGGAGAACGAGAAAATCAAAATTCTATTTTACAACAAAGACGTGGCCGGTGTTAACTACTACAGAACACTGACCCCCGCCATGCAGCTTGAAAGAGATCATTCTGATCGATTTCAGGTTGAAATCAATCCTGATGTTAACTTCGAAAATTACGCTGATGCTTTAAGATACTTAAAGACATTTCAGATTATTCATTACCACAGATACATTCTTCCGTCCATGACGGCAATGATTAATCTGGTTCGTGAATTGAGAGCCAATGGAACCGTCCTTGTGATGGATATAGATGACTATTGGTTACTTGACAAATCACATCCATTCTATCCAACTGCAATAAAAAATAAGTTGCACGTTGACATAATTGACAATTTGAAATTGGCTGATTATGTGACGACAACCACAGATATATTCGCTACCGAAATCAAAAAAATAACCGGTAAGAATAACGTCATTGTGCTCCCAAACTCAGTAAACCCTGAGTGGATGAAACAATTCCAAAATAAGAAAATTGTTGATGAAAATGGGCGAGTAAGAATCACTTACATGGCCGGTTCTTCACACAGACAGGATATTCAACAACTTGACGGTGTTGCTGGCAGACTTCATGCTCACGAAGCTACAAAGGACATTTATAAATTCATTCTTGCCGGTTGGGATACAGAAGGATCGACAACTGATGTTAAATTTAACGAAGAATTCGCTAAAGCTCTTGTTAAAAGAAAAATGTGGACTCAAGAAATGATAAAGTCCGTTAACAAAAGCGAAGGTAATGTTGATCTTATTAAAGGTCTACCAATCGATATTCGTGAAAGATTTAGAAACAACGTCTTCACGACAAAGAAGAGAAATATCACGTCTGTAGAGTCAGTATACTTAGAATATGAGAAAGTATTCACCAATAACTTCAAAAACATAACCAGCGATGACTATAAAGCGTGGTTAAATAAATTTGAAAGAGACAAATATTATGATGAGGCGAATGTGACATACGTTAGAAGATGGACACAAAAGGCCAACTCATACGCATCTGTACTGGACGAAACAGATATATCACTTGCACCCCTTGTTGACAATGTATTCAACAGAATGAAATCTAACTTGAAGCAAGTTGAAGTTTGGTCAAGAAAACTTCCAATAGTCTGCTCCGACATCCCACCATATAACGTGGACGGAAAGCATATGAAGAACTGCATACTTGTTCCCTTCAATAAGTGGAACGAAAAGGATTGGGCCAAAGCATTAAAGTTGCTTCTTACTGAGCCAAATTTGAGAAATGATTTAGGTAATCAGTTGTATGAAGACTTCAAAGAGAAGTATAACCTAAAAAATGTCACCAACACAAGAGCGGATTTTTACGCCTCAATTGTGCGTCAGGTTGTGACTGTATAAGACCATTTAAATGAGGTTAGAACTTAACATTAAGGGTAAGCTCTTTAATAAGATATTACTTAGTGCACCAAAAAAAGAAACAAACCCTTTCCTTTCTAGGAAAAAGGATTTGATCAAAAAAATCATTAATGGTGAAGATGTTTATCATAAACGCGAGAAGAAATTTTTAAATACACTCAAATCTAAGAGTTTTAAAATCCACTTCTATAAATTCGTCAACCAAAAAAGACCGTTAAGTTTTTTTGAATGGGTTGAAGAAAAGATAAACACTGTCGTTAATAGAATTAGAGAGAAGTATCGAACCAAGACCAGACTAGAGCGTGTACTGGATAAGACAATCGAAATCGATAAAATGTCAATTGGTGAAAAACAACGCAAACTTAAAAGTTTTGGTGTATGTCTTGATACTGCCAGAGACGACGAGAGAAGTCCAGAACAAATAAAAATGGAGGATAGTGAATTGGTTGCATACTATAAAGAAATTGGAGACTTGTTGAAAGACGATCCCGAATACCAACACATAAAGCAAATGGATCAAGAGGCTGCAAAAAAGTATGCAAAGGTCTATTTCAGATCAATAAAAAAGGATATGGATGAGTCAAAAACACTATATGATGCATTTTATTCTACTGATGAAGAATATAACGATATTGGGCGTGATGTATTAAGTGATCCTGTGGGTAGACTATTTGATCGTACAAATAGAGACGAAGAATGAGAACCGAATTTTTAGATAAATTATCCGAGGCGCTGACATTGGGCAGACTTGATCCTTCAATTGTTATCACCATTGGTGATGACGGAATTCCAACAGTTGATGTATCTGAGGTTGTAAGAAACGAATATGAACGCCATAAGACAGCTATGGTAGAATTAGAATCCAAAGAGGCTGAACCCAATCCAACTCTTCTTCAAAAGGTGATTAGAGATGAGAAGTATTTATATGATGATTTGTTAGACGGTTTTATAGGTGAAGAATACATCAATCATCATGGTGTTAATATAGCAGAATATGAAGCAAGCGTTGAAAAGTATGAGGGTGTTAAATCTGAAGTTCTAAAGTTAGAAAAAGAGTATGAAGAGATGATGAACGCAATAAATTTTAAACATGTTTTGATTAGTGATGTACATGATCTTGAACTAATTAGAATGTTGGAAAAGGAAAAAAAACACTATCAAATAAAGGCCGCCGATATAATGGATAAAATTATCACGTTGAAATTTGGATGAGATGAGTGATTTTCTAAAAAAACTAAAACAATCCGTTGAAACCGGTGAGATTAATAAAGATGTTGTTGATCTACATTATGAGATTCTTCATGGTGCTGATATGGATCAGAAAACCAAAAAAGATAGAGCAAATGAAGACAAGCTGTACGTCAACGAAGTTCTTGATTTTGTAAATGATCAAACTGTAGACAATACCGGTGCGTTTAACGACAAGATTGCCGAAGTTAATTCATACAATGAAGAAATGAAAAATTTTATTGGTGGAGATGTTGATATGTCAGAAAAACTTGCATCAGAAGCAAAAGCCTTAAAGGAATTCGAAGAGAGTCAAAAAAGAAAAGATTTGTTCGAATTGAATAAAGAGCATATCCGACTTTTGCGTGAGGAAAACATACAACTAGCGAATAAAATAGCAAAAAATAACGACCTAATCGAATATTTAAAAAAGGAAGTGGGACTTAAGTAATGAGAAATATAGTAATGTGGGTTAAGACTGCCTTCTTAATGGTGATGATTCGTGTGTCATTGGCACTAAGAAGTTTCGAAGAAGAATTCAAAGCACAAGCTGCAGATTTAGTTAATGGAATCAAACGTGAATTCAAAAAAAGAACGTCAAATCCTCTATTGCGCAAGTTTGAACAGGGTGAAACAGATGAAAAATATGTTCAGGAGTTTTATGAGGTGTTAAAAAAATCTGACGAAATCGTTAGATCAACAAATCCTGATAAGGCAGCAAAAATGGCCGACAAACATGGTGTTAACATTGGTGCAAAAGATAAGTGGGGTGTTAGATGGGATCATCACGGTTTTCTTGACCCTAAGCACAAGCATTATGGTAAAACACTTAAGGAAATACGTGATCTTGAAATAGAGGAAAGAAAACACAATGAAGACAACTATCCCATTGTGGCTATGTTTCAAAACAAGGCCGAACTTTCGTTTTTAGAAACGACAAAAATTGTTAAAACCGAAAAAGACATTCTTGAAGTTGGCCATCTTTATGACATGGCTAAATTGCAGAAGTTTCCTTTGTTGATATTCAGAAAGAATAAAGATGTTGTTAACAAAATCGAGCAACTAACCGACTTTGTTCACGTTAAGGGTGTTTCATCAAAGCATTTCATTTTAGAGTTCTTCATTCCAACAAAATACGGACTTCAAAATTTCGATGAGAACTCGAAGATATTCAAAGAACTTATTGATATAGATCAGGTGTGGTTTAGCGACGAATATGGAGATAAACACGTCTACAAAGTTACATCCTATTACAAAAGATCGAAACATCAGGAGTACCTAAATGAGAAGAAAGAAATAAAATACAGATATGAACTCATAAAGTTCAAAGGAGAAATAATCGAACAAATTAACATGAATTAACATGGAATCAAACGGAATTAACATAAGTGGCTCAGGGATAGGATCAACAGTTTCAATTGGTAATGGTACGAATACATTCAGTGTCCTCAGTAACTATAGTGAAAAAAGATTAATCAAAGTTGAAGTCAAAGAAACGACAATAGAGATCGCTTACAGGGAAAGTCCTAACTTTACATACTGTTTGGGTTATGGTAATAATACCCCACCAGATAGAGTTTGGAAAGAAGTATATGGTCTCAAAGACGGTAAAATGACACTCCTTGAGGTCATTAAAGGTACACATCATCAAGCGTATAATGTGTCGGAATCATTTGAATTTGATGATGAAAAAACATCAAAAACCCCCGCAAATAGTAGTGATTTATAGTAGTAGTTTATAGTTTCTCGTTTTTTGTTTAGTTAGAGTCCGTCAGCAATGATGGACTTTTTCATTTGTGCGGTATTTATTACAAACCGAAAATGAAGTCAATAAACATCAAATTTCCGCTAGAAGACGACAAAGAGAAAAACAATTTGTTTGCGTTGAACTATGTGACAAAGAATGCTTTGGTGTCTGATTTAAAGCTCCTTCTCTACACAAAGAAGGGTCAAAGATACTACATGCCCGATTTCGGGACGAATCTTGAAAAATTCCTCTTTCAACCACAAGATAATACAACTGAAGAACAAATCATCGCAGACCTAAGACAAGCAGTTAGAGACTACATGCCCGAAATAACAATAGCAAAGGTTCAATTCTTTACAAATGAAGATGAAAGCTATAAAGAACTTGAGGATAATGAATTGAGACTCCTGATCAACTTCACTTATGCTGATGATGTGTTCTCAGATAGCGGTACAATAGAACTTGCATTTTAAAATTAAACCATATGGCAACAGATAATCCAGTATCATATAACAAACGCACTTTTACAGAAATCCGTGACGAATTGATCACGTACATAAAGAATGCGTATCCAGATACGTTCCAAGACTTTACAGACTCAAGCGTTGGGTCATTGCTCATCGATTTGAATGCGGGTGTTGGTAACAACTTATCTGTGAATACAGACAGAGCGTTCCAAGAAACTCAATTGGATTTCGCACAACAGAACGACTCTATCCTTGGAATAGCAAAAAATTTGGGTTTTAACATTCCCGGTAAGCGTTCTTCAGTAACTGTTGTTGATTTTTCTGTACAAGTACCAGCACGTGGTGATAGACCAGACTCTAACTATCTTCCGGTACTGGCCTCTGGTGCTCAGGTTGTCGGTGGTGGTAAAATATTTGAAACCTCTAGCGTTATAGACTGGAACTCAGATTTCAGCGCACTCGGTGATCCAAACAAAACAGAATTACCTCTTTATGATGGTAATGGTATTATACAAGGGTATCAAGTAACCAAAAGAGAGGTTGTTATTAATGGTGCTACCAGTATCTTCAAGAAAATTATAAAAGACACCGAGAGTGTTCCATTCTATGAGTTAACTCTTCCCGATAACAACGTAATTGAGATCGTTAGTGTAATTTCGTTGGTTGGAACAAACTTCTCTGGTAATCCACCAGACGAAGATTTTTTGAATCCAGAGTATCAGTACTATGAAGTGGATTACTTGGCACAACAGCGTGTTTTTGTTGATGATCCGAACGGAGGGTCAACTTCTTCAACTACCGGTAATACATCCATGAAGGCTGGTAGATGGATTGATGTAACTAAGAAATTTGTGAAGGAATTTACCAGTAATGGATTTTGTAAATTAATTTTTGGTGGTGGTAACGGAGACCTTGACATATTCAAGACCGGTATGGCTGATGTTGGTGTTACAAATCAGCAATTTTTAAATAACTACTTACTTAACACCTCTTTGGGCGAACAACTTAAAAAGGGTAACACATTATTCGTGAAATATAGAACCGGTGGTGGAGTAACATCTAACATTGGTGCCAACAGTCTAACTGCGCTAGGTAATATCACCCTCACAGTTAATGGCCCACGTGCTGACTTCAATAACACCGTAACAAGAAGTTTGAGAGTCAACAACCCAATCCCTGCGATTGGTGGTAATGACGGGTTGTCGATCAGTCAAATTCGTAACTTGGTAAGATATAACTTCAGTGCTCAAGGAAGAGATGTTACAATCAAGGATTACTTATTCCAAGTATTCAAAATGCCGGGTAAATATGGTTCTCCTTTTAGAGCAAATGCTTTCAAAGAAAACAACAAGGTTGTTATTTCGATTTTAGGGTTGGGTAGTGATGGTAAGCTTAATAACACCAGCAATAGTCTGCTTAAGGAGAATATTGCAGAATACTTAAGTGGGTATAGAATGGTCAATGACTACATCGAAGTGAGAGATGGGAAGATATTCAATCTTTCGTTCGACGTTGATCTATTTGTGTCTGACTCTGTGAATCAGGGAGAATTAGCCAATAACGTAATCAACACCGTGGCTGATTATTTTGATGTTAATGCAGAGCAGATGAATGAAGATATATTTTTGGGTGATCTCCAAAACAGCATCAACGATATTAATGGTGTTATAAATATATTGAGCATCAAAGTTTATAATAAAGTGGGGAATGGTTACTCTTTGAATCAGATTGAGCAGGAATATCTTAATGAAGACACCAGAGAGATTAAATTGATTAACAATACGGTCTATAGTGTTGAAGATTCACTATTTGAGATTAAATATCCAGATCGTGACATCAGAGTATATCTTCGTAAGAAGACTGACTTGTTCGTATAATGATCAAAAAAACGATCCAAATAATTAGTGGCAGTACTGGCACGACTATTGGTGGCGTGGCTCAGAATAGACTTTGGGAAATCATAAGAAATCCTGATCGTGATACTCCATTATCTTTGGGTGAGAGATATTACACCACAACCTCATTGATGAGTGATGGGTTGTTGTTGTCTGGTACGACCACAGGTGCTACAGCCTCAACGTATACATATTTTATTGGTGGGGCTAAATATATCACACAAATTGTCGGAAGTGTCACCGCAACCACCTTCTCCACAAATACCCTTGAATCATTTAATATTAAATTGGGTCTTACGTCAAGAGCAAAGGATTGGGGATGGTTTGACAGTATAACGGGTGTTACCACGGGTAGTACTGCGGGTGCAACTTATTTGGTCACGGGCACATCCTCAAGCAGGTTGTCTGAATTAAGAAAATACACGGTTAGTGGTACTGTTTCACAATTATATTTCACATCAACAGGAGCAACGACAGATGGTGTAAATGTGGCCTTAAGCACGGGCACAACTTTTGTTTATTATCTTGGTGGCCTTACATATAAGGATGAGGTTGTTGGTACTGGAACCACGACAATTTTTACCTACATATCATCAGGTACGACCGATCCAAATAACTTTATTACTGGTGGTACTTTCCTAATAAAGCTCGAATCTAAGCAGAACGTCATAGACAATCCATTTATTAACTCAGATGTATTTATTGTAAGACAAGAAATACCCGTTTTTGAGCAGTCTGTTAGACTTAGAGGCGTTAACAGTTTAAATGATGTGTTAATATACGGTGGTGGGAATTATTTTACGATTTACGAGAATACATAAAAAGTGGCAACTGGAACCTTTGGTAATATCCGTCCTTCTGACATCAACATAAGCGATCTTGATGTGTTCTATTCTTTTGTACCGAACAGAAACACCATTTCGAATACTTTCTTTAGATTGGTTTCAACGGATGTGTTGAGTGAAGTTAAGATTCCTCAAGATGAACAAACCTCTGGTGAGGAAAATTTGCTTGAAGGAATTTATAACCTTAAGTTACCCGCAACGGTTTTCAATCAAATTGGCATCTACACCATCTACATCAGACCAAAAGTTATTCGTATAACAATTGTGGATTGTGGAGTTCTATCTTCAATTCCAACCATTAAAGGTATCGTATTAAATTCTTCAGATTTGCCAACTGATTTGACTGCAAACAATGCATTACAAGGCTACAAAATTGAGTATATTGAAAGCGATGGTAGCAAAGTTAGAAATACTGTGCGTTATGTGACGACAGCAAACAAGGCAATTCCCGTAACAGAAAATATTGGTAATACAAGTCAGACTGCAGTTAGATACAGATTTGATGATGCTGGAAATCTTCTGTTTTTGCAAGTAACACCAAGCAGCGCATCAAACGTGAAACCAAACGTAAATCCATTCATTGGAACTCCGGGTCAGACAATATTGATCTCAAATACTAACGTAAAACCAGAGGTTATCGAAGTTGAAATGGTTGAAAATACCATCGATACCGTTATTGATTATGTTGGTGGTGAGCAGATTAAGGATGTCGACAACGGTATCTTGACCAATTATGATAAGGATAGAAATATCATAGGTCAGTCAGACTTATTCGAAATCAAAGACGACTTTACTGGTACTTCATTATTCGAAGTTAAGCAGAAAAGAACGACAATAGACACCTCACAAACTTTCGAGAACGTACTTAAAGATGTAGACGGAAATACTGCATAAAAACAGCCCTCCTGTTTTAAAAAAATGCGTATTTATATTAAATTCAACTACATTGGGTAAGGTAAAAGTCATTAATCGAAGACAAGGTTCTGATCTCATTGGTGCAAACTTTAGAAACGTTGCATCGGAGACTGTATTCACTTTCGGCAGATTCACTGTTGATACAAATTTTGCCGTTAGAAGAATTCGTAATTATGGCGACACATTAAGCTCTTTTGTCACCCCAATCACCCTAGAAACACTTAATATTAATGAAACCGATTCGAAGTTAATCTACAACTACAACCAAGAAGTTGTGTTGAATTTCGATAAGTCTGATCTCACAGCATATGCTAGATTTGGATCATTGAGCGAGTCACTTCGTGTTGCTGTTGAAAACATTATCATTAAATTCCCCGCAAGCGTATATGTAACGTTCCAAATATCGTCATTTGTGAACTTGATGAGTGTCACAAACTACTCATACGATGTTACAAAAGACACAGCACTATTTACCATTCCATATCCGGCTTTGGTGAATAAATTTGGAATTGTGATGAATCAAGGTAACAACCAAATTCCTCAAGATGATCCGATAAGAAATTTAAATCTCTCATATCCAGAATACATAATTTGGAGAGAAGAAAATCCATCCGGAGATACTTTTGAAATCATTGAGTATACCGGTTACACCCAAACATATCCGTTTGTTAATGTAAAAGTAAAGGGAGACCCATTCCCTGAATTGTCTGCATCAACACAAGGTCAATTCAATTACCACATAAAACCAAAACCTCTATACTACAACAAATTCATAAAGAATTTGCCAGCATTAGAGGCGTACATGCTCAACACAAAACTTCCGAAAGGGTATCAAACCGAATTTCAAACCCCTACTGAGCTTGAAGATGGTAGTGTGAGCTACAACCAACAATTAATTGTTTGGCCAGCGGGTGATGGATACAACATTGATATAGCCGGTTACAATTACGATTTATTTCTTAATCAACTAGGATCAATTGGTTCTTTGTTTGATCAATTTAAATCTGATCTTATAGCAAGAATGCTTGTGCCGGAATCCATGATGGAAAACGACAACACTGATGAAGGTAAGGTACAAAAACTGTTAAGAATCTACGGTAAAACATTTGACAATATAAAATTGTACATTGATGCTATCGTTACAATCAATAAACTTTCTTACAACAAAAATAAGAACATACCTGACATACTTGTAAAAAACTTTGCAAGAACATTAGGGTGGGATGTTACCACTTTGGTTGCGGATGACGATCTTCTTGATAGTTTTTTTTCAACACAAGCAAAAACATCCACAGACCTTTTACCACCAGAAGTGGATATTGAATTGTGGAGAAGAATTTTAATAAACACAAATTACCTCTTCAAAACCAAAGGAACTAGAGAAGCAATCAAGACTATGTTTCTTATGGTTGGTATTCCTGATCCTTTTATCAACATTAGTGAATACGTCTATACTGTAAGTGGAAAAATTGACCCAAATACCGTTACTGTAAGTCTAGCAGACCTACCTTCAGCCTCATTGCCATATAACAGCCTAGGTAATCCGGTTGCCCCAAAAGAAACCAAATCATTCTACTTCCAAATTAGTGGTAGTACGGATTCTGGTCAGGCATACATGGATAATTTCAGAAACGTTGGTTTTGTTTTAAACCGCACCAATGATAATAAAAAATCTTGGGTTAAGGCAGGTACTGTCGAAAGAGTTCATTATACCACTCCAAATTATTATCAGGTTGATAGTGATTTGGTACTGAACACAAAAGAAGTTGATGTTACTTTAGATATTGCACGTGGTATCGAATATGACGTGTATAAATATAACGTGGAGAACAATTTCCCGTTAACAAGTAGTGGAGTAACAGAACCATATCTTTATATCAACATCCCGTTCACCTATGGTGCGTCTGCAAACACATTCACAATACCGGAAGTACCACAAGGTGATATACAACTCAACTTTAATGGTGTTACGTTAGTTAGAGGAACATTAAGTGGTGACACTGCAGCAACTGCTGACTACTACATAAATCCATTCAACAGTCAGCAAGCAATTTTATTTAGTGGTGTCGCTCAAACATATACTAATGGGTATAAAGACATCATAACGTTGACTTATGGGAAAGATCAGTCTTCTGGTGGAACATACAATCAGGTAGACTATGTTGTTACAAGAGCAACATCAAATCCGGGTGGTATAAGTATACCTTTGCTTGAACAACCATTAGGTGAAGTTCAGTTAGTTGTAAATGGTGTAACACTTACAAAAAGTAGTTCATTGTTTACTGGTGACTATGTTATCAATCCGGGCAATCCTTTGGAGATATTGATTGTGAATAATTCTCTGAAGACATATTTGATTTCGAACCCTATCGTTACGATATGCTATATCAAATCACCAGCCTCTGAACCGATTTTGAAAAAATCTGAGGTGTTTAGAGTTGATAGCTTTTCGTCAGCGAAGTTTTATTTCAATGTTGGTATTGGAAAATATGTCTATTTGTTAGATTATGAGCCACCAGACGTAAAGGCTGTCAAGATAGTTATAAATGGGTTTACCCTTCAAAATGGAACTGACTTTACGTTGAATTTTTCAAATAGAAAACAAGTATATTTGAATACTTCATCTGTCGGTTTAGGGTACATCATAAACGCATTCTACGTAACCTCAACAGGAACAACCACAGGAATAAATTTTGGTAATTACGTGTTGCCAAACATGTCTCAGATAAGTTTCTTGGAATACCTTGAAATTATCAACAGAAGACTTATCAACGTTAAAAATAGAAAAACGTTGAGTGATCACGAAGGTGGTATATATCCAACGGTTCAAAAAATTTACGAAGAGTATTTGAAGAGAGCTTATGCAGAAGCGCCTATAGTGCCGAGTCATGGATATACTTTTGGAACAGTATACCCATTCATCAATAGATTCAATTCATTCTTTCATAGATTTATTGAACAATTGTTGAGTGCAACAATCATTCTGAAGAAGGGTGGGGTTCTTATTAGAAATACTGCATTTACTAGACAGAAATTTCCATATAGAAGAGGTGTTAACTTTGATCCATCATTGAACTACTTAGGTGATGATGGAAGTGAATTTAGAAAAAAAGTACCGGAGTATGGAATTGATTTTGTGTGGTCAGGATTAACTTGTGTATATGTACCAGATACTGGAACAACCACAACCACGACCACAACTTTAATTCCAACGGGGACAACAACCACCACTACAACAACAACGACTACGACCACAACGACTACGACAACCACTACTACTACCACTTCGTTGCCAACGCATTTCCTTGAGGGTCAAATTGTTTTCAATGACACCGCAGGTACTGTAGATTATAGAGTTTATTTTGATGCTACAGTTGGTGATCACACAATCAATTTAAGTGCAGGGTCTATGGGTGCTGACTATGGAAGTTATGGTGGACTACCTCCATCTGGTAGTAATAACGTATATTGTGAAGTTGAAAAAGAGGATAGTGGTGGTATAGCTGTAGGTAATGTTACTATTGAGTGGTTTGTGAATGGTGCCTCTGTTAATATAGTAAATATAATTGCTGGTAATCCTGTTGCAACACAAGTCTATACGTTTATTGGATTAACCGGTGGTGAATCACTTAAAGTCGAAATCTTAGAAGAAGTTTAAAATGGCACAGGACGGCGCATTTAGAAGAGCACTCATAATAAAAACGACAACAACAGAAACTGTCGATTTCTTTGGTAATATCATTATTGATACTATAACGGATTACTATGACTTAAAAGATGCGTTTTCTGGTACAAGCACAATTACGAACAATCCTATTACATATCCGTTAATTAACGAGTCACAATTAGCAACAATGTCTGATCTTGACTATGACACAAGACGTGATGATTTTCTTTATAATTTACCAACTATAACTCCATTACAAATAAGTGGATTGACAACAGGTTCTACTGGTATTGATTTATTTGAATGTCCTATATCGACAACAACTACAACAACTACCACTACGACCACGACTACAACAACTACCACTACGACCACAACAGTTGCCCCCGTATTCTTCTGGATAACAAAAGACAAAAATGGTATTGTGGAGAGATCAAGTAATGGTGGGGTAACTTGGGTGGATAAGTCAATACCTCCGATTATGATAACTCCGGGTATTAGCGGATTAAATCTTATTGACATGCGTTTTGTGGGTCAGGTTGGATATTACTTGGGCAGATATAGAACAGGAGGATTTGTGGATATAGCACAACTATTTAAAACTGTGGATGGTGGCGACACATGGACTGATGTCTCTGCGGGACTAGCATTTATTGGTGGTATTGGTGTACTCTCGTTGTTGACAATGTTTGTTGTAGATGCAAACACTATTTGGATAGGAACATCGTTAAGCGAAACATTGGTCTACAAAAGCATCGATGGTGGAACAACATTCTCTTCGTTTGTTAAGACCGCATACATGTTTATTAATAAGTATGAATTCCAATCACCAACTGTTGCATATGCAATTAATCAAAGTCCAATAATTGGCGGCAGCGTTCCTGTTGCAAAATCGTCTGTTGGGGGATTTGCATTGGCTGCAACTCCTGCAGCAATATCATCTGCCTTTGACATAGGGGTGTTGGGCAATACCGTCATCGTGGCTGGTGGTACAACAATCATCAAATCTACGAATGCGGGAGCATCATTTGGCGATCCAATCAATTTACCTGAGCCTAGTTTCTTTATATTTGGATTAAAATATTTATCTGATGGTGTTCTTATAGCGTGTGGTATTAGTGGTGATGGACTAAACAACAAAATCGCAAGATCGGTTGATGGCGGGTTGAACTGGACGATAACAACAATGGTAATAACTCCCGCAACCGGAGTTGTACAAAGTTTACCAAACAATAAAGTAATTGAATTCCAAGATAACAATAATGGGGCAATCATATTGTCAAATGGAACGTTGACAAACATATGGTACACTGTTGATGGTGGGTTGAATTGGATTGTTAGTCCAACAACTTTAGGTAATAATGCCAAAAGCATAAGTACCGCAAGAAATCCTTTGGTATAATGAAATTTTTATCCGCACAATCTGACAATGACTACAACATATGGCAGCTTCAAGTTCAAATGTACAACTTTAAAAAATTTGGAATTGAAGATAAGTCTATTGTGTTGATCGGATATAACCCCACAATTGGTGTTAGTGCAAGAGCATTGGACTTTAAAAACACAACAACTGCAATGGTTATATTTTTACCTGATGATCGTGACTTGTCTGATAGGTTATACACACCTAGTATTCGACCACATTTAATTAAACAGATTTATAAGCTTTATCCTGATTTATTAGAAAATAGAGCAATTCTTTATCATGACTGTGACATTATTTTCATAAAATTACCACATGTTAAGGATTTGGTGACCAAAAGAAAAATATATGTTAGTGATATAAATATGTTTACTGCAATAAAACCGGAATTACCTCTACTAAAGGAGATGTGTAAAATTGTTGGTATACCATCATCTATGGTCATAAGAAACGAAAAGGGAATGGGTGGTGCACAATACCTGTTTAATTCTGCACTGAATTTCTCCTATGATTTTTGGGAAAAAATAGAGGTTGATTCAAATAATTTGTATAAATTTCTATTGGTTAGTGGAGAGAAATATGGACAAAATATTGTCGACCATGCATGGTCTGCGGATATGTGGGCTATTTTGTGGAATATCTGGTTACTTGGAGTAGACACAGAAGTGAGCAGTGAATTGTCATTCACTTTAGCAACAAGTCCAATTGATGATTTGGAGAAAAACAATATCTACCACAACGCTGGTGTTGATGCGTCAACCTCTAATGAATTATTTTATAAAAGAAAATACTTGCATGATTCTCCCTTTGATGTAGATTTGTCGTATGTTGATGGTAGATTTTGTTCCTCATTTTATGCGAGAGAAATAATGGAAGCCGGTGAGTATTATAAAAATAAGTAAATTATGAAATTCATATCAGCACAACCAGATAGCGACTATTTTGTGTGGCAAGTCAGAGTTCAAATGAACAATTTTAAAAAATTCGACATCGAAAAAGATGCGATTGTTCTATTTGCATATGATAAGAAAATTAATCCCAATGCAAAAAAATTACTCAAGGAAACGAAGGCAACTATCATCTTTATCCAAGACAAGAGAACTGCAGCGCAAAGAAATTATATTCCTTCAGTAAGACCACACATCATAAAAGAATTTTTCGGAAATTATCGTAATTTAGTTGATGGACATGATATTTTTTATCATGATTGTGATATTATATTCTCTTCATTGCCAGATTTTAATACCATGAGCCAAAATGGTGAAATAACTGTTAGTGACACAATTTCATATTTAGGTGCTCATTATATTAACTCAAAAGGAAAAGGATTACTAGAAGAGATGTGTTCGGTTGTTGGTATCGAACCAGACTTGGTTGTGAAGAATGAAAAGAAGACCGGTGGTGCTCAATATTACATCCCATCCTCTGTTACTATGGATTATGTTTTTTGGAATAAGATCGAGCGAGACTCAATTGCTCTTTTTGATTTAATGGTGAAAACAAGCAAGAAGTACACACCGTCACATCCGATCCAATCATGGACTGCTGATATGTGGGCTTTACTTTGGAGTTTTTGGGCTAAAGGGTATGATAGTGTAATTTCAAAAGAACTAGCATTTTCATGGCCAACATTAGAAGTGGAAAAATGGAATGAACAACATATTTTTCATAATGCTGGTGTTACTCCCGATAGAGGGGATTTATTCTACAAAGGAGCTTTTATAAAGGCATCACCATTCAATTCAAACCATGAAAACGTGAGTCCAAGATTCTGTTCGATAAAATATGTGGAGGAAATAATGGAGACTGCGAAACTTCTAAAAAAGTAGTATTTATTGTAAACTGTGATCTAAATGTCGTTTATACTCAAAAACAATCCCACGATTATTAACATAAAGCTTACCAATATTGGTAGACAACTGCTTTCACAAGGTAATTTGTCTGTTACCAAATGGGCTGTTGGGGATAGTGAAATAGACTACACATTCAACAAAAACATTTCTTTTGATGCTTTCATGGCCAATATCCTTAGACCAAAAGATCAAAATCCGAATTTTACGTCATTCATCCTTCAAACCAGTACTGATGAGACAACAAAGTATACTGCACTTCCAACAGTAGTATCAAATACAAACATAATTACCAATACCGCAACTGAAAGAGGGTTTTTCTCAATTAGTGCTGGCACAGCAACATTGTTAACGGGGCCAGCTATAGCTAGACAAGCAGATATGCAGGTTTTTATAGACACTTTGACCGGAGGAACAACATTAAAAATCAGACAATCACCAACATACTTATCAAATCCATACGAACCAGCAATTGGTGACTACTTACTTGTAAAGTGGGCTAATCCTATGGTAACTGGTGGAACTGTAACACCAATCGTGAATCTTGCCGTACCTTATATCTGGTATAAGCTTGAAGACATAATCTCCGGTGCATTAAGTACGGATGATCTTGAAGTTAAAGTTGATAAGCCATTACCAGACTTTGATGGTCAGGGTAGTGGTATTGCTGCGGGAGTATTTTGTTATCCAAACAATAATGATAGACTCATCAGCGGGGACTCAATCCAAACATTTTATTCAGCACCATACGAAACAGATTTCGTTGATGAGAGTGTGATTGCATTCTTAGAAAATTGTATCTGTCCGGTTAGAGACGTTCCGGTTTGGAATATGGCAATTGTCTTCACTGAAGAAGTTGCTGGTGTTAAACCAACAGATAGAAATTATTCACAGTACTATACTGCTGGTTTTGGTGGATTCGTACAATATATCGAAAGAATTGCTCCGACCGTTAAAAACATCGGTATCATCCACTTCTCGAACACTTCTCCTTCTAATCATTATGGTGAAGGATTCTTTGAGAACACTACCGTACTGGATTTACCAACAATCATGTGGCATAAAGAAACTGGTAACACAATCGGACTTAAATTAACGCCTTATGGTGTTGAACAAACTATAACTGGCTTATCTGTAACATACTACGATCTTGCCGACAAGTACGGGTATGTAGTTGGAAAAGTTTTCAATGACTTGAAAGTGTTTGTAATCGAAGATCAGGAATTATTGTTTGCAATGACATATAAGTCGAATCGAAGCTGGACATTACCTAAACCAACCATTGGTCTTAACATCTTATTGTGCTAATATATGGCAACAGGGAATACTATATTTGTAACGTACTTATTTGAATCTACTCCAATAACCGGAACTAGTGGCCAATCTTATCAGCCGGGAGTGTCTTATGGATACTCAACTGCTCTTCATTGTAACTATGTTCAAAAGGTTGAGACAACTGATATAGCAAACAAATCAGTGTCGTTGATTTTACCGAACAGTGGTGGATTTCCATTCCTTAGAAGTTCAGCACAGCTTACTTCGGGAGATGGTACTGGTTGGAGTGCGAAAAAGTTATACATGCTTGCACAAGTTGTTGCTGCAACTGGTGACACCGTTGTTCCGGATGCTGCGAACTGGTCAATTATCGATGTTACGCCTCAGTTGGATGGATATGAATTTTTCTCAGGTACAACTATACCCCCTGCAGCATTTGACGTGAACACTGTCATCAATGTAAAGATCGGAGACATTTTAGTTGCCGACATATACGACCTTACCTATTTGAATTATCCAACAGAACTAGATGTTGATGATGAGCGATTAGCTTTTGGCGAAGAGGCTTTCTTCTTTGGAAATGTAAACACTGAGATAAAAGCTATTGCATATACCACGGACATTTCTATGGTGCTTCCTTTGAACCAATACAATGCAACTACAAATCCAACATGGGATGGACTTGTACCGGTTCAGATCAGTGAAGCCGGACTTTTTGATGCCAATAACAACCTAATTGCCGTTGGTAAATTCAACTATCCGATAGCCAAAGATTCGACCATTTTCCGTACTGTTCAGTTCAGTATGGACTTCTAAAAAATCTGTAAAATTTTATTCTTTTCTGGAATTTTTTAGTATTTATTATAAATAATACTAAAATGGAAGAGATTAAAGAAGAGGCTAAATCTAAGCCAAAATCTGCTAAGAAAAGCGACTCCAAATCTGTTATAATCAACGGACAGCTTCACTCAGAAATGAAAAAATACTGCATGGGCAGTAAGCGTAAAATTGGTGGTATCATCGAGAACTTGATAAGACTGTATTTGTCTAATCCTAAAGAGACTGAAAATTTGATGGATAACCTGAAGGAGAACTAAGCTATTGATGAGCAGTTTAAATAGATTTTCGTGGTCGTTAGACATCAGTACTACCAACATTGGGATGACTCTTTGGAATCAAAGGGGTGGACTTGTTGAAGTTCGTCACCTTAAATTGGATACCGACAAAACAGTCCCTGAAGAGGTCAGATACTTGGACAAAGCCAATACGTTTAGGGACTTTGTTGTCAAATTCAAGGAAGAGGTGGAGAAGCAATACGAGTGCGTTATAGAGAACATTTTTGTGGAGGCTCCACTTATGAACACCCCGGTAAATATTGAAACCACGGCCAAATTATTGGCCTTTAACGGCATTGCTTGCTACATCCTGCACCAGATATTTGGTATTCCCCCATATCTGATTTCCGTATACCAATCCCGCAAGCTTTTCTGTCCAGAATTGATTAACACCAAAAAGGTTAAGGGCAAAATTAAGGAGACTTTGAGTTTCCCCAAGGATGTCGATAAGAAGGTATATATCTGGACTAAGGTCTCGAAACAATACCCAAATATTGTTTGGCACTATAAAAAGGATGGATCGATCAAAGAAACAAGCTATGACATGAGCGATAGTGTGGCGGTTGGTTTTGCGGGTTTGAAAGTGTTAGGAATTATCAAATAGTTTATTATATTTGCAATGTACCAACATAGTTGAAATCTGTATACTTATTGCAATCGGACAATGGCCTCTATAAAATTGGAGTGAGCAAGCAACCCACTAAAAGGGTAAAACAGCTTCAGACCGGCAATGGTAATAAGATCAAATTGATCGTTAGTTTTCAAACCGAAAATGCTTTCCTACTTGAACGAAGTTTAAAGAATAGATTCGAATCACATCGAGTCAATGGAGAGTGGTTCAGTCTACCGTTAGAAGAAGAAATAAGCTTCATAAAAACATGCCAAACCTTGGACGATAATTTGAAGTTGCTGATAAGTGACGGAAATATTTTTCTATAATGTTTGGTTTTTTCAAAGTTTGTTTCTTTATATTTACGACTAGACCTCATGTGAAACAAAACAACAACAGAGCATGGTTATATTAACTCTTGAAGAGAAGTTCAAAGTGGGGATGCGAATCCTTGACTATTGTAACAAAGAAAACAAATCGATTACGCAAGGATGCTTTAAGTTTGGAAAGGAAGAAAAATTTCTTCGCAGACTTCGAAGTGAGACGAACCCCAAAACTGATGATGAGAAAAAGGCTAAAGATGAGTTCTTGAAAAGGTATGATGAATACCGAGGAACGAAGTTAACTCAAGCAACGGGAGCACTAAATGAAATTGCTGAAATTGACGAACTAGATAAAGACCTTCTTCCGCCAACGACAGTGATTGAAGAAGAGAGCGAAGAGGCTAAAGAGAGTGAGGATGGTAAAAGTTTAGAATTAGACTTCCGTGGTAATGAAATCATCAAAACTTCTGACCAACTTATCAAAGCCGCAAAGATTAACCTTGATCTTTGGAAACTCGAAAGAGAAGTCGCCAACAAATGGGATGTGACGATGAAGGGGCCAGATGGCGATCCGATCACCGCACAAAACTTCCAAGTTAAACTATGGCTGACTAAAAAGCACGATGCTGCTGCGACATTTGATGCTATTGAAACATTCAAACAACTCGTCAGTGAAATCGAAGTACCCCAACTTCAAAAGGTTGATTACAATTTTTCTGACCACACAGAAAAGAACCTCCTAGAGATAAACATATTCGACTTACACATTGGTAAGTTGTGTTGGGCTGGTGAAACGGGAGAGAACTACGATGTAAAGATCGCCGCAAGAAGATTCTTGAGCGCACTTCAAAGATTGCTTTTCAGAGCAAACTCATTCCAATTTGAAAAAATATTATTTCCTATCGGAAATGACTTCTTTAATGTGGATACCTTATTGAATACAACAACAGAAGGAACACCACAGGATGAAGACTTGCGTTGGCAGAAAACCTTCAAGATCGGCTTTGAATTACTTGTTCAAGGTATCGAATTGATGAGACAATACGCACCGGTTGATATAATTCTCATTCCGGGTAACCACGATTATATGAAGAATTATTTTCTTGGTCATTCGTTAGAATCGTGGTATAGAAACACCGAAGAAGTTACTGTTAACAACCATGCAAGTCCAAGAAAGTACTATAAGTACGGGGAAGTGTTGTTGGGACTTACTCACGGTAACAATGAGAAAGAAGCTGCATTGCCACAAATCATGGCTGTTGAAAACAGAAAGATGTGGGCATCTACAACATTTCATGAATGGCATTTGGGACATTTTCATAAAAAGAAAACAGTCAGGTATCAAGTACTTGACGAGAATTTAGGTGTAACGGTTAGATATTTGTCGTCATTGACTGGCAAAGATTCTTGGCACCACAAAAAGGGTTATGTCGGTAGTAACAAAGCTGCTGAAGCATTCCTTTGGAACGACACTACCGGCTTCATCGGACAATTCAACGTGAATATTGTCGATGAAGATAGTGATCCAGCAAATTAATCTTATCGAGATCACACACAATTATGGAAGAAAAGAAAACAACAAAAAAGAAAACTTTGGATGATGCCAAAGTGAAAGAAGCAAAGAAGAAGATTAACGACCTTCTTGCTGGTACTGGTTTGGAGGACAAAGCAGAAGAAGTGTTCACACCACCAATTCAGGATGAGTACCAACCACCAAGCAACGCAAATGCAAATGAATGGTTACAGGAGCAGGTGACTGCCCTGACTCAACAAGTTGAAAAATACGAAAAGCTGATTACTCAGCTAAGAGTAGAGAATCAAAACTTGATGAATTCATTGAACACATCCGGAGCGGTAACAAGTGATATGGCTTCAGCATCCAGCGAAGCAAAGATCGTTGAAATTTACAAGCACTTTGAGAATATCTACACGGGTAGAAACCCTATGAGACAGTCATATGATACCGTCAAATTCTCTAATCCTCAACATGGAAATGGTGTTTTGGACGTATTTTTACACACCTTTGTATTTCTTAACCAAGTTAAGAACTACAGACACAAAGGTTAAAAAAAATGCTTATATTTGAACAAACTGAATGCTTTGATAAAATCAAAGCATTTGGTGTTTTAAAGAAATATACATGAAAGGGAATTGGGGTGAATTGACAACGTTGGTATCCCGTATTTTTGACGACATCAAGAATGAGGGTGGAGAACAGATACAAGTTAACTGCCCAAGGTGTCAGGAGCAAGCGGAGTTACCGGAACCGGATGGTAAATTCAATCTTGAGATCAATCTTCGTTTGAAGAAATTTAGATGCTGGAAGTGTGATGAACCATTCTTCTCAGGCGATCTAAAGTATCTTATTAGGTTGTATGGTAGTACTGACGACATCAAGGAATTCAGAGAGTATGAAGAGTATAATCTGGACTACCTTGCTGACGACGAAGAGAAGCTTGTAATCAAAGATGTTGAATTGCCGAGTGAGTTCATACCATTCACAAGTCTTAATACCTCAATTCCCGCACATGTAGAAGCATACAATTACCTTGCTCTTGAGCGTAAGATACCGTTTGAGACAATTATCAAATACCGGTTAGGTTTTTGCATTGAGGGTAGGTATAAGAAGAAAATCGTTATCCCATCTTTTGATGCCAATGGTAAAATCAACTATTATGCGTCAAGATCGTATGACAAATACGCGAAGATCAAGCACGATAACTTGAAATCGAGTAAAGATGCAATAATCTTCAATGAAGGGTATGTTGATTGGGACTCTACAGTGTATTTGGTCGAAGGTGCGTTTGACTTCTTAAGTTTTAGTGTGAATACGATACCCATCTTGGGTAAGGTGTTGGGTGAGAAATTATTCTTTAAGATAAAAGAGAAAAAACCAGATATTATTGTTATATTAGACCCCGATGCATGGAGTAATGCGATGAGTTTGTATCAACAACTATTAGCAATATACGATGACTGCGGCGAAAAGGTTAAAATTGTAAAATTAGATGTAAGTGGATTGAACGAAAAAGGAAAAATGATTAAGTACGATTTGGATGAGTTAAAAAGATTTCAAGGAATCTCTGCAGTTATCGCTCAGATAAAAGAGGCGAGGCAGTTAGAAGATGACGATTATCTCGTCAGATAACACTTATTGGCACTCGATCATAAATGATCTCAAGACAAGAAAAAGACATTGACCTTATATTAGCAATACTCAACACCAACAACACCAAAGCAAGTAACGAATTGTATGGGTTTTATACTGAAGAGATAAAAAAACACATAAAGAAAAAATTCAAACTTACTGAAGAGGATGCTGAAGATTTGACGGCAGATACGTTAGTAAAAATGCTATCCTTCTTAACTACCTATGAAAAGGAAAAGGCTAACTTCAGAACATGGGTGATCACTATTGCTGACAATATCGTCATTAATCATAAGAAAAAACTATCGAACAATATAGAGCATTATCATTATACTCATATTGAAGACATAGATAAAAATCAATTTATTGAAATCCCTTCTCAAGAAAGCTACGAAGAGACATATTCAGTAAATCAAACACTCAACTACATCACATCTGATCTGGATGCCGATTCAACAGATATGCTACACAAAAAATATGTTGAGGGTCAAACACATAAAGAGATTGGTGTCCATTACTCACTCACGAGTTCGACCGTCTCTAATAAAATCAATTACATGAAAACTAAAATGAGGAAGAAGATCGATGATTGAAATTATTGATAGTCTTGTCTCTGCGTTAAGTTTGAATATCTCAAACAAAGAAGATCGAGCAAAATACGATGAGGCGTATACTGAATTTAGAACTTCGTTGATGGCTAGAAATAACAGCCGTCTTTTTGATGAAAATTCTGCGGAGCCAGTTAGATGTAATCGATTTATCGTTACTATGCCGGATGATTTTGGTATACCACCGTGGCAAGTAAATTCATTAATTCTTCCAGAGATGTCCTATAATTGGTTAGGAAGAAAGGTGTGGAGTCCAATGAATGTTGTTGTTATCAATATAGTATCACAAAACCTAGAGGTTAATCTTGTTCATTTGAGGGGGAATAAAAAAAACTACCCCATAACACTGCAATTACTTGATCCTACGGGCTTTGTTGTCCACCAAATGATAGTAATGGTCGAGAGGATAAATAGGGTTAATTTTGGCTTCTATTCGATGAATGTGGGAGATATTTCAATGACACAAATCTCATTTAAAGTCAAAGATTTGCTTGTAAATTATTAAAATTTAAATAAATTTGCTATTTATGGGTATGGACGAACCGATCACAAAAGGGGCTATATTTTGCAATTGCCATTCTTCAGAGCATCAGCTTGTATTAACATATGTTCCGGGCGACACACATGATGAACCGGATGAGGTTTTTATTGAAGTACATTTGAGAACATCAGATAACTTCTTCAAGAGAATAGTAACAGCAATAAGGTATATTTTTGGATATAAATCAAGATTCGGTGCTTGGGATGAATTTACTGTTAAATATGAAGACTGTGATACGCTTATCGATCATTTCACAAGAATGAAAAAAAGCTACGAGAAGAATAAGATCACGTGGGGTGTCACAGATTTTCCACCAACATCTATAAGTGGAACAAATATAACGAACATGAGACCCGGAGACACAGCAACTAATAAGTAATGGACTTACTAAAGTATAAGCAACTCAAAACCAAAATTCGTGATAAGAGTTTTGAAGTCAATTTCAACAAATTGGATTGGGGCTTGTATGTCTTATCTTTTTTAGGTAATGCTGGTGCTATTTTCTTTGCATTCTTCTTACTGAATCCCGCACTACAAAAAACAATCTCACAACACCTTGCTGATAACACCTTTTTCCAAATTGTGGGTATTATTTTAACGATCATTATCCTTGTTGGTGTTGAGTACCTTAAGCGAAGTGTTTTCAAAATTTTTAGTGATGAGTTTATTGAGAATGCATGTCAGTTTGGGAAATCCTCAGTACTGACATTGCTGTTTTTTAGTACGGTTATATTCGGTGCTAGTTTCTACTTCTCAATTAACGGTGGTATCCTCTTCTCTAAATTAAGTGAAGTGAAGAATGAAGTTGTTGTTAAATCAAACAACGTGGTGATTGATTCACTGATGAGAGATGCTGAAAGATCAAAGGTGCCGGTTAATGTTGAAATTGCAAACCTCAGAGAGTCAAATAAGACACTTAGAGATAAGCGTGACAATACCCCGATGAATCAACGTACAAATCGAAATGACTACAATAGATTAATCAACGAAAATGAGGCCTCAATTTCAAAGAAACAACAAGAATTGGTGCTTATTGATAAAGCATTGAAACTTAAGCTTGACGAGATAAAGGCTAGTGAATCTACACAATTCAAAACAAACGAAGAATCGGATTTCAGTTCCGTGTTGTTGTTTGTGATCATATCAACCTGTTCTGAACTATTGATTATTGCTGGTATCTACTTCAGAGAATTATATGAACATAAGTCTTTCTATGAAAATGAAAACAAACTCGATGTTATTCTCAAAAAACAAGAGAAATACGAGTACTTACTTAAAGTTGTTTTCAAAAACGGTGATGTGAAGTCTGATGAACAAGTTATCAGTCTGAAAAGGTTGACGGAGCTTGTTCAAAGCAAAGGTGCACAATATCCACCAAAATTTGTCGCTGATTTCTACAGCGAAATGGGCCATCTAGGGGCATTTAAGGTTTCTGGTAATAAACGATACACGCTTGTTTCGTATGCAGAAGCAAAGAATCTCATTGTAAGTCTACAAGGGTAATTAATTTATTTCTGATCAAAAATTTGAGGTTCTTCTGTGTATTTATACAGAAGAAACGAGAAAATTATGTCAGAAAGAAGTGCTCTACGATTAATTCCGGGAAAAGATGCTTTGTTGGAATATGCTTCGGGTATATCATATAACGAAAAGACTTATGTTGAATACCGTGGACTAATTTACAAAGCTTTGGTGGACACATCACTTACTTTTGTAAGTGGTGAGTGGGAATTAATTGCTGATTTACGTGAAATCAGAGTCTCAGACATTGAAGAAAGAAATCTTCTTACTGGTAGTACTTTGACCGGCACAACCCTATCTGGTAGCTCTATTCATGTGCCCATTCTTGACAACACCAACGTTCTTGTTTTAAATGCGTCTGGTGACACCCAAGTTGGGGTTGATGAATTTGCTCGTTATAACTACAATCAGGGAACAGCATCGTGGCTTCTACTTCAAATAGGAACCGGAGCAACAAGCGCAAGTACAACAGTCTTTTATTCAGCGGTTTTAAATAAACCAAGTATTATTAGCGGAGTTACTGTAACTGCTGGTGGTGGTTTGAGTGGTGGTGGAAGTATCTTTGGTACAAACTTAGCTCCATATGCTACTGGTGGCACAATTACTGTTGCTCACGCAGACACGTCTTCTCAAGCAGATGTACTTCCAACAGGTCGTACATACACACAACAATTAAAATTTGATACGTATGGACACGTAACGGGTGCGACAACCTCTACATGGACTCATCCCGACACATCCTCACAACCAACAGTTAACAACAGTGGATATACATATATTCAAAGTGTTCAATTGGATGGTGATGGACACGTAGCTGCATTAAGTAGCTCAACTTGGGTTCACCCCGACACATCTTCACAAGCGTCAGTAAACAATACTGGTTCTACTGTGATTCAAAGTATTTTTGTTGATAGTGATGGACACATTACGGGTATCAACAGTGCTGTAGTAAGTGGTGGAGGTGGAGGAATAAACTTCAATGTTGCTGGTGATGTCGGTAGCACATATGCTATGCCGAATACTGGTATATTAAGAATTACTGGTGGTACAAACATACAGACAGTAACAACACTTAACGGTATCAATTTAGGACTTAGAATTAATGCAGTTCCTTCGGGCCTCAACGGACAAGTACAATATAACAACACTACTTTTGGTGGATCATCAAATTTTGTATTCAGTGCGGGTACATCAACATTAAGAGTCAGTAACTTTGTTCTTGGAGCTACACCATCATCTGGTGCAACCACTGATCAATTCATCACTCGAAATTCAACAACAGGTGCACTACAAAGATTAGGTTTTGCAACAATAACCAGAGCAATCGCTGGCCTACCGTTGAATGCCGTTCAATATAGAGCAGCTAACGGATTTAGTGGTGATTCTCAATACATATTCGATCCATCAAACAAAGGTTTAACTCTAGGAACCAGAAGTGGTTCAACGGGATCAAACTCATTGGTTGTTGGTGCAACCAATAGAGCGTTTGGTGCTGGTTCTATAGCTATGGGTAGTAACGCCAAAGCAGATGCTGCACAATCATTTGCGCACGGTTTTAATGTTACTGCGTCTAATCTATATTCAGAAGCTGCAAATTATGGTACTATTGCATCCGGTATATATTCACACGCTGAAGGTTATTTCACGGTAGCATCCGGATTAATCGCTCACGCTGAAGGTGGTCTAACCCTAGCATCAGGTAAATCTACACACGCTGGTGGTTTATCAGATTTCGCAGGTAAGGAAGTTATTGCTGGTGGTCAGGCATCTTTTAATCATTCATATAACAACAACTCACAAACTGTTGGACATGGAGCGGCAGCAATTAATTCTGCTATTCTTGGTGGACAAAATCACAATATTGAAGTTGGTAATACTAACGCAGCAATTCTTGGTGGTAATGCTATAAAATTAACGGGTACATCCTATGTTAATTTTGCTGCAGTATCAAATTTAGCAATTATGACTGCTCCAACTGTTGGTATTGCTGCCGATGATGTTCTTGTGAGAAGTTCAACTACGGGTAGAATCAGAAGAGTCACACAAGCATCTTTGGCTGGTGTTGCTGCATCACCCGCTGGTGTAACCGGTTCAGTACAAATAAGAAGTGCTGCTGGAACGTTTGGTTCTTCGGCAAATTTAGTATACTCTACGGGTACTAGCGTACTTACAACAACTGCAATACTTTTAACTGCAGCATCAAATGCGCTTACATTTAATACAGCACCAGTATCAGGTACTAATGCACAAATATTAACAAGAAACACGAGTACTGGTGTTGTTGAAAGAATTGGTATAAGTGCAATAGCATCATTACCGTTAAATGCAATTCAATATAGAAGTACTACAGGATTTGGTGGACATGCTGAATGGATATTTGATCCTACGCCAAGAGCAGTTACTTTGGGTAGTAGAAGTGGCACGACCGGTACGAACAGCTTTACATTGGGTGCTAACAATAGAGCTACTAATACTAACTCAATTGCAATTGGAAATCAATCAAGAGCAGATGGACAAAATGCCTTTGCTTCTGGTTTTAAGGCAAGTGCATCAGGAAACCAATCTCATGCTATAGGTACAAATACAATTGCTAGTGGTACTGGTTCTCACGCTCAAGGTAGTGGAAGTGTTTCATCTTCTTTTTATTCACACGCTGAGGGTACTAATACAATAGCATCTAATCAACAAGCACATGCTGAGGGTAGCAGTACTTTAGCATCTGGAAATGCTTCACATGCAGAAGGTAGTAATACTAGTGCCACTGGACAGTCTTCTCATGCACAAGGTGGTTTTACTAAGGCGTGGGGTTTACAATCACATGCTGAAGGTAGTGGCACTTTAGCTTTAGGATCAAATTCACATGCAAAAGGTACTGGTACTAAAGCCATATCAACCAATTCTTATGCTGAAGGAGATACTACTACCGCATCTGGTGGAACTTCTCATGCTGAAGGATATTTTACCAATGCTGGTGCGAATGGTGCTCATGCTGAAGGTGGATTAAGTAAAGCATTGAACATATACACACATGCTGAAAACTATAATACAAGAGCACTTGGTCAAGCATCTCATGCAGAAGGTAATGGAACTGTTGCATCTGGAGATTATTCTCATGCACAAGGTACATTTACATTTGCTACAGGAAATAATTCACATGCTGGTGGTACTGGTTCGGTAACAACTAAACAAATTATTGCGGGAGGTAGTAGCTCGTTTAATCACTCACTTAATAATGCTGGTCAAACTGTAGGACATGGTGCATTAGCTGATTTTTCGGCAATTCTTGGGGGAACTAACCATAACATTGAAGTCGGTAATGTGAGTGCGGCTATTATTGGTGGTGGTTCTATAAAACTTACCGGTACATCATATGTAGCACATACTGCAGTTGCAAACCTTGCAATAATGACAACACCAACTACTGGTATTGCTGCAGACAATGTTTTGGTTAGAAGTGCAACAACAGGTAGAATAAGAGCAGTTACACAAGCATCTATTTCTGATGAAAGACTGAAGAAAAATCTAACACCAATAGAAAATGTTGTTAGTAAAATTTCTTCACTGAACACTTATGAACTTCAATATAATGAAAAAACAAACGAAGAAAACAGATTTGATTATGGTTTGATTGCTCAAGAAGTAGAAAAATTATTCCCACATGTTGTTAAAAATAATGTGTCTTTCGAAAATGATGACACAGTTTACAAGAGTATTGAATATAGAAAATTAATACCAATCTTATTTGCAGCAATAAAAGAATTGAATGATAAGATCAATAAACTAGAAGGTAAATAAACTATGAATATACTTGCCATCGTACAAGCATTTTTCTTCTTCGGGTATGTTGCATACCTATGGATCAAATTGGGGGTAATAAAATCGATAAGTGAGTCTTGGTATGCATTAGCACCATTTAAAAAATCGCAATTATTCAATGTATTTGCAGCCGGTGTTAGTTTGCCGATGTGGATGTTTGAATTATATATAGACAACGGATTTGCCCAATTATTTTTTGCGGCATCAGCTTTTTTTATGTTTGGGTTGAGTATTGCATCCACATTTAAAACAGACAAAATGGTATCATCAATTCATTATGGGTGCACACTTTTTGCAATTGGGTTTGCTATTCTTGGTATTAAAAGTGAATTTAATGATCCATATTTTTGGCATATGTTCGGTGCTACTGCAATCGGTACAATATTGATAGCGTTGTTATGCAAAAATAAAATTTGGTGGATCGAAATATTTGTTTTCACACTTATCATTGCACGTCTAATTCTTAATTAAGACAGACGTAATATTTCTCAAAAATTTTAAGAAAAATAATCTTACGTAAGATTATTTCCCTCTCAAAACCCTTCAAATCGTCGATTTTAAAGGTCGTCCATATCATCTATGGTTACTTTAACGTATAATAAGTAAATTTACCTTACGTTAACATTAACTTTATATGAAAAGGAAGATTTTACTTACATCAATAGTTTTCTTAGGTATGGGTGTTGCGGAGCTATTAACTAGTCTCACAAGTTTTGTCGAAGGACATGTTGTGACTGCAGCACCAAAACTTAGGAAAAAATACCTGTATACAGAAGAGGTTCTTTATTCAGACGTTAGGGGCACTGTATACCATGCAATAGAGGAACAAACCGACGACACTCCGTTGATTACTGCAGACGGGTCTTTGATTGATACGACAAGAGTCAATGAATTACGTTGGATCGCTATTAGCCGCGACATGGTTAAATTAAAAACATCAAGATATAATTTCAAGGGTAAAATCACATTGGGTGATACTGTGTGGATTTCCTACGACAAGATTCTAGTTATGAAAATGGCTGAACAACAAAGTCGCGTTTCAGTTGAGGAATTTATAAGTAAGTATGAGAAGATAGCTGGTTGGTGGATCGTGAGAGACACTATGGGTGACTATCATTGGGGCTATGAAGGATCGGACTCCACAGCCATTGCTCATGCAAAATCTGCACCCACTGAGTATAAGATTGAAAATGGGCGGGTTTATCGAAAAAACTACCAGAGAAATTGGATTGATTTTTTACAACATCCCAAGACCGGAATGTTGGAATATTGGAATAAAAGTCTTATTATTACCAAAAAAAGAAGAGTTCCAGAAAATAACCTTGCTGCAAATGGCGTGTAAATGAGTAAACAGATTGTTAGAATTTCAGAGTTTTTAGTTAAAGTAATGCTGGCTGAATTTGCCGGAGTAGTGTTTCTAACAGTCGTTGCTCTATTAACAACTAACACATTTGTGTTGTATTCCCTCGCATTTCTTCTTGTGGTGTTACTCTTTACAACAATAATCGCATTTATTGCTAATATGGTGTGGATGGGTATATATCTAAATCAATTAATTGATAATCTCTTGAAGCAGTATGATGGGCCTTCTAAAAAAACTACTTAGTCTTTTCAAGAGGAAACCAAAGCCAATTCCTCCGCCAGTAAGAACTGAGCAAGAAATAGCCAACGACAAACACAGAGCTAAGTATAGGTTGGAGTACCTTGAAAATGTTTACTTTGTGCAGTACCATTTTAATGGTGATTGGTGGTTCTTGAGAAGATGGGACGATGATTATATACTTGAAGAAAGACGTGGAATGGGCCTTCGTATAACCGACCAAAATTATTTGGAAGATGTTATAACAAAACATCAGGAGTGGCTTGCCGGTGGTAGATTTTTCATGGCATACAAGTATGATAGATAAGCGGTATCAAGTCATCAAAGACAGACTCTCAAATCTACAGAGGAATGAAATTGAGAGGATCATAATTAACGCCGATTTGCTTTGTTTGGATGAATTCAATTATGACGAACAGAACAAAAAATATTGTCCTCTTGCAATTGGAATGAATTTACACAACACTGTCGATAACCCAACAGATCAAAAAATCAAAAGAGAAATATCAAAGAGATTCACACCAGTAAACGTCATCGCTGGTGTTGATGGTAGTTTCTATCGAAACAACAGAAAGGATGACATATTAAAAGTTTGTAAAGAAATATTAAGCAATGAGCTATATAGTAGTTGACATAGAAGCAGACGGCCCAATACCACACCCATATTCAATGGTGTGTTTTGGTGCCATAATCGTAGAACCTTCATTAAGTAAAACGTTCTACGGACAAACAAAACCAATAAGCGATAAATGGATACCAGAAGCGTTAGCCATCTCAGGAATTAGCAGAAAAGAGCATGAGTGGTTTAACGATCCGGGCGTTGTCATGGATCAGTTTGATCAGTGGATTAAAGCCAATAGTGTTGGACATCCAATTTTCATATCTGACAATCTTGCATTTGATTGGCAGTGGATCAACTGGTATTTTCACACGTACCTTGGAAAAAATCCTTTTGGATATTCGGGTAGACGTATTGGAGATATGTATGCGGGGCTTAAAAAGGATACTTATGTTAAGTGGAAGCACTTGCGTAAGACTGTTCACACGCACCATCCTGTTGATGATGCAAAGGGTAATGCTGAGGTGTTACTTCATATGAAAAATGATTTGGGACTAAATATCAAATTGGTATGATCAAAATATACAACAACAAAATTACCTACATCAATAGGGAGGAAAAAGAAAAACCAATCAAGACTAGTGAACTTCTTTCATATCTGGATTGTCCGTTGGAATTGGATGGTAAGGTTACCTTCTCAACCATTATGTCCTTGTTATATTTAAACAAGGATATGGTAAACTTTTTATTTCGCCACACTATGGGTGGTGTAGATTTCCAAGATTTCTACGACGACATGATGTATGGGAAAGTTGAAAAGGACGAAGAAAACGATTATAAATCGGATTACCTTGAAGTATACCAATGTCCAGACATTTGGATTTTTAAAAAAGATAAGGGTGTGGCAGAATTCAATCATTCTTATGATTTTCACCTGATTAAACCATCTGAAGACATTGCATATGGTATTTCATTTTCAAAACTTAGTGGTCTCAAAGATTATCGAATCAAGATAAAAATGGAAATGGATGTCTATGTTAATGACACCACCAAGAAAATAGAAAAAGATTATAAGCCAATGCTCAAAGCTAAATTGGGGTCTTTTAGACTATATGATTTCTTGTGGGCAATCTTGTATGAGATCAGTTGGTTTGGTTCTCCAACAAATAGAGACGCAGAAAGTGAAAAACTTGTGAATATTGTTCATGAGTATGAAGAGGATAAAAAAGACGGAAAGGTTATCAAAACTTACACGCTGAATGAAGTATTGGATAAACTAAAACCAAAGAAAAAGAAAAAGAAAACACCTCTGAAAAAAAGAGCTAAAAGGAAGAAATAAAAAAGGCCGACCTTACAGGGTCGGCTTTTTAGATTGAGAAATAATATTAAAGATACTATAAATACTGGCTGCGGATACGAAAAATTATCGTTTGCAGCGGAAATCTACAGACCATCCTTCCGGCATGAATTTTGGCTTCATAGTCTCAATGAAGTGTGTTCTCCATCCCTTAATAAAGAATTCGAAGTCCTCGTGTGATTTAAATTGCTTCACAACGACATTGCCGTGGTAGTAGTCATTGATGCTTAAGATGTCTCTCTTCTCTTTAGCTATGGATTTGTCCAGCTTGTTTAAAATCTTTTCCAACTCAAGAAAGGTTTTGTTCATTACGTTGAACCTAACCATGCTAGACAACTCAGCGCCGATAACCTCAATCTTACTGCTTGGTATTTCATTGAAGTTATCGATGATCGTACCAAGAAGCTTACTGATCTTAAACTTACGCCTAAGACGCTCCACAACCGTAGAGATGTATTCGTTGTTCAATTCTTCGATTGTACCAACACCATACCTTCTTGCAATGATCGTCTTATAATCCTTTGCAATCATCTCATATTGTTCGTGGTGCTCTCTGCAGATCAATACAACGTCATGGTGATTCCTTGACTTATATTCAACCGGCATGAATTTACGATAGTGGTATGGAACTACGTGGTGTCTTTGAAGATTGTCGATAGCAGCACAAACAACGCACCGATTGATACGTGGAAGCAAACCAAAGATTTCGTCCTCAGCAAAGCCCTCCCCTTTCGGTTTCTTTGTTAGCTGAACTTCGTTCACGCCAACAACGACACCTAGATTTTTCTTCAAATACCATTCGGCTTTTCTTTGACTCGTGGTAAACATGTGCTTACCATTCGGGTGAAATATTTTCCAGTTATCATTGGTATCGAATTTCCGGCTCCCTGACTGTAATACCTGCATTAACTTAGCGGTTGTCTTAGTATTTTATGGAACTCGATAACTCTTCTCTCCGAGCTTATCGACTTAGCTCCAAATTTATCAATAATATCTTGTTTCCAAAACAATTTCAACCCAATTCGCTTGCAATCGTTGATAAAATCATCAACAGTATCTGGATGGGTGGGAAATTTGTACTCCTTCTTCCCAAGGGTGACCGTGTAGGCATTAAATTCAAACATGATCGTTTCCTCACCGGACAAGCTTGTCGCCAATTGCCAATGCTTCATGTCTTTTATTTTCCACCCATCAAAAATAACTTCGTTCTCGGCCATTCTCCATGCACGAAGTCTCTTCGCATATGCGGCCTCAGTTTCATTGAAGTCAACACCCATTATGGGCATGTCTCCCTTTATATTACCAAGGTGTTCAGTTTTGAAAAATTGTAAGTAGATGTTATTGCGAACATTAATGTCTCCATCCGTATTCAAATACGGTGGTGCTTCGATTCGTTGTCCCATTTTATTTTGAAATTGAAATTAGTTTATTGCCATTGCCACCAGAACTCAGGTAGTATATGTTATCGTTCGTGTTGTTAACAACAATCTGATTGTTTACAACCGGACTGAACATTATTATCCATCTGGTAGTGTCATTGTTCGATGAGTTTTTGAAAACAAACTCTGTTGGCTTATCACCAAGTTTCATTTCATACTTTTGAATATTTTCGGGCGTTGGCGCAATAACGCCATGCTTAACCATCATCAACGTTTCTTCATCAATTTTTGCAAGAGAAAAGAATTTCTTCTTTGGATTCTCAATAGTATCTTGTATGGTTGTGGTGGTCTTGTTTGACTTCATGTTATGGTTGTAGTAGTTTTCCCTACCATCGTAAGACACTACGTTCGTCGCATTATCCATCAGATAGCTATAGACCTCAAACGATCTGCTTGTGGTCAGTACATGCGTCATATCTGTGATATTCTTAGATGTAGCTATAAACAACTTCTTAACCTTGCGATCTGAGGTCATGGATTCATCCCATTGGCCAAGCAAGAATTTATCGGTTGAATAGTCGTAGTCAAGGATACTGAAAGATGATGCAACTTTTACGATTTTGCTACCGGTCTTCTGATACACGTTCTTGAAAGTTGAAATGAACTTACCGTTTTGTGTAAACCATACTTTCATTGCACCATCACCAGTACTGGCCGGTATTCTGAAGCTATCAACCACAGTCAACGACTTTTGTCCGAAGATATGTACTCTATACTGATCATCAGAATAGGCTCCGAAAGCACCATCCATATCTAACTGGATAGTACCTTTATTTTTGAAGCTGAATGTTTTGACAATAGAATCACTGTCATTAAGTGCAATCATTTTTCCGCTTGTTGTTGATGTGAACAGGAAATGAGAATGACCGGAATAGGCAACCGAAATAAATTGCTCATTCTGAGCAGCTTTCAGAACCTCTTTTCCACGGAAATCTGATTTCTGTGCATAAGCCCCAAAATTGAGGGTTATAAGGGCTAAAATGATGACTTTTTTCATATATTTACTTTTCTACTTATACGCAAAAAACCCACAAAATGTTGTGATTTTGTGGTATTTATAAACATATGGAAACATTATCACCAATAGGAATGGCCTCTTTTGAGATCGATAAAAGGTCTCACAAGGTGGATTCGAAAAATTACTACCCGACTAAGAGTAAAAAAAGTCAAATAGTACTGGCGGGTAGTCTACGTGCTGGCAGCAATCATTTGCTTCGTCTGAAGAAGAAAGATTTTGGACTAACGAAGACTTGGCCGATGTTTACTATTCGCAGGGATGGTAAAATATTCCAGCATTTTGACCCTAATTACAGTAGTGACTTCATGGGCAATAAGGATGCTGATAAGAAAGCCATCACGGTTGTTCTTGAAAACATGGGTATGTTGTCATATGACTTCGAGAAAAACAAATACATTAATTGGGTAAACGAAGAGTGTGAGGATAGTAAAGTGTTTGAAAAATTGTGGAAAGGCAATAGATATTGGGAGAGTTACACCGAACAACAATTGATGGCGTGTGTTAATCTCTGCGTGTACCTGTGTCGTAATTATGGTGTTAAACAGGACTGTTTAGGATACTACGTTTCGCATGAAGGAGCATCGATTTATAATGGAATTTTAACAAGAGGAAATTATAATTCTGACTATTGTGACTTGAACCCATCATTCGACTTCAAGAGATTTTTGAAGGAGTTAAGTATTTTTGTGTAATAATTTGTATTTATTAGATATTATTTAACCATGCGTAAAGATATTTTACAACAAATTGCCGACAGAACCAAGAAATTCGAACAGCATTATGGCGAATTCGGTAACAAGAAGAAGGTTGTTAAGGAAATGTCTGTAAGAGAAATGTTGGGCGTTGTTCGCAAGGCTCTCAATGAAGATGACGCACCTCGTGCAGTCAATCAAACTGAAATAGATAGAGAACAGGAAAAAATGTTGAATTATTTTGCTGATGACAATGTTGACATCCAGTTTGAACCTCTTCAAATTTATCCTAATGGTGTTTTCTTAAGCGGTAGCATTGATGGACAATTGCTATTTGCATATAAGGTCGCTCCCGAAGAAAAAGACAGTGGGGTTGAAGTAAAATACCTAGACGGATTTGATCCATCTGATCCGGATAATGACAAAGTCATCAAGAAGGTTCAGGCTTATTATAATGACTTCTATAAGTATTGGAGAGATAATGAATTACAATTAAGTGGGGCTTAATCTATGTCAACATCAAATTACATCAAATCTTTCTTTGAAAGAGGCAGAATCATCATCAATGAGAAGACCATAGCTGAAAACAAAAGAATGTTCAAGTCTGTTTTGATCAAACTAAACACCGAGCATGAAAAATTTGTGCAAGAGTGTACCAAAGAAAACATCCTCAAAATTGACCACAAGAACATGATCATCGAAGTGGTGGTTTTATAAAAATTTATAATTTGTGTATTTATATGAAACAGTACACAAATGCTTCTCAACATAAACACCGATAAGAAAAACATAGTCATTGTTGTTCTTATCATCCTTCTACTTCTCCTTGGCTACTATCATTTCAATATGAACGGCAAACATAAGGACGAATTACAAAACCAGAGAAATCTACATCTCGCCCTCACAGACAGTTTGAAGACCTACCGTAATGAAAAGAACGAATGGGTAAACGAAAAGCTAACCATCCAAGCTGAGACCAAAGACCTTAAAGATAAGAACATAAAGCTAACCGAGAATCAGACTGAATTGATTAAACGAGTTGACCAGATCAATAAGAGTAATCAAGTTATTGCTGCAGCCTTAATTCAGATGGGTGTCAAGCTGGATGGTGTTATCAATAACCAACCGGTTATCAAAAACGATAGCACAATTCAGTTCGCATCTAAAACAGATACGTTAGATTATGAATTTTTAGTACACAACGTTAAGCCATTTGAGGCGAAGTTACCAGTACTGGAATTCAAGAAGTTCTCACTTCCTAACACACAGCTTATTGAGTTTCATTGGAAAGACGATAGAAAGGAAGGATACCCAATATCATTCACCGTTACCAACAGCAATCCATATTACAAGGTTTATAACCTAGACAGCTATGCGATTCCGGAACTTGAAAAAGAGAAGATTAAACCAACCTTCTGGAATAAATTAGGGAATTTTAGTAAGTCAACAGGGGGAAAGATCGTGATTTTTGGTGCTGGTTTTATCGCTGGTGGTCTATTAATCCAATAATATTTCATTTGGCAATTAAAGGCAAAGCACGTTCAAAAGACGTGCTTTTTTTCGTTATCTGGAAGTATTTATAAGGTATAAAGTCATGAGCACCACAGAAGTCAAAGAAATTGTACGAGATGAAGTAAAAAAGGTCATCAAAGATGAGCTTCTCAAACATATCAGAACTTCCATGAAAAGTGGTGAGATGAAAAAGGATACAAATCAGTTGATAAAGAATGCTTTGAACGATCTCTACAAATTTATGTGGAACCGCAAGAGTGTTTGGCAAAGTGAGATCGGTAAGTAATGGGAGAGTTAGATTCAAATTTTAAAATCTCAAAACCAACACTGAAGCCACCATCAGAAATGGGGAAAAAGATTGATACTCAATTTAAGACTAAAATGCGCAATGTCGGTGTGAATATGAACACGATCAAAGAAGATGACGAAAAGAAAAAAGAACCTTCATTAAAAAAGAAGATTTTTAGCCTTCCAAAGATGGAGACTCTTGTGATGACCGACGAGTACCTTTCAAACATTTTCAACAAATTGAAAAAGGATGCTCAGGAAACTTATGGGTATCACTGGAACGAGACCATTATGAACATCATGTTCAATGAGTACGTTCTTAACGACAATGCATATCTTCAAAAATATAAAAACACCAAAACTTATAACAAAAAAAGAAGAGGTGAAGAGGGTGTTGAAGAACTTGAAAAGAATCTTCAGGATAAAATTGATACCAAATCTGATGATGAAACACCAGAGTTTGATAGAGACGAAAAAATGTCTGATATTGAAACCAATAAGGACGAATTAGATAATTTCAAACAAGAGCTTAAGAAAGAAAAAATGAAAGACTCTGAAAACGAAGTTGCAGAACAAATGAAAAAAGTTCTTGCTGAAGATGAGGCTATGAATGAGCTATTTGGTTTTGGAAAACCACCAGTACCATTGACTACTCATAAGGCAAGCAAGAACGATACATATTTGGTACGTAAGAAAGACAATAGTGCGGTTGGTGTTATATCACCCAACCTATCTCCACAAGTAAATCAAGATACAGCAACTAAGTTTGCTGATCCTAATCAATACACAAGAATGCCTTGGTACATGGCCGTTAAGAACGGTGTTAAGGGAGTTCCACCAGAAGTGCAAGATGCTGTTCCGGGTGAATTTGATGCTCTCCAACAAAAGTATGCTGGTGTTCCAGCACTTGGCGAAACAAAGGGGGTAAAAATGACCGCTGGCGATGGCTTCGAGTTGCAATTCGGAACAACAACTCCCGCAGAAGCAGAGAAGGCAGCTAATGTTGACTCAACATACCAGAACGATCTTATTTACCAAAACGAAACAACAACATCTGCAAGTAGCGGTGCATATGTTGGCCCATTCCCCGGTAAGAGAAAGCCAGTACTTGATAAACCTTTGTGGCATGGTGGTGTTATCTTGAAAGAAAATAAAGACTATATAACCAATCCGGCAAACTTCAAGAAGTATGTGTTGATGGTTGAGAGCGTTGATAAGCTTCAAGAAATGATCAACACAGAAGGTGCTGGTATATCAATGGAGCAGCATGCTAAAAACATTTTAGCTCAATTGGATAGAATGAAAGCTGAAAATCCTGATTTGAGTAAACTACCTGAATTCGGAGGATTAGTAAAACATTACAGCGAGTTGATGCAAGGAGGTCAACCACAACAACAATCAGCCGTTGTACAGCAACCTCAAGTAAGTGAACACCATCTTAATTCAAGAGAAGATAAGATAGCGTTTATAGCACAAAATGGTGGTCGTGATCAAGCATCCCTAGCGTCTCTTGGTGATGATGAGATTGATTCAATCTATCGCGAAACTGAGAGTGGAATGGGTATCAACGAGAGCAACTACAAAGAAGCGATGAAGACAGATTTAAAGGACAACGGAAAATCTGTTTCTAAAGATGCAACAGAAAAAGAGTTGGAGTCTAAGGAAGGATTGTTCAAGGGTAGATGGAATGAAAACCTAAATGAAAAAGCTGAATCAAAATCTCAACAAAGATTTATGGGTATGGTTCATGCAGCACAAAAGGGTGAATTGGAAAATCCTAGTTCAGCAGTGGCTAAGGCCGCAGACTCTATGTCAGATAAGGACGCAAAAGATTTTGCATCAACAAAACATAAGGGGTTGCCAAATCATGTGAAGGAAGATGAAATACCAGCACAAGGTGGTGAAGATATTTATGCAAAAATAGGTAGTCTTGTTTTACCTGATAGTGGTAAAAGACCTGAAGAAGTTGCAGAATTTGCTAAAGGATTCCTTAGAGATTTCATGAACAACATGAATCCTGAACAAGCATATAAAATTTTGAGTGATAATTTAAAAGAGTTGAACCTTGCAGAAGCAATGAACGGAAACACAGAACCAGACAAATTTCAATATTTTGCAGATACATTTGCAAACGGACAATTTGGTCAATTAAGACAATTATTATCAGACATAAGAAAGTCTGGTGAACTAAAAGAACTAAGAGTATATCTCGACGAATTAGGATTGGAAGATGCTAAGAATTGGGCGTTCGATAATCTTGCTGAAAGCATGATTGATGATCAACCAGATTCAATGGCTCGTACAATGGATTCTCCTGAATTGAACACATCTGGTACGGGTGGTGGTTCATCTTCATCATCTGCTTCGGTTAGTGAGAACGATCTTGATGTTGAAACACCAGCACAAGGGGATAGACAAGACCCACAAGCTGCTGCAGACGCTGCAAAATTCAGAGAATTTCTTAAGTCAAAATATGGTGTTGAAAGTGTTGCTGATTTAGCACCAGCACAAAAGAGACAAATCATGAAAGATTTGGCTGCTGCTAAAGCTGGATCAGAGCCAGTAGCACCTGAAGAAAAGCCCGATATGGATTTTAAAAATTTTGCTGCTACTGATGCACAAAGAGCAGAGTTCCAAGGAAAAGATAACAAGCAATTGAGTTTCGTTGCAGCAAACGATGCAAACATAAACACGTTGCAAGATTATGTTGCTCTTGAAAAACAATATGCTGAACAGAATGGCGAAAAAATGTTCCATCCTATGGCAATCCTTGCATCAATTCAAACAATGGCTCCCGACCAAAGAGCAAAATTCTCTAACGTAGAGAGAGTATTGACTTCAAGAATGAAGGGTGGTATTGAAGAATCAAAGAAAACGACAAAAAATAAAGGTATGAATGAAGAAAGATTAACACCTTCACAACTTAATTTACAGAACATCAAAAAAGAGACTGCTAAATTAACGCAGAAGGACATGGCCGATGCTGACGCTTTGAAGCAAGCAAAGGTATATCCAAACCCTGATGAATTCTACATCGAACAAGATGAGGATAAAATCCAAGACTTTAAGACTGCAGAAGATTTAGAGAAGGAGGCACTTAAGAAAATGGAGGAAAAACAAGCACTTCAAAATGCTGGTAACTCAACAAACAACAGTGGTAAAGAAATCACAAAAAGAAATCTTTCAAAAGAAGAAATGTTGAGATTAGCTATGGACAGAGGTGATGGTATGCATAACATTGTCTATGACAACAAGCCTTCTGAAAAATTTGAGAAGAGACTTGAAAAAGACATGGGCGAAGATCAATATAAATTAAGACAAGAAAAAATGGAATACAGAGAAGACGCACCTATGTACAACAAGGACACTCAACCCACAGATAAGGGTGAAGATACGTTGCAGGACAACAAATACAAGGTTGGTTACAACGAAGCATTTACTGGCAAGTATACCGATGACTATGGCAAGAGCCGATTAGTTGAATTCATCATTGGAAGCGTTGAAGAAGTTCCTCTTGTTGAAGAAGGATTCAAATTAAACCTTGAAGGTTTGGGTAACAAGTATACTGTGAAAATTAATGAGAATGAAATCTTTGCAGATGTTGTTAACAAATTTGATTACTACCTAGTAGAAAATAAGGTAGTTAAGGTTAAGGTTGGTGCTAAGAAGGAAGCGGCTAAGGATGCTGCAAGTGCTATCCTTGAAGACAGCATGAACAGAATGTCTAAATTGATTAACTACAAAGCTGGCGATTTTGTTAATTCTAAAAAATCACTCAAGTTCTAATATGAGCAAAGTAAGAGAGGTTAGCGACGAAGAATTACAATCACTACTGATCGATAGTGATAAACCGATATTCATTGATTTTTGGGCAGAATGGTGTGGGCCATGTAAAATGGTTGGGCCGGTTATTGATGAGTTATCAAATGATTTCAACTCATCAATGGAATTTGTAAAAGTTAATGTTGATGAGTATCCAAATTATGCTGCTCATTATGGGGTTAGAAGTATTCCAACATTCATTGTTATAAAAGACAATGAATTAGTATATCGTCACTCAGGTGCAGCACCAAAATCTTTCTTTGTTGAAAAAATTAGTTCATTGATAGGGTAAAACAGTTAAAAATATTTTTTCTAAAGAAGGTGTTTTTAAACACCTTTTTTGTTTTATATTGAGGTACAAAAGTATTTATTGGGGTAGGGGAATAAATTTTTATTTGAAAATTTGACACCATGAAAAACAACAAAGTCAGAATTGACACAGTGTATAAAGATAATGATGGATATAATGAAATAGAACTCATGAAAGAACTCAAAGCAAACAACGTCATCAAAGAGAGACTCGAACTTTATAGAGACTTCGTTGTCAATTTGATTTGCTATGCTCATACAACATACTTTGGTCGCGAATTTCTTAAGAAGAATGAAGACATCAAAGGACACTTTGATTGGGCATTCAATAAGGTGATTGCAGAATTTAAACAAGAAGGAATTAAGTTCCACCACACTGAAGAACTTCGTGAATACTTCTTTGAATACTTCACGCAGCAATTCTATAATTTTGACACCGTACCTCCAATAAAACAATATATGTCATTCTGGAATGACATCTTTAATGTTCACCCAAAAAAGCAGAAGAACATTATGAAGGTTTTGGTTGATTTATATCAAATTTTCGACAATTCTTTGGAGAATAAAAAAAGCTTGGTTGCGGCATAATAATGTTTGGATAATTCGATTATTTGGTTATATTTACACCTTAATAATCTTATTGTAACAATATATGTCAAAATGGACATTCGTATTATCAAAAACGATGTACTCACAGAGCTACGGAGTAAAATTTATTTTAATGAGCTTGAAATAAATAGATTATTTACATCAGAAGTGTGTTCACACAAGAAAACAGTCAAACGTCTAACCAAGCTGATTAAAGAAACTTCAAAATTTTATAACGCCATTGGCCTATTAGATCAATACGTTCCAGATAAGAAAATTGAGGCGGTACAGCCGGAAGTTCCACAATCAGAACCAACACAACCACAGTAAGCATGAGCCTAGAAGAGACATATCAATTGTTATTTATTTGTAGCACATTATATCTGCTATATCATACGTTTTTCTTTACATATAGATTGATTCGAAGAGTTCGCTATGGGTTAGAAACATCCTATGAAATAGGTAAGAGTGGTCTTGTGTTAATATGGATTAGCTTGAGTATATTCTTAGCATACCTGATTTAACGTCAAATGATCGAAATAGGAAATTTATCGGAAGCAGAAATCGAAATGCTCAAATTGCATTTTTTGGAAAATCGCATTATACAAATAAAGGATATACTCAAACCAATAGATGAGTATTTTTGGAAATTTGATTTTAATGCAGAGACTCAAACATATGAGTTGTTCTTGGGTGTACCAAAGGATTGGTTACACGACATGAAAATGGAAAACTATAAGATTGATCTCGTTAATGAAAATGAAAATGGGAAAATTGTAAAGATTGTCTTGTCTTCAGAAGAACATGTTGGCGACCTTGATGAGATGGTGCTTTTTGCTATCGACATCATTCAAAGGAATAACGCCATATTAGCAAAGATCAGAGAGAAGGAGAGTGAACTTCAAATCATGAAAGATAAAATGGTTGAAGTGCAAATGGCTCTTGATCGTGAAATTGAAAAATTGAAAGAAATCAAGAGTGGTAATGAACCAGAGGTGGAAGAAATAGATGATAGTATTGGCACTAATGAACCTGTTGAATGGAGTGCTGAGAAACTGGCGGCAGTACAGAATCATATCAAAACGGTGACTGAAAAGAAAAGGGCGAAAAAGGAAGAAACAAAAATAGAGACCACAGATACAACTTATGTTGCACCGATAAGTATGTCTCAAGAAGAAGCCGATAAGTTTGTTGAACTTGTTAGAAATGGAAAAGGTTGAGAAAAAGATTGCAATCGATGCCAAAAAAATAAAGCAAGCTAATTTCGAAATAGAGAAAGCACACTATAATGAGATTGAGCTAGAAAAAAAAACTATAAATGAAGAACTTGAGAGAAGTAAAAGGTATTTAGTTGAAGAGGTACTTCAAGATGGGGAATCTCTACTTGCAGAGATAGATCGCAAGGAAAAGAAATCATTCTTGAGTAGGCTTATAGACTTCATATTCAAATGAAAATCACATTCAACATTGATGAAGAAATTAACAAAATTAAAACCGGAGACACAGTATTGATTGCTGGCTTATATGGTAAAAATTTTTCATTCATCAACAACAGATGTGGTATAATTAAAGCAATCTTCGTTAGAGTTGAAAATGGTGTTGTCATCCCTCTTGCAAATGTTGCCATGCTCGATACTGGCATGGAGTACATCATAAACTTCGATTTCATCTATAGTCTCAATTTCAATAGAATAGTAGATACTCCATCACAACACATTTTCACTATTGAAAATCCTTTCGTTTACTACGTTCGTAGAAAGAACATTAAACACACCATGCATTTTCAAGATGAGATCGGGCAATGGATGGGTATCGGTGTGGATAAAAATAGCAAATCTCACGTTATATTGCTTTCTGGTATCAATTAATTTCATATATTTGTTGTTCAAATAGCAACAAATGACAAACTACTCGTACACAAACATTTCAAAGACTCTTTTTCTTGATATAGAGTCAGTAAGAGAATACCCCACTTTTGAAGAGTTTCTTAAGCACAAAAACTTTGACAACTGGAAGAGGGTTGCAGCAAAATATTATGCTGACGCACTTAAAGATGGTGAAGACTTGACCGATGAGCAGATATACTATAACAAGTCTGCTCTGCATGGTGAATACGCTAAGGTTGTTTGTGTTGGTTTAGGTAAGGCTGCAATTAACTTGTCAGAGACACCGATTATCAGCGCAAAATACAATGACTTCACGTCACATAATGAGGCATATATTTTGAACATGCTTGCCAAACAACTTGAAAAGTTATACTTGGAAGAACCGGGAACATATATTTGTGGGCACAATATCATTGAGTATGACATTCCGTTTTTAATCAAACGGATGATCAAACACAAAATCAAAATACCTCAAATCTTTGTAAATTTTTTGAACGCAAAGCCTTGGGATGTTAAAATTATTGATACTATGAAAGACTGGAAGATGAACACCAGCAAGATCGTATCACTTGATGTTATCTGTGAGTTCTTGGGTATACCCACATCCAAAGATGGTGAAGTTAACGGAAAGTCTCTTGGTAATCATTACTGGTCGAATCAAAATATTTGGACTCCAAATGATCGAACTGCTGATCCAGTACTAGCATCAATCGCCGAATACTGCAAGAAGGATGTAAGAAATGTCGTTGAAATTTGTGCATATTTAGCAACAGTTTAAAAATATTTGGCTTGGCGTGGCGAGAGGCTTTCAGGGAAACTTGAAGGCCTTTTTTATTCTAATGGTTAGTATTTATAAGAAACACAACACTATGTCAGAAGCAAATAAAAACACAGTAAAAACGCTTTCAATCGTTTTAGGGGCGTTTGGAGCATATTGGGCATTTGCCGAATTTGTACCTGAAGGTACTATAGCAAAAACCGTAATGGCCTACCTAATGGGTGCTGCTCTCATATTCGGTATCGTCTTCTTTACCGGTCTCGGAAATCCAATAAAGAAGCTCTATAGAAAAATCAGAGGCATCAAATAATGTTGCTTTCATTTCTCATAGCGTTTGTTCAGAGAGTAATGTCCGGAGCCGTAAATGGGTTTGGGTATGCTAAAAATTTCTTTTGGCTACATGTCGTTTCTGCAGCTATGATTGTACTCCCGTTTTTGATGGATACTCCCCACAACTGGTTCTTCTACGTAATCATTCCAGCCTATATTATCTCAGTAGCAATGAAGGTCGTTAGCTTTGACGACCAGATTAAGGGGTGGATAGGCAAGTTTAAAGACATCCACCTTTGGGAAAGCATTGTGACCGGTCTTTTTACGCTATTCCTTGCCCTTACGGGGCACAATCTCTTGATGTTGGTATTCTCGGTCTATCCGGCTCTAATCGTCCATAAAGGCCTTATAAACATCGGTAGCAAGCTCTCCTTTTTTGCTGAAGCCACAGACGATCCTACAGGTAAAACCTACGGAATTCCTCTTCTAAAAATTAAGATAAAAAGATCAGGTACTAAATTCAGATTGATCCTAGCTGGCCTATCGATTGTGGGCGCAGTACTGGTCTACTTATTGGGGATCAACATTAACTTGTCATTAGTTTAATCAAAATGACCATGAAAAAAATACCATTAAGTCAATTATCAATTGAGGATAGAATTTCCGCTAAACAAAGTGGTATAGTTTTAAATGATCGTTATCCATATCCTCCATTTAAAATGGAATATGTGTTTGAATCAGATTTGAAGAAAGTAAAATAATGATTTGGTGTTATTTTACACCATCATTTACTCCCTCACTTACACCATCATTTTAAAAGAAAATCTTGATCGACAACAATCTTGATTGGGCCAATAAGATCGATATTTTTAAATGACTGCTTCATTATCTGGTCAACGAATTCATTCGCAAAAAATTGATGTACTTCCATGCTGTCTGAAGGAAGATTGAGCACAACCTTATTTGTTGATATTTGCACGAATTTAACATTTAGACGTGCGGTGGTTTTCATGTATTTTTTCATACCTCTAATGTAATGGTTGATATTTTATTACTGTCGACAACAGCAGAGATAACATAATCTGGTTGAATCTCGTGGTTTTGTTCTATGATGATCAATTTTCTGACTTTGGTCTTTATGATCTTAATGAACTCCAAAAACTCATCAACACTTTCCTCCTTCAATTTACCCATAACTTCGTCAAGCATAAATAAGCTCGGCTTCGATTTTTGATTAATCTCATTAAGAGCAACCTTTAGTGAGATACTTGAGAATGTGCGTTCCTTACCTGAACCACCAAGACATTCGATGACGGCATTTGGGTGTGTCGCATACGACATCTTAAGTCTCAGATCAACCTCATCAAGCCATACGTTGAAATCAACCGGTTGTAAAAAGTCGGATAATGTGTTGTTGATTTTTGGGAGAAGATAGTTGCGCAAAATTTGTGTTGGTACACCGTCTCTATGAACACAATCCATATAGATGTCCATTACTCTATCGTCCTTCTCTTGCTGGTTAAATCTTTTGATCAAATCTTTTTTGGATATGATTTGTCTTGTGTTGAATGAGATGTCTCCTTCGGCCTGACTCACTAACGACATTGATGAGTCGCGATCTCTTTTCAAGTTATCAAGAACACTGTCATGAGTAGACACGATCTTTTCTATTTCTTTGTTTTCGCGGATTTTATCCTGAAGCTCTGTGTACTTTTCAATTTTAGATTCATCAGAAGCTATCTTAAGGAGAAGATTTTCAATCTTTACCGGAAATGAATTAAGCTCTGCGGAGAGCTTTTCCCTCTTTTCCGCCTCCTGCTTGTCGTTATTTAATTGACCAATTTCAACGGTGATACTTTCAAATCCAATTGACTTGTTACTTATTGTTTGTTCAATATTAGCAATTGATTTCTTTAGTTCCTCAATTTTGAGTTGGAAACTATTGTCTGCTGCTTTAAGCTTTATTTTATCGGCAATAGCATACATCTCTGTACTTATCTCTTGAATTTTCTTTTCAATATTGACTATTGTCTCAGCACTTTTTTCTTGACCACATGTTGGACAGTTTTTGCTGTTTGTTAATGTAGCGATCTCGTCTTTCTTTGATTTACCATCTCGCTTCATCATCTCAATTTCGCCATTGTGTTTATGGTGTAACGACATGGTTTGCTCAATGGCAAGTCTATGTTGGTTAATTTCAGTTCTTAGCTTGAATTCTTCGTTCTTATGATTATCTCTCTCTGAAATAAGAGTAGCTAATCTGGTTGAGTCATAGGTTCCCTTCAAGGAATTAATGATGGTATTTAGTTGATCTTCTTCCTTTTGCAGGGCTATGATTTGCTGATTATATGTGGTAATGTTTTTTTGTAATGATTGAATATCAAGCTTTGCAATACTTTGATCTATTTGATGAATCTTTCTTAACTCTTCAGATTTTTTGTCTTGTGCTCTTTTTATATCATCATCGATATTTTGAACTAATGCCTTGGCGTTAGTAATTGCCTCATTTTTTCGAATAATCTGTCTTTCCAATTCCGCAATAGCCAATGCCTCATTCTCAAGATTGCATACAACACGATCCTTTGCTATAAGCTCTTTTTTATAGAGTTTAAATTCTTTCAGTCTTTGATCAAAAACATCCAACCCCGAATCAGCAAGGATAGCATCAAGAAATTCAGAATTGTCTGTAGTCAGAACTGTATTCAATGAATCCGCCGTAGTCAAGGTTATGCGAACAAAATTATCATACGTGCCAATAATCTCATCAATGCGCTTTTGTGTTTTGATACGATCACCTTCGTTAAGTTTGTTTAGATCGTTTTCTTCAGTGAACTTATCATCAGGTGAGTTTAATTTAAAATAGTTAACAACAGTGCTTGCCTTTGAAATCTCACCGTCTTTGCTTCTTGAAATACTTGTAACACGCTTAATACCGTAATATTCACCACTGCACTCAATGATTAATCCACCTTCACAGCTATTTGCGTTTGATCGATTGTTAACAAATCTGGCATCACCATTCTTCTTCCTAGAGTCAGTCTCGATAGTCTTGCCGTGTTGAATGTATGAAAGTAGTTGTATTATGGATGACTTACCGGCAGTATTCTTACCTGTTATCTGGTAAAGACCGTCCATGTCTCTCCAATCAATATCTACTGACTTTATGTTGCGGAAATTACGACCCCAAAACTTAACGATAGACCATTGTATGTTAGTTAAGTGCTCAATCACAAGCCTAGACTCAACTATTTCATCTAATTTAAGAACGGCTTCAATTATATCGTCTTCATGACCAATCTTTTTAAGGTAGTCAGTAAAGATGGTGTGAAGAACCTCTCTCTTTGTGATGTTTTCAAAAATGCTGATCTCTTGGGAATCGATCTTGTTTTCTTCGACAAATTCGTTTTTATGTTTATAAGAAAGGGGTGAAAATTTATCAGAAAGATATTTCCATAACTTTCTCTCGTTCTCCGTATTTTTTATTGCTGGTAGAGTTTGCCACTTAACCCTAATTGAGGGCTTAGGTGAGATATTTGGAATATCAATGTTTAGTGAATCAAAATCTGTAAATCTGTTAACAACAACCGTGTGAAAATTGTAGTTGTTTTTGACTCTGATGGCTTGATGCTCTCCATTTAAAACATTCCACATTATGTAGCCGTGGAATTCATCATCTCCTTCAGAATAGTTCTGTGCTATAAGTGATCCTGAGTATGCCTTAGTCTCACCGATGAAATATTGGTGCTTATGAATATCACCAAAGAATGAAAAATCGCCCTTGAATTCGGAGAGTGATCGATATGTTTTGCTTTCAAATTCATATCCATTTGGATCAACACATCCGTTTATTGGATCATGAAATAAATCGATATAAATTTTTGTTGGGTCTTTTACAAAATCTTTTGGCCAAGGATTGTTTCTCTTCTCACCATGCTTCCAAACACACCACACAATATTGTCGTCGCTAAACATAGCACTAGTATTGAGATACGTAATGCTTGAATTTGCGATAGACTCAACGATAGCCTGAATTGAATCAATCCTATTGTGTGCCGCTTTCAATATGTCGTGATTACCGCGAGTAATAACTACCGGAGCGATCTTTGTCAGTGCATTCAAAAATTTCGTAACCAACACAAGGAGTTCGCCCTCAATCTTGATATAGTCGTTGAATAAATCACCAACTATTACAATTCTGTCTGGTTTCTGAGAACGTAACGAAATAATCAGTTCGTTGAATACGTGTTTGTATTCTTCGTGTCGCTTGATTGATTTGTGTATATGAATGTCCGCAAGGTGAGCAATCTTTACAACCATTGACTAGTACTTTTTACCGTGGAGCTTATTTCTAGTCGCATTGAAGTTCATCTTGTGACGAATGTGATACTCAAGGTCGACGTTCATCTTGCCAGCAAGATCAAATAGTCTGATGATGGCATCCGCCATTTCATCCTCAAAGGAATCCTTCAGATTTTCTTTGAAAGCTGCAACATAACCCTCTTCGGTAAATGTCTCTGTGTTGTGAAGAAATTGATTGAACTTCTCCTTGTTGGCGTACTTGTCTGTACGGTCGGCTTCGAGTGCTTCTCCTAATTCAGAGGTAACTAGCATTAGCTTTTCCCCCAAATTCCACTCCTTATCCCAAAATCCTTTTGTTACTGCTGTATTGTGCGCTTCAGCAATCGCTTCATTAATGTGCATCTATATCATTGTTCATGATAAGATTATTTCTAATGGCCTATTGACCTGTAGAAGCAAACATACCCAAATATGGGTCAATTAGCAAACGAATTTTCGTTATTTATTTCTTGAGCGGGTTGCTCGTATGGTTCTTGGGGTCGTCCGTCACGGACTCCACGGCGGGAACGTTCTCTTAGAACCTCAATCGGAATTTTATCTTCTTCAAGCTGTGCTCTGTAGTTATTACAAAGAGAGCAACAAAGTATATACTCTTGCTTTTCGGTATTTCGTAACGGATTGTAACGCGAATATTTGTGGTCTATCGTTGCTGTGTTCGGCGGAGTTTTGAGACCCTTTAAATTGAGATCATCAATAAGAATTGTTTCAACACCACAATACTGACAGTGTGGGTTTTTAAGCCACATTTTTAGTTTGTAGTATCGGAGATATATTTGTTCGTTTCTCCGCTCTTGTTTTTGATGCATTGCCACTTAACGCAAAGATGGTGTGTTTGGACTTGTTTTTATAAATTCGTCGCATTTGCGAAGAATAAAATCGTCGTAACTTTCTGTTGTGGTATAGGGGATAAACAGAAACTTCTTCTGTACCGGTTGAAGGTCGTGAAGTATACCAGAAGGAAGCACACCCAAACATTGTAGCAATGCTTCCATACCTCCCAACCATCTATTCTTGTCGGAACTACGTAGTTGTACTTGTGATTCTGGTCTCATATAGAACATATAGGTTCTATACAGATTGCGTAATGCTGATTCTGGCTCTTCCATGACACATTATACGTAAAAAAGGAACCGTTTGTTTAAAAAAATAGAAATTTTTCTAGGATAATTCTACTAAAAAACAGTGAAAAAAAGCCAAGTAATGGTCTAACATAGAACATCACCGTTATTAAAATTATCAACAAAAACAGTAAAAAAAATACCTTATAGTCTGGCGGTATTGGTGCACGAAGCTTCTTCATCTCTCATTTCTCCTTTCTGTTGATAAATACAAATCAACGTGCCAGAATGTATGGAGATGCAAAAATTTATTCTCTTAATTTCTCTTCAGTACGTTGATTAATTTCTTCTCGCAGTGTTACTATTTTGATGAGTGTCTCATCAACATTTTCGGCAGCACTTAATTGAAACATACTCTCAAGAATGGCCATAGCCTCAAGCTCTTCAAGACCCCCAATATTGTCATTACCGGTAACGATCTCGCGCTGGCGTTGTTCAAGTCTTATTTGAACTAGTCTTTCTTTTTTTTGGTCGTCAGACATGCCAACTACTTTAGTTAACATACCCTTAATTGATGAAAACATAGAATATTTTCTCAATTATACGAAAATTTTTCCACTTTTGTTTAATTGGAGGAATTTCCTTATTTTTGTCTTATAAACCGGCTGGCATGAATATCCTATTCCTATTTCTATCGCATTACATTGCTGACTTTGTTTTTCAGTCAAGAAAAATGGGCGAAAATAAAAGCACCAGTTTCAAATGGCTTGTCATGCACGTTATAGTATATGGCGCGACAATGGGCATATTAACAGCACCTCTCTTTTCAAATTTTGATCTTTATCTTATTTGGTTTGGTGTTAATGTCTTTTTACATTTGGGTACGGACTTTATAACCAGCAAACTGAGCGGCTATTTTTACCAAAAGAAAAACATGCGAATGTTCTGGAATGTAATTGGAATCGATCAAACAATTCATTTCCTGACGCTATACTATAGCTACCAACATATAAATGGGTAAGATTAAAATTTTCAAATCGTTAGATGAACAAACAACTGACGATAAATTCAAAGGGAGCTTTGGCCTTGGAACGATTCAATACGTTTCTTGGGAAACCATAATGCCATATGTTGAGCATTGTATCACAAAAGATGTTAACGACAAAGTTGAGGGAATTAAAATCGACGAAAAGGGAATACACGTTAAAATAGTTAAAAATGAAAGTAGAAGATAAAGTCGAGGTTGAAATTTCAAAAAAGGAATTAACCAAAATAATTATTGATTATTTGAGGGAGAGAGGTATTGGGACAGACGACATATGCTACAATGTTAAAAATGTCTACAGTGGTGGATATGGAGATCGTGATGATGGTTCTCCTGAACTGGTTAGTGTTAGTTGTGTTGGTAAACGAGTATGAAAAAAAAAGATGATGATTTCATCGACAAGAGAATTGAGGAAATGATTTCTGAGGAACAGAACCTTGAGAAAAAGATATTTCTTCAAAATAGTTTAACTAACATGTCGCCAAGCGAAAGAATAACCTTTATTCTTAGGAGCATTGATCAAAACAAGAAAGAAAAAGATAGTAGGTCACCATTTCAAAAATTTTATTGGGATTGTAATTCGGTCGAACGAGTTTTTCTTACGCTTGGTATGATTGGTAGTTGTATATACCCAATAGTGTTAGTGATGGCAATTAAAAATCCATCATATGAAGGGTTGATTGGTGCTATCTCAATAATGATGGTAATCACAATAACGGGATTTTCAATTAGTAAAATTATGAAGAATGAAAGACGCAACAATTGAGGTGATCGGTGCAATACTGCCGCACCCAAATGCAGATAGATTAGACCTTGCAATGATATTGGGATACCAATGTGTTGTCCAAAAGGGATTATACAAAGGTGGTGAAACTATAGTGTACATCAGACCCGATTCTTTATTGCCGATAGAGAAATGGACTGAAGACTATCGTAAGTATTCTCCCAAAAGAATCAAAGCAGTAAAACTTCGTGATCAATGGAGTGAAGGAATTATTGTGCCGTTTGAAATCCTTCCGGACAACATAAGAGAGCACCTTCCAAAATTTGAAGTTGGCGACGATGTGTCTGCGTTGATTGGCGTTACTCACTATGAGCCACCAGCACCTAACGACATTCAAGCAAAGGGTGGTCTTCCTTTTGACATTCCTAAAACGGATGAAGAGCGTTGGGAGAACTATAGTGAAGGTAAATTACCATATGGTGAATTGTGTGATTTCTTCTTGAAATTTGATGGACAGAGTGCAAGCTATGGTGTAATTTTGGAGGATATGAGATTTATCATCTTGGGACGCACTCTTGAACTCCACGAAATCTTCACCAATAACTACACGGCCAATATTGAAAGATATGATTTGAAAAATAAGTTGCTTAAATTTTGTCAGGAGAATGGAGTATCACTTTGTCTTCGTGGTGAGAGTTATGGTGAAGGTATACAATCCTTTGAATTGAATCCACAAGCAAAGTTGCCAAAAGGATGGGCATTGTTTTCAGTGTACAACATCAAAGAACGAAAATACGAAAGAAAGGGGAGCGACCTGTATTTTGTTAATGTTGCAAAAAAATTGGATTTGCCATTTGTTGATATGGTTGAAGAGAATGTTATTCTGACAAAAGAGTTGATTGAAAAATACTCCACGGGGATTACTGAGATAAATGGAAAGCCATTTGAGGGTGTTGTCGTACAACATGCGAATGGAAGCTTCAAGATCATAAACAAGTATTATGACTCTAAAAAATAAACAGAGGCCTAAGCGCAAGAGGATTACGAAAGGGTATCTCTTCTGGAAGGAAGAATGGTACTCTATCTGTAGTCGACACTACGACAACAATCCGCTGTGTGATCTTTGTAACACCGGTCGTTGGTGTAACGTGTGGTTAGGCGCTGCTGGTCATGTTGTATTCAAATGGTTTCCGAAACTATGGATATGGTGGGCAAACTTACCATTCAAGAAAAAGAATTTTTTAAACTTTACCAAACTAAAATGAACCGCTTAAAAAAAACCGTAGAAAAACTTTTGTTTGATTCGAAAGGAATACTTGTATTCTTTTATTTCGGATTGATCATTGGAATGTGTTGTTATGCGTGGGTGTATGGTAAGGAGGTATATCATCTTCTTATTGAAGTAAACAACTACAGTAAGGAGACAATGATGTTGGGTTTGCTTGAACTCGTTGATATGGTTATGATCGCATGGCTGGTCAGATCAATCATAACGGGATCATACAATTCTGCAGTCTCTAAAGATCATGGGTTTACGGGTGAGAACATTTCCAGCGGATTGCTAAAAGTCAAAATGAGTACGTCTATGATAAGTGTCAGTACGATATTGATGCTTCAGTCTTACATCAATGCTGGTCATGTAACGTGGGACTATCTTTTAAAGCAAGTTATGGTTCATATGGTTTTCTTGGCTACTGGCGTTGTCTTAGCGTATGCAGAATACCTACACGATCTTGGTGATTCAATCAATCCACATGATACTGATGGCGTAAAACCACATCGGAAAACTGACAACCACTAATGGGAGACAAAATTATTATAGTCGATAATGAAAATGAGGCAATGCATAACAGAAGAGAATTGCATATGGCTGATTATGTGTTTTATGTGGGTGAAACATACCGTCCCACAACCTCTATTATTGTAAATGTGTTAAAAAGTAGAACACACACATTAGAGGTTCTCCACGTAGTCGTTAGAAATATTGCTGAAAGATATAAATATCTTTATGAGGTGTCGCTTTTTTGTGAGACTATTTTAACGAATGGATCGTTGAACTTTAAAGCTTATTTTGAAAAAGAAATTAGTGAAGCGTTGTTTCTTCTTGATTTCAGAAAATGGACGAAGCAGGAGGATGAGTATAAAAGATTGGAGATGGAGCCATTTCAGTATAGGGGAGGTAGATAATATATGAAACAGTACGACACGATAGATTATTATGGAGACCATTGGGGTTTACCAGTACTTGCTTTTGATAAGCTAGACGGATCGAATATACGTGTCGAGTATTCTCATAAGCGCGGATTTTATAAATTCGGAACTCGAAAGATGATGATTGATCAGAACACTCAACCGTTTGGTGTTGCTGTCAATTTGTTTCTTGAGAAGTACAACGAATCCCTCTCAAGAGTTTTTAAAAGCAAAGAGTATCGAAACATTCTTTCTTTTGTTTGCTTTGCTGAATTCGTCGGAAAGAAGTCTGCCTTTGGTATGCACGACTTTCAAAACGATACTTTCGACATCGTGTTGTTTGATGTTGACCAATATAAGAAGGGTTTTATACCGCCAAAGCAGTTTGTCAAAGATTTTGTAGAGTGTGGTATTCCACGGATAGTATATGAGGGTAATTTGAACCGAGAGTTTGTCGGCAGAGTAAAAGATAACGACTTCAATCTTTCAGAGGGTGTGGTGGCGAAGGGTTTAATAAAGACAAAGAAGGGTGTGCCACAAATATACTCCTGTAAGATAAAAACCAACGATTGGTTCGAGAGACTAAAAAATAAAAGCCCGGAAATGTTTGATGAAGAAATCAAACAAGTTAACTTAGCCGCTGTATGACATTCACTCCCCATGATATAAATGATTTGTTTCCTCTTGCAGAGAATGAGGTTTTAGTGTTCTCTTCAAATATTGAAGGAAGGCATGGAAAGGGTTTGGCGTTACTTGCTCTACAAAAAGCCGGAGCTAAATATGGACGAGCGAGAGGTTTGCAAGGACAATCATATGCTATTGTGACGAAGGATTTGAGGCTCGGTGAGCGATCTATTTCATTAGAGGAAATTAAGATCGACGTTTTAAAATTTTATGAATTTGCCACCGAAAATTCAAACCTCAAATTTTATGTTGGTAAAATTGGATGCAGTCTTGCTGGTTATACTGTTGAAGAGATGGCATCTGTTTTTCGTTCCATTGAAGTTAGACGACCGAATAATGTAATTTTACCTGTAGAATTTTCCTATCCGTGATTGTACACTTCAAATCCATAGAGCATAAATTTTTATCTAATTTCTACAAGGTAGATGTTGAGTATGATGGTGTTATTTATCCCTCAAGCGAACATGCATACATGAGCGCCAAATCTGACGAAGAAGTTGAAATTGATGGAAAAACCTACAAATGGAAGGAATTTTGTCAAAATTCAACAATAAAACCGAGCAAGGTAAAGGGTGAAAGTAGATTTTTAACTTTAGTTGATCAGTGGGATGAAATTAAGGTTGAAGTTATGTATCTTTGCTTGGTGAGCAAGTTCCGACAGGAACCGCTCAGGAGTAGACTACTGGCGACAGGACTTCAAAATATTCAAGAGGGTAATTGGCACGGAGACACCTTTTGGGGTGTTGACTTGCGGGTTAATCCTAATGTTGGTGAGAACAATTTGGGTAGACTATTAATGCGTGTAAGAGATGAGCTTAGAAGAGGCAATTACTAGATCGGAAAAACTTCGTGCTACGTGGGGAATGGACATTCATGTAATGAATGACACTCCTGAAGGTGAAGAAAATTTTGAGCGTGGTTATTTTTGTGTGCTCGACATAAATCTTTACATTTACACCAGACACAACTACTCAAAAAATCATAAGGTGTATCATAGCACTTCACAAATCATTTTTGAACTAAAAAAATTGTTTGCGTGAAAATAATCTACGTAGACATCGATGGGCCACTAGCAACTGATGACAGTGCTAAAATTGTGGAAAAAACAAAGTGGCATCCGAAACTCTATCGTATGGATTCAAAATGTGTGACTGTATTAAATGAGATTATTACAGAAACAGGGTGCGAATTGGTTGTTTCTTCAGATTGGAGAGTTCATTTTAATCTAACCGAACTTGGTGAAATATTCGAATGGAATGGTGTCATCAAAAAACCGGTTAATGTAACGCCACAGGAATGTATATCTTTCAGTGACAAAGCAAGGAACAGAATACATCAAATCAAATTATCAATCAATGAAATTAAACCCGAAAAATGGGTTAGCATTGACGACCTTCCATTAGGTCAGCAGTACTACAGTACTGGTCTACCATGCTTTGTTGAGTGTGAGCCAATAGCTGGAATTAGTCGTGAGGGAATCAAAGAGTCGATATTAAAGTTTTTGAATTAAACAAAAGCGATACATGTACGGAGGAAAAAAAAGACCACAAATTGTAAGTAGTGGCACTGTATCAACACAATCTGACCAATCGGAGGCACCAATACCAGTCGATAAGCAGAACAATCTTGTTGACGATACACCAAAATTCATTCAATGGAGTACTCGCGGTAGCAATCTCTATTATCCCGAATTCCAAATCCAGTTAACTCCGGAGATACCAACAGGGTATTATTCAATAGCATATGATGGAAATGTTGGAAAGTATTTCGTAAGAAAAACTCATTATATCACCGATAACATCTTGGAGTTACCAATGACAGAAACGGGAGATATTATCAAGGACATTACAACATTTTGGGACAATGAAGATAAATTTCATGAGTATGGTCTCACCTATAAAAGAGGTGTTCTTATGTATGGCCCTCCGGGATGTGGCAAATCTCACATAATACAACTTATCATTAAGTATCTAATTAATGATCAAAAGGGTGTTGTTTTCAAAATAGAAACTGCAGATGATGTTCAGAACTACAGTAACTTCATGCAATCAACGTTCAAAATAATTGAAAACAATAGAAGGATTGTTACCATTATTGAAGATATTGATGGTCTCTTCCAGTCCGGTAAGGCGACTGAGACTCTTCTTTTAAATATACTTGATGGGATGGGACATATGGATAATATCGTCTATGTGGCAACGACAAACCATCCAGAAGAACTTGAAGATCGCGTCATCAATAGACCCTCAAGATTTGATAGAAGATACAAAATTGACTTGCCGAATGACGCTGTTCGAAGATTTTATTTTGAGAACACACTAAAAGAAAAAGATTTGAAAACTATTGATCTTGATCTTTGGGTTAAAGAAAGTGACAAACTATCAATTGCGCATTTGCGGGAAATTATTGTATCCACAATCATTTTGGGAAATCCATTTGAAAAGACTATGGCCATGATGAAGGATTTAAACGAACATAAGCCAACATCAAAAACTTTTGGTGGTAAAGGACGTATTGGATTTGGCAGCTAAACTGAGATCAAAATGAGCATAGCGGACGGAGACGGGAATGTATACACAATTCAAAAGCCCGAAGAACTTTTAAAGACCATTGATAAGGACAGTATGTTGTCTGTATTACAGACCACATATGTTGCAAAATGCACCAATGAAAATATTTCTGCTATGATCAAAATGGGGCTGATCGAAAGAGTTAATGGTGATGCAAATGAAGATGTGTTTGCAACCTCATTGGGTGAGGGTGTTGAATTTCTTAAAGCTCATTTGATTGAAGTTTTTAATATTGAAACAGTTGAGGCTGCAATTAAGGAGGCTCACGAGAATATATACGGTAGCAATGAGAGCGAAAAATAAGTCAATACTCTCTGTAATGTTTGTATCTCTAATCATGCATTCACTTTGCTGTGTCATGCCGGTGGTCTGTTTTTTTATAGGACTAACGAGTGCTGGTCAGTTTTTTGGCGCTTTTCACAGATACGAGAGCATTTTTATCGTGCTTAACTTGGTCTCAATTGCGTTCGGATACTATATGTATTACTTGCACAAATATTCGACCTGTAACCACAGACATTGTCACCCAAATAAAAAACCTTTTTGGATTATTAGTGGAATATCACTATTTTTAATGGTTCTTCCACATCTTTTAACCCGCTAATATGCAACGCGAAATCGAAAGAAAATTTTTGGTATCTCCTGAGAATTTTTCTCTAACCAAAGATGGAATGTTAATTGCTGAACTTAACATCACACAAGGTTACCTATCAAAAGTTGCTGGTCGAATTGTTAGAGTTCGACATACAGTATCAGCTACAGCATCGGTTGGTAAGAAAACCTCATCAGCTAAAATGACTTTTAAATTGAAGGATGGTGCTGATAGTGGTGTTGGTATTGATGAGTATGAATATGAAATTCCGGAGAATGATGGAATTAACATACTCAAGCATTGCGAAGCTCCATTAATCGAAAAAACCAGATACCTCATTCTAAAAGAAAATTCGCTGTGGGAGGTTGATGTTTTTCATGGGCATAAAGAGGGACTTATTGTCGCAGAGATTGAGTTGAAAGATATTAATGATCCTATTGATATGCCAACGTGGATCGGCGAAGAAGTCACAGGAGTCAAAGAGTACAGTAACGCAAACATGTAATGAAAGAACATTATGTCTATTTTGAAATCTTCGGGAAGAAGATGAAAGTGAGAGTCAAAACAGATTCTCCGATTGAGGCAACGACACACGTGAAAAACTCCGTGAAGATAATAAAGGTAGAAGAAGCAAAACCTGAGCAATCCAAATCCAAGAGTGATTTTATTGATGACCTTCTTAAAGATATGGGTATGGAGGGTTTTGATGATTTCTTTAAAAGAAAATAAACAACAACTACACATATGATTCTAGGTTTTATTGGGGACATCAATAACGATACCCACAGAGTTCTTCTAACTCGTCTTGCCAATCAAAAAATCAACTTCAGAAGTACCAAATCAACACAAAGTCCAAGCCAGTACACGATTCTCTTTGAGACAGAATCGGACTACAAGAATGCACAGAAGGTTGCTAAAGTCATGGCAGCAACCTTTATCGAAAAGATACCCTTATTTGACACAATATGAGCACCAAAATTTACAATGGATATAAATTCAAGAAAGCAACGTCCTTGAATGAAATCCATAGCTTTTGCCACAAACTTCGTGACAAGGTAAAACCAATTGCCGAAAAGCTTTATTATCAACAATTCATAAATGAAGCAGTTGGACTCTACGACAAGAACCAATATGGATTCTATGAAGAATCCATGTACTTTGTGAACAAAGAAGGAAATAAAGAATTGTTTTGGGGAATTGATCGTTATATGCACATCAGGATGAACCACATTAAGGCAACAAACCAAAGAGACCCTGAAGTGGATTTTGGATTCAGCATATCAATTCTTCCACTCAAGAAGCGTAAAGATGTGTTAGTTCTTTTGTACACAGAAAAAAGAGAACTTGCTAATGTCTTTAAGAAACTACCAGAAGTCGAGGATTATCATTACCAAAATCAATCAGACAAACCCAACAACATTTCAGAAAAGAAATGGGATCAAAGAAGATCAGATTGGGATGATGCGTTGGGTGGTGACGGACATAGTACGCCTATGGAATGTGGATTCACCTATCAACCATATTCAGAGAATAGGTTGTCATTATTCTGGATGGAAGACAAAGAAAAGAAAAAATTGAACAAACTTTTCCCATCATTAGATGAACGAGCTAAAGTTATCGCCAGAAACCTCATGAGTAAAGTATATGAGGAAAAAAATCCTCTACCATCATTGCCGGAGGATGCAACCAAAGAGCAAAAGGAAGAGCGTTATAGTGAGTTAAATAAACAGTACTGGATGTACATTGATTACATGAAGTCTGATGAAGGTAAAAGGGAAACTGCTATACAGCATGAAATCGTAAAACCAACTCTTCGTCCATTCAATGAAATCGGCGATCTTCGTATACAAATTGAGTTTCATGAGAAGATAAAATCGGTACTTGAAAAGCCGGAGGGCGGAAAACCGTACTGGCTGAGAGAAAGATAATAGGATAAACAACAGACTGGAAACCCTGATTTTAGCACAAAATCAGGGTTTTTTAATTTGTATCAAATTTTGCGTATATTTGATGGGTATTTATCATAAGAAATTATCTCATTGTTTAAGAGGGTGATATTATGATAACAAAGCTAAAGGAAAAAATTAAGGAGGCATTTGCAAAACACAAAAAAAATGTGGGATGGTTGTTACTTGGTGCTGCGTTTATTCTTATCGTTTCTTTTGTGAGTAACAAAACCAACGACGAATTGATGGGGACAAATAAGGAGTTAAGAACTGAAATGCTTCGAGATAAAATGAGAATCGAATTGATGTACTACATCATCGGCATACAGGCAGACTCTTTATCGATGTACAAAACAAGATTGATTAATTGTCAAGAAACACAAATAACCAATGAAGGTAGTAGAACGAAATAGAATAGCAAAAAAAATCGTTGACGACATCGTGAAGGATTTACTTGAAAAAACTGAACTTGGATTAGTAGCAGATAATTGGGATGATGGAGACGACGATGATAAAAAGGAAGCAATCGAAAGATGGATGAATATAGTGAAACGACATATTGTCGTTGATAATAAATAATTTTATGATAAACATTGAAATACTGTTAAGTCCAGAAACAGAACTGGAAAAAAAGATCGTTAGAGATCAAGAATTTATTCGTGGTGCCCTTTTCGGCAAACCACGCCCCGGACACCCCGAAGGTGAAGTAGCACACCACATTGCTGAGGTGCTTTTAAACATTGAAAAGTATGCCACACCCGATGATCGTGCAGAACTAAGACTAGTGGCGCTAATTCACGATACATTCAAGCATAAGGTTGACAACACAAAACCGAAATTTGGTGCAAATCATCATGCAATGATTGCACGTAGGTTTGCTGAAAAATACAAACTAAATGACGACATTCTTGATGTTATCGAATTACACGATGAAGCATATAATGCTTGGTCTGTTGGATTTAGGAAAAATAATTGGAGAGAGGCTGAGAAAAGAATCGAAAGATTGTTGTTGCGTCTTACTGACCAAAACTATTCTCTCTACAAAAAATTCTATAGATGTGACAACGAAACCGGCGATAAGACACAAGAAAACTACAAATGGTTTTGCAATTACGTTGGTGAGTAAGAAGAAACATAGAAATGGGGTCGTATACAAATTTATAGAATTAGACCCCAACATAACGTTTGTTGAGGCAAGCGATATGTTGTGGGAAACAATAGGTTATTGGGATGTGTTAGTCAAACGATTCTCTCTAAAGGGAGAGGATGATAACAGGGCAATTCAGAAATGTCAATTTTATGCCAAAAATTTAATCAAAAAACATCCCAAACTTGAACACACTCACCTTAAAAATTATTACGACGAAGCTGTGTGTGAATTTGCTGGCTTGAAATATGTCGTTCGAAGAGATGGATTAGCTCAAGAAAAAGCAGGATTTTCTCCCGTTATATTTGAGGGAAAAAGACTATATTTATTCCCGACTAACAATGAAGAAGATACCCCTTAAAATGAGAACATCTGGCTCCACTCCCGTAATGAAGTGGATCAATTTGGTAAATAAGTGGAATAGTTGTGTTGATTTTCCCGACAGTCCATACTCACGACAAAGGATGATTTTTGTTAAAGCTGAGGCTGCAGATTTATTGATACAATATCCAGCATTGAAAATAGCAATTCAGATGCATGATGAACTTGACACACATCAAATTGAAGCATTACGTTATGGTGATTATAAATTTGAATTTGATTTGCCAAACAATTGTCCTAAAGCATGTGTGATTGGTGGATTTACTTTACTAGATTAAATATTGATGAAGACTTACAACATATTTGGTGTTACAAAAAATGAGTATGTTATTTTTAAAGAGGATACGAGATATATCTCTTTTAATGATGTTTCAGAAATGTGTGACACGTTTTGTATACACATTAGGAAGATCACAAAACCAGTACGTGGTATGGTAAAAGTTTATTTTGACATACCCACCCGTTCTGATGGTGACAAGAAAACCTATATCATTATATACGATGATACAATTTATAAGTTTCCACCAAATCTGTTTTTTGGTGCTTATCCGATTAGTTCACTAGACGAAATCCTGATTGACATAAAATCTTTTAAAATGTTCAAAAAAATGGTGAAGGTAGTAGATGAACTTTTTATTGCGCGAAAAGCTAAAGATGAAATGGAGACTAGATACTATAGGACAAAAGATAATATGACTTCCTTGAGCACCAAGATGGATCGTATAGCCAATGAAATGATTATTGAACAGAGAGACAAAAAATTATATAACAAAGAAATCCTAGAGTATGCCGCACAAAAAGAAAAAAACTAAAACACCAACCCTTGACACGGGATTTCCTTCAAAGAAGGCCGCAGAGGCGCTTGGATATATTGCTGGAACCATCGAGCGTTTGTCCGATGGCGCTGTTCTGACCCTTAATTCAGACCATGAGACCTACTCCTTCTCCAAAGAGTTTACCAAGGGTGGATTGAGTCCCAAATACACCTACGAGCGTCTAATGGAGGATTCTAGGGCAAAGGGTGCCTTCGTGGTACGTGGGTGGATCAAAAACTTCAACGCAGAAAATTTTGTCAAATTCCTCAATAAGGAGGAAAAAAATCCCGAATAAATCTTTAAATTTGGTTCTGATTTATGAGCAAAGACAAGGCTATATGTTGCGATTGTGGTGGGAAGCTAACCACATATGAACTAAACGATAACATATATGCTGGCATCAACGATCAAAATTATCTTTGTTATGCTTGTCAACCAACACAGAGTTTTGTTGTGGATGACAATCCATATGAGGATGATGAAGATGATGACGATTTTTAAACTATAAAAGAATGAAAGGATACGTACTTGGATTCATGTTTTCTGAAGATCACAAACATGTTGTTCTTATTAGAAAGAACAAACCTGTGTGGCAAGCTGGAAGTATGAATGGTGTTGGTGGAAAGATTGAAGAGGGGGAGGAACCGCTCGATGCAATGATCAGAGAATTTACAGAAGAGACCGGATGTTATCATGAAAATTGGAGACACTTTGCTTCGATGACAAATAGCCAATTCATTGTGTATTGTTATGTGGCATTTGCTTCTGGTGTTCAAATTGAAAGCAAGACTGATGAAATTGTTTTTAAGGTTAAGGTTGATGAAATTTTAACTAATGAATATAAAACCATCGCCAATTTGAAATGGCTTATCTGTATGGCTCTCGACAAAGGTTTTGAGCCGGTAGTCATAAATTACGAAGAAGCAGACAAGTATAAAGAACCAGTAAAGTAATGGAAATAATAAAACCAACGTTAGAGACGGGTCATCGTGTTAGACTGAATAACACCAACGGCATTAATGTGTTTCTTGCTGGATCAATTGAGATGGGTGTTGCTGAGAATTGGCAAGATCGAATGAGCAACCACTTCAAAGACTACAACATCACATTCTTGAACCCTAGAAGAGACGAATGGGACAATACGTGGATTCAAAGTATTGATAACAAAGTTTTTCGTGATCAGGTTGAATGGGAATTGAACGGTTTATCCGAAGCTGACTATGTGGTAATGTATTTTGATCCTAAAACAAAATCACCAATTAGTTTGTTGGAGCTTGGATTGATGGCATATACTGGTAGAATCGTTGTTTGTTGTCCGGATGATTTTTACAGAAGAGCAAATGTTGAGATCGTTTGTAACAGATTTGATATTCCAATGTATAATAATTGGGATGAGTTTGTGATGGTGCTTGATCATAGATTCAAGAAGGTGCTTCGTAACAAGGAGTATGCAAAAGGCATGGATGAGAAATGGGATAACGCAATAAAAGGTAAAGTCTAATGAAAATTTTATATCACGCCCTGTTTGTAGATAATGTTAATGAATTGATGGGTATGTTCCCACCTGTTCATCCTAATATTTTTTATCATCACTCCACCATTGAATTTGCGCCGAAAGATGCGTCAAATATTGAAGTGGGCAAAAAGATGCGTCTACAAATTGTTGGTAGAATTACAACAGACAGAGTTGATGCACTGATCGTGGCTAATTTAAAATCGAAAAATCGTCACCCACACATCACACTTTCGACAGCACTTGGTGTTAAGCCTTTTGAGAGCAACACTGAGCTAGAGAAGCACCCCGCATTGATAAAAGTGATTTCGACACCACAGTATATCGATACCACAGAAGGATACATGGATGGGACAAACACAAAAAGAGTTAGCTAATGAATCCGTTTGATTACTACATAATACTCTTTTCGATAATTGCGTCGATAATCGGATTGATTGTCGCAGTTGAATTAAGAAGAGAGGTTAAATATAAAAAGAATCATAGATGCGTCTACTGTGGATTCAGACATGGAAATAGATTCACCATGTCTTATGGATTTCCCGGTACGCTTCGAATATACAAATGTCGTAGATGGTGGTGTACGCTGCTCAAAAGATTAGGTTATCTTGAGCCAAAGAATCACAACAAAGAAGAACTATAAAATGAGGAAAGGGTAAGTATGTACGTTTTATTTTATCACCCAACAGATTCAATTTCAAAACTTGGAACCACTTCTTTAGATGATATAAAGAAGTATGGTAACTATCGTTTTTTTGGAAAGGTAATTGAGGATCGTGGTTATGAATACCTCGTTCGTTGCAAATATCGTTATCCAGATATGGATCATACGGGTAGAATGAAATTGAGCGTACCGAAGGGATGGAATGTTATCAAGGTCTTTAATTACGATTAGCGTGAAGGTAGATTACTTTGGCGATGATTTGGGTTTGTGTATGTACACGTTCAGAAACTGTACTTACAAAGATGTAATAAACTACATCCTCAATATCAAATCGCTTATTGAAAATTATAAAATAACTGGTGTTATCGTTTCACGAAAGTACTGGTTGTTTGGAGCACTTACTGTGAAGGTTATTCTTGAAACAGAAGAAGCAATCAAAAGATATGGTGGCTCAGGAGAAGAAGCTGTATATAAAATGTGGATGTCATGAAAAAGAAATCATCGAAACGAATCCCAATCTCTGCAGCATCTGAGATTGGAAAGAAGTACGACAAGGATCAAGTCATTTTAGTGACTTGGAATAAGGAGCATGGTGACATTTGGGTAACTACGTGGGGAAAGACTCTCACCGATTGCTCACAAGCTGCTGAGGGTGGGAATTTTGTTAAGAAAGCTCTTGGGTGGCCAAATGAATTAACTGAAGCAAAGCCAGCACGTGAGAAGAAGTTGCGTAAGAAAATCATTGGTGAGATTTTGGATAAAATTCTCAAACTAGATAAAGACAATTATGTTGGACTTGACACCGTTGCGGTTCGCGACATAAGAGAGTTGCTAACCGAAAAAGAATAAGATGGAAGATAAGAATGATAAAGACTTTTTTGATAAGTTAGATAAACTTTTTGGTAGATCATCCGAAAAAGTGGGGGAGAATAATGGGCTGCAAAAAAGTGACATCGTTACTTTAGATGGAACAGGCTCTATCGTTGGTAGTGGAGTGGGTGAAATCATCTCTGGTACAAGATCATTATATGATGCATTCTATGGAATGGTGGATGATGTAAAAAGTAAAGAAACATTAACATATAACGAAAGGATGAATACCTTAAAATTCTCTATGGAAGACATCGAAAACTTATTCGCTGTACTTAGTTTAGGGTTGGGTGATTCTACAGATCGGAAAGCTCTTGATACTATGTTTACCAATTGGAAAAATGACCAACTCGCTAAAATCAAATGAGACAACAAAACGTAATTGTACTGCATGTACATTTCTGCGTAATGGCGTTAAAACAAGAAAATCAATACCACACACATGTGGATTAAGTAATAAAGAAATTATGAAAATAATCAAAAAAGGAATAAACCCCGCACATAAACCGACTAGAAAGACATGTGGTAAATGTGGGTGTGTGTTTGAATACACCAGAGCAGACATGCAGTCGGATCGTGATGGTGCTTATGTTGTTTGTCCCACCGAAGGGTGCCGTTCATTTATCTCAGTATAATGAAAAAAAGAAAACCAATATTCGACATTGAAAATTACGGAAATATGACGGGTTTTACATCATTTATAGGTGGGCCACTTTACAACGCCGAGTATGATCCAGACCGGGACTATAATAAGAAGGTGTACAGCAAAAAAAATATGGACGATGTCTTCGAAATGCTGACGCTTCTTGTTAAGAATAAGGCATTAAGGAAAACACTTAATGAGTCCTATCAAAACTGGAAGGACAGTGAATGGGAAAGAGAAAAAGAAAATGATGATTATGATGATTTGCCTTAGTTATGAATTTACAATATCTAGCATCGAAAGTTTTGGGTGACATAAAGGTAAGCGACTTGGTTGCTGTATATCCATACGGGTCAAGAGTTTATGGAACCGCTACGAAGAACTCGGACTATGATTATATTGTCATTCTTAAAAAGAAAAAATCACAACAATACTCAGATAATCTGATCAACATAAATTTCTACACACCAGAAGAACATCAAAAAAGATTAGACGATCATGAAATATCTGCCCTAGAGTGTTACTTCTTGCCACGAGAAATGGTACTCTTTACCGCCAATCATCCACTGAACAAAGAGAACGTCGAGTTTAAATTCAAACTTGACTTAGGCAAACTCAGACACTCTCTATCGGCTAAGTCATCAAACAGTTGGGTTAAAGCAAAAAAGAAACTTACTGTTGAAAAGGATTATGATGTCAACATCGGAAAGAAGAGTTTATTTCATGCCATGCGAATAATCACCTTCGGCATCCAGATCGCAATGACTGGTCGTATCGTTGATTATGGTGCTTGCAATCACATCAATCATAGCATCTCTCTTCAGTCAGATATGTGGCCAGAATTGTTTGAGACGTATAAAAAATATTACAACAGACTACTATCTGATTTCCGGGTAGTTGCTCCGAAAGAAATTGCATGACACTCCAAGAAGAACGGTTGACCTTTCTTAATGACATGGTGTACTACTACGGGAGCAACGTTAAACGTAGAGCCGTTTTTGGTGAACCACATTTTCGTCAATCAAAGTACAAAACTGAGGATGGGCGTTGTTGTCCTGTTGGTAGATTCATACCCAAAGAAAAGAATCCGGAAAAGTTGAATGGTAGCTTAAAGAATCTTTGGATAAGCAATCCAGAAAATAACACAAGAATTTTTGTTGAAGCTGTAGATTATGTACCTCATAAAATTTATATGTTGGGGCCAAAATTCTTGGACGCTGTGACAGGACTCCATGATACTGATTCGTATTGGTATAAGTTTGGTTTAAATTATTTGGGTCAGATGCGTTACAATCAAATAGTCAAAGATTATTGTGATATTGTACTGGACTATGAAAATTACTTCTAATGTATATTAATGATCAGAGCATTACTGCGGGTAATAAAAGCATAGCAACTTTCTTGGGGTATGAGTATGTTCCAAACAATTCGTCCAACCGTGGAAATCCAACCTATCAAGATGGTACTCTGATGCTACATGGATTCTGGCGTAGAAAATATACGAGTTTGACCGATTTGGTTTTCACATCAAAAGATGGTCTTCCACTAACGATATACACACCAAAACTATTATATCATAATAGTTGGGATGATCTCATGAGGATTGTCGTAAGATTAGAGAATTTGTCCGACTATGTTGTTGAAGTTACAATGGATAAGGTTCATGTTGAATTGAGAGCAACACACGAAGATGAGGACAGGTCATTCCATATCTCAGTCCAGTACAAGAAGAATGATTTCTTCGAGAGAAGAAAGACACTGTGGTATTGTGTTGCTAACTTCTGTGAGCACTACAATAAGCAATTCAATTAAAGACTCGGTGATACATCTCGTATGGCCATTCAATCTGAAGGTCATACACACAGTCCCAAATTTTTTCGACGATAGCCTTATGCTTACCGTATTTGAAAATAAGGTCGTTTTTCTTGATGGGTGTTTTGCGCAGGTTGGAGTAGTAGATTTCCTGCCATATCTTAATTAAGAGCATCATTTTTTGACGATCAAATGTCTCCCCGGATGGTTTCACATCCTTGTAGCTAACTCCCTTTTTCATGACTTAGTATTTGGGTTTTTTGGAAGCCTTTATTTTCCTCGTTGGCACCTTGCAGAAGGCAACGACATCGTTCAAATTTCCCCCGTTTTCAAGCGTCAGGTAAAGCTTTCTCAAAGAGTCCACTCTAGGGTTGTTTACATACTGAAGATCGCTCAGGATCGTTTCTAGGCCTTTTAGAAGGTCAGGTTTCGCTGGCTCTACTTTTTTGGCCACAACAGCCCTCGGTTTCGCGATTTTAACGGGATTTTGAACCAGTACTGGCTCTTTTGGGGTGATTCCGATGTTGAAGATATTGAACATACTACCTTATACGCGATTTTGGCGCTTAAGGTTTCACTCAGGTTGGAGAAATGTAATAAAATAGGATGACAAACATCGTCACTATGAGGTATGCCGTTGCTGCACCGATCAGAATTGCGGTCAAAATAAACGCCACAATATTAAGTCTCATTGCTATCTCCATGAGTTTGGTCATGTTGATCTTGCTCATCGTTTCCTTTAAGTGATTGTATGACGATAACCAAAAAGAATGCAGCATAGATTGCAATAAAAATGTTAAAGAAAATCATTGGGTTTAGTTTAAAAACTGCAGCCACATGGAAGGTTTTATATGCTCGGTTTCACTCCGGTCTTACGTTAAACATCCATGCGGCCCCTTACGTTATCCCCCTTATCACCAGTGTGCTGGTTTACGGTAGGTTCCCATATTAGTTTGCAGAAAAAAAAAAAGCGTAGGGGCAAATGGATTTGAACCATTGCGGGACTTTGTCTTTTAATATCATAAGACATTACCACTAACACACCGCTAAGTGCCGCTCTACCACTGAGCTACACCCCTATATAAAATTGTGGAAAGAAAAGGATTCGAACCTTTGAACTTTCTTCTCGCATTTTACTACATTAAAATGAGGGTGCATCCATCACATTAATGTCCATACGTACATTAAAAGACAACCCTAATTGGATTGCGCATTTAGCCGCTTTGCTATCTTTCCTTGGTGGGAAGAGGCAGATTCGAACTACCGAACTCCGAAGAGACCCTGTTTACCACAGGGCGTGTTTAGCCACTTCACTATCTTCCCGTAATTTTTTTCCAATGAGGTCAGAGATTTGGTATGGAGCTTGCACCTACCAGACTGTACGTTTTTATACGGAGCAACAAAACCTCTGCGCTTAAAATCCTCTCTTCCTCAATGGTATTTGATGAACTAATTCGGGTCTCTGCATCATCACACTTAAGTGCTGGCTGTATCTTTTAAACAGACTTCTAGCAAGGACTTTTGACCCACTCACCAATGTGCATCGTAGCAGTCCTTCCGGCTAACACATAGTTTAGATCGTTTCATCAAATGAGATAATATCAAAATCAAAAGCACTTATCGAGTTAGAAGATCAATTCGTTTATCAGCGCCGCTTTCTCTATCCATATCAACGTTGAATCCTTGCGGACGAATTACGACTGGTTTTCAAGAATATACATCTGACTCACACATGTCTAATCCCCAATGCCTTGTTGAGGGGGCAACTTGAAGACATTAGTCTCCTTGGGTTTAACCGATGATTCTGACATTAATGATTAGGTGATACAGGGTATGCGCCGTGCCGTTATGAGGGGTTACACAACATCCCTCCCCACACCGTGTATCACCATTTCTTCAAAGAACGTATTTGTGTAGACAGATGGACTCGAACCACCGACCTTGGGGAATGTTTGACCCCACGCTCTACCAATACTGAGCTACATCCACTATTATCTTGTGCGGACAGATGGATTCGAACCACCGACACAGGGAGTAGTCCCTTGCTCTACCAACTGAGCTACATCCACGTGATTTTCTTGCGACAGTAATACCGAGTCTAGGACATTGCATGTCACTTATCGTAAGAAAAAAATCTTACTTGTATTCCAAGAACACAACGTTCGCATTACCATCCTTCACGAAAATTCCGTGAGAGATTGTTTCATGGTTGTTGTAGTTGATAGAATCCTCCAATGCTTTCTGGACATACACTGTGTGTCCCTTTTCGTTATAGGGGTGCAAACTTTCAAAACGAATTTCGTACTCCTTACGACCTCTCAAGAAATCAGCAACTTTTTTCAAGAGAGATTTGTCTTCTGCATACCCAATAGATAGCAGCACCTTTCCGCTCAATTCGTTATACTCGGCAGAGATGTCCTTTGGTTCGATGTTGTTACTGTTTAGAAAGTTGTTAACCTCATAATGAGTTAACGAACCATCAGCCAAAGTTTGTGCTCCCGGAGCATCAATTGTGAAAAGTTTAGCCTTTTTCATTTTATTGTTTTGTTTGTTATTTTTGTCAGTATCTCTAGCCATCTACAAGGCGTGTTTATCCACATAGTAGTTCTGCATTTACTCACTGCAGTAAGCATTCACAGCCACCGAGACTTGTGGTATGTGTCGTACTTGAAGCACCCTACCTCGTGCCAATGTAGGCTCACGCATATTTAAGCTGGCTACTCTTCAAATACATTTGACCGGAAGAAGGGGTTCGAACCCTCGACCACCCGATTTAGAGGCGGGTACTCTACCAACTGAGCTACTTCCAGTAGTTAAGTGAAGGCCCACTGTCCTGACCCCTAGACGAACTGTCCTTTCGGAGAGTAATGGATTCGAACCAATGTTTGCGGGACTCCACTTTTAAATCTTTACGTTCACAAATATGCAGACTTTACTCCATGCGAACTTAATCTAACAAGTCGCGGCTGCTACCAATGCGCCCACCATGTTCCATCGTGACTTAACACTCCATGCATGGGATTTGTTACTAGACCTTTAGGCTGCTAGGCCCAATTTCTTTTCAAGGTTATGAATTTCCTTACCGATCCTCGTTTTGTCCTGCTCTGTGTGAGCGGTCGTTTGAGTTGTTGATGTGGAATATCCTTTACTCCTTTTCTTATTTTCAACTCGTACTGGCTTCTTTCCAGTTGCCAGAACTTGTTTGAGACGTTCAAGAGTTCTTTTCTTTCTGTCCTTTTGTCTTTGTGTTGCCATCTTTTGTATTATACGGTTTGTGGTAGTAAAAGGTTGTGGTGGAATTGAAATAATCTATGATTTTTTCATTGGGACATTTGGTGCATTCACACACTGTAATTGGCCCATCCCAAGCTACTTCTTTCCAGTCACATACCCACGTATGTTTTGTGAAGACAAATCTAAAAAATTTTTTAATCTTCTCCATGCTTTTTTCGACAAAATAATTTGTTGGCTTTTTTCTTTTTGTCTGTCGTTATCATTGGCTTTACCGGATGCGTAGTTTCACGCATAACCTTCTTGGCCATCTTAAGACGATCAATCATCGTTATCTTCAACGACTTTCTTTTTCTTTTCGAATTTGAAGTAGGCTTCATAGCTTTCATTGTATCCGGGTTTATCAAACATTACACTCCAACCCGCTTTTCGGAAAATAGGCTCAAAGTCCAATTGATGTCGATCAAATAAACTATGACGTAATTTTTCTGTTTCCTCAACACCTTTGACTTTAAAATACTCCTTGATAACATCCTCTTGTTTAAACGAAGCACTTCTTCGTGAAGAATCCAAATTTTTAATGATCAAATTGTTGACTGCCGTTATCATCTCTGGTTCAAAAGAGTCAAGTCTTTTTCTAGCAGCCTCTTGAGGTGTTATTGGTTGTACCAATTCTTTCGGTAAAACCTCATCGGGTGTCAATGCAGAAACTTTATCGTTCATATAATATTAATTTTCGTCATCAACCATAAATGGTTTAGCCCACTTAGGTCTAATTTTCTTCCAAATAGCTCTTGAGTAATCCTTTCCATCAAGCATATCAAATAGAATTCCAGCGTCACATTCTTTTTGAGAAAGGATCATCATAGCTTGCTCTCTACGTGTAGCAAACTTAGGACTAACAATTTGGTTATCTTCCATGAATCTTTTGTGGTTATACTCCAACGTTGTGTACTTACCATTAAGACCCTCGGCTGTTCTACGAATAAACGCATCGAATTCATCTGGTGTTCTTTCCAACAATTCATCGAACGACTTGTTTTGTGACAAGTATTCCCACACGGTAACGTTGGACACACCAGTAACAACAGAGTGAAGTCTGCAATACTCTTCGTACTTTAACTTCATGCGGAAGCCGTTGGAGAACACAATGATGTATCCTTCACGCTGCATATCCTTGTCGTCACGTAATTTTGTAAAGTCGTTTACACCATCGTACTTCTTAACGATTTCAAATCCGATGTCTTCTAACGGTAAGTCTTTACCACTCTTGTTGTCAACAACAGCAAGCAATACAAGATCATCCTTACCCTTGTAGTCTACAACGATACGGTTTTCCGGATAGATAATTTCGAACAGGTATGTTGCACCCTTGTTCAATTTATCAAATGTATGTTGGTAACGAGAGTATAGAACTTCGTTAGCGTGTTTTGATTGATCGCTCTGGAAGCTACCTCTTGAAGCCATGTATGGGCTGTTTCTCAACCAGTACAAGATACCCAACGATCCATCCATCTTTTCGTATGCGTCAAATGGAAGCGTAGGAATCTGCTCCGGCTTAAGTTGTTCATAGTTAAAGAACTTCTCAAACGGACGAGCAACGATATTCATATCTCCATCCAAGATCAATCCTCTTGTTAGAAGTGTGATCTCATTCCAGAGGTTTTCGAATTGGGCTTTACGAGTATAGTTGTATATAAACAAGTCTGCATCAGGGTGTTTTTGCACCATGACGTACTCGTTTGCCAACATCTCACGTAATAACTCCTTGTTTATCATTTTCTTCCTGTAAAACCTTTTTCTCCCATTTTCTTAAGGTACTGATCGAAGGGAATCACAATGATTTCGATATAGTGATTCACCTTGGTTATTGGGAAACTTTTCATATTTCCACCCGCAGCCAACCAGCACTTGGTTGGTGCGTCAAATTTAATCAATTTGCCGTAGACGACATAATTCCCTTCTCTATTTTTTGAATAGAGAGTATCTCCCGTTTTCAGTTCATAACCCATTGATTCGTAATAGTCTATTTGAACTTTAGTTTTGAATGGATTCATGATCTTCGTGGTTATGTTAAGTTATTGATCATCAAACATACTAAGCTGGCTTGATTGTTCAGCATATAGTTTTTCAATATAAATTATTTCATTCAGCATTACTTCAACATCATTCTCCACATACATAAGCATGAATGGCAGTTTTGCAATCAATCCCTTTGGTGCATTCTTAATTAAGAATGCACGTCTTTTTTCGATCCGCCCAATCAAGGATATTTTTTCTTTCGTTAGCTTATCGTATTGTTTCTTAAGATCAACTCCGTATTCTTTCATAAATAGCAATGACCATTTTTATTATACGTTAATAATAAGGAATTGTTTGATAAAAACAAAAAAAAAGAGGTGATATTTCTACCACCTCTTCGAAACATATGAAAACAAGCGTCTTTAAATTTGTTCTGCGGCAAGGATAGTAGTAAGATCAACCAATCGTTTCTCAAGCATTTTCCTATAATCAATTTGATCTGGCTTCTTGGTCGGCATCGTAATCTCAGCAGCACGAATGGCCTCCAATTCTTGCTCAATTTTATCCTTTTCAAAGTTGGCGTACTCCGTTTCAAAATACGGTTGGTTTAACACCTTGAACTTACCGGTCTTTAGTGATGAATGGCCATCTGCAAGCTCAAGGATTGCAAACGGATAGTATTCTGCAGTCCTTAACTTTGTGGTCTCCCTTGAGGGAATGTGAATCACGTGTGCGGGATTTATGAGAACCATCAATGCCGTGTCTGTTGGATTGTAGAAATTATTAACATAACTCGTTGAACCAACATGAAGTCCATTGGAAGAGCACTCAACCTCGTGAGGGTCTGCAAGTCTTTCCTTTTGAACGGCCTGACCCAAGATGATTCTTGTTGTACCGTTATACTTATCGGTGTATATAGTATCAGAAACACCACTAGCAACGGTAGCATAAAGTTCATCAAGATTACCTCTCTCAACAAACTCTTTATGTAGATGTTGATCTCCGTTAGCTACGGCCATGTACTTGTCAGTTGTCGGATTGTGCATCACACAATAATTCTTCGGCGATTTCTTCCAGCCCTTAAACTTCTCGTAATGTTCAATCACGAAGTTAATCAAGTTCTGATCGGTGATACCGGTCTTGAATGTTTTTACGACCTTGTATGCAATGAAGTATCCGTTGTCTGTGATTGCAAAATCATACTGAGTCAAGAACTTGAAAAGGTCTTCGCGAACTTGCTTATCCGGATTAAGCATAAGCAATTTCCAGAAGTTAACAATTGCAGTGACCGGGAAATCCTTCTCAAGATATTCGTTAATGGTCTCAACCAAAATTTCAGGTACTGGATGGGAGAAACCTTGTAGGTAAAATCTACCCGTGTTGTCGGTCTCAAGGACACCATTTACAAGTACCCTATGAACATGATTCAGAGCCATCATCATGACATCATACTCTTTCTTTCCACCCTTCTTTGCGTCCAGAACGATTCTGAAAAACTTATCAGCCTCTTCATTAGACTCACACTTCTTTTGGTATACATTTCCATCGATCAAAAGATTGATGACTTTACCAATTTTATTCGCCACAATTGTTGTCATGTTACTGAAATTTAATGCCGGTACAAATATAAGTTATTTTACGTAAACCAAGTCGATAAGCTTCATCAAATCCTTGTTTTTTGTCGCATCTTCCCAATGTGGGATATTCACGTACTTGATCATGTTGTTCTTTTCCATCTGAGACTCGATGTAGGTGAACTGCTTTTCAAATCCAACCTGAACCTTCTTTGTGTCGATCTTCATCTTGTCAAAATCCAAGTTAGACAAATATGAATGTTCGCTTTTTGAGGCCGCATTGTATCTCTTCTTAAGAGCATCAGTGTAAAGTTTCAATTTGCTGTCCGCAGCCGTAATTGCTTTATTGAAAAACAGGGTGTTCAATTTGTTGTATCGTGACACGAAGGCTCTATCCTCCAAAACAGACATGACTTTATCTCTCTTCTTCATTACGAATTTTCCATACACATCACCATATGGAACAGCATTTTTTAAGTGCTTCATGAGAGGCAGTGCCGTTTTGTTAACTATGATTGCTTGGATTGTTGTTGTGAATCCATGAAAATCAGTCTTGTCGTTTTTCTTCACCATGCCCAAACCATTGAGAGTGTCAAGATTTTCTTTCATCATCCTTTCGTCTTCGCGAAGACCATAAATGAAAGTTCCTTTGAAACTCATTAATTCTCGGAAGGTTGTTTGTTTACGTTTTGGATGATAATTACTTTTCACTACGGAAACGTACATTTTCCGATCAAGCATCTCTTTTCCAAATTCATTATTGCGAAGCACTTTGAAATCTGCAGGAACTTGGATTTTTTCATAAACCAGCGACCTACTCCGAATCAAATCCAATCCTTCCTCTATGAGTTGGCGAATTTGTTTGACTGTGTGCTTCGTTGGTTTGTTTACATAACTAACTGTGGCATTTTTGATTGCTGTGAGTTCAGCATAAGTATCTTGACCGACCTTAACAATCATCTCTGCATTGTTGTTCTTGAGAATCAATTCCTCAAGGTTTTGAAAAAAATCTGCATCAATAAATTCGCTGCTCGAAACAAAGTAATAATTCTCGTGCTGTTGCTTCAACCAGCTTTGTGTGCGTCTAACCTTGCGAGTCGTATTCTCAATGAAATAGAGATTCGACCAGTCACCCATTGAATCCAAATCCTCGTCCCAAACCTTTTCTTTTTTGGATTTCTTACCCATTCTTTTTACATCAACAAGTAAATCAGTTAATGTCTCAGTTGATGGAATTCTGATGTCTGCAAGTTTTGGATAAATTAAATCATCCGGCTTGACAACTCCGCGAAGTTGAAGTGTTAATCCTTTATCTTTATCGATCACTAATTGACCGAAATTCTTTTTTACTTCGTAATAATCTGCCAGCGATGCGATGTTTTTATACTGCTTGAGCATCATCGTCTTTAACTCTTCCTTAACAACCTCAAGCTTTTTCTTGATAGCTTTTATGGTCTTATCGGTGTACTGGATAGTCTCGCGAGATGGCGTTACCTCAATGTCGCCAATATTGAATTTGAGTGCTACGGGTACATCAAAGTCCTGTTCATTCAAACCCAATGCAGAAAAGTCCAAAGGATAAGCAACTCGACCTAAGCAAATATGCATTCTTGACGAATAGTCCTCACCGCGATAGATGAAATCTTTTCCTTGGTAGATTGTATATGTGTTGGTCAGATAACTTGTGAATCCACCATATATGATGTTTTCGAAATAGTATAACTGACGATACATTTCATACTCAAACTTCGAATAGTCAATGGTGTTTATTGGCACCTTCACGGTTGTACCGTTGTGTTCTTTCGTTGATGTCTCAGACATCAGGTCATACAATGGCGACTCTTCGCCCTTGTAGATGCACCAAACATATTTTTTACCATCAAAATTTGTAATCAAATAGAAAGACTCGCTGTAGGCTAATGGTGTTTTACCACCAATACCATAACCACCAATTTGATTTGGATCGTCTCTTTTGGTTGAGTTGAAGTATTCTGCAAATATTGTGGTGACACGTTCATATGACATGCCAATACCAACGTCCTTGAAATTTATGTAGTGCTGGTTGTTCTCTTTAGTGAGAGTTAATTCAACTGGTGCATCAACTCCGGCTTCTTGGTGTGAGTCAAAACAGTTTGAAGTAATCTCTCTGACAATAGACCCTATTGGATTTGAATAGAGACTTTTTGTGAAGATGGAAAAAACCATCTTTTGGGCATCTTTTGCAAATTTAAAATTACCGGTTTCTTTTATACCTTCTGTGGACTCCACCTTATCGGGAGAGAAGGTTGCTACGTTAAGTTTCATGAATGCTTTAATTATGTTTCAAGCTCTTATACGTAAAATCTGACTAATTTGTTGTTGAAAAACAAAATTTATGGCTCTGATACGTGATACATTTTATTTGATAATAGGCACGACCAAGCATTGTCAATCTCTCACGGTCTTTCACGTCAATGCGTAACGAACCACCAGCCACATGATCACTACTAATCACCAATGTTTTATTTTTCTCGACCGAATTAGCGTGGATGAGTATTCCTTCTTTTGGGTCAAACGTTTGTTTTGTTATTGCATAAATCGAACCCTCATGCACGACATGGTCGTCATCAATAATGAACACACCTTTCTGTACACTACATGTGTCTATCTGAATTTTTTTCGGATCAATTTCTTTTGCTGTGCCGCAGACTCTTTCGTAGTCAATTTCAATCATAGGAAGAGCATTATAAATTTCCGTCTGTGCATTACACAAGACGGAAATTAAAATCGCAGCACACGTGAATAATGTTTTCATCTTATTTAATCAACGCTATTTCGTTTTTGATCTTTTTCAATTGATCTTCAAGAACTTTTTTCTTTTCGGCCAGTGATGCTTTGATGAGTGTCTTCTCGTCAAATTTCACTGCTTCTTTACGACCATTCAAAACTTGTGGTTCAATTTCGTTGAAAATGGAAATTGTAATTTCTTCGTTGAATTCACTCGTCATCACCGCGCCATAGTCATATAGTTTCCACTTAAGTCTGATTTTAGTTAACACCGAATTGTTTGGCGTAACATCAACCGCTGCAACCACCTTAGTCTTCCTGTAGTTGATTTTCGCTGCCGTTGTTGTTGGAAGTATTTCGAACCCCACAAGATTGAAATATGCGGTTTGTCCCTTATCGTTGGTTCTAGTATACCAACGTTTTAATCCTGCGGTTACGAGACCGGTCATTACCTGCTTTAGGTGTTGCAATGCATACTCTGGCGTTTGCTTCAGCTTAGTTAGAACTGCTCTGCGCTCTTTGTCAAGAGCACCAAGTTGCTTGGATAGGGCTTCATAAGATGTTTTCATCGTATTTGTGTTATAATTCGCTTATACGTTAGTTTTTTATAAAAAGTTTAACCAACTTTGTAAATTCACCCAAAGATAGAAATTCTGGCGGTAAAAACAAACACATTATGGAATATCGTGGATTAAGAGCAACAAAGGAACAATTGAAGCGAATGCAATCGACAAAATCCATTACAGACGTAATGAAGAATCACTATAAGAGAAAGTGGGGGTTTAGTGTGCTTGACGAATACTATGTTCATTACAAGTATGTCCGAACGGAAGACCTAATTGTAATGCTTCAACGGTTAACCATCTTTAACGGATTCATGGGTTATTTGGATTTTCCATCAACAGAATCTTTGGAGCGATTGTCTTATCTCAACATAGTGGAAGATTACGCAAACATCAAAGTGACTGAAAAAGAATTTTCAACCATTAAAGAAATGGTGAGAAATAAAAACTTTGTAGAAAAAAGGGATCACTTCATAAAACAGTTGAAATTAGAATTAGCCACCAGAGAACATGTTCCTAATAAAGAAGATAAAAAAATTATTCGCAAACTTAAGGCTCAGGGTCGGTATATCATCGACTAGACAATACCGATTTGCGACTAATCTAACATTCAAACCGCTTAGGAAAAAGTGGTGGATAATGCTATTCTATAGACCTCACATCTACCTGACAAGTCTACTGATCAATGCATCAACAATGGGGTTGGTCGTTGCATTAATCTATACGATTTTCAATTATCACACGAAGACAGATCATGCAACAATACCTGTTGCATTCCATAACGTAATTGGTGTTGTATTGGGTTTGTTGCTTGTCTTTAGAACAAACACGGCATATGATCGATGGTGGAAAGCTCGTGAATTGTTTGGAGACTTCGAAGCCAAATTCGTACATCTTATTGGCAAAATTAAAAACCATGAAACCCACAAAAGACTTGTTAAGAGTCTCTTACTTGAAGCCACCGATCACACTGAAATGTGTTTGGTAAGCCGAACGACAACGAATGTTCATAAAAAATTCTATTCGGTGATCTATCGTCTTCAACAATTGAACAAAGACGACCAATATAAAATTGATAATCTTTGTGGGGAAATACTTATGACATTCACCTCTCTTGAAAGAATTCGAGATACACCTATACCAACGTCATACTCATTGCATATAAAAGTATCCATTTATCTTTATTTTTTAACGATGCCGTTTGGATTATTGTATGAAATGAAGTACTGGTCGATACCACTAACGATGATCCTTTACTATATTGTTGCCGGAATAGAAATAATTTCAAACGAGATTGAAAATCCATTTCACGGTGACCCGAACGATTTACCCGTTCGCGCATATCTTGATAGACTACGAAATGAAATCAACGAAGAATTATGAGACCATTTAATCATTACGAGTTACGAATTGGAAATTGGGTTATGAATTCACACGGGACACTCATGCAAATGACCTTGGATGAATTTCAATTCATGTACGATGAGTCCGACCCCGCACATCATCCTAAACCAGTACCACTTACCACTGATTGGTTGTTGGATTTTGATTGGCCGTGTGATCGCAAGGCATCTAAAAAAACCGACACTGACGGACTCTGGATTAAGAATGGCATAACCATCTATCAGGGTGGTTGGGATCAAGACCAATTCAACTACGCTACATATGTGAGAGGTGATGGTGAATTCAAGGGAGGATTCAGTATCCAATTTGTTCATCAATTACAGAATTTGTACACTGCACTCTCCGGTCAAGAGTTGGTTCGTTGCATTCATGCCAAGCAATGGTTTCAACACACATCAGTTGAAAAAGAGACTGAAGAAGATGAAGATTAATGTTCCTCGTAAAATATCCGCTAATTTCGCACAGCGCATTATGCGCACTATTGATCCCATACTTGGATCAAGCAAATTGGTCAAAAGAAATGTTTGGATAGATAACTATCCGTTTGAAGTGAGGGAGGGAATGATGGTCTCCAATGTAGATTGGAGATATGTTGAAATCGTTCCTTATGAGGAAACAAGTAAACCAGCAATCTATCGAGATCAAGTTTTTCAGATTTGTGTAATTGATTGGGACAATGATTGTGTCCTAAAGGATGACTTTAATGGTGTTCAGATAATACATGATGTGGTCACGGGTGATGAGGAATATGACACAAGGATGATTGAAGAGTTTCCGGAACATCCTCTCAGGAACCTTTATCAGTTAAAATATCATAGCACAATTCTCTCTGGAAAAACTTTAGATTTACAACTAATACTCGATTTGCAATATCGAAAAAAACGCTATATTTGATACACAAAACAGACTTATGGGAAAAATAATATCTTACGAAACGGCAGTTCTTGCCAAAAAATTTGGCTACGATGAGTATACATCGGCAAAATATAATGCAGACAGACAGTATGTCTTTCACACCAACGGAAATAACATCCCCGCACCAACACAAGACCAACTTCAAACATGGTTGGAGACAAGGGGTCTATATGTTTCAATAGCACCAGAATTCTATGCAGACGGTATCAATTGGAATTGGCAAGTCCTTTGGTATCTTCCCAAAAATACGTGGGAATGGGAGGAATATGAGGATGAAGGAAAAATCATAAAGCATGCAAGAAACATCGTCACGGGCACCGGTTACTATGGTGACAATGGAGAGTACCCAACAAGACATCTAGCGATGGAAGCAGCCCTTCAAATGGCGTTGAATAAAACAGACCTGATGTTCAGACATAATTCCGTCGATAAGCTTGCAAAACTATACAACATGGACATGAATGGTATGCTATCCAAACTCAGAACCTTTTCTGACGAATTGGGCGATTGGAGTTTCAGGGATTTGACTGAACAACAATTGGCAACCATCGTGAGTAAGCTAGGCCCACCACCATCACAGGAATAACTATGGCTGAACAAACACAGAACAAACCTTCAAAGGCATGGAGGCTTGAAAGTATTAAAGTCGAATATCAAAAATATGGCGACAAAAAAGGAAAGTATGTCGGAACCATTAAGTTTGAAAACGAAGAATCGGAAAGCTTTGTCTTCAACATCAAACCAGACATGGCTGAAAAATATTTGAAGGTTCTGTCTGGTGACCTTGTTCGTAACGTCTGTGATCTAACCAGAGATTTAGTTTATACCCTTCCAATCGATAAGAATAATGGCTGAAAATAAAGAAGAGAATGATGCATACATCAGGGAAGTTAATGACTACTTTGTTAGCGACAAAAAAATTGGAGATGAAGTAGAGTTTGTGTTCGGTAAGGAAATTATGAAAATTATCCTTACTGAAGAGTTTGAGGATGCCGTAAACAAACTTGAGAATACTAATAGAAGTGCGTTCATAACTGGAAAGGCTGGTACTGGTAAATCAACGTTATTGAAATACTTTAGAAGTAAATCAAAAAAGGAGATTGCTGTACTTGCATACACGGGTTTGGCTGCGGTGAATGTGGGCGGGGAAACGATACACTCCTTCTTCAATTTCCCCGTTGGATTTCTTGATAAGAGGTCAGTACAATCGGATAAAAAAACACAAATGATTCTAAGAACTGTAAAGACAATTGTCGTTGATGAGGTGTCTATGGTTCGAGCAGACCTAATGGATGCTATCAATGTGTCGCTACAAAAGAATAGAATGAATGGACAACCTTTCGGTGGAGTACAGATGATTTTTATTGGTGATCTACATCAATTGCCACCGATAATTGAAAAGGAAATGAGAGACGTTTATTCTCGATACTATAAAACACCCTTCTTTTTTAGTGCTGATGTATTCAACGAACACAAGATTATCAAAATCGATTTACAAAAAATACACAGACAAACTGAGCCTCTGTTTGTTGAGATACTGAACAACATAAGGGAGAGAAAACATGTGTGGGCATCAGCAAAGATGCTCAACAGGAATGTGGTGGATAAAAATTTTTTGGTTGGCCTTCAAACAAGTAGTTATGTTGTGCTTTGTACAACAAACGACAAAAGTAAGAAGATCAACGATTACTACATGAACAAAATTGATTCGCCGGTTAAAGGATATAAGGCTCAAATATCTGGTGAATTCGATGAAGTTTCTTATCCAACCACAAACTACCTTGAATTAAAGGAAGGAAGCAAGGTCATCTTTATTAAGAATGATACACATAAGAAGCAGTATGTAAATGGTGACGTTGGTGTAGTGAGACAAATGACAAACTACTCAATACTTGTTGAAATGAAAACGTCCATGATTTCTGTGGAACGTGCACGATGGGATAAGTACAAGTACGATGTTCAAAATATAAAGGTGACTGATGAAAATGGAATAGTGGAGGTTAAAAGGGTTGTTGTAAAAACATTGGTTGGTGCTTTTGAACAATTTCCACTTAAGCTTGCGTGGGCCATATCGATACATAAAAGTCAAGGCCAAACATATGATAATGTGTTGATTGATTTTGATCGCGGATGTTTCTCTTCTGGTCAAGCATATGTTGCTCTTAGTCGATGCAGAAGTTACAACGGTATTAAATTGAGAAGACCGATGATCGAATCTGACGTGATATTGGATAACCGGATTTATGAAATTGATAAAATCATTGACCGTGAAGAAAAAGTAGAAATTTAAACATGACAACAAAGGAGCCTAAAATATTTGTTGGTGTTCACAATAGTATTGTCGGTGATGATTATGATGTGATCATTTTCACACCAGAGAATTTTAGTGGAAGTACAGAAGAAATAACTAGAAATGCTAGACTCAAATTCATTGAGTTGTCAGAGCGGAAACATTTTGAAGAAACAAAAGTACAATCAGGGGTTCATCCGGTTCGCGACAGAGAGAAGCGAAAAAGGATTGTGAGATGAACCAAAAAGAAAAAAACGTTGTACCATTCCTTGATTTGGTTTGCACCAAATGTAGTATTAGACCTTCTGAGGTCGAAATAATTGCGGACACTATAATCTGTGGTGATTGCAAAGACCTCAATCTGCTCGAAAAAAATCCCTATTTGTTCTGTGGTAAATTTCCATTCTTAGTCCACGAGATTGTGGACATCGAAAGATTCAAGTACCTGCACGAAATTAAAAGATTTGATCAAGAAGGGAAAAATGACTAATTTTGAGTTATGGTGATAACTAATACCAAATTTGATGGGGTTTTGGTGATAGAACCCAAAATTTTTACCGATGAACGTGGTCATTTCTTTGAATCATATCTCCGCGACTCATTGAATGAAGCGGTTGGTGAATCTATTGAATTCGTACAAGATAACGAGTCCTGTTCCACTATAGGTGTGTTCAGAGGATTTCATTTTCAGATAGGTGATGCTGCACAAGCAAAACTTGTCCGAGTAGTATCCGGAAGTGTGACTGACATCGTTGTTAATGTTCAGACGGGAGAATATATGAGTGTTACGTTGAGTGCTGCAAACAAAAGACAACTCTTCATCCCACGTCATTATGCTCATGGATTTTTGTCACTAACGGACAACACCATACTTCAATACAAATGTGATAGACTTTACAACAAAGAAGCAGAGCGTGGATTTATTTACGATGATGAAATATTTAAAGACTTGAGATTAGACGGTGTTATCGTGAGTAAGAAAGATTTGTTATTGCCAAAATTATCAACAATATTAAAAACAACATGATACCATTATATCCTTGGGACAATAACGAAAAACCATACTTCGTGAATGCGGAGGGGTTTGAGTGGTATGTCGATAAATCGACAACAGAATGGGCCACAAAGGATGTGGCTCTTATTGATGGTCGCACCAGAAAAGGTTTGAAAAATGTTGTTGCGTTTTTTGTAAAGAAGGGTGAGTCTGTCCGAAGTGTATTGATTAACAACAAACAAGAAATAGTTGCAGAGCATGAAAGTTTTGTCGGTTTATGTTCTCGAATCGATATGCTTAAGGTGTGGGAAGATTATGCAACACATGAAGATAGAGAATCGTTAATTCAGAGAAAAAATTATGTTGATGCTGTTGCTGATTATGCTAGTGAGGAAATTGCGCCGATTAAAATCCACTCAAAACCAAATGAAAAGGGTATATACTAATGAATCCAACAATACTATTCCGAAAAGACTACTCGACTGAAGAAGAGTTAGAGATCGCAAAAAAATATTTCAATGTGGTTGAGTACCGCTCTGAAGTTCCGTCAAACTCATTGGTGATTGGTCGCTATTCGACTCTACCCTACTACCGTGAATTAGAACACGACCTGAAAACAAACGGATCAAAATTAGTTAACACCATTGATCAATATCATTGGGTAGCAAATTTTGAATGGTATGAAGCATTGAAAGAATTTACGTTTGAGACATGGTTCCGCGCTCAGGATATACCTGATGATGGAACTCAATTTGTTCTTAAGGGTAGAACCAATTCTCGAAAGCATGAGTGGAATAGGTTGATGAAAGCAGACTCTCGTCAACGAGCAATTGAAATAATGATTGCACTTAATGAAGATTCGCTGATCGCACCACAAGGAATTGTTTTCAGACGATATGAACCCCTTGTCACATATGAAATCGGATTGAATGGACTTCCAATAACAAATGAGTGGAGATTTTATTTTTATAAAGACACCATGTTGTCATATGGATACTATTGGACTATGGCCGAAAATGTTGATCGTGAGATTAGTGGAAAGGCAATGAAGTTTGTAAAAGAAGTTGCTGATGTCGTTAAAGATTACACAAACTTTTTTGTTCTTGACATCGCAGAAAAGCAATCTGGTGGATGGGTGTTAGTTGAGGTTAATGATGCACAGATGGGTGGACTTAGTGAAAACGATCCAAATACTTTATATCAGAATCTTAAGAATGCAATTAATTTCGATGGTAAACAAATTAAGGTTGTATGAAAAAACCAACAAAAGTAGAAGTTGCATTGCTTGAAGCTGTTTGGATTATGCGTTGGAATAAAACAAAAACGGCAATGACGGCAGTGTTGGAGCCAGAAGAGGCGATGGGGATCGTTAAAGACATCCATAAACAACTTCATGCTATCGGATATGAAATAAGAAAAAAACCTAAACAATAGTTAGATATATTACGTATAAGAAGGATATGATTGTACCAAAACCAATTTTTAGTGGCTATGCCAGTAAGGATGATATTGTTATTAACACATCCTCAGTACTGGAATTTTGGCTATGTAATGAGGATGGACACACGATTCTGTTGAAATGGTGGGGTAATGGATGGGTCATTAAGTCTGGCAATTCCTACTTCTGCAAAGACAAAACATTCCAACACAAAGATGATATATCATCATTTGATCACTCTTCAGTGGGTATGTCAAATGAATGGAAGCACGTCTTTCAAACCAAAGAAAAGGCCGTTGAATTTTTCCGCACAAGAAATTTTCCATCGCTACCAACCGACGAAGAATTTTACAATAAGGTATACGACATCCTTGTAAACCTTGGTGGTGCATCTGCAGACATCAGCTATCGAGAAGCATTCATTTTCAATTTCAGCAAGAAGGAAATATTTCCAGATAGAGAATGGAGATTTCAAGGTAAGTTGGGGTTTGGTGGCAAATACAGAAATGAACTGAATTCGGTGGATTGCTACCAAGAAGATGAAACTCCGGAACGATTAGAACTCATTGCAAAAATAAACGAAGAACTCAAAGGACTTGTAAGATGAAAAATCACAGCGAAAAAGAATCATTAACCTATCTCTTCAAAGATAATCTTGAAAATAGACGGGGTGAAACTTATGAGACTGATAGTAGTAATCTACGCAACGTTTTTGCACATCTTTTTGATATTATGCGAGAAGAGACTGCAGAGGCTTTACTTCATGATGCATATCGAGACAGAAAGAAGGGTGGTTGGTTTTATGATTTCCATAAATCGTTGAGGCAGGTTGATGTGTATAATGATTGTTATCGTCTCGATGATGATCCTCAGCTTGATGCTTCAGAAGAAGTAGAATTGAAAATGCTCAATGAAGAACTTAACGAAGTTCATGAGAAGATGAGTAAATTCGAAAGAAAATTGCATGACGCAATACCTGCAATTACTGACCCCACTTATCCTCAAAAACAAGCCGAGTTTGATGTGAAGTACAAGCTTCACTACAATGAGTTGTGGTCAAAAGAAAAGAACAGAAGAAGATATGATCTGAACCAGAAACTTAGAAACAAAGAAAAAACCAGTATCAATGGTCATCTCGATATGATTCTCTGGAACATGATCAATGTTGATAAGGAGAATGTTTTTAAGGAAACGATGGAAAAAACATTTGAAGACTATCTTCGTCAAAAGAGAAGAGCCATAGTTAAGAAATCCGCAGTAAAAAAATGATACTAGTTGCGCCAATATTTTTGCTTAACAGTGGGAGCCATCGTTTACAATACGAAACATATCGTCTTATCAACACAGTATATAAAGAGAGTACGGCAATGGCAGTTTGTGAACGACTGTCAGACCAGCTATACGCAGATGCACCCGTGGATAAATATGGAAGGAAAGTACAAGCACGTAAAGGCGATCTTTTCACAACAGAACTCCACTTTCTTCGAGTTGTGGTGAATAACACCAATGAAGAAGAAGAAAAGCAAAGAGAACGTGATAATTACTTAAGAGAATTGGGTATATTAGTGGGAGGAAAAAAGAAAAATGGGAAAGCCAGTAAAGTTAGTTGATTTGGGTAATAGCCGTTATTGTCTTATCTTTACCGGGGATGATTGGAGAGAGGGTGTTGCTTTAAAGTTGGACACCAAGGAAATAATTTATTATAATGGAGACTACGGTGATGAACGGCCAGCTAATATCAAGCAGATAGCCGCAGAACCCGGAGAGATTGGTTGGGTTAAATTTCATGGTGCCTCATCAATTTTTTCAAAATTTGATGAAGTACTTTTCAAAGTAATACCCATCCTAGAAATAAGGAACGGAAATTGTATATTAGAAGATCACAAAATGGGCGGTAAATACGTCATAAACCTACAAGAATGAAACACGTTATAGACTATAATCGGATACTACCAGAATTTTGCGCACAGCGATGTTCTGCTCCGTCCATACACGGCAATGGTGACTCCACGGTGTTAAATCCACGGATCAACTATATCCTGCAATTACTACATGAGCTTGACATTGTGTTTACAATGGACTCTTGGTCGATAGAACGTGAAGTTTTTGATAAAGAGAGTTTTGCATTTGTGATGAAATCATACCACTTCCACAACATATACTTGATGGGCACGACAAATTGTATTGTGACGGCTCATCATGATATTGTAAATCCGAACAGTGATAACTGTAACGACAATAGTGCATCTGTTATCAATGCAATTGCTGCCAAAGTATTAAACCCTAATCTTACGGTTGCTATCACAGATTGTGAAGAGTTTGGTGGCATCGGTGCACAAAGAGTGTGTGATAGAATCAAAGAAGGATATTTTGGAACTATCAATTTTGTTCTTAATCTTGAGTTATCGGCTGTTGGTGGTAGAAGTTTTTTCACAGAAAAATATCCGAACAGTCCATTGTTTCAAAAAATTCAAAGATTGTTTCCAAACACACCGACAGTACCAGTACCTTTCCATGATGGCGTTATCATGAGACAAAACAAAATTGACAGCGTTGTTATCAATCCACTTCCGGTTGATCCTAATACTGGTAGAATGCGTTTTGATTTGTTGAGACTGTGTCACAGTATCGAGGACAGAATCACGGTGGCTAACTATCAGGATATGGATGACTTCGTGCGTTACGTTATTACTCCTATCATAAGCAATTGATCATATGGGGCACTATGGAGCAAGGATTGGCAAGTACTGGATGAGTTTTCCAGATTATAACCTTGCCAATTTAAGACAGCAAACGTCAAAGAAAGATTATTTCGACAAGAGAAAGGTTGAGGTTTCCTTTGTACAGTTGAAGGATGGTGACAATGAACGTACTGAAGAGACGATCAAATATTCACTTACTCAAGTGATTCCATCAAAAAAAGATCATGAGACGAATAAGTATACGTTGAACTGGCCTAGATTTGATCTGCAAAAAACACTCTATGATGAGTTGGTTAAGCGTAAGATTGAGTTGTATGTCAATCCGCATGTGCATGTACCAAAGTATAACGATGAAAAGTACAATGCTGTGGTTTATTATTTGACAAGTCGATTACATGGAAAGATAATAACATTACAATCAATTAAACCGGTGCCATATAAAATAACTAGCTATGAAGATATTTTGTGGTTAGATAAGAATGGTTTGAGGTATGACTAAAAAGAATCGTAGTATGATACTAGCGACAGAATCTGATGTTGAGAATTTCATTTATGAAAGGTCTCCCCACATCAAATCAATTGAGATGGAGACTATAGATTATGTTTGTTATGTTAAAATTAAACTACCATTTTGGTACAGGTTTTGGTATGAGAAAACATACTACAAATTCATCACCGAACAGTTGGAAGAGAACCAAGTTTTTGGTATGTCATTCGATGTAGCATTATCCTCATGATTGATCCGCAAGGGTATATGATTGTCAAAATCAGGAATAGAAAACCTGATGGTGTGTACGCAGAAATGGTATATCCCGTCATGTTTTGTATGTTAAAAGATGAAGACAAATTCAATGATTTAGTTGATGCTCTTCTCGAAAGAGATAAAAAAGATAAGCCAGAAGATTATATTATTTTACCCTACTGGTAATGAGGAAGAACGTAGAGAAAGAAGTAGAGAATCTAAAGAAAGATTACGATACAAAGCTTAAGGTATTGCAAGAAAAATGTAAACATGATTGGATCAAAGATGGCACAGATGTTTGGGGCTATTACTCGGTTCAATGTTATAAATGCACAGTGTGTGGTGCAACAAAAACAGAAAGATGAAAGAAATTGTATACGTTGATATGGACGGTGTTGTTGCTGACTTTGATTCTAAGCTACATGAATTGTGTCCAGAATTACACCACATCACAGACCCCGAAGAAAGATCAAATCTTGTTGATGAACACTGTGAGGCGAATCCAGATATATTCCATACACTCTCGCCGATCAAGGATGCTATAGAATCTGTTATGAAATTATCAGATCATTATGAAGTGTATTTCTTATCCACACCGATGTGGAACGTACCAAATTCATTTACGGGAAAGAGATTGTGGATTCGTGATCATTTCGGTGAGTGGGCGAATAAACGTCTCATTTTAACACACAGAAAAGATTTGAATATCGGCCATTATTTGATAGACGACCGACTTAAAAATGGGGCTGCAGAATTCAAAGGCAATCACATACATTTCGGAACACCAAGATTTCCAGATTGGAATGCAGTATTAGAATACCTTATTGCTTCAGAGTAAGCTTTTCGCTTCATCAACGAAATACACATCAAAATTTAACTTAATGACTTTGTTGGCGTAATAATCCCGCTCTGACATAAGACCCGCATCACGGGCGAGTGCTGCTGCAGAAAGAACGACAATTGATCTAGTTGGCTCAATTTTAGCAAAGTCCTCAGTAGAATTCAAATAATGGTCTGCAACGATTTTTTCAACCTCAAAAGCATCTTTGTATTTTTTTGTTGCTCCATCGATTTCCTTTTTTCTTTCTAAAAAGAAAGCTTCTTCTGCATAGTCCATTGCCCTGCGGTGAAGATCGGTCAATTCTTGTTGTTTCATAATGTATTATACGGTTTCTGCGGGAATTTGTTGTGACTTCTTTTTTTCGTAATACTTGATTTGCTTGGCCAGCTTCTTGAGTGCGGTTTCACAACGTTTTCTTTTGGACTCCCAAGATTTCTTTCTTTTCAGCAAGGACTCAATTTTGGTATCTGTGGTTTTTACTGGCTTCGCCTTGACACCATTCTCTTTGATGTGAAATTCTGCACCAATGTAGTCTAATCTACGACTGCTGTCTTTGATCATTTCACCGTGTTTCATGCCCCTACAATGGTCTAATTCATGGTGGAAGGTTCTGGCTATCCTTTGCTCGAAAGTGTCGCTATCGTAGGGCATTTTCGATTTGGGAAGCTTCATGACCACTATGTTGTTGTGGTAATAGGCGTAGCCACCGCAAAATCCGTCTTTTGTGCGACGATAGATGCATTTTACCCTGACCGTATCGAATTTGAAATTGAAGGAAACTCGCTTGTATTCCTTCAGGACTGTTGCGAACAATTTGGTGAGGTCTCGACTGTTGTAATGTGTCTGGTTATTCAGCAATATTGTTTTCATAAATTTCCTTGTTACTTATTTGTATTATACGTATTTTTGGGTTTCAAGGTTTCATTTTAAAACAAACTAATTTATGGATTTTCTCATTTTTGGTACTGTCTGGTTTTGGATACTCACCATCATCTCTATCGGGTTCATTATCTATTTTCTCGAATCATCAATTGATGATTATGCCGATACCGGTGGTGGATTTCAAGCAACTGTAGTGTTGGTTTTGTTCATACTGGCCTATTACTTTTTAGGTTCAAGAGAACACGTTGTTGATATTTTAACGTATGTAAAGCATCACACCGGAATCATCGGATTATTATTTGCTAGTTACTTGGTGCTTGGTGTTATCTGGTCATTTTTTAAGTGGTACTTCTTTCTTCTTAACAAAAGAGATAAGTATCGTGAGAAAATCGCAGACGGATATAAACAGGTTAACATCAACGATTACATTCCTTCAGCTAAAAATAATAAGTCTCGCATTATGTCGTGGATGATGTATTGGCCAATGTCCGGTCTATGGACACTCATCAACGATCCGGTAAGAAGAGCATTTCAATTTCTTTACAATCGTGTTGAATCTTATTTTGATAGAATGTCGAAAAGTTTGTTCAGTGAAGACAGGATGGCTTACGAGAAAATTGAAGAAGAGAAAAAGAATAAAAAATAAACAATACAACTATGCCAATTTACGGAATCGGATTTCTCCTAGCAATTGCCCTTTACTTTTATTTTGTGGTTAACATGGGCAGAAAAATTAAATCACTTGACTTGATTGTCGGGATTGTACTCGGTCTATTTTCATGGCTTGGTGTCATCGCAATGATTATCGTCTTTAAGGCTCACGAAGACTAAAGATGGCTGTTTACAGAGTAGCACCAAAGTGTCCCATTTGTGGGGAAGAATATGAAGGTATCTACAATGAAACTCTTGCCTCTCAAGGTTTTATTGGTGATACTTTTATCATGTGGGACACCGAACGCCATGTTTGTAAGTCAGATGAAAATCATGTGTTGGATAGATACGAAGAAAGACTTGAGCGTATCGTTGATACAATACGTGCAGTTGGAACTTTGGAAGCAATTGGTATCTTGAGAAAGTATGTGCCAAAATTACCCAATGAAGAATGACACCAAGAGAAGAAGTTGAATATGTAATGAAGACGCATGAAGCCACCACGAAGTTGGCCGAATATCTTACTGCACAGAGCAACAAATTTAAAAGTATGTTTGTAGATTGGGATATGTCGAAACGATTGAAGGCGGTTGGCTTTGACGAGCCTTGCTTTGCATACTTTTGGACTACCAAAGACACCTTCCACTACACAGTACGTTACGAGAATCACAACACAACAGTGGCTCGTGTCTCTGCTCCACTCATTCATCAAGTCATCGATTGGTTTGACTCAAAGAAAATATACATCGACATTGATCATGCGTTGGGAAATGATTGGGAGTTTACCATTAGCAATGGTGGTATCACTAGTGATGCCGATGATCGATCATTTGATACACGACATAAGGCGATGCTTGCAGCAATCGACACAGCGTTAAAGATCGTGGAGAATGGGTACACCTCTGGAACTCTCAACAAATGACGGATTTGTTGTTGGATGGAAAGGTAATGTTGTGTTTTGTTATATGATTGATGAGGGTCGCACAAGAAAGTATGAAAAATATCCTCTGTTTCATGGTGTTAATCTATTTACCGGAATGCAATTTCATTTCGATATAAAAATAACTCCGGGCATAATGGTTACGACCTGTATTCCTTCAAAAGAGCCAGAATTTGATCAAATTTACAATTATTTGACCTCATCAGACTACAACCAAAATCAATAGTATTACGTATAATACATCATGGAACTTAACGATTTTTACAACGGCCTGAAAAACAAAACCATCAAAATAATAGGTGGTAGTCATGTTACAAACCCCATCCTTAGAGATGTTGAGGATTTCGTTAAGCATCATCAGGAGATGATTCGTAAGTACACGGAAGAGGCAAAAACAAAGAAGGTCTATAAGAAAGACGAGCCAACGGCACAAAGAATGTTGGAGCATTACAAATTCAGTGCAGACATCCAGCCCGGAAGATATATCTTTGGGATGAGTGCTGCATACTGCTGGAATTGTGGTGAGAATCTTCAAATAATTCTTCTTGAAGGTGGTAAAGAGGTTGGTCTTATTACCAGTACTGATTACTGGAATTTACAAAAGGAAAGCGGCGAGAAATTTGATTTCGTTCTCACAAAAAAACACCTCAAAAAATGTTGTGCTACAAAGATGGTAAAAGAAAAATGCTTAACGGCAACCATCGATGTTCCGACCGGTGAACTTCTTTTTGCAAATCACTTTGGGAGTGTAGATAAATTTTATCAGAATCCCGACAAATCTAAAAGCAGAGATATTAATAGTTTATTGGGTCGCTCAGAATTGATGAGTGTACTGTCAAAAGAAAGCATTGGTTACGGTCAGATGGGTAACATGTCCGTTGCTGTGCATGTGAAGAAAGATGGCACTGAAGTTATCATCACAACTCCTTATGGATATGACAGCAAAAAAGATGAAGAATATGATGTTGCATTCAAGGGGTTTGTGAATGCCGGTAGTATATGTTTGGATGTTTGGAGATGGCAGTGTGGCGACAAGAAAGTATTAAGTGATGGTGGATATAAATTGCCTCCCGGTCTTAAACCCAATAAGGTTATCAATCATGAGTATAAAGATTTCATCCTCACAAAAGTCAAAAAAGGCAATTGGGAGATAAAACATTACTTTGATTTCTTTAGAGATAATGAACCAAGAAATCCAATCTACTCTCATCTGAAATTGATAAAGTGAGAAATGAATCCGTTTGGTTTACCCGAAACAGATTACAAAAACATCAATTGTTATAACGATAAAGAAAGAAAGATCGTTATCCCCGAAGGTTATATCATAACCAATTTAACTATCCCACAGTTAAAAAAAATCGATGTTCCAACCGCCAAATGCGTTATTGGGTACAGACGATTTAACAACAGACGATACCCAAATTTTGCGAATTTGATTCGAATTGAGGATGTCCCCAAGACTGAGGCCTATACTGCCAAAATACAGTCGAGAAAAGATTATGGAAAAGACATCCACAATTGGTTATATAAGTAATTTGGTTTATATTTGAATATGAAAGATTTTTATGAATTTCTAAACGGGCATGGCGGCTGGAATTTTGTCGGCTTTCTCATCTTTACCGGAATTTGTTTTGGTGGTCTACGAGAGATAGCTTCTGCTATTTTCCGAAATAGAATATCAAAACAACCTAAAGCAAAAAAACAACAACTTAACGACTAATGGAAAAATTTACATTCTTTTGGGGTGGAGAATTCAGTCAGTGGTATCCATCCAGATTCATGATTGACACTGTCATATACAATTGTGCAGAGCAATACATGATGGCTAAGAAGGCTGAACTCTTCAACGATTCCACAACATGGGAATTGATAATGAATAGTACATCTCCACGCGAACAGAAAGCACTTGGTCGTGGTGTTGCAAACTTCAACGCCGATCTTTGGAACGCAAATTGCAAACGATTTGTAAAGGAAGCAACCGTTGCAAAGTTCACACAAAATCAAAAGCTTTATGATGTGCTCATGAGAAGCAAAGGAACGACTCTGGTTGAAGCTTCTCCCGAAGACAAGATTTGGGGCATTGGTCTTGCTGAACACGATCCTAGGGCTTTAGATCGTGCCACATGGCAAGGAACTAACTGGCTTGGTGAAATCATTACAGAAGTAAGGGAAGAACTGATCGCTCAAGAGGATGTCCAAGCAGTTAGTTGAATCCACACACCCCGCTCTTCGGAATAAATCCAAGGAGATACCTTACGGCACTGATATGAGTCAGTTGATCGGTGATATGATTGACATTATGGAAAGTCAGGAATACCCCGAAGCTGTTGGATTGGCAGCACCTCAATTGGGAGAGAATCTTAAGTTGTATCTGGTAAGAACTATCATTCCACCAATAGACATAAATGATAAGTCAACAACAAAAACCAGAGTTTTCATCAATCCTAAGATTGAGAAGAAATTTGGTTCTACCTATAAAGAAGTGGAAGGGTGTTTGAGTTTGCCGGGAATTACAGTTAATGTTATGCGTCATTCTCACATACTCATATCGTATCATGACCAGTACTGGATGAAGCGCAAAGAAGTTTTCAAAGGATTTACTGCACGAGTAATACAACACGAACAAGACCATCTCAATGGTAAATTAATAACTGATTATGGAAGCCCCATTCACAGACCAACAGATCAGGAAGCTTAACGAGTTTCAAAACGCTGGCCAGTTTCATCCGTTTACTTGCGACCGGAAAGCTGTGGAGTGTGAGACTAACGTTACACCGCGAGACTATTCAAAGGATGGTGTCTTAATTGCAACAAAGGATGGATGGGTATGTCCTTGTGGAAAATATACTCAGAATTGGGCACATAAATTTATGGGAGAATGAGTCTTAAAGATTTTTTATTGGAGGGTGGACGAATATCACATCCATATAAGCGAGTCAAAGGGGAATGGGTTGGTGAAGCAAAGCTTTACGGGTTTGCTGGCTATTATAGCAAACCAAAAATCATTTTTGACAGCGGATATGAAAGGATCGAATGGAATCTCGATCAAATTGACGAAGCTATTAATCACTTTCAAAAGGTAGTATATAATCCGGCGAATCTTCATTATAAAATGTTTGAAGCTGTCGTTGAATTTACATCTAAGGGTGAGGAAGTTGATCTTGATGATGAGAAAGACTACGAAAGAGTGAATACTGTCAGGAAGGCAAAAATACTACAAGCAATCAAACAAGCAGATGGGACACTACGATGACAGCTATGAACATAGCCGGGAACAGGAGCACAAGGAACACGTTGAATCTTTAATAAAAAGAATGAATAAACTTTCTTCTAAATTAAAAGTTGAAGAAATGGAAATTATTCTCGATATTGTAGATGATTTCAAAAACTGGAAGGGACTATACAACTTAATTAAGAAAACCAATGACTAACACAAAAATCAAAGCAACGACAACAGAGAACAAAATCATCATCGGAAAGGTAGTACTTATATACACCGATGCTGTTATCTCAGGTACTAATGAGTATACCCCAATCACGGAGATGCTTGTTAAAGAAAAGGGTGGGAAGATTCACACCATTAAGCCAAGGAACGTCATTGAGGTGATTAAGAAAAAGAAGTAGCATGATAAAGGAGTATAAGATCGAATTGAGTAAAAGGGAGAAGATCAACGAAGATGCTGCTCCGATTGCATTGCTGAATAAAGTCAGTGAGATAAGAGATCGACTTCGACGTTCGATTAATCGTCACAACTATTTGATTGATCTTCGTGAAGAGATAGCAAAGGTTCCTTATGAATACATGAGAAGCCAATTGAAGGAAATCGATAACGATGAGAATCGTAATCTCTTGGCAAGGGGTTGTACTGCAGAGATCGATGAGCTATCGGCCATAATCAAGGGTATCAATGCTGAATTAAGAAAAGCCCTTCCGGTCGAAAATGTTGATGTGGAAGGTCGTTATTAAACAAATTTGCGGTCGTTTACGTATAAGAGGGTTATGAGCGATATAACCACTACTACCATCGACGAGCGTCACTATTCGATGACAAAGGTTTTGTCTATAAAAGAGACAAAGCCAATGGATAATGTTTTAATCCGTGACGGCGAAACTTTTATATTGAAACTACTCTGCCCCGATTGTTTTGAAGAGGGACATAAAAATCCGCTCAAGCATAAGGACAGATTGAATACAGAACGATATGGCATCCTTAACTATTACAGATGCTCGGTTTGTAAAGAAAATTTTGTATCAAGAAATAATGGGGAGCTTTGTACCCCCGCACCATAGTTATGATTAAGCCTAATGAAATTGCTCGAAAAGTAAGGGTTCGTTTGAATGCACAATTCAAAGAAAAGTGTCTTGGCGACAAGTACTTGAAGGGTGAACCAATACTCTACATTCAAGAACATAATGTCTACACCGATACCCGTGGCCAGTATGTAATGATCAAGGGCACCCACAACTCTGGTTATGCATATCTGAATGAACTTGATCTCGTCTTTGACGTAGATGGTGATGGTAACCCAATGCAACCATCAATGACCAGAGAACAAGCCGACCTGCTATTGCGACAATTCAGAACGCAATGCTTACCACATGGTGAATACCCTGACTATGTGTTGATTAATTTTCTGAATGAAAAATTTAAAGAGAGGAACTCGTGAAAATTAATGCAACAGTTTGGTTATGTGAAAAGGATGATCATATCCATATCCCAATGGCTTTGGATGACTTAGCGGCACCACCATTTAAGATTGGAGACGTTATCCATTTGGACGTGGAAGAATTGTACCCAAAGGATTACGAAAAGTACAAGCCAACGTTGCAGGAGCGCATGATTAAAAACAATGACGACATGATGAGGCTTTTGAATAGGAAGTCTGTCGTCATCACCGAAGTCCATATCAGCACACGATTCAACACACTCAACACAGGGAGACTCACCTACGAATATTACTGTATTTTCACAGAAGAATAATGAAGAGAAAGATTGAACCAAAGATCAAACAAAAGTACCAATACGCAGTCGTTGTCTTAACTGAAAACCCAAATAGGGCAGCATACTTCGCATCATCATCATCGTCAACATCGATGATAATTAATCAGACCACGCCCGACACAATGTTTATCAAGGTGTATAATACCCTTCAAAGCTATGCTGAGGATGGGTGGAGATTAAAAACCGATCTAAGAGTCAATGATGAAGTGATGCTCATATTTGAAAGGTATCATGATGATTTTGAAAAATATACCGACGAGATACTTGACTACATGAAAGACTAACAACATGAAGCCAATTGAGTATAAAGTCGAAAAATTTGAGCACTATATAGGTCAATATGAACTTCAAAAATTTTTTGATAAAATGTCCGAAGAAGGGTGGATATACAAAGAATGTCTTGGTAAACATGATGGCTATCCTATGTATCTCTTCTACAAATTCGATGCACAATTTCTTCAATACAATAGAGAAGTAACTGAATACATAAAGCACGAATGAAAAACAAAGCAACAACACACGTGAACTTTCTTCACGTTGAACCCAACTCACAATTTTACACCGATCTAAAGCAAATAGAAACATCGCTGCAATTCAGTCCAGTAGATCGTGAATATATTTTGGTTGGCATCCAAAACTCAATTAAACAGGGCTACAGGATCGTTGGGCCGGAACCAGTACTGGCAGTGGGTGACATCATTGTTTACATGCCAAAGCACGATTTGCCGATGATCGGCAGACTGATTTCTGTCACCTCAAAGAGATTCAAATTTGAGGTCAGCATGGGCACCAAGGGCTGGAAAGTCAAATCAACTAAGGATCGAAGCAAATTGTTCAAAATTCGTTAGTTTTCTTACATGAGCAACATTTTAGGGGAATTTTACGTATAATTGCGTAAAAACCTCTAATATGAACAAAATCGTCGTAGACAATGCACAATTTACACTGTGCTACCTCTTAATAGCCTCTGACGGGAGTGTCGGAGAGACCGAAAAAAACGTCTTTTTAGACGTTGTTTCCAGAATTGGTGGATTCACCAAGTCCTATTCCGAATCTGTGTTTAATGCAATGCACAGGTTCACAAAATCACTTAATTACAAACAAGCCGTCGAATCGCTTTCGCAAGCCAACGACGAGCAAAAAAGAAAAACCATCGAATTGCTGAGGGAGTTATCCTTTGCGGATAAGACTTATCACAAAGATGAGGTCAAATTCATCCTTGGCGTTCAGAAGGATTTACAACTAGTATGAATTGGAAAGTAGAAAAATTAACTAAGGGTGAGTCGTTTGTTACCTCAGAAAAGGGAAACTCGATGATACCCTTAATTCACAGTGGTCAGGATCATAGGCTGGCACCCATCACATGGGAGGAATGCAAGCCCGGAGATATAGTGTTCTGTAAGGTCTCTGGTCGCTATTACACCCACCTTGTTAAAGCGACAGACATACACCGTGGCTGTCTCATATCGAACAACAGAGGCCGTTTAAATGGCTGGACAAAGCATGTGTTTGGAATTGTGGTTGAAGTTTTGTAACTTCATCCATTCAATAACCAAAAATAAAACCATGTATCTCATGCGAGTTTTTATCACACTCATATTGTTTGTGCTACTGGCAAGCAATATGGGCATCAAAGAAGAAAGTATTTCTCCAAGTTGTTTGCAGATGGACATCTTTATCATTGGAGACTTTTCAACAAGTATCGACGGTAATGAAAGATTTGTTGCCGATGCTATGCTTGAATTCACGGATCGATTTGATCTCTCAGACTATGGACTCAAAATTGGTATTATCGGATTCGGTAGCGAAGCATCTCTCATTACACCACTCACCTCTGATAGAGAGGTAATCATTAGCGGCATTAATAAATATCTTGAAGATGAAGATGGTGGAACGACCAATATGACTGCAGCACTCAACATGGGTCTGGCAGAATTCTATTCGAAAAGTGCTCGACCTGACTATAGAAAATTGATTGTGCTAATCTCTGATGGTGATCCGGACAGTTCAAATGAAGTGTATGCACTGGCAAGTCAAATCAAATCTATGGGTATTGGTATCTGTGGTGTATTGGTACAGGCTTCGGTTAATAAACCAGAGTATATGAGAATTATTTCCTCTGAGTTTTGTTATGTTGAATCTGATTATAAGAATTTAGTGTCTGAACTACAAAAACTAGATATATGCATGTAAGTGGAAAATTTAAGGTCAACTATGACGATCAGTTATGGGATGTGGTAGATAGAATTTCTTCCACATTATCAAAGTTTGATTTGGCCATTAATGAACTTGATGGGGGAGATGGATTTAATGAATATGAAATCGTTCCTAAGCAGTTCACAAAAGAAAAAGAGACGGCGTATGAATATGAAGTTTTGTTCGATTCTACGCCAGAATGCTCGATTCAGATACACGGATGGTATCCAATTGCCACCAATAGAATCGTTAAGCCAGAGAACATTGAGAAGTATATAAGCGATGGCATTCTTAGACGTATAAAAAAATAAATTTTAAGAATCGCTTGACAATCGTTAAAATCTAAATTAATTTTGTTACCTCTTTATTCCGAATCTCGGAAGAGTTAAACAACTTAATTAATTACTATGCAAACATTAACGAATGCTCACGAGTTGGTCACCAAAGTTGGTGTCACTCAGAGACAAGTAACAGTTACTCCCGCCTTAGCGGAACAGTGGCTCGAAGTAAACACACGCAACAGAAAGCTTAAAGAAGACAATCTTCGAACTCTCACGGCTCAAATGTTGGGTGACACATTTCAATCTCTCAACGGTCAGACTATCGTATTCTCTCAAAGCGGAATTCTCCTTGATGGCCAGCACAGACTCCAAGCAATCATTAACTCCGGAAAAACTTACGAGTTTGTCGTGGTTGATGGTGTAAGTGATGAAGCATTCACAACTATTGATTTGGGTGTGAAGAGAAAGAGTCGTGATGTTTTTCAAATTGAGGGCATTGCTTATGCCAACGGTATCTCTGCAGCCGTTTCCTTCTATTTGAAATTCAAGAACAACGTGAACTCTTTGAGCAGCGGCCCCATCTACCGTAACATTACGATGGAAGACACGCTGGAAGCATACCAGCAGCACTCCGACTTGTTTCAAAACTTGTATGAGAAGTCTTTGATCTACAACAAGAAGATGAAAATCTTAACTCCCTCACAGATCACCGGCTTGATGGCTCACACAGTTCTTCATTCGAAATTCGGTTCAAGATGCTTGAACGAATTCTGGACACCTCTGTTCACCGGAGTAAAGGCCAGCGACCAGATTAATCTCCTTCGTAACAAGTACATCCAAACGCTTGGAATGTCGAAGGCGAAGAGTGCAAACATTCAGCACAAGATCGCTTGGTTGGTCGTTTCCTACAACAACCATTTCAATGGTAAAACTCAGCAACGTCTGGTCTTCCAAGGGCCGAAGTTACCCGAATTTATGTAGGATTTCGTTTTGAAATGAATATCAAAATCCCCATCTTTACCCGATGGGGATTTTTTTATGACAGATATTGACTATCTCTTACTGTATGCATATATCAAGACTGAAGATCATGAGTTGCGCAATGCGCTCTATCATAACAGACTGGATGAAGCACTCAACATACTTCTTGTTGAGATAAGTCAACGAAACATCCATTTCAAAAATCTAACACGTGGATATGGTATCAGACCAGATCACGTTATAGAGGAAACACTATCACATTTGGTGGAGCATGTTGTAAAGTACAGACCATACAAATGTGCATCAAAACCACATACTATGTTGCGTGGGTATATAACCACCATTGTTCGCGGGTACTGGTGTGACATGTTCGCAAGAACAAGAAATGAACGAAAAAATTTCAACCGATCAGATTATGAATAACCTAATCAAATGGAAGAAGAGAAAAAAATAGATCAACAGAAATATCCGGGGTATAGACCTGATGACACCAGATTTGATGAGCATCATCGATCCCAAGGATTAATGACCAACCACGAATTCTTTACCAGCAATGGGCCGGGAGGTTTCTATGAAGGAATGGAGTGGGATGAGAAAAAAAAGGAGTGGGTCTTAAATGCTGAGAACCAACGTAGAGAACGAGAAGCAAAAGAAAAATGGTATTGCTTTAAATGTGAAGCACACAAATCATTCTGCGAATGCAACGATCAATCATCATATAATGACAACGATTTTTAATGTTAGATATACACCCATACAAACAGAGTGACGATAGCCTATGTGGCCCATCAGTAATTAAGATGGTGCTACAGTATTACGGTATCATCGCAGCAGAATTAGATATAGCGGAGAGATGTGGACACACATACCAATTTGGATGTGATGACCTTGGAATGAAGAGAGCGTTGGAGTCATATGGAATGGATGTTACCATAAAGAACAACTGCACTTTCGACGACATCCAGTACTGGCTTTCGCGACAAGTACCAGTGATAGTAGATTGGTTCAGCAGTGGATATAATGTTGGCGTGAATGATCCACCCAATGGTCACTCATCAATAGTGATTGAGATGGACAACACATACATCTACCTGCTTGACCCGGAATTCGGAGGCATTCGTAAAATGCTTCGCGACGATTTTATGAGATGTTGGTTTGATTGGAAGAATTCTCCCATCATCATTAATTGGGAAGACATGATCCTACGACAAATTATAGTTGCACTACCAAAATGAAAACCATAAAACAAGATTGGGTAAACGACTACCTTTCCACTCAATTGATATTTACATCTGGCCATCCATCTAACAACAAGTATTTGAATCTTGGGGATGACGATGAAATTGTGTTTAGATTTATTGAATTGGATGGACAGTTCATATATTTTGCTACAGTAGTGTCAACATCTGACGATGCTGCAAATAATATTGAGGCCGCAATCTCAGATAATAGAAGATTTGCTCAGTACTTTGATGTATTCCCTAATTTTTTTATTCTTCTTATAAAAGACGATGAGGAATTTTATGCGATAATCAGAGATCACAAAGCAATGCGGATTAATCTTCTGAGCTTTTTTCAAAATTTTATACCGACTATTGGTGAAAACATCGGTACATTTAAAGCCGTTAACAAATCAGTCAACGACATCTTTCAATCTTGGACAAGAATCAATTTGTCGAAATATGCGGTGATCTCAGATTTGGATGCAATTTGTTTTGTTGATGGTTCTCCAATACTGTTTGAACTTAAAAGAGTTGAAGAGTCAATTGAGGAATGGTTGCCATACATGGATGATGCATCTATTTATCGACGACAGCTTACAATAGCTAAAAGGTTTGGTGGTAAATTTAGATTGATTGCATATAACGCATATGATGAGGAAGGTCGTGTTGCGTTTTTTACTAAGGTGAATGTATCAAAGGAACGGATAACGGCAATCAAATTAATTCTACCGAAAGAATATGTCTTATTAAAAAAGGATGTGGATTGGCAATCGTTTCGTGATGTAACTTCAATTTCTTCAGACAGAAGACGAGTTAAAAGCATGATATAATCATGGAAGTGTTTCGAGTTATCGTTGCTGGTAGTCGCACATTCTACGACTATGAGCTTCTGAAAAGTAAGCTCGATAAATTCTTGTCCAACATCAAAGTACCAATTGAAATTGTTTCCGGGAGAGCAAAGGGTGCAGATCAGTTAGGTGAGCGATACGCCGATGAGCGTGGATATAAAGTCAAGATGTTTCCCGCACAGTGGACTAAATACCATAGGAAAGCTGGCCCAATACGTAATGAACAGATGGCTCAATATGTTTCACCAGATGGTGCTTGTGTTGTCTTTTGGGACGGTATAAGCAGCGGAAGTGAACACATGATTGAAACAGCCAAAACATATAAACTTAAATTACGGATAGTTCAATATGAGTAGCTTGATCATAGAAATAGGCATTGAACCCCTTGGCCCCTCACCTAGCTGTACAATTGATTTGATTACAAAGCAATTGAATTGGCACATCTACAGATTCAATAGTAACAAAGATATACCGTTGGGTCGTGGTAATTTTAACATCAGAACGGATGATGGAAAATTGTATGAGTTTAAGGATTCTGAGATTAGGCGAGATGGTGAATCTTATTACGTCCAGATAGGTTATGTTATCAGTGTAACTGAAGTCGCAATCGATTCCTGAACTATAGTTCTTTCTATTCTTGATTATCGCGCCATAATTCACTATTTATGTATAGTGGTATGGCAAAATATTTATACATACTGACCCTCTTCTTACTTTCATTTACCTCTACTGAATGCGCTGCACAGAGCTATACAATTGGAAGCGATACAACTATATACTACTGGAACAATTGGGACTCAAGAGAAATTAGCACGGACGACATGTCCGGTGTTATTGTTGTCTCTGAATTAAATAGCTCAGTCTCAACATACGTTTATCAGTTTGGATATATCGATTGGTCAATAGATAAGAGAGATAAAGGTGAGTATCACTTATCTCGTAAAGAAGGTGACAAATGCTTCATGAAAGTTATAGCGAACAAAATATACCTACACTACATGTTTGCGTACAAGGGGCAAGTCATCGAGGATCACATTCTCCTAACGTTTCGAATGGTTGTGCACGATAAATCTCTACTTTACTCAAAACGATAAAAACTGGACATGTTTTGGGGGTATGTCCAGTTTTTGAGAGAAATCTGGACACGTTGTCCAGATAAGTGTCCTGATTATGCAAAAGTTGGACAACATGTCCAACTAAATGTCCAACTAGCCTAATTTCTGAGGTGTTTTATAGAGGGTGTTGTCCAACCTACTGACCGAAACCTCAAGAGCTATTTCATAATTCCTGATGATATTTTCTAGCCGGTCAATTTCAGTTATGACGTACTTAGCTGAAGCTTCATCACCTTTGAGCAACTTATCAAACAACTTACCCTTGTCGCTTGCATCAACGAATAGTGTTTTCATTATGCTTTGTTGAATTGGTTCTCCATTGGAAATCCCGGTGGTATGTGTGACCATTCGATCTCTTCGTCGCTAACAAGTGAATCTCCCGGAACGATGAAATCATCAACATCCGTGTCAAGGTCTTCTGTGATATAAATAACCTCTGATCCGTCAGGACTTGAGCTATGTATGATTCTTACGGTCACACCAAGCGTACTTTTTTTCTTTGCCATAATTATATTTGTTCAATGATCATCTTATCACCTTCACGTCGAACCTCTTTGTAGTTTCCTACAGGAAGGTCGATGTTTCCGTTGTCAGAGAAGTCCGGTAGGAACCAGCGAATCCATGATTTCTCTGGTGAGAAATTAACAATCTCTGCAATTGCATTCTTGTTGACCTCAAAGGTCAATTGCTCTTTATTATCCATGTTTATTCGTTTAGTGCCATCGTTAAGCCACCGTAATATCCACTCCCGCCAATAGACATTTTGCCATGTGTGTGATGCGTCATGGTGAACCAAAAATCGTATTGAAATCCGTTGCTATCAAAATCATTATTGAATTTGAATCCACGTTTTTCGAGTTCAGATTTCACCTGACTGATGTAAAGATACTTTGCCCCATATGAATTGATTTCACCTTTGAGAAGTTGATCAATCTTTGCTTCAAGTTCTTCCTTGATTAGTTCATCGATGGTATTCATGCTGCTTGATTTATCGTTCTGTGTGGATCATATCCAACCACACACTGCTCCAACTTATCCATTACCCCCTGATGCCTATCCGCCTGAGCATTACTAAGAAGAGTCAGAATCAAATTGAACTTGTTGGTTAATTCGATTACATCTCCTATTGATGTAATGATCATCGGTATATTGTCTGGTGGAATTTTCCCACATAATATCTTAACCTTATCGGTTGTGTATGGGATGTTTTTAAACGGATTAAAATTGTGGCTCGGCGTGTGAAACGAAACGACAGTACCATCAATTTGTACGCTCAATTTTAGAAGACACATTGGTTCTCCTGTTCGAGATGAGTTTGGATTGCATTGAACAATACGTCTGTATTCCAGTACTGGATACTTCACCATGAGATAACTCATTAGTGACTTCTTTGACCCGTGGAAACTTTTGCTCACACTACTCGGTACTTCCTTCTTAAAGAACTTGAGGTAGTTCGATGCGTCCTTGGCCATCAATGCCAGACCTAGAAATATTTGATCGTGCGTCATGGCTTAGATGTGGTTTAAAAACATTCTCTGCTTCGCCGGTAACAATACGTGCTTCTTTGTCCACACCGAAAGGTAAAGAGCAGTCAAGCTCATTATACCGAACACGGGGATGAACCAGAAGATGAAAAGCTTTTGGAAGTTCTCAGTTGTCTTCTTGGTATTGATCGCTTTACGAAGCTTACCCTTCTTGTTGACCACAGTCACAATCGGGTGCTTTCTGATAAAGCCAGCATTAACCAGCATGATCGATAAATAACGACATGCAAGGAAGTTACCGATGAACAGGACAACAAACCAGAAGATGTGATAAGATTGTGGGTGTCCAGCTATTTGCGATGTTTGAGTTACGAAGTCCATTTTGCTTTTTTGTTATTGTTTATACTGTATTATACGCAGTTATGGGGCTTATGGTTGCCCTAGATGCAAAGATAAGTCATATATTTTTAGGATATTTCTGGCGTATTTTCACTAAATTTACAACAAATAAGGCCTCTTTTGCGTATGAGGTATTATTGATGCAAGAACTCACGTTCTAGGGTCTGCGCAACCTTGCTGGTCGGAACAGCCAGTTGCATCAATAAACGGGAAGGTGATTGGAATTGGTTAGACATAGGGGCTTCATCGCCTCTGGTGCTTATGAAAGGTACTGTTGTGGGTGGCAAGCCCCACTGTCGTCTAAGGAGGGTGTTCAAAGCATGCTCGGACGATAACCCATTGAACGCCTAGGAAGCGGGGTAGGTCACTGAGTATTTTGAGATGTGGGTTCGAATCCCGCTCTTCCCACATGAGTCGTTCAACACACATACTTAAGGGAAAATATTTTCCCGCTAAGACCAGAAAGAAATACAAAGATCGAAAACATTTTGGTTTTACATCTGGTACACACTCTCATTTTGAGATTACACTCAATCCTGAGCTTGCAGAGAGGAACCAATACTTAACCGATGTGGCGTTGTTTGCTGGAAAGTCCGTGGAGAGAGAATCAACGACAAAAACATATCCTGTCAAGGGTGTCGATTTTATAAAGTATGGATATGGTAAAGGCACAAAGAAGAAAGTAAAGAACTACAAAAAAGAAATTGATTGATATGGGTACTATATTCATGACGGCCTCATCTTTGAGAGCAATACTTTGTTACATCGATCCGGTCAACACACCAATAATTGCATATGATAATGATAAATATGCATTACCACTGATTTATAAAATCAAAACCGCTGTTGGTGATAGAGACGGTAGTCAATCCGTAACCATAACATTCTCAGATGACGAGAAGGAATTGGCTCGTCAATTCAATGGAGTTGTTGGAGAGATCAAGAAAATTTTTGAACAGATAGAATTCGTTACACGTAACAAATATTAAAAGAACCACGCCCGATGCGGTATCTTTCGGAGTCAACGATTGTGGTAGAAGGCCACCAGTACTGTGTCTGCAGCAGAGTCAGTAGGACGGAAATAGTCGGCGACTTTAACTAACAAAATTATGAACGCAGAACAACAAAAATCCATTCAGAATCAAGTCAGCGATTACTTCAAAGATGTTCCCAATGAAGAATTCAGTAAGATTGCTGAGTCATTTGTATATTTCAAACCAAACAAAAACGTTGGTGAAATCGTTGATAAATTTCTTGTGGATAACAACATAAGGATGGCTTATATCAATGTGTTGTCGGATGTTAAAGACCCCGGCAAGTATTTGAAGATGGCAAGCATGAGCGAGAATGACATTATCGATGCTGTTAGGAATGGTTTTCTCAATGAAATATTTCATCGTTTTCAATCAATAGTTGGGAAACCGAACGAAACAAAGAAACTGAAAAAGGAAATCGAAAACGTTCATGAAATGGTGGATAAGCTTATGGATGCTGGTAGTAATGACAGGTATCACGAAGCTCTTGAAGAGTTAAGAGATTATTACTTTACTTGGAAGAAATGAAAATTGAACAAATCTTACAACAAGACGACAGCGTCCGTGACATAGAGAGTCTTGCTATCATTCATAAGGGTGAGGTGTATACTTTTTTCGATAAGGGTAACACCCGGAACGTCTTTGTCAACGATTCAAAAACAAAGGTCATCAAACTACTGATCAACAAAAGAGATAAAGACTTCAACCTTGAAGAGATTGAAATCTATAAGGATGCTAGTGATTCTGTTAAGGAGCAGATGGCTTACACTTCTTCCGACTATGACGGTTATGTTGTCGAGCAGGAGTTTTGTTTGCCCGTCAAGTATGTTAAGCGGGAGATGACAATTGCTCAAATATTGTTTGCATCTTCATGTCGTAATGAAGTTGGATGGACTAAGGACGGCAGACTTGTTTGTTTTGATTTGGACGAATTCAAAAAATATTGATATGATAGTCGAATGTATCGATGACCAATTTTATGTTGGTGTTAGACGCAGAGTGAAGGCGAGGGGTAGAACTCCAATTAAGGGGCAACTATATGAAGTTGTTGATGTTGTTAAACAATTTGTAGAGGGAGAGATGCGCACGTTTTATATTCTTCACGAATTCAGACCAACACAATTTTGGCAGGAAAGCTTCTTCCGGGAAGTGGATGTCAACATAGAAGAGATCAAAGAAGTGTTAGAACTTGAAGCAGTATGAAAAGTCTTGAAGAACTTGAATCGGAAATTGCAACTCTTAGGGAATTAAAGAATGGGTATCGTGAGGATTACCTTAAAATGAAGGACGATTTGGATACTGTTACTAGGGAGCGTGAGGGTCTTAAAACTCAGCTAACCCTACTTATAACGGCAATGAGGACGCAAATTGACGAAGCTGAGAGGCTTTTGCATGTACTGGCCGCAGAATAAAGAAATGGCCAACTATTGGCAGAATTAAAGAATATTGTGTAAATTTAACCCTTGGAGACGAGGGTTTTTTTATGATAGTAATTCTCATAGTTTTCACTCTTTTTGTTTTTGGTGTGGTGACGTATATTATACGTCTTAATCTTGATCCTCATTTGAAATATGAAGAACAAATGAAAAGATCGATTATAGAGGAACAAAAAAAGATGTGGGATCGTATTTTCTTTTTGGATAGAGAAATTAAAATTGAGGACAAGAAATATCTTGATGAGGTAGAAAAATATAAGAAAGAATGAAAAAGATACATATATACGGCGGAGGAACATTTACATATGTTCGAACACATTTGGCATTAGCAATGCCAGCGTTTGGTGGAACTGCAAGAAGACTTGCAGAGATCATCCAAATTGATGAAAGATTTAAGAATATGAGTGTTGAGACTCATCTCACAAAAATGGCTGATTCAAATTCAGACATCGTCACAAATGATGATGTATTTGAACACGTCAAATTAAGACGGGACGACCCCGAAACAAAGATCATCATCTTCAACGTTGGTATGTGTGATTATCAAGGAACGATTTTACCAAAGGACGATAATGAACACGTATCATCCGGTAAGTATGCAGAGAGATTGAAGAGTATGGATGGGCCACAGAGGATGTTGTTAGTTCCAGAGCAAAAAATTATCAAGTACATACGCAATAAACGTAAAGACATTTTCTTAATTGCATTCAAAACAACTTCGGGTGCTGAAGAAAAGCAACAATATCTTGCTGGTCTAAAGTTGCTGAAGGAGAACTCCTGCAATCTTGTGTTCGCGAATGACGTGGTGACCAGAATGAATATGATTATAACACCAGAAGAAGCAACATATCATATCGGCGATAATCGAGATGATGTGTTGAAGCAATTGGTTGATATGATCTGGCATCGTTCACAACTAACATTTACCAGATCAACTGTTGTTGATGGTCAGCCAGTACTGTGGGATAGTCCATTGGTCTATCCGGCATTAAGAACGGTGGTCAACTATTGCATTGATCAGAACGCATACAAGCCATTCAATGGTGCTACTGTTGGACACTTTGCTTGTAAGATTGGTGAGCGTGAATTCCTTACCTCTATACGCAAGAGTAACTTCAATGAATTGAAGACAAAAGGATTGGTGCGTGTTACTACTGATGGTGATGATAGTGTGATTGCATACGGCGCAAAGCCATCTGTTGGTGGTCAGTCACAACGTATTGTATTCACAGAGCATCCAGAGTATGATTGTATTGTGCATTTTCATTGTCCTAAACTTGAAACATCATTAGTGCCTGTCATTTCACAGCGGGAGTATGAGTGTGGCTCTCACCAATGTGGACAGAACACTTCAAGAGGACTAACGAAGTTTGGAAACTTGTCGGCTATCATGCTTGACAATCATGGGCCTAACATCGTATTCAACCATAACATCAACCCACAAGAAGTTATTGACTTCATCGTTAATAACTTTGATCTGCAAGGTAAAACGGGAGGACTTGTATCATGAGTAAGAAAAGTAAAGAACCCAATTATGACTTATACGATTCCTTCGCTGAAGATCGTAAGGAATTTGCTAAGGCAGCAAAGAAGCTCATAAAGAAACTTAAGAAGTCTAAAAAGGCTGCGATAAAGTTTTTGAAGGATATTGGTGTGAGACCAGACGGAACAATGAAACGATGACAAGTATCACAAAAACATTAGTTGACCGCATTATTACGAAGTGTTTATCTGACGACCTTTTGTCGCCAATGTATCTTAATTTAAGAACTAAACATGATCACATTAGTTTTGGCCATTGCTATGTAGCTACTGAAGCGGCTTATCATATATACGGTAAGTTTCACGGATATAAGCCATACGTGATGAGAGTTGAACGAGGGAAGTATACGCATTGGTTTCTAAAGGATTCAAATAATAACATCATTGATCCGACTATAGGTCAGTACAAGGGCAAGACTCCAAAGTATGCTAAAGCAAAGTGTACGGGGTTCTTGACTAAACAACCGAGTAAGAGAGCACAAATAATAATTGATAGGTATGAATGTTCGAGGAAGACACACATCGATAAGATTGGTTGATCCTAGGGTGTTGGATTTTCGTCACAAGAGGGCGATATTCAAATACAAGTATTTAATTAATAAGGCCTCTTATTTTACGATCACTGCTAAATCCGTGGTGTCAGCAGAGAAAGCAGCATTGCGAAGAGCAAAACGAGCGAAGGATAATTTGGGCACTGTGAAATTACTAACGATAACCAAAATTTTATGAATCAAGAGAATAAGAATTATATATATGACAAAATGAAATCATTGGCCAATGATGATAAAGTTCCCATCAGACGTGGCTGCAATGTAGAGGGTGGGTGCTTCTGTAGCGGGAAGTGTCAGGAAATTGTCGGATGGCGAGATAAAACTCTCCAAGAAAAATACCCAACAAGAATTAACTTGAATGGAACCAACTAGCTTTGAAGAGGAAAGAATTAGGGAGATGCTTAATTCGGAAATAGAGTACGAAAAAAGAATTTATGGTGGTATTCTTGGTGAAGACAATATCTGTCCTGTGAATAATGAATTGTGCGATGATGAGTGTTGTGTTCCGGGAGGTACTTGCAATTTGTGGGGATGGGAATTAAATGGAATAGAACCAGATCACCAGTAGACTAAATATTTATGATCATGTTTAATAAGTAAGATTTTGAGAAGCAGGGCACAAAAAACTTTTGGATTGTGGTTCAAATTCTCCATACTGGTTTATATCATTGTGGGATTTACATTTTTTCCATCTGATCACACCATATACAACTCTGCTGCTACTTTTGCGGGTATGGTTTGTGTGGTAACACTTCTAAACCTATTCAAACCCAATGGGAAACGTAACCAGTGAGTACTACCCAACAGGAGACATTGACCATGATATTGTTGGGGAATTTTTTAAGTCTGTCTATGAGGCAATGAATAAACCCGACCACTGCTTGGTCGAAGTTAAAGACTTCAGAAATTCAGACACCAGATTGTCGATACTTTGGTACAACAACAAAGCAAAAGCATTTGTAATTGAATCAAGAACAGAATTCAACAACATCAACATTATTAAGGGAGAAATTGATGATCAAGGAACGGAAGATATGGCCACGATACCACGTAATCATGAGAATTAAAATGGTTCTTGGTGCATATCATTACGATATATGGGACGATATTGAGGCTAAATTTCTTGACGATCCAAACATGAGTACTCGATTTCTCGATGTGAAGACAACAGTACTCAATGAAGAGTACTACAGCTACATGCGTTCACTACACGACTATATAGAGTAATCATGACACTTTCACAATATAAGAAGGCCGTTGAACTTCACAAGAAAATGGTCAGAGACTTTAAGAAGGAACAGAAGAGATGGGAAGCTCTTAGAGTTGGAGATATTGTGTTTGAGCATGGATCATGGGATGACCTTTTCAAAATGGTTATTGAAGAAATTAATGTCAATGAGAGATATGCTATTTGTACTGATCATTCTCAAGATAAGATTAAAGTTAAGGTAAGTGGATTCTCCACAATCGGAGAATTAAAAGAGGCTGGTGAAAGAATTGATTGGATTCGAATACTTCATGATGATAACGACATCATGTTGCCGAACATGTTCTATGTTAAAAAGAAGTACAAGGATAAATTTTTAAAAACTGTTAATGCAGACACAGACTACTCTGCCATTGGTGCGTGGGATAATTATCCAAAATATCTTAATGGGATCAACGGCAGACGGTGCGATTATTCTAAAGAATTATTATTTGAGGATGATGTTGTTTATTGTGTTCTGGTGATGGATTGTTAAACATTTTTAGCTAAATTTACGTATAACCAGCTATGGAAAAGACTGACAAAAATCTTGAGTTATTGATAGCATTATCAATCATGCTGCACCCACATTTGGGGGCTGATAATTACACAGCCAAATTAATCACAGCACTGTACACGGACAAATCAAAACTATCCAATCGAGACTATTTTGATCTTGGAAAATATTACGACCGGATGGTTGTAGTAATTCAAACTGAAATCACAGATCAGAATATTAAGTGGGAATATTTGAAAGCCGTAATGGCTATGAAACAAAAATGTTACGGGCCATATTGTTTAAGTGGCGTATCGTTGACCTAGCATGAAAGAACTTAAACTTAGAAACATTAAAACAACGCTCCCATTCACGCTGAATAAGGGGCTTTCTGTTTTTAACATACATCAGTTACTTGCATATAGGGACTACGAATTGGATTTCGATGTCTTCCTCCCCTCAAAGAAGATGAACTTGCAGAGACCATTTGTGTGGACTCTCGAACAGAAACAAGAATTGATTATTTCATTACTTAAGGGTATTGAAATCTCTACTATGGCCATGATAAGCTATGATCATAAGATCATGCGGATAATTGATGGTAAGCAAAGATTATCAACTTGGTTGTCATTTGCCAAAAATGAATTCCCGATAGTTTGGAATGGAGAGACCTACATGTATGAAAATTTTGATGGCGATGCAAAGTATGTCATCAACCATACTTATATCAAAGCTGATGTGGCATATGAATACCCGGACAGAATGATTTCCGATGAATGGAAAATCAAATGGTTTGAGTTGATCAACTTTGCTGGTACTAAACAAGACGCTGACCACTTAGAATTATTGAAAAGATGAAAATAATCAACACATTTATTGGTTTGTATTTTAGAGATAGTTATGGTGAGATACAAACAAACATAAATAGAGGGGTGCCGATTTATGTGAAGATACACGTACTTGAGGATGGAACTTTCATGAAGGAGTCCTACGTGAATGAACGCACTACTCTTGAACCAATCTCAAGAGCAACCGCAGAGAACTATTTTTCAAACATGAAATCAACATCGTGAATTTATTGCCTTGTCCCTTTTGTGGTGGTGTCGATATTGAATTCCTGACTTTTGATTACCAAGAATCGAAAAATCGTGCAATGAGTGATCGTGAATCTGGTGGTATGGTTTGTGGTGATTGTGGGGCCGTTGGGGGTACAATGAATATTCAAATTGACTATAAGGATGGTGTGATTATAACTGACTATAAAGCCATCGAAGAGATTTCAAGAGGGAGATGGAACAGACGATCATATAGTCATACCGAAGGGTTGATAGAAATTCAAAAATACGATAAAGAACTTAAAGACTACATAAAATGAAATGGTTCAAGCGTACTATTGTTGGTAGCCAACACCACGAATACAGAAGTGAGGACTCGCGCATATACTATTTTGACATAGAGAAACATCCATCAGGATGGATCAGGTTATACGACCTCCGGGAGAATCCGGCTAAGTACTATCTCTTTAATACCCTTGGTGAAGCAAAGAAGATTGCCATTGCATCGATAAAGGACAAGACAGTACTAGAACCATACCTTGATCACAAGTGGTATAAAGATTCGTTTGCTTGTGTAGAAGTCATAAGACAGGCCGAGGAACTAATTGCCAAGCTTAAAAACCAATCATGAAACGCAAACTCATTAGTGTTAAACGTTACCATGTTATCCTACACACCAAGACCTTAGATTTTAATGACAAGGACTTGTATGCGGTGTGGGACGAATCTATGGGCAAGTTTGTGTGTACTCCAATAAGGACTATATCTCATTTGAATATACTGGCAAATAAACTTAACACAGAGTACGAGGCATATATCAAGGAGGTAAGTGATTATTTAGGGACATATGTCCCAATAAACTCATGACACACAAATTCGAAAATCTTTTCAACAAAGAACCTAAATTCAATTGCCCCGTCTGTGATCAAGAACTACACACAGATTGGGTAGACATCGGCTTTGGTGCATACTCAGCACAAGTCTCTCCCTACGTTTGTGAAGCATGTGAATGGACTGAAAAAGGATGCTCAGTCTGTATTTATGAGAAATGTTTTAGTTGGGAGCGGTGCAAGGGAAGAGCACTGATTAACAATGCCGAGAAAAAAGAAACCGATCAATCCAATTCTGGAAAGTGTAGCTGAAATTAGAAGACTCGAACTTAATTGCGAGATCAAATTAGCCTATAAACGTGCAAAAAAAGACCTTGGTGAGAACTTTGAAACTCACATGAAGGCCGTTGCCGAAGAAATTGTTGCCCTCCAAAAGTCTTGTAAACCCAAAATTTCTTATTATATTGCGGGTATTATGCTGACTGTTCCACCTGCCGATGAGGTTGTGGATGAAGAAAGCAATGATGACTTTGCTTTTTATGCAATGCTTGTTAAGGCAGCAATAGGTTGGGGTTTGCTTAATGGACATGCAGATAAAAATAATCCATTTGTTGATGAGCTAAGAGAAGAAAATATGTAGTGAGATGACGACAATTAATGAGATAATAGTAATTCGTACTCTTTTCACTCATGATGTTGAATTGTTTTGTCGTGAACATGATATATCGTATTACATCTTTAGTTCACCCTCTGAATGGAGAACGGCATATAACGTCAGAGCACAAGATATTTGTCTTCTCCAACTCCAAATTTATCTTGCAAGTCTTGAAAAGGATTTTGCAATCTACATGGAGACATTAGATGATTATGCAATGATATACCCATCAATAGTGTACGCAGCATGAGTTACTGGTTTCAATTTACGTTAGTTTTTTTCTCAGTATTCATTGCGGATATTAGTTGGGCTATGTACTTCTACAAAATATCGCAAGGTAAAAGTATAGCTGCGGGTATTTGGGGGTCGGTGGTAACCATATTGGGAGCCTACACAATTTCTGAGTATGTTCATGATCCAACATTCATTATAGCCGCAGCACTAGGTGGTGGAATTGGAACTATCGTTACTGTAGAGTATAACAAACGCAAGATGAAATGAAAACAAAACAAAAGAAAAAATTGTCAACCATAACTTATAAAAGAGACAGCAAGCTCGATCTTCCCGAATTAGAAACACTCAAGAAGATTCAAACCATAAGCGAATATGTTTGTTTATGTGAAGAGTCTACGTATGATGACGGTAGCGAATCAGTAACGGTACAATATCACTTCAAAAGATGAAAATTGGAGATAATCTCTATGTAGAACTAACTAAATTGTTGGATCATATGAGTGATAAATATAGATATGCTCTTAAAACTAAAGCAGTCCCTTTAGATGAGGATAGAATGATGATAACATTTACTGCCTATGACAATTTACTCAAAAAAGAAGTATATTTTCCCGAAAGTCAGTCAGAGTTAATCAAGACCGTTTGTCTCATGAATGAAGAAGATAAATTTTACAACAAGAGTGTTAACGAATACATAAATAATGTCGGCAACAAAGAAACCATACATACGCAGAAAGAGCAACAGTAAATTCATTGCAATTTTTAACACACAAAATCGTGAATTTGCACCTCTTCTGGTTACATATTGCCACACCAATGGCATTGGGTGTATTCTTGAAAAGACAACACCAACGGGGCATGATCGTTATGTGGTGAGTGGAAGAATATCTCAAATAGAACAGGCCAAAGAATATATCAAAACAGCATACAACGAATTTTTACAATATAACAAAGAAGTAAGTCGCTATATAAAAAAATGAGAAGATTCACCATATCAATGTTTGACACAATACCCAACCCGAATGCTACAGAAACAGATCGGGTTCAAAGATTGAAAAGATATGTGTTGTATGATCACATGAAAAATAAGATAGTGAGCCAACCAATTACCAAGGATTCACCGGAGTATTTTGATCTTCTTAATGACTATAGACTAAATTCAGATCATTTAACTGCCGAATTCCACGACTACAATATAGCACTACAAGAATATCTACAAGACATTAACTTAAACGAGGATGTTTCAAATCAGAGAATCAAAAGGCGAATTAAAAATATTGAAGACGTTAACAGCATTAAATATTGAATTTGTCAGGGAGTATAAGTTTGATGAGTGCAGACACAAGAAGCTGCTTCCTTTCGATTTCTACCTGCCTCAGTGGAACGTTCTGATTGAATTCGATGGTGAACACCACTTTCGATACAAATCGTTTTGGGGTAGAATAAAGACCACTCTGGAAAGAACCCAAGAGAACGACAGGATCAAGAACAAATTCTGCAGGAAGAAGGGTATTAAACTAATCAGAATACCTTTTAATATGTCTGATAAAATTGAAAGAATAATACAACAAGAGCATAAGCGTGGATTTTCAAGAAACTTGAATCACTCGCAAAAATTGATTAAGAAAAAAAGTGACACTCAAAAAGTACATACATCTACCAATGAGATATACGATTACTCAGCAATACAAGATGAAAGCATACTTGTATTCGGATTGTCGTGAGTTCAGATATTTTGATCTACACAAAGATCGAAGCTTGTTTTTTGATAAGTATGTTACTTCAGACAAACACAGCAGTAGAGGTAAAGAGTGGGCCGAGATTTACTTGAGAATCCTAAATTTTGAGAGCGAAAAATATTTGGAGGCGGTGGATGACTACTTGGGTATTTCGTAGTCCTGTAGATTCATATCCTCTACTTCCACTTCAATCTCATCACCATCACGATAAAAATAAACAGCAACATCGTAGAGAATTGTATCACCGGGAATGAGTGTATACTCTTTATAATAATATCCATCGGTAGAGATTATTTTTGTTGGTTTTCCTTTATAATCAAACACACCATGCACACGACTATGTTTTGCAACATTAACATCTGTGATGATGACAGGTGTGGACTGATAAATTTCAATTCTGAAAGCGTCATCTTTCGATCTAACGCAAGTAAAGAGCAATACAATTAACGCAAGATAGATTACTATGATCTTTCCCATATTCATTGGTTTTACAACAAAGATATGAAAATGTGTACTATTTCCAAACTAGTCGTAGTTGTGTGTTTGATCTGGTTCCAGTACTGTTTCTGGTCTCCGGACGATATTGTAGTTCACCCTGTCTAAGGCTTCCTTGATGTTTTTAAATGCCTCCCTGAGAGCAATAAAATTATAAATCTGGATAGCAAAATTTATCCCATTTTCATCCACGGTTCCCCAATACTTCTTCTCCGAATTCCAGCCCCACATTGTAATCTCAGTGATGTGTATGACCTCAATAGTCTGAGTCCACAACCCCAAACATCTGTTGACGGTGTAGGTGTGCGTTCTGGTTTTCATGTTGCATATGAAAAACAGTCTATCTTTGAAGAGCAACGTTTTGTTGTGAACTTTAGTAAGTTCATCAAATTTATATCGTTGGATTTCAATTGGTCTCTTGAGTATCATTATGATCTTGTTCTATTGTAGAAATCGATAAACGTAATAACCGCTTTGTATGCAGCACCAAGTCTTTCTTTGTCAATACGTCTACACGTAAGTTCACCATCGACATCCTTAATCTTTGCAACGAAGAACATCTTCTCATTACGATTCTTCAGGTGATATGCTGAGGATAAAGAGAAGGTGTACCCCATACTTTCAATTTTCTCCACAACAGTCTCAAGCCATCCGTCCCAACACTTATGGTATTTCAGTTCGGAGTCATGTTGTTGGAGATAATGTTGGTAAATGCTGTAACGACCTTGAAAGTCAACGACTGCGCCCATGAATAATGCTATCTGTGCATCTGTTTTATCATAGTCGAAAGGTGCTATTAATTGTGTCATCTTTGTGTGAATCTTTTGTCGTCAATATATAAAACCTTTGATCCTTCTTTCAATTGCTGGATCATTACGTTAAGACCGGTTCTGTTTTGGATGTCCTCAGCAATTTTAAAGGTGTCCTCAATTGGCACTTCCTGTAAATGCTTGTAACCAGTTGTGGCTTCAAATTTCATCTGAAATGCCCAAAAGAATATTGTTGTTTTCATGCTGCTATAAGTTCTTCGATTTTGAAAATGTAACTCTTGCCGGTGTTAAGTCCTCTGCAGGTACAGAGATGTGGTTTATGCTTCCACTGTCTAAAGAATTGGAAGACATGATCCTGTGCTGATATTGGATGACAATACGGAATTGGATTTCCATCAGTACCTTCTACAGGTACACGATCTCTTCTCTTGTTGCTGCTTTTTGTCCATTTCAATACGGTTGGGTTATATATCCCACCGCTTATCCAAGGACAAGGATTGATCTGTCTAACGCGATCATTATATTTAAACGGACTCTTCATTATCGTGGTATTGATGTAAGTTATGTATCTTCACTATGTGGCCGAGCGCAATGCTTACCAAAGTTGTCGTTATTTGTGGGCCATCCATAACAATCCTTAAAGCACCAACCTTGATGTTTTGATGTATATCGTCGCGCATAAAAAATGATTTTTTATCGTTCAAATCAAGTAAAACTGATACTTCGCGCATTTTTTCGATACTTTCGTTGATCTTTGCAGTAAAACTGATATGATCATAGAGATGTGAAAGTCGGGCTGGAACAACGTACTGGTCGAATGGACGAAGAACAGTCTTAATTCGAGCCGGTAACTCTAAAAATCCAACGTTTCTTCCCTTAGCACCATACAATAGCCAAAGATTAACACCTCTATAGGTGAGAGACCAGATCGAATTGTCGTGATTTATTTTATATACTCTGGTGTGATTTACCTGAGCATCACGAAGGATTTCGTAGTAATCTTCTGTGGTAATATCCAAATCAAAACGCTCCTTCATTCTCTGTTTAACATGGGCAATATGCTCAGATTCGGGCTTAAAATAGCCATTTGGGTTGTTAACCCGGAACAAATAGGACTCACTATGGGCTGGTTGTACAGACATATCCATTTATACGTAAATTTAAGTAGAATTGTTTGTCTGAACAAAAAATATTAATTTGCCGTATAATACATATTATGATTAATGGCATCTATGTCCTAGCGTTACTCACTCCGGGTAAAGAAAAGAATCAACTCTTTGCAAAATTGCTATACCTTCCGGGGTATATAAGCGACATAGAGATTGGAGGCACCGAAGAACAAAGGATCGCATTTTGGAATTCCTTTGATGACAAATGGATGCAACCAAAATATGCCACTGTCGATGCTTGTACTGATACGGTCGATAGAGTTTTTCTTGGACGATACTATATGCGAGTTCAAGATGGTGATGAATTCAACACATATGATATTGTTGAGTGTGAAACTGAGAATGTTGTTTCATCAAGAACTTCCGATAGAGGATTTGTAGACAGAGATGATGTCCATGTTCAACTTCACCAAATGAATATAGATGACATCCAATACATGTTGGATGCGTCAATATTTTTAGATCACAACCATCCACGGATTATTAATTTTACCAAATCATGAAACACAGTAAAACAATCAAAAGACCTGACGGTAGCAAAGTGTGTATCGATGTCAGAATGATTGCAGATTCATATCGTAACGAAATGCCGGAGTATCGAGTTACGGTTAGTCATTGTCTTCCACGTAAAAGGAATTTTTATTTCGTGGTGTCAACCGATAGTTACGAATGGAGAAAACTAGACAGCAACGGGAAGAGAGACTATGAAATCAAAAAATATCTTGAATACGTAACTCTCGATGAGATTCAAGCAGTAAAGCTTGAACTTTGGGAGATGATAAAACCACAATGACTTTCGAAATTTTCCTTAAGCGATACAGAGGCAAATACGAAGATCGATTTGACTCAATAGTTGATCGTGATGCTACTCGTGATGAGGTTAGACATGAGTTTGATTACACCAGCTATAACGTAAGGGTACACAGATACAGAGTGTATGATAAATACGGCACCTTTGTCCACTCCAACATAAAACGTGAAGATGTGGATGGATATGTAAAAGCCCTTAATCAAGAAGAAAAACTATACCTGACCGAATTATACGAATCCTTCTTCAAGGACATATATTGAGAACAACAATTTGTAGTTAAATTACGTATAATTGACTATGAAAACAATAAACATCCTCTCTCTGCTCATTGCAGCAACCTTGATTTCTTGCTCTGAAGAAGAGATCACACCAATACAAGGTTTTACTTCTGAAGAAGAGATCAAAATAACAACAAAATCTTCTGATCTTATTAAGGTTGAAGAATTGCTTATTGGCACATGGAACACCGATGTGTTAATTATCGGAACGAGCGGAGTCCACAATATCCAGACACAATCCAAGGATATTGTTTGTAATTTTCTCGGCGGAGCCAATAGTACTGGTGATGAAGCGTCACAATTGATTGTTGTGTCTGAATCAGACATGCTTAAAGTTACCAAGACATATCTCTGTAGCAACCAATCTTCCGTCACTTACTGGAAGATCACCATAAAAAATGATAGTGAGAATTTCAATGGGTTCGAGAATGGTCACTCCTTCACGATCAATGAAGTAGATGATAAAGATAAGCTTGTCAGGAGCTACGACATCATGGCTTTGAATCCCATAGTAAATGACTCTCGCATACAATGGTTAAGTGTAAAATTGTTCTATGATATGAATGAGTATTTCGACCCAACAAATCCAAAATACTATCACATTCAATTTAAGAAATAAAAAAAGGAGGTCAGTTGACCTCCTTTTCGTTTTTCACCCCTTTTAGGATTAGATACTCTCCACATGGAATAAAACCGTGTGATTTTGATTTGTGCTATATGGTGCTATTGTAACAAGTTTACTTGTAGTTGCATTACCAGCCCCTACATAGCTTAAAGCTTCTATTCTACCAAACACTTTTGCAGCACCTATGCCGCTTGTTTTAGTAAATGTTGCTCTATAAGACATAGTGTCAGTTGCAACGAAAGTTACGCTTGATCCTAATGATGTCCAAGCACCACCGTTTTTAGAATACTCTATTGCTGTGATGGTTCCTCCACCTTCACCATACCCCAAAGCTTTTGTTGCAGTGAACACTGCAGCAGTTGTAGTCGTAGTTGTTGTTGTGTTGGTGATTGTAACAGGATAGCTAGTTGCTACTACAGTACCTGATATACTACCACTTCTTAATTGAAGATAGAATTGCTCAGTCTCAGTTAAAGCATCAACCAAAAGAGTTCTTACTATGGACGCAGTACCATTACTAATTGTAACGCTGCCGCTCATCAATCCATCAGTGAAATCAGCACCAGTAAGGGTGCTTCCATTAGCTTGTGCAGTCCAATATAAAACAGTTCCGTTGGGCACTGTTGAAGTAACATTGAAAGTAACTGATTGACCTTCTGCTATTGTACTTGTGTTAGGACTTATTGTATAATTGTTTGGTACAACAAGAACACTTAATACACCACTTTTTGATCTATTGAGATTTTCTGTATCCACAGTAAATCTGATAGTACCAGTACCAGTAAGACCATATGTAACATTAAATTGTGCCAAATTACTGTATGATGTTGTATCATTTACAGTTGCTAAAAATCCATTGTATACGTGAGGATAGTTGGATGTCGCACTATCAAAATTAAAAGTTTTTAAATTGAGCGTTTGAGTGTTTAACTTTGATGTGAATGGAAGTCCACCTTGTCCTGTGAATTGCACTGTGTACGTGTGTGTTGATCCAGCATACACTGAAGCAGGGCCACTTATAGAAAGGTTACCAAAAATAGTACAGTTATTAGATGCAAAACATCCATCAACAATAAAACCATTCGTATTTTGTACACACTGATATGAATAATTTCCATCGGAAGGATTAGAAGTATACATAGGAGAACCAGTATTTTGCTCTCTCCAAACGAATTTACCATAAGTATCAGACACACCCGCTCTCCAAGCTAATGATCTGAAATAATATTCTGCATTAGTGTATGTGTAAGATGTATGACTATTACTAAAGTATATGTATATAATCATTTTACCCATAGAATCAGTGTCAGCATTTAAATTGGATTGTAGTGCCGGATTTGCACCAAGGGCACCAGAAGCTAATACATTTATGTATTGTCCTGTAGGATCGGCTAGATATTCGAGTGCAGGATTGGCAGTATTATTTTGATGATATAAAACTGCTTTAATAAATTTAAGACCACTATATGGCCCCGCTCTAAATCCTATTTCAAAACTACCAACACCAACCGTAAGGTTTTCATAGTGTTGCATTGTAACTGTTTTTTTTGTTATTACTCCATAATTGTTGTTTGGATCATAACCCATAAATTCTCCAGAATCTGGTGTGTTGTTTTGTTGACTTACATCAAGAACTGCATTTGGAGCTTGAGTTCTTAATTTCCATTGTGGCATTGTGGTTGAAAAGGGCATAAGTTTTTTTGATTAAGTTTTTAAATTATTTGAGGCGTATGCTACAAAGAACATTTAAACTGAGCTTTCCTATAATTACTCGCCAGAAAATTCTGGCAGCATCGTCACCAACTTTAAATAGTATAATTTAATCAAATGATTAATGTTTCAGTGGTTTATTTTTGTCTTTTTTTGCAAAGCACCACAATACAAAATAATCTTTGCATATATCCCAACTATTCCGTATTTTTATCCTCAAAATACAAATCAAGATGGAAGATAATATAACGCTACAATCCACAGGCGACCTTCAAAATAACAGTATTTATTTTCACACCGAACCCGGAAAGCCACCCGTACTTGCACTCATGAGTGATGGTGATATTCTGGTCAATGGAAAGCTGGTGGAGAATGACGAGGAAGTTGTAGAAGGGTTGCGTAATTTCCTACGTTATCATAATCGATGATGTGATAATGATAATATTGAATGACCATATTACCAAGCAAGATAGAGTCACTAAGTGAATGGGGAAACTTACACAAACATCTTATTCAAGAAGCTCTTGAAGGAGCACCACTGACAAGATATGTTCGCAGAATAAGATATGACATGTCGGATGGTGATAGCTGGTACGATGTTTATGATAAAATTGGAGCAAAGTTTATACTTGATGAAACATTTGAGTTAGATATGGGAATGGATGCTATGCATAGTGCAGTAATAAATTTGCAGAATGTTGATCTGATGGTGAGTATGTTGAATTACGACTACAACGCATACATCAACAACGTATCAGAATATCTTTGTAGATAAAATTTTACTATATGAAAATAATTAAAGTACTAACCTTATTAGCATACGCACTGTTACTTGCAGTGGCTGTTTGGGCTATCTATTTCAGATAGGTTATGAATGCTGAGAGGATAAATTCCCATATGAGAGGAACAAACGAGTTGATTGACAAAATAGAAAGAAATGATGCATATCGATATAAGATCAGAAGAACAGAATCGTGCTTCGGTCTTGGAGATGAAACCATCACGTTATGCAGCTACAATGTGTGGGACACTAACACCAATTGTTTCATCGACTACTCGCCACGCGAACCAAGATCAATCGACTGTGCATATGAGCGTGTCATGCAATTCAATCACGACGATCTCATTTATTTAAGTATAATTGCGATGGATTTATGACACCCCAATTACGAGAAAAACTAATACGCACACTTCTTTCTGGTAGCGGAAAGGAAAGAAACTGTCGTTACTTTGTTAAAGCCGGGAAGCTGAATGATAATGAGGGGAATGAATATCTCACTATGAGAATATTTGATGGACATACCCATAAATTTTTAGATGGTAGCTACGCATATAGTGTGGACACCTTGGTAGGGGAATTGAATCATGAATATGATCAATATCAAATTGAATTATTCAGATACCTCAACATATGAGTAATGTCAGCCACATACCACTATCTCCACGTTACTCACTTAAATTAAATGTTGATGCTGCCTCAATTGATCATTATGATATTTGGGATAACTACAAGAATGAGTATGTGAAGAAAGAGGTAAAGAATGCGCTCTTCAACAATGGTAATCATGAAGATCAATTACTTCGAGTATGTGCTATTTTAAATCGTGATCATTATATCTATATTTGCGAACTTAACAAATACATAAAATGAGTAATCGAAGTGGAGTCGCAATTCCATTGAAAAAGATCGAAACTTTCGATGCAGGACTAATCTAAACCATAGGCTTAAGTTACAAACTAGGAAGGCTGTTTAGCTCTCTGACCTTAGTATGCCAATTGGATATAAAAATACCTGTACTCCTTTTATCCTTACGACGATGAGAATGAAACTGATTGAATTGGAAATTGTTGCGACCATCGCTTGGTTCGTCATGGATATGTTTTGGATGTGGCAACATACACTCCTTGCACTTCTCATGTTTCCAGTTATATCAATCAGCTTAGTGGCCAGCCGAATTAAAACTAAATCCAAGAATGTTGAAAAAATTATACAAGTAACATTTCTATGGTTGACAATGAACAGCCTTTGGATGGTGTCCGACCTATTAACAAACAACACATACGTTTTGGTGATTAAGATCGTTGCAACCATATCTGGATTTTTGGGGTTGTGGTTACTGATCCACTATTTTCTCCCAAAGGGCGATAAATAGATGAAAATGAGCGATTTAGAGTAATTGTAATTTTGGGTGGATTTTTACGCCAGAATTGCTTAATTTTGAGTTATAAACAAAACATCTATGAAAACCAAATACAAACCATCAATCGATGAAATCCTGACGACAATTTTGAAGTACACCCTCATCATCATCACTGTAGCATTCATCTGCTCAGTAGTGTATTTCAACGTCTAAACAAAATTATCCATTTTTACGTATAACCAAGGGATGTCTTGTGTAATATGATAATTCCAGAACAATACACTACGATTGGAGTAAATGGAAATGAGATTGTCATGATCCAAGCAACGAACCGATATGTTCGAGGTTATATGTTGAAGAGAGACGAAAGAGAATTTTTCTGTCTTGAACTACCACCGAACTTATCCCTTTATGCTGCCAGATTTTGCTTGTGGGATTTTGCTGAACAAAGGGAAATACACATAGAGGCCGATGATCTTATGAATACAAGAAACGGTATTTTTAAAAATCGTGTTGATATGGTTGTTAGTATGCTTGAGCACGAGGAAGAGTTATATATCAAGGCAGTTAATGATCATGGATAGATACATTCAAAAGGAAGGATTTTATCGTTTTCTAAATAAACATAGTTTGGACGTATATCCATACGTCTACACCCTTGGCATGTGGGACTGTATGATGAATTGTTATGTTGATAATCAGGGTTGTTTATTACCAAATATGACTGAAACTCTACCGAAAGATGCAGCCGAAGATATTAAAAGAAAGAACATTACTTTGAAAGGAGCACCCTTCAGTCCGGCATTATATAAACACCTTGAACATCTTCTCGCCGTTCTTAACGGACATGAAGAAATATATCTAAATGAAGTCAACAATTACTAACCATGACCACACCGAAAAAAAGATATATCGTCGGCTATCGCACCAGTACCTATGGTTACCTCTCCACAACATATACGGAATATCCACCAAAGATGTTCGACCCCAAAATTTTTATCACGTTAGTTTTATACGACACGTTGAATCGGAAAGAAACCACGCACATGATGAAGGGTTGGTGCTACAAAACAAAAGTTCATTTCAATAAAATCATAAAGGGTTTGGAGAGCGAGGAAAAACTCTATGGCGATGCATTAAAAGATTACGTTGAGTCATGACAATAGATGAAGTATTGAGATGCTTTAATTGGACTGACATGCGTTACAGTGTCAGCACAACAAACTATTACTTTACGGTTGTAGATTTGTGGAGTAAGATTGACAAACTTGAAGTTGAAGCTGATGGTCTAAATTGGACACAATTACACGCAGCTAAGGATAGTTTCAACATCGACTTCAGACTCTACAATATAGAAATATACAACTACGTACTAAAAGGACTATGATTTATTTATCCGAAGAACAAGAATTCACAGCACACGAGAAGAGACAAATCTTCCTACACGGAAGACTATACAACCTAATCATTGAACCAATCAAAACAGGAGACATGTATTGGGCACCATTTTCAGGTGGTAGAATAGAAACTATGTTGAATGCGGACTACGGGCCATTCAACCCAAACGATCTTGGTGCGTACAAATTGGTTGCTGCGAAAGTAGATAATTCAGCACACAGCTACACAGAAGGAAGTGACTATTAATGGGGCCAATTAAACCACCCACATTCCAATATACGCCAAACGATGGTATGGTCTCAATATCAATATACATAACAACTGAATTGTGTGAAGAACTGGAAGAGTTGTGTAAAAAACACAACATCGATTTCTCTCGCTTATCATCTGTGAATATGAATTCAAGTTCATACTACCTGAGTGGTCGTCCATATGATCTGTATGAAATACAGATGTTCGTTAAGGCAGAAAAAAGCATGCTAAGAGAAAAGCGTCTCCAAGAACAAAACCTGAAAGACTATTTAAAACCACACAGGATGCGCAGAATTTACCGAAAACTCAAAAGTTATCTTTCATGAAATTTGGTGAACTTGAAAGATACACCAATAGATATGTCATCAAAACGGGATATATCGAACATGTCTATCACGATGGAAGACACCACTATTGGGATACTTGTGATAGTATTTGGGATAAAGACCTTCAAACATTTGTTGATCTGCTTGGTAATCCAAATTCGCGAGTTAGAGATAAATGCCCTGTTAATGTTGTTACCACAAACGGAGATCGATCAACAGACATGGATAAAGCGTTGATAAGATTAAATAACGACAATAATCAATATGAAAAAGATTTGAAGATTGGTTTGGATAGTATGAAATGAGAGGGAAGAATACTCATAGATATTGTGTGGGCAAAGGGCACAATGAAGTTAGAAACACGGATGGGTCTCATAGACATTGGATGTTCGTATATGGTATTTGGGATAGAGATTTGTGTGTGTTCGTTGATGCTGATGGAACACCAAGACAAGACATGTTTCAATATAGTCCATCAGATGAGGCCGCAAAGATTGTTGATGAGATGTTAATTCCGCAGAATATTCTATCTGCATTAATAGAATTGAATAGAGACAATGATGTGTACGATGCCGATCTTAACGATACGCTGAATGAAATGAAATAGAATGGTTAGATACGTTATACACATATATCAGATTCGATTGCGCCACAAAACAACTAGAAACAGTCCCGCTTTACTATATTGTGATTATCGTAGAATGTTTAAGTCAGGTAGGTCGGGTGAAACAATACACCCCGCAGAATATGGTCGTAAATTTTTCTTTACTGTTTGCTACCCTAATGGATTACTTCAAACGTGGGGCATATATGATCGTCAAACTAATCAATATACCGAACCTAAGAATATTCTTGGTGGGGTTGATCTCCACAGCAAAATGGTTGGGATAAAGGATATACCAAAATTGATCAGACAACATGTAACTCATCTAAATAAGGATTGGACTCTTTACAATAAAGAAATTGATCAATTGTGAGAGATGGACAATAAAAGATACAACATTATTATTGGGTATGTGAGGAATGGTGCAACCAATTATTGGCATGGTGTCCATCTTATTCGTGATACCATGAATGATGTGTATTTGTACGCATTTGAGAACAAACTTTACATTCTTGATAAATCCGACGAAATAGCATCGGTTGTTCCACAAGATGGTATTGTCGATAACATACTTTTATCCACAACAAAACACGATAGTGAATGTTGGTTTAAGAGACTTAACACAGAAGAAAATTTATATCTTGACCAAATTATTGGGTTTCACATTAATGAATAAGTTCACAACCTTAGAACCAGCTTTTACGTATAAGCAGATATGGAAAAGAAACCCAAATTCAAGGTCGGTGATAAGGTCGTAATGCGATCTAAGACCTTATATAATGAGACTGAGGGCATAATTACTGAGATTGATAAGCTTTATGCTGAAACTCGCAGTGATGGCACCTTCGAACCTAGAGGTTTATATATTGCCGAATCTACTATTGGCAGTATTCAATTACCATACACACACGAAGGTGATACGTTGACAGTTACTTATCCGGGTAACTACAGGAGAGTAAAATACGTCTTCAAGAAGTACTCCTACTGTGTTGAAACACCCAAGATGAAGACCCTTTACCCTGAAGGCTCTCTGAAATTGAAATAGCCCGTACTGGCATATTTCAACACAATTTACTACCTTTGTGCTATGCCAAAAATGTCTTCATTTAAACGATACATTCAAAAAATTGGTTACTTTAATCCACCAAACACCAACAGTTGGTATTGGCATCAATTTGCATACGACCAAGACCTTAACTGTTTTGTATACGAATCTGGTACTGAAAATAACAACATTTTTGAAAATCCGCCAGATGGATATACCCCATCGGAAATCACGCCAAAAACAATTTACAGTCAAGGCATCGAAGTAGTTCTTTTAAGATTGAATGATGCTGCAAATTTAATTGATGATGATATACTAAGTTATTGTGATGAATTCGACAGCATTGTTGCATACAAGGAAATGGTTATCAAACGTCCAACCATGTACTAATGAAGCCGAGATACACCATGCGTATCGGATATTTCGAAGAAGCTCTTGGTCTTTACTCCAAATGGTACAAGATGGAACATATATGGGATGAGCAAACGAAAAAATTTGTGAGAGGTGATGGAACACCACTCAACGATGTTCTTACTGCAGAAATGTTGCCCACGGTGTTTGTCGATAACGCAAGACAGAAATATAAGAAAGGGATTTCTTTTGATCTCGATAGATTGAATCGTGAGAGCATTGATTATGATTGGGAGGTGTTGGATTATTTTATGAAAGAAGCATGATCACAATAAAGAAAATTTCTTCTTCGGGATGGAGACATGATGGAGTTTCCCGATACTATCAAAAAAGTATCTATTATCTTTACGTCAATGGTCATTACATTAAGTCACACAGGTACTGGTTTAAAGCATACCTACATAAAATACTAATACACATCTTTGGATTATGAGAGAATACATAGAACGAATTAAGCAGCTTGAAAAGCTCGTCAAAGAGTTTGAAAAAGAGAACAAAACTCTCCATCGTGATTTAAGCACCAAGGATGAACAAATCGCCGATCTCAAGGAAGAACTGGCTCTAGCTAAAGATTGGAGATTAGAACTCAAGAAAAAACAAAGTATGCGTTATGCTCTTGAGTATGGTGTAGAGAAATCTGATCCAACACTCTGTGCTCGATGGGAAGACATCTACGACCGAGACGATAAGAAATTCCTTTCTAAAACCGGCTATGTCAAAAGAGTGATCTTTACCGATCCGGGTAATCCCCGTACTGAAGATAGAGAAGCGTTGAAACTTCTTGTCGGTAAATTGAATGACGCTCATGAGTTGTACCTTAAGGAGGTTAGAAGATAATGAAGTATAACATAGTATGTAAGCCTCTACCACACGATCATGAAAAAATTTACATTCGTGATTGTACCCAAAAGAATCGTATAGTTTTTGAATGTGTCCTACTTTCTTACAGAACTGACATCAGAGTAGACATAGATGAATTTGGTATTTTATCTAATTGTAATACTGAACCAAAGGGAGAATCATTAAATGCTTTCCTAACCAAAATCAGAAAAACTCTCGTGTACTGGTGCAGAGAATTTAACGACCATGACGATGATTACCTGACGGCTATCGTAGATGGAATGGATACTCCCGATAGCATGTACAAAAAGTTGTATTGGGTAGAAGAAACACATCGATGGAATGTCGATGAAAATATCCCGATAATGGCCTAGATAGATTTCAAGACACGATGCTTGTATGCTTTGTGAATCCGCTGTGCTTCGTTATTGTAGTCCTTGTCGTAATAAATCATAGTCCCACCACGATCCTGTCGATCAGATAGATTCTTCTTAAGTCTCTCCGGGAATAGGATGAATTGGATCAATCTCTTGTTCACTTTGAATATCCTTGCAATACCGTTTATAGACGTTCCCAAGACCTTGTAATGAAAGACGACCATTTCCCGCTGACAAGGTAAAAGTCTCGTCCTGCGGTCTAGGAATGGGTCTTTCAGGGGTATTTTCTCAGTAGTGTAGGGCATAAATTAACGTTCAAAATGTTGGCATTTGTCATTGGTTATACGTAATTTCGAGCCATAAAGTTTATCCTCACACATGAAAAAAAAAGAGCAAAAGTATCTGGTTGACATCATTGAATCAGAAAGAGGTTGGGGTTCTAAAGTAGATGAGACCCTTGAATTCGATACGGAGCAGGAAGCCAAGGACTATTGCAAAGAATACAACAAGCGTAACAAAGAAGATGTAGCACCAGATTGGTATACAAGGGCTGATTATGTTGGCCCGAAATCATAACACAATTATCTTATAGCAACAACAATTATTTATGGCAATCAAAGTTCTCACAAAAAAGTCAACAAAGACTAAAAGAAAAACCACACCACATTACAAACTGGTGTATGATTACATGATCGGTGATGCAGACGGCTACACCAAAGAAGAAGTACAAATCTCTTTGGATAATCCATACGTCGAAAAATATTGTCGATTACTCAATAAACTCAAACCAGTCAAAGGTACTTGGGGTTTAATTCTGGATGAAGAGACAATCAAGAAAGCATACAAGGAAAAACAGATTAATGCAAAGGATATGAGTCTTCTTCTTAAACTCATGTTCGAACCCGACTATGACGATGATCAGGAAGAAGAGGATCAATATGCACAAGAATTCTTTGAGGGTGTTAGATCAGACTCTGAATACACCTTCCTAGTGTTCCAAGGAGTATCGCTGTACTACATCAACGAATATGGTGAAACACAACAGACCAACATAAAGTAATGGGAATACAAACACATCATCAAGTCGCACAAGATTTCCTTAAGAAATACAATAGAGCCATGACTTATCAAGAAGCAGTTGAAGAAGCTGATCTTACTGACATAACCGACCCCAACGTAATCATGAAGATATTCACTGATTCAATTAGATTAGATGAAGCCAATAGAATGCTAAAGAAAATCAACGTATTCCTTGACCCCGATTACAGACCACACAGAGTATGCTTTAAGATTGGTGTTCAAACATTTCACGTATGTGAACGTGAGGAAATCGTTGAAGCAGAATGGTATGAGAAACAATTGAACACAGCATTTAATAATCTCAGATACAACTTTTAATCGTATGATATTCAAAAAGAACGCACGTATAAGCACCAGCGACTTTCTATACGATTTGTTCGATGGTGGCTACATCAAACCGGAGAAACTACTCAAAAACAAAGACGATATAAACAGAGTAAATGAAGCGATGAAAGTAATCGAAGAATTCATTGATGCTGCCGAGGCTCAGGATGTCGTTGAATACAGATAATCATGGACTCTTTTAGATTAAGCAAGAAGGGAGAATTCTACAGAATATTCATCAATGGTCACCTGCACCTTGCTGTCCGCAAAAGCGATGTTATCGCTGTACAGTCGTGGATAGCTACTGGTACTACAGACTGTCCATATACCATTGAGTTCTATTTGAAATCCGGCAACATCAAATTGGAATACGACACTGAAGAGAAGTGGAAAGAAATCCTTACCTTGGTCGATAAAATGATTCTGACATTAAAATAGCATCACTTTTAATGTTTACTCAAATTTTGACATCAAAATGACACCACGATATAGCCTCAAGTTACTGGTGATCATGCATGTCGACATTGATCATAAGGAGTGGATACCTTCTGTTCTCATTTTAAACAATTCGAATGAGTGGTATGATGTATGTTCAGAAAATGGTGTTTCATATCTAAATAGAATTCTGTATGTGAAATGGGTTGTGTGGGACAATATCACAAAAAATGTACACAAGATTTTTAATATAAAGCTTATGATACATACCGACAACACACCAATCACATTTGTACACGAACTCAACGATCATGAATCTTACAACAAACTTATAACCGAATACACAAATGAAAAAGAAAAAGGAAGTACAATTTAAACCCGATGACCGAGTTGTGTTAGTCAGACGTGATGGTGATGATGAACCAGAAGACTTTGGTGCAAGCGGATTCGCAATACCTTCTACCATAGGGAGATTTGGTCATAGGATCAACGATACATTCTATTACTTTGGAGGAATCGTTGAGTACCCCGAATGGTGTGTCATTTCCACAACCACCGCAGTAACTGACTCAACCAGACACTTCGCAATAAGAAAAGAAAACATTAAACTAGTGAAAGATGACCACTAAAAATCGTATGACCAGAGAAGAATTCAAGGAGCTATCCAAATTAGAGATAGTTAAAGCATTGCGTATCGTAGAACATATTGCTTTGGATCAAGCACAGATGTCAGATTATTTATTTTCCGGAGACAAAGACACCTTGTTCTATGCTTGTGAAGTTGTTGGTAAAAGACACAAGCACCCAACACCACAAGACTATGCACTCATGGGTAAACTATATCCAACGGAGGTTCAAGAACAAGTGCAAAATCTAGTCGAGAAAGGAAAGACAGACAAAATGTTCTTTGATCTTCTTGAAGAATTCATTCAATACAACCTTCTTTCTTACGAAAGAGTAAATAACACAACAGAAGTCTCTAGCTAATATGGAAAACCCAAGGAAAAGCAAACAAGTAATCGTCATGAGGAAATCCTTCATGATCGACGGCAAGAAGATAACACCACGCAAAGGTAAGTACATAGCCCAAGGTGCACACTCTTGTCTCAAAGCTATCCTTGATCAAATGGTTACTAACAGTAACTTCAAATATATCTCATCTCAAGGTCAGGATGGTGAAATAACATACAGCCTTACTCTACAAGCTGGTAGTGCTATCCATGATTGGATTACTAACCAATTCACTAAAGTATGTTGTGTGGTAGAGACTGAAGAGGAATTAATGGCCATCTACAACAAAGCTAAAGAGAAAGGACTCGTATGTTCTTTGATTGAGGACAAGGGTCATACTGAATTCAACGGCATCCCAACCATAACCTGTTGCGCTATCGGGCCATGTTGGAGTGATGAATTAGATGAGATTACTGGTAAATTAGAATTGTTTTAATCTGGTACTGGTCTAAATCCAACAAATACCCTCAATTTTACGTATAATAGTATTATGCCAACCAAGAAAGTAAAGACTCGAAAAATAGATTGGGATCGATTCATCGATGATAGAAACGTCGAGAATTTTATTAGTCTCTATGAGCCTAATGTTTGGTATGAAACCACTGCTGAAGAGCATTGTATTGTCTTGGAGGATGTGGAACATGATTATTTTGTTGTTAAAATAACAGATGATCTACATGGGCATTTCGAAATATTTACTCCAATGACATATCTATCTATGAATAGTCATGTAATGGCTGTAATCAATAGAGAAGTGGCTTTCATTTGTCGTTAATAACCAGTACTGGCCCCATAAACTGATATGAAAAACAAAGGTAGAAGACATAAAGCTGGTAGCGACCAAAAGCTAACCGGTATGTCAAATTGCAAGAGCAACATAGCTCACCTCACCAGACCCATCGAAAGCATGTCGTCAAAAGGATTTGGCTTCGGTAGATTCGAAAAAAAGAAATGGACAAAAAGAGTCAGAGGCTATAATAAAAGCCAGACTAAAAACATACTCACTGATGAATGAGGCCAGTACTGGCTGCAGCTAACGACCATGTACCGGAATAAGCCATTATGTATGGTTTTGTCCTAGTACTGGCTTTTATAAAATCCTGTAAATTATAGTAAATAAACGGTAATTTTTATAAGGACACTGTCCGGTCATCCCAAAAAGACCCACCCTCTACCACTTTGTACCACCTGACGTACATTGTACCCAATAGTTTTTGGTGATTCAGGTACTGGTTTGTAGGCCCGACATGCGACGATTGCCAGTACTGGACAATTTCTCAAATTTCTAAACTGGTTCCAGTACTAGACAAAAGCCCCTTTCTGGTCTCTATTCCCATTATGAGGTAACCAGTACTGGTCAAAAGCTATGTACTTTAATTCATGGTCATAATCTTAATTAACTCTAGTACTGGTAACGTACATTGTACTATGGGATACATAGACATGATGTCTAGGTTGGTGTCTATGTCCAGTACTGGTATTAGCGGCAGCAGATCGTACAATGTGCCGATTTATAGTCTTACGACAGTTTACTGTTTACAGTCAATAGTAAACCAGACCAGTACTGGTCTCATGGTGATGCTAGTACTGGCTTAATGATTACAAGGGAGATATTTTAGTGTCGGTGAATTCTTCGACAGCGTTAAGGTAGAGGATTTCTTCTTTGGGTGTTAGTATCCAGTAGTATGGATCGACGAACCGTACAATGTGCGCTCTCTCAAGTCTATCGAGAGCGTATGACCATCCGGTTTCGGATATGTGCTTCTTAAGTTTTGATTCGAGGTATAATTCGTGTTGAGTCCAAACGGTATTTTTTGGATTGTTTTCCATTACATCCACTATGTCCAAACCTATCCTGATTAGCTGCTTGGTGAGATCATTCATTCCAGTACTGGCTTACGTACATTGTTCCGGTACTGGTTAAGAGAGATCGGGTTCGTTTACTTCAGACCAAGCTTCAACTGTTGCATCACCCCGGAAGCCATCGAAGCTCCAATGGTTTGATTCGTGAAAGTACTGACCGAAGCAGATGATCTTTGATCTGGTTTGAGTTGAGGTTAAGGCAACCAGAAGTCTCTTGGACATTTTGTTTAGTTTGTTGAAGGAATCATCCTCATCCACGGGAGGAACATATTCGGGAAAGTATTTCCAGACTATCATTGGTTCTTTTGTTTTTCTTCCTCAAGCTGCAGGTCGATACCGGCAACAAGGGATTTTGTGAAATTTGTGAATCCTTCCATGCCTCTCAGGAATCCGAATACGATCAGAGACCATATGAATCCAAGGATGTAGAACGGAGAGCTTATCAGGAATGTTAGATAGCCGACCAGTACCAGAGCTAGGATTTTAATCAGGATGAGAATATTCTTAAGGGTTTTCATATTACATTTGGGCGTTATGTCTTCTGATTAGGAATTCGAAAGTTTTAAGTAGCACGGTGTCATCGAGCTTACTGAAGTCGACAGTATGAATTGGTTCACCTTCAATCTTATAGTCTCTCCAACGCATTGCACCTTGGTTGAAACCATTATGGTAATCTTTGATCTCTTGTATACGTTGAAGGATTAGCTCTCTCATATACGGTCTTATACGTAATGGAGGTGTGAATTGTTAATAAGATAATGGGATATATTACGTTTATCTTTATAATATTTTACAATTACTCTAGTACTGGATAGATGGATTTTTACTTTTGATCAGCCTCTCGTTTCCTTTTTGTCGGCTCTCCTACTTGCTACTGCTTTCGTAAGTATATTAACGAGCCAGTACTGGTTAAGGTTACGCATAATGTAAAATACTTTTAACAAAAGTGTGAGCTTTTGTAAAGAATATTTAACGTTATGAGAGGGAGTCTTAATTCGGACTATTGGTATGTGGGGCAAATGTAATGACTACAAGATACCAGTACCAGTACCAGTATCATTGCTATTAACATCAGGATGTAGGTTATTAGTCTCATGCAGGTAAATAGTGTGGAGAATAAAAAAAGGCCAGTACTGGAAACCCTTAACCAGCACTGACCAATTTTTGTTTCGACAGTGATTGCTCACTATCGGGGCTGGTAGCCTTCGTGAGAAGGTTATCGCGTCCACCATCCAATCTTATTTGCAGAAGGATTGGAGACTTCTGGCCTCAAGGAATGAGGACTTCAACCCATAAACCAAACCTATATCAAATGTCGTGAGAATAGTTGACAAAATCAAGTACTGGTTTAAAATTGTTGACAACCCGTCGACAACCCATGCAGATCGCAATATGGTAAAAAAAAAGAGACCAGCGTCCTTTCGGGTACACTGATCTCTATAACCCCTCGCACATGTGCTATCGGCACAGTGGTGGTCATGTGGGGTTTGTTTTGTCAATGAAGCCATATTTATCCGGGCGCTTCATCGGGAGCCATCCCATACCGTAACTGGAATTACGATGTTGCCCGTTTACCCAAGTATTCCAGTACTGGTTATCGGGACTTGTTCACCACGGCTTGGCTTTCTTAAAACACCGATGGGATTGGCTACCCACATTATATTCTCCTTTAGAGGGAGATGCTTATTAAGCTACAGTGCTAAGGTGTGAGCGGGGTTGTCACCCGCTTTTACTACACTAAACGTGCAGCAAGTTTTAACATCCTCTCTAAACTATCTCCACACCTTACCGTGACTACTATTGACTTATACGTACCGACCTCACAAAAAGTTTGGGTCAGTACTGGCTTTATTTTGCGCAGGTGCTATTATCGGAAGCGTAGCGTACATTGTACCCTCTGTTCTGAAAGTCCTTTATATGGTCGTTTAACACGGCCCTGAACTCTTGTCCTCTGAGACCAGACTGATCTCTCTTTGGGCCGACATTATCTGCTGGCCATTGGAGCGTGAAGGATTGTTTACCTTCAAGGTCTGGTTTAGAGTGAACGGTTACAATGACGTACTTTTCCATTGGTGATGGGAGTCTTACGATTTAAAGGCTCCGCGAGTTGCCTTTGAAGCAAAGTTTCCTTTACTCTTCCGGGATACCTTGATGGCTGCAGAACCACGCACATATTCGCGTCTGGTTGCATAGCCATTGGAGCCAACGATTATAACGTGGAGGACTGGCTGAGTGAGCTTGTCCAATTCTTGTTGGGCTTCAGCCTTCTTGGCTGTCCAGTACTTGATTTTCTGTTCGTGTGTCATGGTTATTTCAGGATTGATAAGATTGCGGTCATTTGTTCGATGTACATCTTGCGATCATTCTCCACTGAATATCCGGAGATTCTGAAAGATGTCTGCAGTACTGGTGCACTATCGTCTTCAAAATCGACGTACACATCTACAGCCACTTCGTTTAATTTATCGTAGTGCGGTGTGGCTATAACCGCTGTCTTTATGTCCTTCTTGGTTATGAAGCCAATTGGTTTGTGGCTCCACAGGACAGTACCATCAGGACACAAACTGGAATTCCAGTTTCCGATCTTCAGGTTGACTACATCTTTGCTGCTCAGTTTCATTTTGGGTTTTTGTTTTATTGTTTAAGTATGCTAACGTACATTGTCCGGTTAAGGTTACGCTGTTTATACAGTTTGTTTAAAAATGTAACCAGTACTGGACTCTTAATTCAGGGTGATAGATTTGCTGAATATAGCAATGGCAATAGCTTTGGCGAACACTTCTGGTGAAGGTATTCTTGGCCAGCGTACATTGTCCGGGTCAATAGCCGTTACCGGTATTCTGTCCGGGAACGATGGGTCATAAGCCAGTACAGCTTGCCACACAGTGGAGGTCTTACCAGTACTGATGACTGTGCTGTAGATGTCATTCCAGTTATCTTGTGTTGGAAATTCAACGTAATTGTACAGTGCTGACTTGATATGTGAGGGCAATAGGCCCACGTAGTTCTTAGCGAACTCTATAGCTGGTGCGATTGGTTTCATTTTAGTCTTTGAGCTTAGTGAGTGTGTTGCCGTAGCGTTCTGTGGCCTCCTTGGCAACAGCTTGGATGTTGTTGGTGGTCTTGTAGAACTCACACCATTCGGCATCAGCGTCGACCATCGTGTTGGTATCTGAGTACCTTGTGATAAGCCACTTCACGAAGTTGAGCTTGCTGTGCATATAGAACTCACGACCCGGATTCAGGATGCCCAATTCAGTCTGCAGGTCAGATAGATGGCTCATCATGATGATGCGAATCGATGTTCCACCAACCAGTACTGGCCTTGGTGAAATGAAATCACAGATGTTCTTTGCTTCGACGACATTCATTTCCTCAAGCGTGTTGGGATACGCAGCCTTGTGCTCATTAGACAAGTCCCTGAGATATTTGCATGCATAGAGCTTGCTTTCGATTGTCATTATCTGTACGATTTCCTTGTGCACCTTGGCAGTATACCATATGGGCAGCAGCGGAAACTCTGCTTTTGTTTCAATAAAGGTTTTCATGCGTGGAGTTGTTTGTAGTATTTCTGTGCGGTTTCGAATCTCAGTTTGAATTCTTCAGCTAAGAGGTGTCCTCTCCTATTCACTTTCTTGGTGAGGTCTCTGATGATCTTTTGCTCTTCAGCGGTGCCGAACTTATCGACCAAGAGTTGTGCTGCTTTGTTGTGCTCGTTTGCGGCTTCAAGCTTTTGATATACTTTCAGTAGTTGTTTCATGGTATTGATACGGCCAGTACTGGCTTAAGGTTTCGTTGATTAGAGAATTATTAGAGATTTATTAGACCCTTAATTCAGGATGGACAGAAAACCAAAAGGCCTCGGATTTCTCCGAAGCCTTAAGTAACCAAAGGAAACAACAACAGATTTGGTAACTAATGACTTATACGTAAACTCTGGTGAAATTGTTTAACGATAGTCGAAATTTCTTTTTAGACCATTCCAAGATGGCCAGACGGCTTAGACATCATCTTCAGAGTTGCACCTGTGAAGCCTTGTGCCTCCATGTCCTTTTCAAGCAGGGACATAATCTTCTTGCACATTTCGTGTGCATCCTGATTGCGTGGATCGAAACGATAGTCCTCGCTGGCCACATGCTCTAACCATGCGAACATCAGTCGGGTAAAGCTTTGCTGATTGGTTCTGTGAAGACGTGACATCTCTTCGATGAACTGGTCAGTCCGTTTCCCCATGTTCAATACGTTCACGTAATTCTCAAGGGCATTGGCGAGTTTAAGAGCTTCTGAATTTTCCATTAGTCTTCTATTATTTTGTGTGCAATTTTGTTGTCAATTAAGAATTGTTCTAGTACTGGTGAATGTCTCATCACATTCCAATATCCTGAACGGTAAGCATTTTCAAATGGAAAACCTTTCTTCAGGTCTTGAAACTTCAGGTACTCGATGATAACAATCTTTTTCATAGTTTTAAAGTTAAGAGAGTTGTGAGGACTTATTATAACTGCCTCACCACGAGGTTATGCTCTATGTGGGGTCATTCCCCGAAACTCGCTATATTGTTTTCTTCCATCCATTCTGTGACGATGCGTTCAGCTTCTTCTCTGCACACACCCATCTCTCCCAATCCGAATTCAGGATTAGAAATTAGACTCTCGTAGATTTTTGTTACTAGATTATTGCGTTGTGCTTCAGTCATGGTATTAGAACGTACATTGTCCGGTTAAGGTTGCGCGACCAGTACTGGTTTTTGTCTTTTAAATCTGAACACACCACTTTTGATTTCGCTGTAGGTCAGAACAAGCATGCCTCCTTGGAAGACATTTAGTTGTACCTGCTTGTCATCACACCATGCTACTTCAGCCGTCCTGTTAAGGATATTGGCCAGTACTTGAGGTGTTTGAGTGATGGTCAGCTTTGTCCCCACTTTGTAGGGAATTGTCTTTTTCTTGCTTTTCATGGTCTTATGCGTGTACTGGTTTATTGAAGTATTCTTTCATCCTGTTCCGTGCGAAGTGCATCTTTGCCTTTACTGTTCCGATGGGTATACCCAACTCGGTAGCGATGTCCTCATAAGAGAATCCCAATGCATACTGAGAGATGATCTCACCATCAGTGGCTGACAAGGTTTTGATTGCCTTGGTGATTTTTTCTTGAGACTCGTTTGTGATCAACTGATCCAGAGGACTTGCCTCATCGGATGCAAAATCCATTTGGGCGTTGTCATGTTCAGAGTCGCTGATCATGTCAAACATTGACTTTGTTTCCAGCTTACGCTTTCTCAGGTAGTCGATGGTCGCATTGGTTGCGATATTGAAGACCCACGTTTTCATGGTTGCTTTTGTGGGATCGAACTTGTGCATATTGTGATACACTTTCACGAAGACATCATTCACCAATTCTTCAGCGACCAACTGGTCATGAGTCTTTTTGAAGATGAAATTTTGAACTGATCTTTTGTTCTCTTTGTAGAACTTGTCGAAGATTGTGGTTTCCATTAGATTATTTTCTGTTTATTGTTTCCTGAGTATTGATACGGCCAGTACTGGCTTAAGGTTACACCGAAGTTAATCTTCGTCGGGTAAATTTGTCCTAAATGAATGATCTTCATCAGCTTCTTCGCTGTAGCTTTCGCGATCCTGATCATCAGTATAGCTTTCACGGTCTTGACCATCATCATCGATGTCGTTACCATCCATATCCATATTGAAGAATTCGGGATCACTACCTTGAGCTTTTACTGCTCTTACGGCATCCATACCTGTCAGGCTTTCATTGAATGTTTCACCATCCAAGAATCTTCCAGACCAAGCACCTTCATTGCATTCTGCTGCAATACTCTCAAGAGATTGACTTTCGTCGATTGGTTCTTCGCTAAGAATTTCAAAGCGAATTACTGTGCGATAGATTTTCTTTTCCATTTGTCTGTTGTTGTTTGATAGTATTGATACGGCCAGTACTGGCTTAAGGTTTCATGATAAAATAAAAAAGACCAGAAAAAATCCTGGCCTTAATTAAGAGAGGGAACGTACATTGTCCGGGTTTAGTCTCTGGACGTTGGAGCGGTGATTGCTCTTGCATGAGCTTTGGTATTCTTTGCGTGTACCTTGCTCTTGTGATACTTTCCGGACTGGACAGTAACAATCTGAGGGCCACACGAAGTCAATACCAATAAAACGATGACGAAGGATAAAAGGGTTTTCATATTAAAAAGGGTTTATTTGTTACCACTTAAAGACGGCTGTGGATATTTAAATTCCAGATGCCATCCGTTGAATTGCTGATCGAAGTTCATGCCTCCGATAATGTCACCACGATACCACACCACGACATTCCAGCCCGGAGTTGATGTAACGTCTGTACATTGTACCTCTGTTACTTCCAGCTTGTAGGTTGAATACTTCATTGTACCAACTTCCAGCTTGAGTTCACCACGTTGAATGAGGGTGAACAGATTTTCGATTCGTGTTGTTGTCTTCATGGTATTATTACGAACATTGTCCGGTTAAGGTTACACGATCTTTTCACAGATCATTGTACCCTCTCTGACCTTCAATCTTTCGATTTCACGTTCAAAGAATTCTCTATGACTCTTATTGATAGGGTGACGAAATTCGTATTCAGCAAACCCAACTTCAACCACTTTCTTTGTGATTAGATCGGTAGCTCTTGCTCTGCGATTTTCAGACCAGTACGGGTGAAAGCCTTCGGCAAGGGATTGCTCATAGTGCTCTCTGCGTTTGGTCATTCCATCCTGCCAAATTTGCATCATTTCAGATACTGATCTATTGGGCTGGAAAGCTTCAAGTTGTGGAGGTGTGAATTCAACGCTTGCCGATGTACCATCAGCATAACGAAAATGAAACATTGCATGGTAGTCGTATGTTTGCATAACGTATTGCTGCAATTCGGTTGCTTGTACTACCTTGTACTGATCTTGTTTGAGATTGAATACCATGACTTTAAGATTTTGCTTTTAATTCACCAATAAGAAATAAGCCAATGATCCTGAGAGGACGACCGCAATTAGGATTCTCATACCAGTACTTGGCAGAGTCCAGCCATTGTTCTTTTGTGAACGTTGACTTGTCGTAAGCTTCAAGGAATTCTTTGTAGTTCAGGCAAGTACCATAAGAGTCGGTATGCCTTGAGGACATTTCGTCCATCATCCAGCAGAAGACTGGTCGTCCAGTACTGGACTCATACCCTTGCAGGTAGTCTTCCATTTCCCATGCGTCTTTTCCTATTATTGTTTCCATAGTATTAATACGCAGGGTACTATCTTAAGGTTGCATTTTCTTTTTAAGTACTTGCAATGTTTGCCAGTCTTGATTCATTTTCTTTCGAGACTTGAAACTATAGTGATGCCTAGTCGTTCCATCGAAGCCAACTATTTCATTTGTAGCTTCACGTCTCTCCCATCTCATAGAGAGAAACCTTTGATCTTTTAGATCGTGTGTTAGATTCGTATTGTTCATACTGATCAAACGTACATTGTCCGGTTAAGGTTGTGTTTTGCCGAATTCAATAGCAAGATTAAACAAGGTTGAGGTTGAAATGTCATACACAATTAGGTTGCGTCCTTTCAATTCAAACTTAATCCCTTTGAGTGCAAAGAATTCTCTGAGTTCTTTACGATCAACTATTGTGTGTGTCATTTTTGTACATTGTACATTGTCCAACACTTCGCGAACGTGTGTCATCATTAAATGTGACTCATGATCTGAATGCACAGGTAAACCGTGCTCATAGCTATCGTAATCAACAGCTATTCGATGCAGCCCTGTAATAATTTGATCGATTTCTACATCAGTGATTTTCATTGTACATTGTCCGTTTTAGGTACAAAGTAAGAGCCATTCAAACGGCCAACATCGGTAACACCTTCCATTGCATAGGTCAATCTCACAGAGCAGTTTATTCCGTCCGCAATCCCTTGTGCAACCTCTGTAGGGTTTGGAATGTTTAGTGTTATTGGTTTTATGTCATCCCAAACTTGTGCGTTAGGATTTAGTTCTTTATTCCAAATTTGAATATTAACTTTTGTTGATTCCATTGTCTTGTTGTTTATAGTATTAGAACGTACATTGTCCGGTTAAGGTTACGTTATCCGAAAATTGCTTTACGATTAAATTGCTTGGCGTATTCACGTGCAGTTTTCTTATCAGGTACTGGAACTTCCGTGAGTGTCCCGAACTCATACATTTTGTTTGGGTTAATCGGTTGGTTGTCCTGCGTTAGCTTCGTGATATAGAAGCCACCTTCGTCTTTGAAGAACATTGTTAATTCAGTGTCAGTTGTTTTCATTGTGCGTAAGTGTTAGAAGTTATTAAATGTACATTGTCCGAAGTCTCATAGGTCAGTCCCTTTATTGGTTGTGTATACTCGATAACCCAACGACCAAAGCCAGTACTTAATTCAGACATGTAGTCGATAGCTGTTTGCAGATCGACTGCAGCAACAAGGGCAATACCACTACCGTATTCAACGTCATAGGTAAATTCCCATACTTGTAAGGTTCTCATTGTCTTAAGCGTTAACAGTTTGTACATTGTCCGTTATCGTTACGTGAGTCAGGTTGTTAACCTGAATCACGAACTTACTCTTTTGCATAGCGATATTGTTTTCGCGGTTTGCGATATGTTTCCAACGCAAGCCAACGATAGTGCCTTGTTCATCCATTGGTCTGTAGTCGGTTAAGTCACCATCGATAACCTTAACACCGTTGAAAGTTTCCGGCAAAGCTTTGCCCTTCTTAGTGTCAAAGATGGCTGCAATGTTAATACCTTGCGCCAAAGCTTGCTCACATTCGTTCCAATTGTAACCAGTATAGGAGAAAGTTAAGTGATAATTTTTGTACTTCGATACCAACCGTGAACGGTTAAGGACTTTCGTATAGTCATAGAATTGCACGTCCGGAAACACTTCGAGAATGTTTTGGCCAAAGAACTTGAAAATTTCAGGATTAAGATCAGACGTTCCGTTCAAACGGATTGCAAACTCCATGCCTTTACGTTGTGCCTTGTTTTTTGCCAAGGTAATTTCCCTGACAAGTAAGTTCATAAATGCATCCCTTTGCTCATAAAAAGCTTTGGTTCTGTTAATACGTGCGTTAACGATAGTCCCTTTTTTGTCCATCTTAACACGTCCGGACGTATTTAAACAGCCCATAATGCACTCTTTTGTTGCCTTGGCACAAACGTTGTGACCAGACAAGTCATAAGGTGCAAAGTAAATTGCATAGGTAGCAAGGTTAATACTTTTACCCTTTGCGATTTTGGCAGTTAAGTTTGTTCCGCCAATGTAAGAAAAATTGAAGTTGTGTTTCATTGTTTTGTTGTTGTCGTTGGTATTGATACGCACTGCAGATTCTTAAGGTTGCAAAATAACTGCAGTATTTTTATCGATATGAATTAGATGGATTTTTACTTTTGATCATCCTCTCCTTTGGTTTTCGTCCCCTCTCTTACTTGCCTTTCGAGCGTTCATAGTATTAATACGCAAAGCAGATTCTTAAGGTTGTCTTAATTAAGAAAAAGATTTTTGAAACCTTAAGACCAGTACTGGCGTATCAATACCATGAGACACAAGATAATAACCTTCGCAATCTTCGCAACGATGGTAATAGTTACTATGCTGTGCGGAATTAATTTTTAAAACAACGTAACCTTAACAACGGTCTGACCGTTTCAATACTATGACAACAATAATTCTAACAACCGACGAAGTAAAAGCAAGGCTTTTTACTTTGCTTGCTGGCCAAGTAACACCTAAGTTCATATCTGTAAAGAACTACATGAACAACGATGGTGAACTTTCAAACTACGTTATCAACATTGGTGTTGACTATGGCAAAGCCAAAGAATCAGATACCGAAACTTTGAGGGATGCAAAGAACTTCGAAGGAATTGATTTCGGTAAGGTGAAAGCTTACAGCGAGGACGCGAGAATCGCATTGCTCACGGCTATTTTAAAGCCCTCCAATCAAAGTGCTGCACAATCGGACGCATATACTACAATTTGCCCGAACGTGCGTCTCCACAATGAAACCGGACGTATATACGTCTCTGGTTTTAAGATTTCAAAATCTGTTTTGGTTGCTACCGACTACGGAGCGGACACAAGGCAAAACCTGACAATCGCAAAGGACAAAATTCGTGCTACCTTGAAAGCCACACAATTTAGACAATTCTGCTTTGACAAGCTTGTCGAAATCCGGATGAACGGTGAAACTTTGGAGTTCGATTTTTAAAAAATGTGTGAGTCCCCTTGCAACCTTAGCGAGGGGACTTGCGTATTAATACTATGAACAACAACAAAACAATGGAACACTTCAATTTTGAAAAGCATACCTGCCGTCAATTCGATGACGTGAAAGGTTTAATGGGATTCTTCAACGCACACAAAGCTATCGTGTGGTCATGGGCTGCACGTGGTTGGACGGTCGATAAAGACCACAAGGTATTGAGACTTCGCGTTAGCGGTCACCACCATAAAGGGTATGTGTGGATAACCGTAAACGGCTCTGACTTGTTTGACATCTACTTCACAAACCTGAAGGGAGAAATCAAGAAAGAAGCTAAAGACGTTTACCTTGACATGCTTATCGATACCATTGACGTACACGTCGAACGGATAGCGGCATACGTTCGCTAAACTTAAAATTGCATAATAACTCAAGGGGAGTTATTGTGCAATTTTCGGTTTATTATGTTGAAGGCGAACAAGATACACCTCTGAAAAATTCTCCGCTCGGTTTTCCTTGGCTCGGCTCTCCTACTTGCATTGTGTGCGTTCGTATGTATATTAACGGCTCATCCCTAATTAAGGTTACATGAAAAAATAAAAATCTTTATGAAACCTTAAGCCAGTACTGGCCGTATTAATACCATGAGATTCAAGAAAATAGTAGGTGCAAAGAGATTCACCCAAAAGGCAATAACCAAAACAACAAGGACGTGGGCATTCTACTACGTCATTGATCGTGGTGCCGACTTGCAAGTCCTTAACACGTTTGAGTGCAAACAACCTGCACGGACTAACGTATACAAACAACTTCAAAAGAAGTGGAACGACAAAGGAGTAACAGCAATCGGTTATACTACCGACCTGAACGATCCTTTTTTAGTGTGGCCACAAACTCAAATGAAACCTTAAGCCAGTACTGGCCGTATTAATACGTATGGAAACAGTCTTAAAACATATCTCTTCAATAGTCGCTGGTGATACCATCATTCACAATGGAGAAATGAAAACAGTATCCGGCAATAACATCAAGTTTGATTCTTGCATGGGTAAGACCTTGTTTGGAGATAGCTATAATTTAGGACATAAGAAAGTAATAAAGGTAACAGTAATAGGATGACACAAGCTACAACCAAATTAAGACCAGCACATGAGTTTAATGTGGGTGACAACATAACTGTATTCGATCCGCATACATCAGTTGCTCCCTTTATGTGGCCGACTGCTTGTTACGTTCAAGCTATTGACGGTGACTATTACATAATGCGCAAGCGATCATTCACCGATACTCAAACTTTTCGTGTCGGCAAATATTATCCGCACATGCAAAAAGAATCGTAACCTTAAGATCAGTACCTGCGTATCAATACCATAAGACAACAACAAAACAATGGCAACAATCAACAAAGTAAGAGTCGGGAAAGAATACACTTTCAATCCCGTAATGTGGGACGTATGCGATCCAAAGACTACCCTGAAAAAAGGCGACAAGGTAACCGTGGTAAATCTTCGTGGTTGTCCTCCCGCTAACACTATGGGTCACTGTCACGTGAACTTCAACGGTCAGTTTGCTGGTTTGGTTCATTGCAACTCTTTAATAGACGAATAGTCATGTATCCAAATTACGATACTTCGTCTCCCGGAAGTCCAATAGCTGAGAATCAAAAACTTCCTTCTGAATTAATAGAAGGACACGTACAACGATTCATAATGATTCAGATTGAAGCATTGGCATACGGTATGGCCAAACCTGCAAAGGTTAAAAGTGATTTGCAAGGAGTTGCTTACTTCATTAGATGTTGTGCTGGTGTGCATGCACGGTTAGCCGTATCGAATGAAGTCGATAGGTTGTGCAGACTGACCAATAAACAATTAGTCGCAGCAGCAAAAAAAACTTTTAAAGGTTAGTAACCTTACCAGTACCTGACTCGTATCAATACCATAAGACAACAACAATGGAAAAAATAACACAACCGAACCCTGAGAAAGATGCGATAGTCGCACGGGTTCTAATTCACACTAACAACTTCAAATTGCTCAAAGCTCAAAAGGCTCTGCTTGTAAACATGCAAAGCAAAAAGAGCACGACCGAGGCAGAATGGAACGCTATTGAAGGAATCGTGAACATGATTGACGCGATACAGGATATTGCTTGCGATCATTACAACTTTGATCCTAACGAAGTTTTTAACTTCACCAATGAAGTCGACACTACCGTTAAAATGTCACTCGCAGAATGCCGCAAGGTCGTTATGAGTGAAGATGATGGGGACGAATACTTCAACTGGAAATAAGACTTGCAGCCCGTTTATTTGTAAACGTCAAACGATGCAAGAAACGCAAGGCCAGCCATAGGCTGGAAAGTAGTGGGCTGTTTTATCGTGATCCCACTAACGGGCTAAAATATTGTTGTTTTGTTGTCTAAAGGGGAGCTTGTTACTCCCCTTTTCTTTTTATACCCGATCAGGTATAATACCTTACCAATACTGGAAAGATATACCCGAACGGGTGCAACCTTAATTCAGGATGCATCGTATTAATACCTATGAAGACAACAACAATTATCTTTCTAATGATCGCACTAGGCATGAGATACTTTAACTATGTCATGTGGTTTGTAACAACTTTCATTTGCAGACCGTAACCTTAAGCCAGTACTGGACGTATCAATACCATAACAACAAAACAATGGAAACAACAATCGCAACTCTCCCCGACTTTTCAAAGATGACCATCGCCGAAATCGCTTGCCGTATTGATGCGGATTGGAGAAAGCAAAAGGGTGGCATCAGTATCTATGCCAAAGAGCAATTAAAGGCTATGCTTTGGATTCAGCAAATCACTGACAAGTATATCTCTGATGACGGTTATGGCGTAGTGGGTAGCTTCTTATGCAATGCCACAACGTGGAAAGGTGAAACCGCAAGGGCAATAAAAAAAGAATTGAACAAAAGACTGAAAGCGTAACCTTACGCTTTCTCTCTCCGTATCAATACTATAAAACAACAACAAAAATGAAAACGACCTTTTATAAACTCCTTGGCCTAGTGATAATGCTCGGCTCTGCAAGCGTAACGATCTCACTTATCGTATTAGCGTTATGACACAAAAAATTAAAGAACGATTGCTTGGCCTAGTCATTGCGATCTTCGATCTGATTTTCATCTTAATCATGTACTAACTTAAACAAGGGGACGAAATAGTCCCCTTTTTTTTTGTAACCTTAAGCCAGTACTGGCCGTATTAATACCATAAGACAACAACAATGAAAACTAAATCACTTATCAACAAAACAGCCAAAGCAGTCCGGAAGGAATTTGCTGCGACTATGCCCAAAGATGCGACACTGATTGACATCATTTGGAGCTTGCCCACAATAGCCGTAAACCTCCCTAATGGCTCAGAGTACTTCTTCCAAGGTGAAGAAGCTGCTGGTATGCTTGAAGCTGCTGTAGAGGCCTCTAATGAGTTCCAGTGCAACGTTGAAGACGTGATACTATTCATGTCTAAATCTTGGTAGTCATGGTAAAATACATCGTACAAAAAGAAGACATTGGTAAAGGAGGATTAACACCTCTTATAACTACTTGCAAATGTTGTGGTGTAATATCGACAACCAGACCATTCGAACCCCTTGGACGTGTTCAAGCTTGTGACGTTGGCAAAATGCTTAAGCTTGTAAATGGTATTTGGTATGCTGAAAATAACGAACAATTCAAAAAGAGAACGCAACCTTAAGCCAGTACTGGACGTATCAATACTATAAACAACAACAATATGTTAAGCATTGAAATCGTATCACTCACAAGCTTCATGCAGGTTGAACCAGTACTGAGATACTTGGTAGCAAATCACCCGAAGTACAAAGCACGTGCAGAGCAAAAAAGAATCATCGCTCTCCCTTGCCGTCAGTATACAATCGGTGACAATCCCGCACACTTCTACAAAGTGGAAGACATTAAGAACTGGTTAAAAGAACCTCAATTTGTCCGGGAGATGGAATGCGAAGTAACCACTCATATGGTAAAAGAAGCTTAAAGAAATCTAACGGGTGACGTAACCTTAACCGGAACGTCCCCGTTAATATACTTACCAACGCAGTAACACTGATAAGGGAGAGCCGAACCAAGGACATTCGAGCAGAGGATTTCTCAGAGAACCGTCCTTTAAAAAAAAGTCGAAAATATATCCAGTACTGGACGCAACCTTAATTCAGACTGAGCCGTATTAATACTATAAGACAACAACAATATGAAAACTTGGACAACCGACGAAATCAAAAACCTGCTTCAGACCAATGACAAGATGGTAATGAAGTCAGTAGTGAAAATCTACGAGCGCCAAACAGTGGACGAAAAAATCACTTCCACAACTAACGAGAACAACGGCAAAGGCTTCAATGGAACGGACGCTTTCATCATGACCAAATTTGCAGAGTTTTACCTTAACAAAGGTTATCTCACTGAAAAGCAAATGGCCATTGCCCGGAAGAAAATCATGAAGTATGCAAAGCAATTAACTATCGTCGCAAACGCTTAAACAACAACAATATGAAATCCGTATCGAACCAGAAACTTCACCTTATCAAAGCTCATGTTTGTGCCTTCCTTGAAAGCGTAAACTATGGCGCTGAATGGATCGCAAAGCTTAAAGAGGATTTCAGACAAGATAATGATCTTGCCTTTAATACCCTTATGCTTGCCAACTATATTTCTTGGCATATGCGTCACAATGGTATTCACCTTGGCGAAGGGGAAGACTCAGTACTGGCCGACTACCATGCTGGTCAGGCTGTTATGTATGCCCTGAATGAAATCGTGGGCGAACCAGAGGTAACAACCGACAACGAAGTTGAAGCCTTCGCAAACGACAATGCTATCGAATCTCAAGCCTTCGAAAACTATGCCTTTATAGCCAATTGCGTCAAAGATGACGATATGGACGACGAAGAGCTTCAGGGCATCATGGACGATATTTATGACAAATAGTGTCACTCTGGATTAAGACTCACAACCTTAATCCAGAGTTTTACGTATAATACCTTAAGAAACACAAAACAATATGAAACTGAAATCTGATTTAGAACGAATTTGCTTCCCGGTTGAAAAAATCCCAACTATCGAACTCATGAAGGACGATAAGATGGAATTTAACTCCGAGAACTCTTTTGCCATCGTGGGCACAATTGGCGACCGTAAAAAAACCCTGAACTTCTGTTCTTCGGTTTATGCGCTCGTCGAAAACGTGCACGTACTTGAGCCGCTTATTCCAGTACTGGAAGGAACTTTTAAGTCGTTAGACATTAAAGCTTTCTCTGAGAAAGATGCACAATTCTTTGTGCGTATGTCCCCGACTATCCCTTCGGTTAGTCCTAACGTCGAAGTTATTAAACCGGCTCTTACTTTCCGGAACTCTTATGACGGTAAAATCCTTGCACAAGCTACTGGTGGCCTTGTACGCTACTTTGTAGATGAGAAGGGTACAGTGAACCAGACTTATGCATCGTTCCTTAAAGGCCTCTCCTTCTCGTATACGTTCAAGCATTCAAACGAGAACATCTATTCGATGCATGGTATTGCCGCTGAACTTGAGAAGTATGTTGCTAACTTCGGAACAGTTGAGAAACAAATTGAGTTTCTTAAGGCTGTCAATATCGAGAAAGCTACGACCAACAAGTTAGAGAAGCTTATCCGTGTATTCTCCAAAGGTGCAATGTTTCCCCTTAAGGAAATCGAAGAAACAATCGACCGTATACATTACGAAGGATTGATCTTCGACACTGACCCTAACCTTTGGTCAATCTATAATGCAATGAACTATATCTTGGAAACCTCTGAGTCAGCCCTCACTAAGAAAATGAGAATCGACGCTGACGCAAAGATATTCGAGAACATCGTTGAGTTTGTTGCGACCAAAGAGAAGAAAGCAAAGAAGTCCGCACAGGTTGTGGAGCAGGTACTGGCCATTAATCCAGAAGAAGAAGCTTAATTAATACCAGACACCCTTCCCATACCGGGAGGGGTGTCCCCCTTTGGCCCCCCTGTCCCACCCCGGTATCCCCCCCTTGGAACCCCCTCTATCCCCCCCTCCTTTATAGAGGGGTCGGCCCTACATGTTTCAAATTTTTAGTGTTGAAATTAATGCCATTTGTGGGTTTATAAATTTTTATAATTTTTTTGGAAAATGATTTGAGTATCAGAGAGTTATCTCTTAAAAAATTTCCGGAAAAAATTTTGAACTCTGAAAAATTAAGGGATGTTTTAAGGGAATTGTCGGTGTTGGTTTTCTGGTACTGGCAAACGAATTGTGGCCCATCTATAGTACAAATTTGGGACAAAGTAAAACCTTTTTGGGACAAATTCGTATAAGGTATTGAAGCCAATGATCTGAGCAAACCTTGGCACACATTAAACCCAAATTTTATGTCTATCTATCGTGTAATTCCTCGCTTGCTTATCTTGGCAGCTTATGTTGTTGCCATCATAGTTGAACTGGTTGAAAGAATAATCTGCTGACCCACTTTCGACTTACAACCTTTCTACCGTAATTTGCGTACAATACAGAAATCAAATTACCAAATAATGAGTACCACAACACGTGCACTTTTAGAAAACATCGCTATAATAGTAATAGTGGTGATTGCAATGATTGCCATTTTGAAATACATCATCTTCGCAGGTCATGATTTTAAGGTGGGAGATGAATTCATCGACAAACGATGGGGCCAACACAAACTTGTGATCTTGGAATTCGCCAAAGACGGTAGCGGACTGATCAGAGTTCAGAAAAGCAACGTTGCTGCTCAGAAAGTGATAATAGAAGTCACCGCTTCTACTCTCTACGAGTATTATACGAAAATTGAGAAATAATAATGACAATCTTCGAAAAAATAAAACTCGACATAGAGAAGAAAACGCTTTGGCGTGAACACTCCATCGAGTTTTTAATCGTGAATAATCTTCACAACTGGATTGAGGGTAAATCAACCGCCCATTTTAATATTTGGGGTAAATTATTAACTGATGACAAGGCAGTAATGTTCGAGTTGAATAGCATGCTCAATCTGTCGATAAAAGATGCTAACGTTGCGGTGGCAGTTTTTATTGGTGTTGATAGAATTAATAGAACGGGTCTTACCATTCCTGATCTTGCAAAACTCTATCACCATACCATCTTGGAAATCCTTACCCACTATCAAGATTATTATTACGGACAACGTAGTTTTGAGGCATATGAAAAAGAACTGAACCAATATATTAACCCCATTTCCGGTTTCCCGACCGAATACATTCGCCCAAAACCCAAGAACTCCAAATCCGGTACTGGCCTCAAATTATGACCAACACTAATAACACATTGCCCCCAATCCCCCAAGTCGGCACTAAAGAGTATTATGCCTTTAGAAAATACGTGTGGGAGATCGAAGGATTTCATACTCGTATGAGGCTAACGTCTTTAAAAACGGAGTACTTAAACCGGTACTGGACAGACTTCAACAAATTAAAAAAAATATTCGTACCTTTAACCAGCAATGTTATCGTTGTGGAAGTGGAGAAGGTAATGGAATCACCAGTAAGCCAAAATAATTAATATGAACAAAGAAACTATTCTACTAGGTGAAGAGCTTGTACGTGACATCATTTGGGAACACAAGAATAAGAATTGGTCGCTGATCATGGAAAGTATCACGGACACTGATAATGACACCAACACAAGGGAATATGTGGTCAGGAGAAATGACGATGGTCGGTACTTTAAGTTTGAAGTCATGCACTGCGAACATCTGGATATTGGGCATAAAAATTTAAATACATTCCCATTGGAAGGTAAACAAGTTATGCCAAAGGTAATCACATCAATCATCTTTGAATAATCACTAAACCAAAATAATTATCACAATGAAAGTCGTATCGGGAAAAAATCAAAGGGGCTATTTGCCCTTCTTCCAAACGTTGACCCTTGTACTGGCCCTCTCCCATTTCCACGCACCGGAATGGTTGTGGGGTGCTCTTGCTCCCTTTGTAATCCTATGGTGGATTGCTGGCTTTATAAAGATTTACAAGCAAGAAGAAACTGACGTGTTTAAAGATAAGATTGACCTTGCCTCAATGTCACCAGAAGTAAAGTCAAGATTCCAGCAGAAATTGGAGGAAGCTATGCAACGAGCGCATGGTGAAAATAATAAAGAATCAAATTAAAATCATGAAGAAAAAAAATAAGCCATTAATCATTGTTGGAATTATTCTGATAATCATTAGCGTAAAATTGTGGAACATTGCCTTTGAGCAAAAAATCTATTGTGGAACGATCACCCATAAGATCAACGCCCTAGAGTACAATAAACATAACGCCACTCCTGATCCCATACTGATCGTGAAATTCGATGGGTATGGTAAGCATGAGATACACACAAATTGGATTACCTTTATGGATCATGAAGTTGGTTCCAGAGTTTGCTTTACAAAAAAAGTATCAGAAGTGGAGGATACTCCAATGGAAGGAGGTCTATCCTTGCTTCTATCGGTGTTTGCGTTCATTGTGGGAGTTGTGTTGATCTTATGGGGTTTTGGAGTAATTAGTATGGATTCAGAATAATTAACTATAAAAAATTACTAACATGCAAGAACAAGACCCAAAAGAATTTACAGCAGAGCAAGCCGAAGAAATGGCCATGCAGTTTGGATTAATCGTTGGTAGCCAAAAAATGCCGGAGGGGCCGTGGAGATTCACTTTCAGAAAAATGGTGATGGATAAGATGCGTAAAGAGATTGAATCCGAAACTAAAGCCAGTACTATAGTTAATGAAACCAGTACTGGTTCTAATGGTGATGCGGGTACTAGCTCTAATAAATCAGGTACTGGTGCTGAGGGTCTACTCACCTTAACACCTTGCAAAGCTTATGCTATGGAGAATCCCGATGACGAATGGCGTTCTTCCATCAAAGGTTATTATCACGACTTTAACGAAGCCACCAATGCCGCTAAGGGATCGGGATGGTGGGGAGCTAATGGCACCGTTAAAACGGTCACCTTGCATACTGACGGCAAACAACTCTACAAGGTAAAACCTCTTGGCAACTATAAAGATGTGGCCGATAAGAAGAGAGCCGATATGAAAGAGAAGATCAAGTCTAAGTTAAGTGAGGAAGAATTGGATTTCCTTAAGAAAGAAGAACTTGATTAATGAGCAAAAAGAATAAAGAGGTACAAGTCACCATCTTGACAAATTTCGATGTTCTCGTTGATGGGTGGAAGAAAGACCGTGAGGGCTATTTGCTTAGAGCTAGGGAATTAGAACTAGAAGGTCAGGATATTTTAGCTTACGAAAAGGAAGTAGACGATTTTATAAAAAATGATAAATAATTCTAGTACTAGCATCACCATTAAACCAATACCTTCATAACCATTAAACCAGTATGAAAATATATGATAAAATGTATATGGACATGCTGGTACTGGAAGATTGTCCATATGAGAGGCTTGAGGATCATCATAAGAGTCTAATGATGCGTGACCTGTTGAAAATCTTAGCTAAAGATACTGACAAGACCAATGAGGGGATGATAAAGCAGATGCGGGTAATGATGGGTCTATTTAAGTTAAGCATGCATACTCGTGCAGATAACTATCTTTACCAGCGTTACCGGATCATGGAAGAGTACCTTATATTGTATGAGGATTGGGTCTCTTATGATAATTCAATAAAAGAGTTTCTTGATATTAAACCAGTACTGGTATGCTTACTCAATTGAAAAATAATATTAGTATCATCTTAACTGTCGCTCTTGGCGTTAGCATCGGGTCTAATTTCTATTTGGTAAACAAGATAGATAAGGTGCCCACAGAGGTTTCGGTTCAAGTTGATTCTTCCGTTCAAAAAATCTATAAGGCTATTAAAGAGGCCCACAAACCAGTTAAGGTAGTAACGGCAAATCTCCAACATAAGGGTGGAGCGTTTTTCTATTTCGAAGGCAAGCTCAAGGAGAAGTCTATCAAAATAACCGACAATTATCAATATGACGTTAATTATCCTAATGAAGTTTGGGACGGGTACTGGACGTATGCGGAAGGAACTAATGGAACCGAGTTTTATGTGTGGTCTGCAGAGAAGTTGGAGATGGTCGATAGGAATTTGGCCGGTTGGTTTCTTACTGACGGTCTCAACGTCATAGAGCATATTATCAAAAGGGATACTGCATATCTACAGGTGATATATCCCATTGTTGAAAGAAAAAGCTTTATTAAATAATAACCATTAAGCATGAATAAAGACATTACTTTTGATGAGGCCAGTACTGGTCTCAGAGTTAATTACAAAGGTATCTACAAGGGTCGTATTATTTTAGTTGACGGCAAGTACGAATATCAGGAGAAGAACTATTCTCGTTATCAGTATATGTACGATCCACCCAAGTTCAATTCTATTGAGAAGGCAAAAAAGGACACCGCTGCTCTCTTAGGAATCCAAATGTCTTTTAGGAAAGAGTATTCTATAGATGGACTTACTTCTAAGGGCAAGAAGTTTTTATTAAAGTTTGGCGATAAGCCAGTACTGAGGAAAACTTTGTCGAAGGAAGAACTTAAGATCGCTAATATGTTTGTCGATAGAGGTGTATTGGAGAAGTCTGTGGTCGGGAAGAAATACAGCCCTATAGTTTATCACCTTCCCGATGATGTTCGGTTACAAATACAAGATTACATACCCTAAAGCTGGTGCGATACTTCCAACGATATGATCATCGTCACAGGACTCATAATAATACCTATTTAATAGTAGGTTGGTGCTTTGTTGTTGGTATAGTAATTTTATCTTATTTTATTGTATTATTTTTTGAAGCCGAGAAGAAGATTGAGAAGCAACGACAATTCTACTTTAAACACGAGAGGAAGAAAAGAATAACTAAACCCAAAGACTACTTAGTTTATAGCCAGTACCAGTATCACAACACATCATCCTAGTACTGGTCTTAATGAACCAGAAGGAAAGTAATCTGCACATCTCTTCTTTGGGCACTTACGTCACCATCACCGAAGGGCATCACTATAACGTTCCACTTGGGTTGGTTGCCTTCGGGAATAGAGAGCATCTTATCATAGGTGATGATCGTTGATTTATCCACACCATATTTTTCTGCTAGTCTTTGTTTGAGGGTATCTAATCCGGATGCTTTTACGAATTTGGGTTTACCGTTAACCTTTGTGAGGTGAGCACCATCACGAGCGAGAAGATCGGCGAATAATTCTTTTGGTACGATCACAGATTTCTTCACAGTAGAAGTATCAACCTTACCGGTTTCCTTTTTATTAGCGTCATCGGAAAAGTTAATAGTAAAGTCATCGGGTCTGGTTGGATCGTTAACGACATCAGACATTTTAGAATAGCCATAGGATTTGAAATTGTATCCTTTATCCTGTAAGCTTTTAGTAACAGCTTTTGCTATTTCAAAATATTTTTTGGTAAAGAAGTCACCGGCATCATTCCATCTGAATACAACCTCAGTACCTTTGTTTCTAATTAGTTCTAACTGTAATTCAGATTCCACAATATTTTGAAACATTGCGGGGTCGTTCAATAACAGGTTTAGAATTCTTGTTTGCTTAACGAACACGTCTTTAAACATTACATAGCTTCCTTTACGAGCATAGCATATAACGGCACAGGTTCCAGCACCGGGGCAAGTATTAACGTAGTAGAATTGTTTTCCATCAAGGTCATACACTAGACCTCTAAGGGCGGGAATACCAATGTTAACCATTACTTGATTCTCAGTCTGCGACTTCTGCATCTTGGTATTCTTACTGAGTATTTTGTTTGGAAGCTGAGTAATATTTTCTATGAATGCGGGGATGTCAATTTCTCCGAATTCATCTTGTTGGATTGCTCCACCGTGTACGATTGGTTTATCAGCACTGAATTTTTGTTTGTCTTTTATTTTTGCCGCTTGATTGGCAAGTATGTCATTGAGGTATTGCTTGAGTTGTTCTGGCGGAATGCAAGTTTTCTTTACATCGGCAAAGTCACCAGACCAATCGATCTCATTTAGTTGTTGTTCTAATTCATCATGTTCTTTAAGCAAACCACCAACCTTAGTTCCGGTGACGGTTTCAAAAAGCTTAACCATGTTCCATTTTGACATATTATCCGCAATTTCCATATAAATACCTGAGAAAGGGTATAAAATCACATTTTCATTGCTGAACATTCCTTTTTTGAAATGACAACTTTTTGGCGTAAATTGCCGTATAATACAATGGTAAACAACCATTTCTATGAGAGTATATGCAAAATTCAGTCAAGAGGTCGAAGTTGATCCTATTGATGTCCTGAAGAAAATCAACATCATTCCGGAAGGGGATTGGATCAGACCCGAAGAAACAAAAAATGGTTTGGTTTATAGCCATTATGAGGAAGTTGGTGCGGGTAGTCATTCTTTCGAAAGAAAGGTTGGGGAAATCACTAAAGAGAAGTATGACTTGTATATGGCTAAGATCATGTTGATTAATCATTTGGAAAAGCTTCAAGACCAGAAAAGAAAATGAATCGAATAGAAATACAACAAAACATTGGTAACAAAGTTATTCTTGATGGCCGTGGAGACTTGGGTATGGATGGTGATTTACGTCCATTGATCTATAATAAGACTCCCTTGACTATCATTGGTTTGACTAAGGGTGGCAAAGCTTATTTGCGTGAAGATATTATCTCTACCGAAATGGTTCATGGTGTTATCCCTCGCAGCACAAAAATCAAATACTACAGTGTCCCGCCACGTAACGTGAACTTGATTGAGGTATTGACTCCGGCAGCACCAACAACCGAAGAAACAATTAAGGGTGTGGGGTACTCTGATCTTGCAAATCGAATTAGTGACATCATTCACGAAACATTGTATATCGAAAACGTACCTTACAGTATGGATGATGGCGACCGACAAATAAACACAGAGTCACGTGAGGATGCTGCCGCTAAAATTGTTGCCCTTTTAAAAGATTTAAAAATACTAGAATGATAATGGACAAATCAAAATTGATGAACGACAAAGGTGACTTGATTAAGATCACCCCGGCGTGGACTTCCCCTATCGCAAAGGGAACACTCGTTGGTTTCATGGGCCTTGGATTTGGTAAGATCACAGCAGCCTATCAAGTCTACCGTGTGAACCTTGAGAAGAGAACCATCGAATTTGTTCTGTATACCAGTACGGGTGGTCGGCCTTGTTTGGATATTGCGACAATGGATCATTCTGATTTGTATATCAACAACGAACCAATTATTGTCGACGTGGTAGAAGGATTACCCTTCACGGTCGTTGATCGTATAAAAGAACTTTTACCTTAAAAATATGAACAAGTCATTACAAAATTTTCTTTCGGGAACATTTATTTTTAGCATTATCGTCGGTTTATTAATTTGGGCTGTGGTGGTGTCATGTGAACCTTCGTCACCTTGTGATCAAACATCAAAGACAGTAGCCAGTACCAGTACGGGTATGGAGTATAAAATTCCACGTGATGGGAATGTGCACGTTTTATATGTGGATAGATTTGGCCGTAAGATTAAGGGTAAGTGCATTGAAGTTGGTAACTCATACACCACTCACATTGTATGGATTGAGAACAGCGATGGGGCGATCATTGATGGTTCGGTATCAACCCACTAACTACGTTGGATGGGGCAATGGATTCATTTTATGTTAGGATTGTTAAAATTATCGACAAGGAACGGAGAATTTATTTTGAGTTGGTAAAAGAATATACTGGTCGCAACCCAAACGATATACCGATCAACATATATTGGGCAGGAGAAAAAGAAAGGCGAGAAAACGTTGAAGATGAGATGTTGAAATCAGAAATAAATAAAATACTCGAAGATTTATAAATCATGACAACCTTTGAATCCTTTATAAGTGAATTTTATCCTGAAGCTTTTGACAAGTATCAATTGCACATGCTTGTAACGCATTGTCCGGAATCTTTAATTGGTGTTGAAGTTGTCGCTATCCGCTCCGGATTCAGTTGTGGCTCTGAGGGTGCAACTCAAATGACTATAGAAAGTTATAATGGTAGTGGGGGTTTGAATGGTGATAAAGGACAATTCCATTTATCCTCCAATAAACGAACAGACCCTTGGCAATTGAGACGTGATAATTTAGGTTGGGGTTGTGATGCTGATGATTTGATTAACAGTGTTAGACTGTATGATCCACAGGTTGCATATATTTTGTGGGCCGACATTAAAGAAAAACTTAAATCTGTAGCAGTATGAACGAAGACGAACAATCAATCCAGTCTATCATTTATGAGAGCCTTGATTATGCTAACATTATCAGAACAGCCGTACAAAGAGTAACAGATGGCATGCTTGCTACTCTTGCAAAAATAGAAGAACAACAAAAAAAAGATAAAGAGGAAAAGTTGGCTGCACTCAATAAAATAAAAGACGACAATCTTTATCTCGATGAGCTTTCATCTTTGGTGGAAGTTTCTTTGAAGCAACACAAGACTGTTCTTACTGAGCCTAGAAAACTTAATGGCCTATACGGTATTATAGATCAAGAGTATCAAATAAGGGTTCAAGAATTTGTTGAGAGAGGACAGCCAAGCGTTCCAGCCGTTGCGTACAATTATAACGGCATGCTCATAGATGGTCATCACCGAGTAGCCATGATGAAAGCAAGAGATAAACAGAAAATGACTAAAAAATCAAAACAAACTTACATCGATCTTGAAACTGCACCTCTTGGTTCAAGCATGTTTGATTTACATACGGGTGGTATTGATTTTGGACATGAAACAAATGAAAATGACACGTAAATTATATTGGGGTGTTTTGAGCAACGGACAATTCTATGTTGCTGACGCTGACTTTAAAATATTGGATGAATGCCGAGCTTATTCTAAAAACGGTAATTTCAGTCCTCTCACCAGAGAGCTTGGGATTAAGTATGATATTAATCTCAAGGATTTCTCTTTGATGAAAACCGAATCAACCATCGAAGAACTTCGTGAGAATGTTGAACGGTATGAAGGTTTAATTCGAAAGGTTAAATTAAGAAACGCTTGTGCTCAAGCTCAAGAGGTACTGTCTGATTGTCTGAATTACAATACTGAAGTTTGCAAAAACGTGTGTTTAGGATGCGAAAAAGAGGTGACAACTTGACGTAAACAAATTTGTTTACTTTTACGTATAATCTTACAATGAAGAGTTTTAATCCCAAAAATGTATGAAATGGTTAAAGGAATTATTCACCATTCACGAATGGTATGTCGGTGATTACTCACTGAACGTAAGAAGCAAATACACGGGTGATCTGATCGGAAGAATTGAGCGTCATTGTCTTAACTGTCCGCTAAAACAACTCTCCATATCAAACTTGAGTGTTGAGAGCAAGGATGAGATCATAAAGATTCTCGGCAAGCGTGACTGGTACACCTACGTAGAAGGTGACTGGTTGGATTCTTTCACGAGAAGAAAATTAACCGTTGGCAGTATTGCTGTTGAAATTGATAGCGGAATCATCGACATCCCCCACGTCGATCATATCGACGACGAGTTAGATCAGGAGTATGTCGAGCTTTCAGATTTGAAAAGAAATCATAACTTTATATAAGATGTCATCACAAAGTGATTTTATTATGAAGTCTCTTCCAGACCCGGATGGTTGCGTTGTTGGACTTATTAAATTGATAGTATGCAGTTTGATTGTCTCTATGATCATTGGTATTGTCATCGGTCACTATTTCTTTTAATGATGGAAAAGAAACCACAGGTAGCACTTACTTCAATAGAGGAATTCAACAAAATATCGGATTTACGGCCATATTTGTTGTGTCATCCCGATAAGGAAATGGTACGTGCAAGCTGCTTACATTATCTCGGAGATAAATTTCAGAAGTTTGACAACGAACAAAAACAAAACGAAAAATAAAATAGTGTTTCTGCACATTGCAGCGATACTAGGTATGTTCTCCAAAGCGGCATACGAAAATAGGGATAGTCGTTGGTTTTTAACAGACGCAACCTTTCTTACGGTAATTGAACACTTCAACAAACATTATCGTACTCCGGAGACTTACATCACAGAGCAAGATGCAATGGATGAAATGGTGAAGACCAACACTTATGAATTTACTCGATGGGCCAATGGATGGCATATTGCTGAGTTGATGTCTCTTGAAAGATATGCTGTTACCAATCTATCATATGACATTAACCAAAGTAAAAACATAATGAAGGTTGATGTTATTGACACTTTTCTTAGGAGGAATATGAAATTAATGGATGGTGATCGTAACGATTGTGAGAAAATTGCTCACCAAATGAATAAAGATTTTTTTGTATATGATCTTCTAGTTACTGACTACGTTATAAGCACATAGTTTATGGATAAGAATACAGATAAAAATACGGACAGGGCTAAAGTGAAGCAATCTAAGCTTGATTACGTTCGTGCCAATCTTCAACTATTCACAGATGCATATAGTGAATTCCGAGTAAGGATTCATCGTCGTCACAAGTTTAAATCAGCCATCAACAACTACACAAAATTTGTCGAGCAAGCAAGAAAAGATTTCAATTATTCGGAGAAAACCGGTAGTCGGGACATCTTTAACCAGTTTGTGTTTACCGAAATAATTATGACCATCCACTACAACGAACAGAAGAAAAGGCTCAAAGAACCCGGAATTCAACGTGCTTTGGGCTATGTTTCACCAACCGCCAGAAATTAAAAAAAAATATTACACAACTCTGGCACTTAAGTAAGAAAATTGTATATTTGTCAAAGATTCTACAAAACTAAACTATAGAAATCATGGCTCTGAAAGATTTATTCTTCAAAGAAACTACCGAAGAACAGACACCTAAAAAGGTGTCAAAAGGTAGTATCACCAACCAATCATTTTCAACACCAACAAGTCTCGGCTCAAATACAGTAGCGACTGTTTCTAACGCAGAGAAAAATGAATTCCTTGACTTCTTGAATGAAGTTTACCAAAAAGGAAATTTCCCCGGCCCCGACTATCAAGAATACACCGATGCCATTAAGGGTTTGGATAACGAACCGATGGATGAGAAGACAAAATTCAATGCGGTCTTCGCCGGTTTCAAAGTACAGGGAGTAACAAAAACACGCCTGATTGACACTGCTCAAAAATATATTTCACTTATCGAAGGACAAGCGAAAGATTTTTCAAAAGAAATTGACGGAATTCTCTCAACCGAAATTGCACAGAAGCAAGCACAGTGCACAAAGTATGCACAAGAAAATGCCGACATTGAAAAGCAAATGATCGCGCTCACGGAGAAGAAGAACAAGAACAATGAGATCATCACAAAAACAACTGGTGAGATTAACGAGCAGGTTTCTACTCTGAACATTAAGAAGACTTCGTTTGAATCTGCAGCCTCTGACTTTATCGGAAGAGTTCAATTGAACATAACAAAGATCAACCAGTACCTGTCTTAAAACTTCGATGTTGCTTATTCCACTACTATCCGTTATCGTTCTTTTCTTGGGGGTTTACTTCATGATTAAAGCGGGGTATTATTTGGACAAAGCACTTCGGCTCATGAGACAAGAAAAGGCGTTCACGTTTCGCGAATATCTAAAAGATCGATTTGTGAATATCTTTAAAAGAAACTAAATTCAAATAAATAAAATGCAAATGTTAAATTCACCCAACGAACATCCATCGGAAAAATTTGTCCGTTGGATTATACCGATAGGTGCTATCGGTGCTGGACTCTTGTTCTTCAACAAGATTGCCGGATTTCTTACTGGTACTTTTGATAAGCTGACTGATCTATTTACAAGCATCATGGGCGCTGCTGCCAGCATGGCCGCTGCTTTTGTAGTGGTTCTCGTTGTGGGTCTTCCGATCCTGTACGTCATTCAACATCCCGATCTTGTATCGATGTGGTGGAAAGGTGTTTGTCGTAAAATTACATCGGCTTTCATAAAGCTTGATCCTTTAAGCTTCATGGATGCTTTCGTCGAAAAGTTAGTAGAGAAACTTTCTAATCTTAGAAGAGTGAAGACTATTCTTGAAGGTAAAAAAGTTAAACTTGAGCGTAAAATTCATCTGCTAATGGAGCAGGTTGACCAGAATATGAAGAGAGCTTCTGCTGCACAACAGCAAGGTAAAAAAGATGTCGCTACCATGCTTGCTCGTAAAGCGCAAGGTGATACCGAATCAATAAAACTTTACAAGCCAATGTATGACCGGATGGTAAAGTATCTCACTCTATTTGAGAAGCTTGATGAAAATTGGAGTCTTTCTATCGAAGGAACCAAGTATGAAGTTGAGCGTAAGCGTGAAGAGTTCGAGATCATAAAGGAAATGCACAAAGGTTTGTCTGCTGCTGAAATTTTCACCAACACTGACAATGAGCAAGTACAAATTTTCCAAATGTCTGTGAAGGCACTTGAGGAAAGTGTTACTCAAAAGATTGCATACATCGACGATTTTGAAAAGAGATCGAAGTCTATGATGGACGGAATTGACATCGACAAGCAAATGATGGATGACGAAGGGTTGCGCATGCTTGAAGAGTATCAACAAAACGGAAATCAGATTTTCTTTGACACAAAGAGAACTGAGGATGGTCGGGTGACAATACTCACACCAACAATTTCAAAGAACACTTCTTTTGACAAATTCTTAAGAAAATAATTTTAACAATAATTTTAACAGTAAACTAAATTCAAAAAACAAATGGCAAATTTTTTTAAAAACGCAACGTTGCTCACCAAAATATTAATGTTGGTAGCCGTGTTCCTCGTAGGATGGGGAGTAAAATGGGCTTGGGTTGACAGTGGTCTTGTACCCAAGAAGGTTAAGAAGGCTGAGGTTGTAACCGTTAACGATCTTCCTCCATTGGAGTATGACAAGACCGCAAATGCACCTCTTTCTGACCTTCCTTCAAAAGAAGTATCAGATCAGGTTGGTGGTGAAATTCGTGCCGGTATCATGGGCTGGATTGCACAATCATCAGTTATCTATGCAAATGGTGGTATTGTAACCACAAAAGGTTCTTTCATGGAAGAGCAAGGTATTAAGCTGAGACTTATCAATCAGAATAACTGTACCGAGCAAGCAAATCAATTGTATGCTTTCATTGAAGATTATGCAAAAGGTAACGTAAATTCTAACAAAGGTTATCAAATGATCGCTTGGATGGGTGACGGTGTTCCCGGCCTCGTAACTGGCGTGAATGAAAAGATAGCTAAAGACCTTGGTGAAGAATATATCATCAAAGTGTTCTACGCTGGTGGTGCTTCTTTCGGTGAAGATAAATTCTTAGGTCGTCCTTCAGCAAAGCGTGATCCTCAGAACCTTCGCGGTTCATTGGTTGCCGGAGTTGTACTTGATGGTGACTGGAATATCTTGATGAAGTATTGTTCTGACAATAGCATTCCAGTTAACAACGACCTTTCTACTTATGACCCAACAGCCGTTAACATCCTTGGTGTTGATGACTACTTGAAAGCTTCTGAGCTTTACATTGCGGGTACTAAAGAAAAGCGTCCCGTGGTTATTGCTGGTAAACGTACTGGCCGTGACACAACAGTTGTTGTTGATGGTGTTGTAACTTGGACTCCCGGTGACGTAACTGCGGTTACTCAAAAGGGTGGACTCGTATCTCTTGCTTCAACAAAAGACTATGGTGCTCAAATGCCGAACGCATGGCTTGCTTCCAACAAATGGTTGCAAGATAACAGTAAGAAAGTTAAGGGTTTCATCAAAGCTTCCGCTCTTGGTGGTGACCAAGTAAAGTCACACAGTCGTGCACTTACTCACGCTACAGAAATCGCTGCTGAATTGTTTGGTGGTCTTACTGCTCAAGAATGGGAAAAGTATTTCAGAGGCTTTACAGTAACTGACGTACAAGGTAACATGGTTGAGCTTGGTGGATCGCGAGTATTCAACTTAGCAGATAACGCAGTATACTTCGGTTTAAATGGTGGTATCAATAAGTATGAAGCAGTTTACACTGCATTCGGTGACATTGCTGTGCAAGCATATCCTGAAAGACTTCCATCATACCGTCCAGTTAGCGACATCCTTGATCTGTCTTATCTTCAAGCGGTTTATGCCGAAAGCAAAACAGATACTCGTATGACTGGTGCCAGCGAGACTAAGTTCAAAGCTGGTGAGACTATGAGTACTCTTGTTAGTGCTAAGAACGTAACGATTGAGTTCCAGACTGGTAGTGCAATTATCTCTCCCGCATCTAATGTGACTCTTGAGAAAATTACCAGAGACCTTGTTGTTGCAGAAGGTTTGCTTGTTGCCATCAATGGTCACACAGACAATACCGGTAATGCACAAGGTAATTTAGAATTGTCAGAAGCTCGTGCTGCTGCAGTTCGTGCTTGGTTGGTGGCTAAGAACCCCGACTTCGCAAACAAAATTACTTCAAAAGGGTTTGGTCAAGATGTGCCAATCGCAGATAACACAACTTCTGCTGGCCGTGCAAAGAACAGACGTGTTGAGATCAAATTAGGTCGATAAAGATTTGGGTTTAGTTTAGGGGTGTGGAGGATTGTTTACAGTTTCTTCGCACCCCTTTTTTATAAAATCAATTACATGAAAACATTAAAAAATTTATTTACCCCGAACAAATCAATAACGAGCAACACATCGTTGATTCTTATTTTGATTTGGGTTGTTGGTACTATCACGTTGTGGACATTAAATGGTCATAGCTTATTTCCAGCACCTCACGAAATACTTGCTGCTTCTAAGAAGCTTGTTATCGAACAGGACTTCATATCACACCTTCTTATAAGTACCGTACTATGTATTAAAGCAATTTTTTATGCGATCATTGTATCTTTGATTGTAACTGTTATGTCTACCCTACCGGTATTCAGACCATTTACAAATATTGTCAGCAAGGCAAGATTCCTTTCAACGGTTGGTCTTACTTTTATCTTTGCAGCATTAACACCAGACACAAATTCACTAAAGGTGTCACTGTTGGTATTTGCAATTTTCATATTCATGGTCACTTCATTTTTGGGGATTGTATTTGAGATTAAGCGTGATGAATTTGATTATGCTAGAACACTTAAACTTGGCCCTTGGCAATCGATTTGGGAAGTGGTCATAAAAGGAAGAGCCGATCAATTTCTTGAAGCGATAAAGCAAAACTTTGCAATAGCGTGGATGATGCTTGCAATGGTTGAGAATCTGTGTCGTGCAGAAGGTGGTATTGGCGTAATTCTATTTCAGGAGAATAAACAATTCCATTTGGATTCTGTGTATGCAATTCAATTGATGGTGTTGTTTGTGGGTGTTGGCCTAGACTGGTCGCTAGGATTTATTCGGCAAATTTTCTGTCCTTACTCAGTGATAACCTTAGAAAAAAAATAATCATATGTGGACAACAATAGCATTAATCTTTTTGACAATCATTGCGTTGTTTCTTTTGGGTGTGTATCTTATTATGTTGAAGATTGGCAATTCAGTTTCCGGCGTTCCTAAGTATGCGGTCAAGGAAGTTTTCAAAATTATAAGAAGTAAACTTTTTAAAGAGAACAAAGTCGAGTAGTCCGCAGGATGCAGAGAACACGATGAGTGCTGCACTTGACTTGGTTGAAGGGGTTAGTGGTAGTCTTAAGGAGATATATTGAAAGGGTCGTCCAGTTGGTTGGATTACGCAAGTAGAGGTGCAAGTCCTCGGTCTGCTATCACAATTTCCCCGGATTAAATGTTAGAATTATGAACAAAGAGCAGAAAGAAAAATTTTTTAAATTTGAGATGGGCGCAAAAGTTAAAATATTACCCGCTCTCAACCTTGGAACATCCACAGTTCTCGACGTTGTAATGGCTCATGGATTTGCAATGTTGGATATGAGTGGCATGACAACATTTTATCCTTCACGTAGACTTGAACGTTTGCAAGCTGCTGATGATAGGATGTATCTGGCTGAAGTTACCAACTACACCAATCCAACATAAGATGAAAAAGATTCCTGACGAACAATTACGTGCCGTTTCCCAAACTCATGGATTTAACGCACAGACTGATCTTGAACTTAGAGCCATCGCAAGCAATTCATTTTATATGGGTGCTATGGCCATGAAACACGAATTAAAACAATTGGACTCTAAGACTGTTCGTCAAAAGGCAAGAAAATATTCAAAAGAGTGTTATTACTCATCTGATCGACAAGAGATCGCTGAAAGATCATACGTTGCAGGTGCAGCATATATGTTTGTTTAAATAATTTAATACTAAACCCAATGAAACAAGAATATCAAGTACTGGATGTAGAAATTCTCAAAGTTGAGAATGTATCTCTTCAATTTGGAGATAAACTCATCCTTCGTAATATTAACGTAACCGTTAACGACATTGTCAGAAAGAGTGCAGTAACTGGTCAGGTTGTTGGATTTCTTGGGCCATCAGGTCGTGGAAAGACTCAACTGTTCCGGATTCTTGCTGGACTAAATAAGCCAACCACTGGAACAGTGCATGTACACGGAAAACCAGTACAGGCTGGTGACGTGGGTGTCGTCGCACAGAACTATCCCCTATTCATGCACAAAACGGTTCAGAGCAACCTTGAATTAGGGGCCAGTAAAACAAAGCTATCCCCAAAGGACAGGCTTGACAAAATTTCCATGTATTTGGAGAAATTCAAGCTTTCTGACAAGAAGGACTTCTACCCCGCTTCCCTGTCTGGTGGGCAGCGTCAAAGGGTGGCCATTATGCAGCAATTGCTTTGCTCTGAGAGCTTCCTTTTATTGGATGAACCTTTCTCCGGTCTGGACGTGAACATGGTCGCAGAGGTCTCAGATGTGATCCTAGAGATCGCTTCTCTGGACGAGTTGAATACCGTTATTCTGGTCTCCCACGACATCCCTTCCACGGTGGCTATTTCGACCAATCTCTGGATTCTTGGGTATGAGTTTGATCAGGAGGGTAATCAAATCCCCGGAGCCACAATCAAGCACATTGAGGACTTGATGGCACAAGGTATTGCTTGGCAATATCCTCAAATATTTGACGAGCCGGATTTCATTAATTTGGTGAGAAAAATTCGCGGAGCATTTAAAACTTTGTAGTATGAAAATGTGGATTTGGCTTGCAAAACATGTGCTACCTATTATTGGTGGTATGTTCATTGGATTTTCGTTGCCTTTGGGCGTAGCAATATTTTCTCGGTCAACCGATATGTTGTTCTTTCCGGTTGGTGTAATTTTATTAGGATTGTCGTATTATTACGGCTTCATCCATAAAGAAAAACAATGAGAAAACTTTTACTACCAGTACTGTTATTTATCTCCGTCCTTGCTTCGGCACAGGACTCCACCAATCAACAAATCGATACCACAACTGTTGTTAGACAACAACATTTGGTAGCCAACATTAGCATGGCAACCAAAAATTATTGGAGAGGTAACGTATATGGTGATAATCTTCCAATGATCTCTGGAACGTTTGGTTATGCTTTCAGAGGTATTGAATTTGGCGTTATCGGAACATCACCCCTTAATGGTTCCCGTACTGGCTATGGTATTTGGGCTGAGGCATATGTTTCGGTGAAACTTCCTGAGCATTTCACGGTAACGCTTGATGACTATTATTTTTTCGCACCATACGATTCAATGAATAATTATTTTGATTGGTATGAAGAGACTACCGGACATTTTCTTGAATATCGTGTGAAGTATGAGGTTGATCGATTTTCCTTGATGGGTAGTCTTGTCGTGTACAGCAACATACTTGCATATAACTCACCATATTTTGAAGGCGAGTATTACATTCTATTAAAGAAGTTGTCAGTAACAATGGGCGTTGTGTGTGGAGAGAGCGAACTTAATTTCTTTGAGAAGGGTGGTATTGCTATGGTTGGTGTTAATGGGTATCGTGATCTTGAGTTCAGCGAGAACTTCTCTATTCCATTCAAAATTTCTGTGATGACCAGCCCGAATTATAAGCATGCGTATAAGTCTCCATATCCCGGATTCACACAAAACGCATTGAATATTATTATTGGGTTTTCTCTCTAGCCAATCAAGTATTCTAGGAGTACAAGGTTGTAGGCATGACGATTTGCTTCTTCTGCGTCTAGCATTATCTTTCGCATTCTAACCTTATCAGGACTTGGATTATCAGTAAAGAAGATTCCGGGACTTCTGAATATGAATTCCTTCATTACTTTATCGTAGATCGATATATTTGACGTTATTTTTTTGTATTGCTGTTTCACGAATAATTCTATCTATCATATCTTCTTGTGATTCATACTCCTGATAGACATAGTCGATCAGGATATTTTTGTACATCTCTCGTTCCTCAATACTTAACTGAACTTCTTTACACCATAAGATAGTGTTATCTCGTTCAAGAAATTCAACACTAACAATTATGTCTTGCTCTTGTATTGAGTTTATGATGGCCAAATCATCTATGGTGAGATTTTTCTTTTTCATGAATGTTTACAACATATTCTCTTTGCTGAAGAATGTCGAGAAATTTGTTTTCCCACTTTCTTTTTGTAATTGATGGTCGTTCAAGATCGCAGAAGGCATAAACCTCATCAATGTATCTATCTCGATCTTCTTGCTTGAGTTCTTTTATATCCCTCACAAGTCATTTATTTCAATAAGGTAACGTCTGCGATCTCTATATTTTTCGATGTTTGCGAGACCTTCCAGTCTTTGTTGGGATTCTATTGGATAGACACTAATTAACGCTCTCATCTCACTTTCATATCCATCAGGACTAAGATTAAAAATATCAGCGTCTTCAAATTGATCGTCTTTATTTTTTTCTTTCATTGATGAATTTCATTATTGTAAATTGAGTAACTTCTTCGAGATGGTGTTTTAGTGGTGGTGTTTTTTTGATGGCTCTAAAATATTCCTCATGACCAATAAATTCTTTGAGTTCATTGTTGTATGCATAATATTCATTGAACCCACCTATATACTCAGCAGCATTATGATTTCTGTTCATGCTTTTTTAAATATTTTGGATATAATTCCTCCCCAACATAAATACGCAATTCCTCATCATATGCATAGAATTCATCACGATCATAATATTTGGTTCTGTTGGGTACTGATACACCAAAATCCATATAGAACAATTGTCCTCTCGGCGCACCCAAGGGCTGAACGGAGACTAATTCACTTGCAAGAAGTAATCCGTGTCCTCTTTTAATTGTTGGTGCTTGTAGTTGTTCCATCAATATTTTTTATGTCAGCGAAATCACTTATTTTGTAACCGGAGTATTTTTGTATTTCCTTAAGATAGAGCATACGATCCAACTCAGCGTTCTTGGCCATAGCCATTGACTTAATGCGATTAGTTACTTCTTTGAAGCTGTTGCTAGTCTGGTCTAGTGACTCAGCAATTCCCTCAATTGCGTTTGCAAATTTTATATATGCTTTTGTCGCTGATCTAAGATGCTCCATTACCAATATATTCTTTCAAAATAATTTCATATGCTTCCTTCTCTCTCTTCTCAACAATTAATGGAAGAAAATCTTGATAAATTTCCGTCAAAGTTCTCCATTTAAAATTACCGTTGGATGGACAGAAAGCAATTCCAACACCCTCTATATCGTGAATTAAGACTAAGTCGCTAACAACAGGAAATTCTTTTGTTAGAACCTCATATATTCCCCTGTCGTTATCATTAGCTCTCAATTCAACCGAAGTAAGATTTTTTTTGATTTTATTTATAAGTTCTTTAGTTAGTATTTTTTTTCTCCTTAACATAATTAGTCATTTCATTTTCATAAGCATTAAACTCTCCCCTCTTATTCAGTTCAGGAATTATATAATCATGAATTAATTCATACAATCCAATATGACCAAACCAATCGACGATTCTGACACTATCATAATGTTCATATTCAATTATTGATGCATACAGATTTCGAATAACACCACTGCTGAGGTACGGTATCATTTGGATGATGTCTCGGATATTGTGGTAACCATCACCAATAGCGTCTGAACTGATGGAGAGAGCATAGTCTTTAACACGAGGGAGATAATTTTCTGTAATTCCATCATTACTATTAATCGTATCATATGGCATGTTAATGCTGATCGCAATTCTACCCATTTAATTTAAAGCCCCGCCATTTCCTTTTTCTATCGATATATCGGCCCAATCCTCAATTTCTTTAATGTAGATTCTACGGTCTTTATAACGACTTCTTTTTGCAATTGATTTCTCTATTCTGATCTGCATATCTTGCCACATATGTGTAAGTTCATGACCAATTTCAACATTTTGAAAAGCATGTAGGTCTTGTGCAAGCTCAGGTGTCCACAGTGCTCTCATTCTTCTTGTTTCAGCAACAACCGGAACTGAACTCAATTCAAGTTCAATTTCAAAAATGTCGCGCTTACTAGTGGGTTTAGTAAACATGTCAATAACACTGCTCCGAATTTGATTAAAATCTATTAACATACCAATAAATAGTCATTTCATGTGGTTAAATCTTATTTTATGTTGAATGAATATGAGTGCCACATTACTCCTATACTCAACATATTGGTGAATATCCACCAATTCAATATTTTTGCTTTTATAATATTTCCCTACCTGAATCCTCTTACTTGAACTTTTCAACCCGTTAACAAAATGATCGAGTATTTTGTCTGATAGGTCTCCAAGATATAAACTCATCTCGGATTCTTTAAACCCCAATTTTTTTTCATCAATCCATTTACCTTCTTCATCATAATATTCATACACTAATGTTGTATTCATATTTCTGGTAATTTTTATTAAGATAATTTTATCTTATATTGAAAATACACAACGTAATATGTGCCTCTGTTCTCATAGTCAACAAAAAAATCAATCAACGTGTACTCACCATTGGTTGTTTCTTTTATCTTCTCACCTATCTTCGGCCCCATTTCTTCACCATACTGTCTATAACTTCTAACCTCAGCGTCAGTACAATTGTGAATCTTCTTTCTCATCGTATGATCAACATGAAACGGCAACACTTTTCTATAGTCCTGCTGGTTCGGCAGGAGGTCATCGTTTTCATCATAGAACTCATAACATATCGTTGTTGGATATGTCTGATCTTTTTTCTTTTGATGTCCATCAAAAAAACTTTTTAGTTCTTCAGTATCTACACCCCACTTATTTGCCAAGTCGTCTATGTTTAATTCGATAATAGTAAAGTTCCAATTACCGATCTTGTCGGTAAACATTTTTTTTAATTCCATCTTCCCGAATTTAGGGTACAAACAAATTTAACATAAATACCCATAAAACACAAACCCCAAACGGTAGGTTCCGTTTGGGGCTGTGGGGCTAATTAGTCGCGAATTAAGCTATTATGCTGTGATTGAGTTGGCAATCTCCGGCTCGTCTTCGTGGATTTTATCGAGAAGGCTATTCTCCTTGAGTTGTGCTTTGGTGATCATTTTCAGATTACCATGATCTCTCATTTTCTTCAGAACAATTTTCCTGATGTCTGAGCGTCTTTCGTAGCTGTACATAGACTCAAGGATAAGCATGATTTCTTTTCCGTTAGGGTTACGATCACGCAAGAAGTAAATATACAACTGAGGAAGTGCGCTGAGGATTTGTTCTTCCTGCTCGAATGAATACTGTCCAACATACTCAACAAACTTCTGCTTGTTGATGATTTCGATCAGACGGTTTGGCTGAACATACTTTGACTTGTTCAAAAGCATCTTCATACAATCTTCTTTCGTCAATCCAACGGTGTCATTGAATTCTCTTACGAAATTCATTACGATCTCGTGTGCTTGCTTGTCGTCGTTGACCAGCTTAAGGATGCTGTGCGACAGGTAGTCGTAGTTTTCCAAAAACTGAACAGAAGAATTTTTATTTTCCAACGACAGGGCAATGATATTCTTTTGTTCCTTCTCGTTACGAGTAAAGCGAACCAAGTTAAGAAGTTTCTTTTTGTCGTATCTGCTTTCATCCAACTTAGGAAGATACTTTGTAACCATGCTGCTACGTTCCTCACTACTGAAAATAGATTCGTCTTCAATAACAACGTAAAGCATTTCAATGATTTCATCATCACTCATCGGATTCACATACTGAGCAATGCCCCACTTCTTAAGAAGGTTTGAGATGTCTGGTTTGATGTTAGCATCACTTTTGGTGTGAGCATTTGTAACAACACCCTTGCCGTCAATAGTTAAACCAATGATACGATAATCGTCGGTAGCGGCCAATTTTGAGTTTACAATCAAATACTGCTTTCCACCAAATTTCTGATATGATGAGAAGGTAGACTGGTTACGAATACAATGGTTTGTTCTATCACCACCAATTCTCTTGTATGCTTCAGCATTCAATGTTGATGCAACGATGATACCGGTTTCAGGATTAAGACCTTCCAAAATTGCTCCTTCAGTATCTTCGATAAGTTCAATTGTCTTTCTATACTCTTCATCACCGCTCAGAGAATTCAACGCCGCATTCAAGTCGGCGAACAAAGCATCTTTGCTTCTGTACCGAGCAGACTTTTTGATGAAAGCTTGAAGAGGTTTTTCAGTAAACTTGGAGAGAAATTTTTTGAACTGAGTCGGTACGCTATTGAACTGTTCAGTAGTCAGTTTTTGATCTTTGTTGAAACGTACTGTACGAAATCCACTTTCTGAATTTTGATCAGCAATTTTGAAATGGATTGGAGCCACAACCAAGTACTTGGTGTTGGTATCCAACAGGGTGTCCAAGTTGAAGTAGAATTCTTTTTTCTCGGTATCGGTCAGAGACTCAACGACCTTTTTACCTGCAGCGGGAAATTGTTGGATGATTTTGTTTGCAGACAAACGTGTCATTGCATCCCGCACTTCATCTGAGAATGCTTCAAAGTCTGTTCTTTGTTCAACAAACTTTCTATTTTCCTTGTAGATGAAACGAAAATTTTCTGTGACATTTTCGCCAGCCCGGAAGCTCATTTTTTTCTTCTTCTCGCCGTCCATCATAACTTCTTGTTCAAAAGAATTCATGACAACGTATTTAATATACTGGTCGACAGACTTTGTAATCTTTATGTTTTTATCCTGAATGGTTTTGAAGACGTTTTCAATTTCTTCAATAGCAACGTTCTCTCTGCCGAAGTGGGACTTCACGAAAAAGAACTCATAATTGGGGTGCTTTTCAACCAACTTAAAAATACGCAGTGCGTTAGGGTTTGTTGGGAGAATGTTGTGGGCTGCTAAGTATTCTTCAGATTTTTTCATAGTACTGTATTATACGAATTTGTTGGCCTTGGGTTGCCCGTTTGGAGCAATTTCTTTTTCAAATTAAAGGATTATTTTCAATATTTCATAAACAAATTTTGTATTTTTACGTATAATCCGAATAGTTATAACATTATCCAAATGAGTAAAACAATAAAATTTTCCGATCCGCGCTTTTTTGGCACAGATTTTACCCAAAAATACCAACAATTTAAGGAACAAAGGTTGGCCGAATTGGGACGGGTTAACATGATGAGCATAATGTCGTCTATTCGTGCCATTTCTGATGCAGAAAGACCACACAGAGGAAGACTGGCATTACTTGCAATTGAAACGGCAAAGTCTTTATTTCCCGTGATCGACATTGCGGGTCTCCAATTTGATGTGGAGCTTCGCGATGAAGTTTCACATAAAGGTATATCTGAAGAAGGAACACCAGAATATCCAGAACCAGTACCGGCAATGGATGACGAAATGTTTTGCAAAGCAGCAAAGCAAAAAATTCTCAATGCATTCAGCCAAGGTGCTGCAGTGTCAATGAATACTGTACATCACATGGTTCCAGAACTGGACGAAATCAATCGAACCCTGAAAGAAAACTACGACAAGTTAATGAAGGGTAATGAAGTTGCCTATCTTACAATCCCGGAAGAGCAATTTGCCCAAATGGCAATGCAGTCAGAGGGCGACGAAAATGTTGGTGGTACAAATAGAGTCGAGTTCAGAGAGCACGTTCCATATGTTGTTGCTCACGCACAACACTTCGTGACTTTGATTCACGAAATCATCAAGGGTGTGTACACATACCTTGCACTCAACGCATACAACGAAGAAGAAGAATACCATAAGGTCAGTAAGCATACTGAATCAATTGCCAGCGAGATCGAAGACATTGGCTGCGGTAAGATGATTCTTAACATGCTGAGAGAATATCTTCTCGACAATTTCGACAAGTACTATGAGCATGAGTGCTTTTTCGAAATGTATTTTGTTGCACTGTGCAAACTCCAACCGGAAGATTTGATTTCTTTGATGCACGGATTACTCAGCGGTCATCCTAACAAGGCACGATTCGAAGTGATAGCAAGAAATTGTTACTACGATCTTAAGGATTTCGAAAAGCAAAGATCACGCTACTAGATTAGCGGATTAGTATCTAAACTACTTGGAGGCATCTCATTTGGGGATGCCTCTCTTTTTAATCCAACTACAGTGTACTTTCCCCACAACTGTAGCTTCTTTTTTCCGTTCGGATATTCAACACCAACTTCAGCCTTTCCGTCCGGAGTGTTAATTCCGATAGAAGGTGCAGAGATAATTTTTGCACCACTACCCATTAAGATGTCTCCGACTTTCAAGTCTTGAACTTGTTTTCTGATGTGTGTATTTGTTGGCATTGCTATATTTTCTGGTGCTAAATCTTCATTAATGTCGCTCTCTACTCCAAGTTCGTATTGATCTCTATTCGGCTCCGCATTGTCGACATGTGCATAGGATAACATACTTTCATCAATTCCACTATCGGTGAATTGAACCATGACGGTGTTTGGCATTTGATCGAATCTGCTAGAGAATTCATATGGATTTGAGAGGGCATCTGAGAGTGTATTAAAAGCCACGTGAGCCACTTCTGATGTGGGGAAGGTCAAGTACAGGGTGTTACCGTTTACTTCGAATCTAACGCGACCAAAATCGCCTTGGGATATGCCTTTAGCCTGATCCGTAAACTTTACGTGCTCCTGACCAATTTCTTCAAGAATATTCTCGATTTCAGTAACGTTCCATTTTGAACCAGTACTGGTCTGTTCTGGTTGATTGGCATCAACACCAGTCACTCTTTCGAACATTTCGAAGAGTCTTTTTTGAGATTGGCTGAGATTTTTTGAGGACATATTCGTGATTTCTCATAAATACGTCCTAAGATTCAAATTAGCCCTTTGGAACCGTGTCTGGTTCAATAGAGGGTGCGAAGGGTGTCTTTGGTGCGGGTGTCGTATCGGGCTTTGTGGGCGTGATTACGGGTGCTTCTTTTTCCCTTGGTGCTGTTGCTGGTTTGTTCATTGTTGCCATAATAGTGTATGTTATCCTTTTCTTATACGTAGTTTCGATTAAAAAAGTTGCATAAGATTGTGTTATTCTTCTCCTTTTTCCTGATCCTTAATTCCGTATACCCCAACCTCTGTTGCCATATCAATTTCCGCATACTCAGACACTTTTGCTGCAACCTCTTCGGCGTAGAGATCATCTTCAAATTTCTTGAACTTTTCCGGGTACTGTTCTTGATATGTAGAAAACCTACGACCTAACGACATGATCTTATGGTGATTCTCGATTATTTTCCTGTACTGGTCATTATATGCAAGCTCATCCCGAATAATTCTTTTACAAGCAACACATCTACCACAGGGTTCATAGAATTGCATTCTTTCATCTCGCAACTTAATGTAGTATGGTTTTAATATTGGCTCTTCGCAAGAAGTAATAAATGGTTTATACTCATGTGGCAATTCCTCCATCATCGTATACTTTTGTACTTGACTTAATGGAAACAATAACTTTGGTAATCTCTTCTTCCCCCCAACAAGCCATTTGTGTGAATTGTATAAGTCTCTTATTTGCTCCAAGTAAGAAACAGCATCATCATTAGAGACATACCCAATATGAATTTCATCATATTCACTCAGGTATGGTGTATACATCATTCCAAAAATCCAAATAGGAATTTGTACAAATATAAGATCACGCTGATTGGAATTAACTGAGATTTCGGTAACTATCCTTGGTGGTTTTATTTTATCGGGAAATTTTTCAGAGAATATTTTGTAAAGCATGTTTATGTTTTGCTTTTCTACTTTACACTTATTCTCGTTGTTTTTTATCTCCACATAAATTGGATGAACTGTGTTCCCTTCCTTAAGGTTTTTATGAACCAAGTATGTCGAATCAAGACCCGACGAAAAAAGAACCGCAATAACCTTACTTTTTTTATTCCTCTTCTCCATTGTTATCTTCTTTTGCCCAATACGCCAAATATTTTTTTACTTGTTCTTCAACCTTAAGGTCTCTTCCATTAAGATGTCTGTGGTAAGATTGGATGATTATACCACTCATATCATCGGCGTGTTGTATTTTCAATTCTTCATTGAAAAATTTTACGATCTCCGGTTTTTCTTGTGGGTAGTTGTTCTCTTCATACTCTTGTGCCAACTTTGGATTCCACCAAAGATACCAATTGTTTCGAATCCAGCGCCCTAAGCTGTGGTGACTCATAACAACAGCATTTGATTCAAGAGTGTTTTTAAATACATCCTTATCAACCAGTACTGTGTTTAACAATTCAAAACATTCTTCCAATGTTTTTGGTTGTTTTACTTCTTCCAATTCATCTTTCATGATCCTTAAGTTTTTTTAATCCGTTGTGAATAATAACAACTAATTCGCTTTGTGAAATAAGATTACATTTTGCTGTGATCTCCGGAATTCTATCTGCCGGTATGTCGTAGTGTGGGAGTCTTCCGTGATCGCTGTATTCAAAAAAATGTCTACCAATATTTAAATCGTCAGCCATCCTATGAAGATTCTCTATAGAAAACGGGACACAAACCAAATGTCTTTTTTTATCACAGTAGTACGTCAGTTTCTTCAATGTCATAACCCTCTTCCGAATAATCATATTCAACACAAGGAAACTGTCTTCCTTTTTCATCGACAGATGCCCACACCTTCCCCTCTTCAATCCAAACAAATGGTACTACTGGATTATCAGGCTCTAAAGACTTGACATCAACATAACGATGGTTGCATGAACACCCACGGTTCACACAACCATCGCAATGAAATGGCGAACTACCGTCCATATATCCCGGCATGTATAACCACACCGCAACTTGACCGCATTTGCACAATTCTTTCATTCTATAGCTGAGAATTAATTCTCGCTCTTATTTCTTCAATTGTTTGAAGCTCACCAACAATCTTACCGTTGAGGAAGACCGTTTTAAGTTCACCTTGTTGTTCTTCTTCCCATGTGCATCGATCCTTGAGTTGGAGTTTTCCGTTGACATCACGATAAACTTGGATGAGTCCCTTTGCTGATTTTTTTGTTCCGTCATCCGTGATTGGGTCTTTGAAGATTTCAATCCCGTGGATTTTTCCATCGATGTTTACTTCAGCATAGGTAGACTTTTGAGCCATTCCAAACGTATCTCTTGTCACATATGTGTAAGTATAAGAACCAATACCAGCAACCCAATTGGTTGAAGCAAATCCTTTCTTCATCAGCCGATCACAGATTTGAATTGCTCTTTCTGTAGTTATTGCATCACCATAGATCGCGCCGACATGGGTGTCTAATTGTTTGTAACCCATTTCATTTACAGTACCGCCGAATGTGCTCCAAAGCATTTCAACAACACCTTGTCTTCTAGCATATTCTTCAGGGGAAGCAAGTTCTTGACTATAGAGCAATCCGGGTTTGTCTCCACAAAGAATTTCAACAGGATCACCAGAGTCTGGTCTTATTACCAACTTACCCTCTCTTGCCATGATTTCATTTTTGAGTTTTGGCATGTACTCATAAAGTACTTTCCAAAGATTCCACGTATCTGATACAATCGACACGATACCAACAGGATAAACTTCGGTGATCAATCTTTTGAAAACAGAATACTCCGCTTCACCATATCTTTCCCAAGTAAGCCCATCTTTTGTGATGTAGAATCCTGTGGTAACACACATTACTGCGTGTTCAGTAGCAAAGACAGAACATCCAATGATACCTTTCTTTGCATCAGCATTGTAATACTTCTTAAGCCATTTGATGGCGGGGATGGTGTCTGTTCCAAAGAAAGATGTTAAGTGTCCGCCACCACTTAATTGTGCTGCAGCACGGCCAAACATTCCTCTGTATGAAAAATCATGTCCTTGAAAAGGAATGAAACCCAAATCACCACCAGTTAACTTTGCGTAGTTTGTGAATATTTTTTTGAACTGAAGTGCAGAGGTTGCTGACGTTACTGGCCCCCAACTTTCGGAACTCATATCGGTTTCGATATAATTCGTTAGCCAGTAGAAATCGTCATGGGTATTCTTTACTGTGTAGAAGGGTACACGAATTGGACAAAGTGTTCCTTCCGGAAGAGCCTTGATTTCCAAAGGAAGATACCCCAATTTGTGCAGTGCTTTCCAATGATCAACACCAATGTCTTGTGCGAATTTCAATGAAAGAGTATACTCCGTCATCTCTTGAAGGAATTCTTCGGAGATTTCGTTAATGTCTTTTTTGAAGAATTGTTCATTCCAAATTTCAATCAGTGTACTGATCATGTATGCTTGTAATCCGAATACAACAACTTCGTTGACTCCCGGCATACGACTCTTTCTTGGTGTCATGTTAGCTACGACTCTTGTCGTCTCTTTAACATATTGTCTTCTGTGGTCAATCTTATAACCATCAGTTAAAAGGGTAGGTCTAATATCCATATTTAAAAATTTAATTTGACTATTATTATTGTTCTTTGAGTTTTTTAATTTTCTGAATAACCATAAGCAGAATCGTAACCGCTTGGAAAAGTCCTGCCCTGTCATCAAGAAGTATGTTATAATAAATCTTGCCGTTATTCCCGTAGGGTAATTCAATAACATTCTTGTTGATGCCATCTACTTCTACACCCAAATTCTTGCAGTATTCCATCATAAATGGATAGCGTTCTGGTTTTGATGCACTGAAGAGCACAACATAGAACCCCAAACTTTTACACTCTTTTAATAAATCAACAACATCATCGTGAGTTTGTCCTCTGTTGTGAAAATCAAAAATTGTGTCATCAAAATCACAAGCGATAATCAGTTTTGGATGCTGTACCCACTCTTTGTAAAGTCGCTCTACACAGTGCTTGGTATCGTAGAAGGTATCAATCATTTTTTGAAGTATGGTTTTTTTATTTCATTAGATTCAATATCCTTAAGTGCCTTTCTATAACCGGCCATAAAACCAGCTTGCGCATGTAGAGATGCAACGATTGCTTCGTATTTTGTTTTCCCAATCGAAATGTCGTCAAAATCCTTTTCTCTATATGCTCTACTTATCGCCAGTAGGCGTTCTTCTATTTCATCACTCAGCATTATTCGAATATATTATATACTGACACAAAAGATTCGTCCAGCATTGCGTGATCCTTTGGAATGTATTCATCCTTTCTGCTGTTTGTTGTGAACAATCTTTCAAAATATTGAGATAGTTCGGTGAATCCATTGCTGAATATTCCGTGAGAAACTGCAAGGTAAAGTTTACCCACATTTCGCTCTTTCAATTTTTTTGCAAGTTCAACAAATGTTCTTCCGCCAATACATATGTCGTCAACGATAAGAACATCTTTACCTTCAAAATCTTGTTTTGAAAGTTCAATTGAGTCGATGTTGCCGCTTGAGATGGAGCGTGATTTATTTGCAGATGCTACCTCACCTTTGAATTTTATCTTGTCGGCGAGTTTATAAATCTTTTTGTATGCACCAGCATCTGGTGATAAGAGCACAACGTTTTCGGGGAGAGATAACATAACACTACTGATATAGCTGCTGTTGTCAACGACTCTGCAGTTCTTGAGTAGTCCCGGACTCACTTCTGAGTGTGGATCATAAAGTGTATATCTATCAACGGGAAGTGCATTAAAAATATTGGTGATCGTTTTCAAACTGAAACATTCCCCCGTACTGAAGTCACGGTCAGCTTGCATGTAGGGCATGTATGGAATGAAAACATTTATTTTACGATCAGGCCAGTCCTTCTTTAATGTATCGACTGTCAACACTAACAACATAATGTCGTCAGAACTGTTTAATCTTGTGATGATATAAAAATCATCATACTCATAATCTTTGGAACTGAAATCAATTTTGAATTTGATGTGGATTTCTCCACCGGGAAATTTAAATGCTTTGTACTGGTCGTTATCGGTAATGCCGTTAGTAAGTTTGATCGTGAGCATAAGAATTTATATGATTTGTTTTTCGTGTCGCACTAAAAAGATGTGTCGAATTTGGACATCTGGATTGTTAGTAAACTGGTCAATGATTTTTCTCACAGAAAAAGAACCAGCATCATTGAGGTGTATTATAACATCACCAAACTTGCTTGTTGGTAGTTCATAAATAAAATCAACTTTGTGTTCTATGTTTGTCTCACCTTCGTTGAATTTAAATATGGTGTGTTTCATGTCTCAAATTTAATGTTTTCCTTGGTATAAACAAACTATTGTCTTATTTTTGAGAACAATTTTTAGCATTATGAAAGACGAGATTGGCGACAGAATGAAAGACTTCTACGAAGATAGAACCAGAGTCTATCTGCCACGTAGAACTTACACTATTATAAGGATAGACGGGAAGGCATTTCACACGTATACGAAAGGCTTGCCACGCCCGTTTGATGAAGCCTTAATTCAGGATATGAACAAAACTGCCGAATACCTCTGTAAAATGATACAAGGGGCCAAACTGGCGTATGTCCAATCTGACGAAATATCGATAATTGTGACCGATTTTGATAATCTCACGACCTCTGCATGGTTTGATGGAAACATCCAAAAGATGACATCTATTTCGGCCAGTATGGCTACCGCCATATTCAACCAGTTAAGAACCGAGAGATTGTTAACGTCTTCTTGGAAGAGCTATGTCTATGGAAGAGGTCAGGATGATGAACCGTTTTTTTTAAAATGGGATTTTAGTGTGACATTGGAAGAGGTTAGGTTGGCACACTTCGACTCTAGGGTCTTCTCAATTCCTTCTCGTGAAGAAGTGTTGAATTATCTGATATGGAGACAACAAGATGCTACCAGAAATTCCATTTCCTCCGTTGCACAATCTTTATACTCACACCAACAACTGGAAGGTGTGACGACCGGAGACATGCAGGAACTTATATTCCAAAAAGGTAAGAACTGGAATGACTATCCTATTGGTCAAAAGAGAGGACGAATTGTGTTGAAAAATTATGTGCTCAAGGAGTCCACTAAAGAAAGGTATGATCAATCTACCGATAAAGACGGATGGGTCGTAAGAGAAGGTGAGAAAGGTTTATCCTATTGGGTAACCCGCAGCGTTTGGACTGCTATCGATCCTCCAATTTTTACTCAGGAGAAAAATTTTCTTAGAGAGATTATTCCAGCATTAGATAGCGAATGATGATTTACGTTGGGTTAGATAATGAACTCAACGTAAATTTTTCTTTCTTGGGTTGCAACGTAGATGCTTTCAATGAATACCTGTACGTCCGGTATATCACCATTCTTGGTTTTTCTAATAACAAAATCAAATCCATTGAAGTTTAGTGGGCCGCTCTGTACTTCAGAGCTTTTCTCTTCGTCGCTGTTAGCTGTCATTGATTTCACATCAATGGTCATTCCATAGACCCCGTCATTATGTAACTCAAGCTTCCCAATCCATTTTACGATAACACTATTCTTATCGATTTTAACTAACGGCAAATCAATATCTATGGTGGTAATGTCTTTTCCAAGCGTAACAAATCGATGACCATCAAAGATGGAATCCTCATCCATTTTCAATTTTTTGTTAATCGCTTCATTGATATTTGTGTTGATATTTCGGACTTTCATATACTATAAATACTAAAAAAAAGAGGAATCAATTGATTCCTCCCACTTTTTGACTTGGATTCTTATAATCAAATTAGATGCTTTGTATGTTAAATACAACAGTGTAGTCACAATCTATCTTTACTGATGAAGATGTTGTTAATTGTTTTGATGCACCACTACTAAAACCACTAATCGAAAAGGAGTTTGGATAGATGGAGTTAAAGTCAATGTCTCCATATACTCTAGCTTTACCAGAAGTTTTGATGAATGTTGCTCTGTATGACATAAGATCATTTTTACCAACTTTAATTACTGTTGTGAATGGTGTCCAAGCACCACCATTTCTTGAGTATTCAACATTAGTTATTGTTCCGCCACCCTCACCATAATGTAATTCTTTTCCAACCGTCCAATATTCTACGGTGTAATAAGTTGGAGATGGTGCACTTGTAGTCCAATCAGCATAAAATATTTCAACTGTATGTGCACCCAATGATGCACCGTAAGGTACAGTTGCAATCATTCTTGTTGTAGATAAAACATTTGCTTGGACGAATATTCCGCTAGGATAGTAAAATGTAACTGATGCATTTGGATAAAAATTTACACCTCTAATATCAACATTAGTACCAAACGTACCTGTTGTTGGTGCCACTATTTCTGTGATTTTTGGTACTGCTATTTTAAAATAAAAACTTGCAGTTGTTGGACTACTAAGATTTTTAATAAAAAATTCTACATTACTACCAATTTTTAGCCCTTTTGGTATATCCATTCCAATTGACTGAACATTACTATATTGTGGGGTTACATAAATGATGTTTCCTCCTTTATAATAATAAACTTGTGGGTTGGTTTCAAATGTTCCATATATAGTAATACTTGTGCCAGTCATACCGGATGATATTAACTGGTATGTTGATGACTCTCTAACTGATGTGATTATTGGTGCTGCCATATTTTTTTTGTTTGTAAATGAGTTTATATAAAACTAAATACAAACAATAACAAGATTCTGGCGCTTACGATTGATGTTTATTTTTATTGAGGATATGTCAGGTTGAGATATTCTTTTGTCATGCTCTCTGACATGTAATATTCGCTACACAAATCAACAAACTTTCTTATGTCATGCTCATTCCATATAGCACAAGATGTTCTGGCGCGAAGAGTATACTCACAATATGCGGGGTTGATTAACTCTCTCTTCTCAATGATTTGATAAAAGTATGATGTACAGTCTTCACATCTAATGGATAGACATGCGAATAGGAATAGAATAAAAATACGAGATAGGAATTTCATTAGGCAGTGATTACAGCACCACTCATTGTGCAACCACAAAGTCCACTACCGCCGTTAGCGGGGTTACATGAGCATCGTTGTGCAAAATCTGCTCTTTTCTCTAATTCATCGTTAATCCATCTTTGTTTCTGATCAACAAACTGAGGAATATTTGACGGCATTGGGGCCGGTGATGGGTAATCTTGTATGAACGGCAAGTAAGGAACAATGAAATGCTGTTCAGTCAGCAAGTCCAAGGCTTCGTCTTGTGTTATCTCTTTCTTTTCAAGTAGTCGGTCGATAATTACTCTTTTTCTGCTGTTTGGCGGAGTCATATTTCAACGAATTGGAATAAGCTAATGTCAGATATAAATACTGACCCGACCAGCTTCATCCGTCCTCGTTTCATCCGAATATAGTCCTGAACCGTAGAAACGTAGATTTTGAAGAGTTTATCCACTATTTCCTCCCCGACCGGAACTTCGTCCAAACCCATCTCAATCACGTACAGGGCCACAGAATTGAGCATCACCACATTTTCCCATCTTTCTATCTCGCTGATTCTGTTGGAGTTAACTTTTTTTACGTAATTTATAAGAATATTTTCTACTTCATCGATGGTATTGTCGTATTCGCGCAGCCATTTCCCGAAATCGGATATACCTCTTTCATTAAGGTCAACAACGATACCATTGACAATTTTCTCAATTTCTTGAGCCACTTCGGACTTATTTTCTACTATCATAACACGGTTCTTTAACCTTATGTTATACGTAAAATCGATGAAATTTGTTGTATATGTTAGCTACTACGAGCCTTACACTTCTTTTTGAGGACAACCCTCTTGTAAACTTCTTTTAAGACAGCCGTTTTCTTGTCTCGAACAAGAATCCAACGAAAATTCTTCGGATCATAGTTGATCACATACTTACTTCCATCCAATTCAACCTCATCTTTAAAATATAAATCCTTATTGTTTGAGTCTTTATATTCTGTATTGACTACCGTTTTCAGAAATATGGGTGTCTCTGTTGTTAATGGTATTCCTTTGTTCTCTACTGGTTTAATTGGTGATATGAAGTCTGATTTCAAATATGGATGTATTCCGGCATTAGTGCTTGCTTTCCCCATGTTACTTGTTGTATCTGTTGTATGCGTTCTGTGTAATGATATTGAACTTAACTTTCCCGACGAATTCCGCCGATGATTTACAGTTTGTGTAGCTCAGTGCGGTTCTATAGTACGATTCGAAATTTTTTGCCCACGTATCAAGAGTATATTCCACAATCTGTTTCTTCACCACACCCTCAGATGTACGCATTTTTGTGTTACCCATCAACTCTTGAGATTTTTTGGTACTCATACCACGAAATTCCTTCGTTAATGTAAAACCCTTCTTGAACATCCATCTTGCGATTGCTTTTGGTAGTTTTATACCATGCCAATATGTTGGAGCAGCACTTTCCAAGGCTTTGTTGAAGATGCTTCCGAGCATTACATAGTCTGCTCCTAGAGCCAGTGCTCTAATGATGTCGGAGTATTTCTTCATTCCACCGTCAGCAACAATCTTTGTTGCGTTTGGAAATTGACTTTTTATTTCGTTGCATTCGGCAATTAGACTCCCCATAGGATAGCCAACACCAGTTTGCTGTGTGGTAAGACATCCATTTCCATTTCCTATACCAACACGTGCATAGTCGATAGCACCAGATTCACAATATAAACGATATGTTTCAGGATTGGCGATATTACCGGCCATAATCACAATGTTGGGATTGCGCTGCTTTGCTAATTTTGCATATCGAATGACTTTACTCATATGTCCATTCGCAATATCAATAAGAACATACCAAGTTCCATCTGCTGGTGACATTTTAAGAAGCTCTTTTTCAAATTCCTCAAGACCAAAAGAATTGAATCCATGATCTAGTCTTTTGTTCTTCTCAGTACGGGGGTAAACAACATAAATAAGAGATTCATGGAAATCAAACCAATTTTTTTTGCTAGTAACAGTGTCCATTGGCGCAGCAAAAAGAGGAAGATACCCATTTGTGTATGGATTTATCTCATCGTACCTAGATTCAATGTGTGTTTGCTTTGTCGGAACAATTAATATGTCGTCAAAATCATATTTCATTTCAATACCGGAATTATCAATATAGTTTTTAATTACCGGTACACCCACTTCTTTTGGTATGGGCGGTTCTTCAACAATTTGTGTTCTGTGGGCCAGTACTGATGCTGGCGGCTCTTTCTTTACTACATTTTCTCTTTCTAGTCCTTTGACTGATCGTGTTGATGGCATAGTGTTATGCTAATTTAAACTTAGGTAAGAATGATCTCAAAAAGAGGTTGTGTTTTCCACCAACCATTTTTTCAAACTCCGTGGGTTCTGTTGGTTTTACAACCATATCAATAAATGTTTGAAAAGTTACTTCGGGGTCTGGATATTTTTTGCGATCCCAAACTCTTTCATCGACAAGAAAACACATTGACGTTATAATGTTGTCCAAATCTGGTTCATGAAATACTTGGAAAGTCATTTGGTTTATCGCCAATTCGTGAAGAGCTTCCTTCATTTGAATTGATCCCCCCGGAGTCAGGATGATTGTCGTTTCATCATTGTTGATCCAAGCTTTACAGTTCGGATTGTCGCCGTAGTTTTTTTGATACCTTGATATTGCATGCTGTGCTTGAATTCCTTTTTGGATTCCGGAAAGCTGGTAGAGCACCAGAGCATACATTTTGTAGTGTAATTGTTCTTCCATATTTAAGAAGATTGTGAAATAAAGTGAGCGTACCCCGAATTCTGTTTTATTGTGTCATTTATCTGTCTGCTGCTACCTCGTTATACTGTGGGTATTGGTCAACCCGGATAACTGTTTTGCATTGCATCGTTCGTGGTGATAACGACCGAGGTCTCCCACAAGCCAATAGTGATGTTCAAGGTTCCTCTCCGTGGAGCGACACATCCTCTATTTTATTTCACAACCCACAAATTTTAATTAGTATAAGCAAATATACAAAAAAACAGACAAGAATTTTTATACAAAACAATAATTCTGGTATATAATATGATCTTCCAACAATTCGTTCATAAATTATGTTGAAAATTAGAAGACTTGTGTGGTGTATCCAAAACCCCGCAAAAAATCCTCCAAAAAACCACAAGTAATAAATATACGATCTAATTAATAATCTAAAAAGACCATACTGCTTGAATATCAATATGCTTAGTTGATTTTTTCTCTCTGCAGATGTTTCCGGCAATATTGATTCCCGCTCTTTCATAGCCATATTGTAACTGTAGTCAAAATTAAATATGACATACAATATCTCTATCAGTATCACCACTAAAAGAGAAGTATACCCTACGTTGAATGCTGTATGCATGGAAGCTCGTGTAAAGATTTAATTCTTTTGAACCCTACATTATACCTTTGATTGTGTGGAGCATCGAATAAATAACAACAAATATTGTGCTCATTAAATTCTCTGAAGTTTTCGTATCTGTCGTCAACAAACACCTCAACCCCCGCTTTCTTTGCCACTTCAATCTTTGAGTGTCCGACATCAACAGTGAATACTGGTCTTGCTGGAAATCCATGCATGTCTAACCATTTTTGTGTTACTTCAGTACTGACGGGTCTTGATGTGATGTAACACACAGGCTCAAACGGTAAGTCATGACCATTGATCTTTGGTTTGAGAGAAAGATAAAAGTTGTCAAGGGTTCCATTCGCTCTCATCTCTTCGAATCTTTCAACTATATTACGATCAAAATACCAAGATGTTGGTCTTGGTAATTGGTATAGGTCAATCCAAGGAGTAACCCAATCCGCAAGTACTTCATCAATATCCAAACCAATTTTTGGTATCGTCATGTACTTGTGCAAACGATCATCACCAGAGTGATTAGTCTTATAATATTCAGTCAGGATTGAAGAATAGTACTGGATATGAACGCTGTGAAGAACGCCTTCAAAGTAATCATCACCATTTTCAATTGCTGTCAAATGAAAATTTAGTTTGGCGAGAATAGCACTCCACTTAACTTTATTGGAAAGAAGACTTTCTTTTGTCTTTAGTAGAGTTTGAAGTGATCTTTTTGCAATTGGTAATTCCAGATCAATTGTTTTCATGAAACAAGTTGTGAAGTGAGAAATTCCGAAAGTTGTTGTTGTAAATCAACGACAGACCCCGTGTTGTCTATGACCAAATCAAACTCATTGTAACCATCAAGTCCGGTTTCAGATGGATGAATTAATTTGTGGTGAAGATCGAGATTAGCCCTTTCTCCAATCGTTAGCCAAGTTACAAAATCACCTTCTGATGGTCTTGAGTATGTTGAGTCGCCAAGATGAATTGCAATGTATTCTTTTGATTTTAGGTATTCTGCCCATATCTCAGGATAGATGAGGGAGAATGGCCGGTTAATTCTAATTAAGAGTCCGCCCATTTTCTTTATCGCATCAGCTTCGTTAGAAAAGCGTACATCTGACACGATCCAATTAGGATATAATTCTTCTGTTCTTAATGAAAACCCCGCAGCCCTTGCTAATGTTTCTCCGTCATAAGTAGGTTTGTAGTCTGCAAAAAGAGACTTGATCCAAACTTCGTCATGGAAATGATTTCTCAGACTCTCAGTTCCAAGTTGTTGCAACATTTTACGTCTTGTCATTCCCCAATCCTCAAGCATTCCCTCTTTACCTTCTTGAGTCTCAAACAATTTGATGTCATCACCAGTTAAGATTGATGCAATCAGCTTCAATTTGTATGCAAAGTATTTTTCAACAAATGGAAAATTTTCTTTGATGAATGTTGCTGCGGTAGACTTACCGCTTTTAATGTGACCCGATAATCCAATAATCATATGTTGTTGTTTTAATTGAATACTTTAACGCCGTATGTCTTCTCTAATTGGTAGAGCGGCCCTTGATCATTAGTTTCCCACATTTCAAGATGCTCATCAATTGAATAGATTTCAAGTTCTTCTTTTGATATGTCGTGATTAACAACGGTTTCCTCAATTTCCTGTTGGGTTTTTGGTGTTCTCTTCGTTACAATTGAACAGTACGCCCTGACATGGCCGGGAGGTAAATCTGGATGGCTTACGATTCGAAGACTTCCATGAGGACGTGGGTCGTTGTCAGCAAACAAAACCCATCTTGCATCAATTTTGTGTTCTGATACAAAACCAAATTTTCGTTTCCACTTTTTTTGTATTACTACTTCAGCCATGATTAACGATTAGCTTTCCGAGATTGACTTGTCAGTCTTCTTTTAGCTTTAATCTTTTTCTTTTGAGTTGGGGTGTAGTCTGTGCCAGTATAACGTTGCTTTGGCAATCTCAAAGTTGCCCATGCGATTCTTTTTTTATCATCTTCAGTCAGTTCTTCCTTTTCAATTAGGAAAAGTGTTTCTGTCTGCTTTGGAGTCAACACTTTTTGTGGTGGTAGTGCTCTGACTTTTTCGATTGCCAGCTTTAGTTGTAAAGCTTGTGCTTCTTCAATTTTTTGAAGAAGTTCTTGTGCATCGTAATTTTCGTTGGTGTCTTTTTGATTTTTCGCATCTTCCGATGCGTTGTTCTGTTCGTTCATGTGTTGTTTCCATATACGATAAGATTATTTCACTGTAAATCTATTTAATAGCATTGCAAATTGCAAATTTATTTGTCTTTAATCCCAAAAATAAATTCCCGAACTAAAGCAAAATTCTCGAAAGAACTACACATAGTTTTGAACTGATCGTTATCTTTCCCCGCTTGATAAATGTACTTCTCATTTGGGAGAATGGTCTTCCGTAATTTAGTGGTATCTATCCCCCACCCCGCTCTCTGTTCTTCTGTGGTGTTCTCTATGAGGTACTTATAAGCATCGCAATCCCGCTCATATTGCGATGTGGGGTAGGTTCGTTTGAGATGTATGAATTCCTTCATAGAAGGTAAATATACGCAATTTAGCATTAAAAAAGGAGCCTAAGCTCCCATTTTATTAAGTACCTGCCTACCCCTTTTGTCGATCTGTTTCCATTTGATTTTGAAGGAAGTTGACTCCATTCCCCCAAACATGGATGCGTTGGCGTGGACTTCCGATAAGCCCGTGAGCATTAAGGAGACCGCTTGTGGCCGACTTGCAAACTCATCAACACCCTCGCCTTTCAGACAATGAATATCCATATCTTGGCGAATCATGGTGCCAACAATTGGGTCTTCCACTCTTCCGAAAATATGATCCCACACTTCAAATGACTTTGCAGCATGATCCGGAAAGTGTTGCTTCCCTTCAATATCAACAGTCCTGCAATATGGCTTACCACAATCGTGATATATCTGGTATGCTTTCATGATGTCGTCATCGTATACCTTTGACAAGATCAAATCTTTGTGTCGATAAATCCATTCAGGAAGTAACCAGCCCAATTCTAAAAGATAATCATCACGTAAATGTCGCATCAGGTCGTTGTAATATTTGTATACTAACTCTCCGTGTTCCAGTACTGTCATCCCTTTTGTTTGCTCACATGCAGACATATCCTTGATAAGCTGCTTCAAATGTAAATCCATCTATAACATGGCTTAATTATTTAATTGACCAATCTTGACCTTTCTCAGGATCGTACTTCCATACATAGTACTCTCCTTCCTTTTCGTAATAAAATTTTCCGCTGGCTATAACTGCCCAACATTCTCCCTGACAAAACACTTCGTCCTTTTGTCCATTCAGTCCGTATGCCTTCATGCAATGATAATACCCAATTGGTTTACTAACTGGTTGCTTAACAACAAAGTTGCCACCAAAATAATTGTCAGCCGTCTTTTGTGTCCACTCGATGAGTGATGCTTCAGTATGAGTTTTAGCATACCTAGCTTCGTCCTCAATTGATTTCCACATTCTCTCTTCACGATCTGATCGTTGGGATTTTATCGCATAATTATCAAACTCGAACCTGAATCTAGGTTTAATGTTTTCCATCTTACCTTCTTCTTCCCACACTATCGACGTGCTATCAATTATGTGAATGTCGACCTTCGATCCTAGACTACTCGTAACGAGTCTGGTGTTATCATATGATCTTGGTTTGTTTGGATCGAGAGGTTCCAAGTACTGGTATGGCCCATCCCAATATCCTTCTTTGTGTTCGGCAAAATATGGTGCTCCACCTCCGGGGAGACGTACATACGCCTCTCCGGATGGGTCTGCTTCTTGGAGCATCTTAATGAAATCTTTTGTCTTCATCTTACTTAATTGTCTCTGCTTTTTCAGATAATTTCTTCTTGTAGAAGTCACCCTTCTCAAGTTGATAAGCTTCCTTCGCTTTAAGCATTGCTGCTCTTGCATCGGTGAATGCTTTTCTCTTTGCTTCGATGTCAAGTTCTTTCTGTGACTTAATGATTCGAATTCTCGAATCAGACTTTAAGAAACTCTTCATGAAGGTGTGTAGGAATAAGTTGGTGTTCGACAACGTTGGGTGGTTGTTAACTTTCCACATTCCTTTTGCAATCTTCTTCTTCGTTCTACCACTAGCTTTCGCCAATGCTTCGTTGAATTCTTCCTCAGTGATAGTTCTGAAGATACCTTTGATTTGGTAGTTATTCTCTGCAACGAAATTTTTGATCGTTGCCATTGTGTTTTTGTATGCTTCGTATGAAGCGGTGTATGTTATGTGTTCCATAATTGTTTTATACCGTTTTGGTATTGTTTAAGTGTTTTTGTGATTTATTATACTAAATCCGTATAGTTACGGCTATGTGCTTAACCACAATTATGGAGGTCTCGGATGTATCTATAAGTGTTTCATACTGTTTGTGGTTTTAATTTCTTTTCTCTTAGAGCTAAAGGATAGCTGCTCAACATTTTTCTGATCTCAGGAGTACCGTAAACGCATAGTGCGGTCATCTGATCATCAATGTCAGGTTCTCTAAAGGAAATAAGATGCGGTGTTAATTTTTCTAACCTTGTGTAAAGGTCGAGCAAGGACTGCTCATCTTTTGCTGCTAACGTAATTACCGAGTTTGATTCGGATTTCCATTGCCTGAATACCTCATTGTGATGGTAGGCAAATTCTAATGCAGCGTGTTTGGTTTGTGCTACTTGGTAGCCGGGAGTGATGTCTTGTCTCGTTACTGTGACGAGCTTCACATCGTTTAGTTTGTTAATCTACAAGTTTTTCATGGTCGTGAAATTTTGTTTTATTTTGGTTTCTCCAATAAATACAATGCAATATACGTATTGTAACCAATAAAAGTTGCTGAAACTCAAAAAATATTTGGTGGAACCCTAAAATTCCACCAAATACCGTGTTTTTAAACTAAATTATCTTGATCGGCAAGAGTTTCTTTAGCGTCTGGCTGATCTGTTTCGTCTTCGGCCATCAAATTATTTGAGACTTTTGAGAATGTTTTGCTTCTTACGCTGGTTGAACGATACATTGTCGCTGCACCCGCTACTGCAGAAAACATTGCTGCATTTCCTTGGGAATCGTTGCTGTACTTATATGTGTTTCCTTTTGAGAAACCAAGGTCTTCTGCAGTTAATGCAGTGTCCTCAGTAGAACACATAAAGATGAACTGCCAATTTTCTTCTTTACGCTTGAGAACAAGTTTCTTTACTTCATCGATCTTAGTCTTTGGATATTCTCTGCTGTCATTCTCTTCACCATCTGTTATAATGACAACCAGAATTTTATCTGGTCTCTTTGATGGCTTCATGTCGTTGACCTTAAGTTTCAATTTTGACATTGATTGAACCATTGCATCATGCAATGCTGTGGAGCCATACGGAGCATAAGTTTCTTCGGTCAATTCATCAATTTTGCTCACTTCAAGAATCTGATCTTCATACAAGTACTGGATTTTATTCCAATCAGAAAACAACACCACGTTCATTGTGGCCTTGTCTTTCAATTTCTTCTGAGACCTCAGAAAGGTGTTGAACCCATTTATTGCATCCATTCTGACTCTGCTCATAGATGATGACTTATCTATGATCGCAAGAATGTGCGTTTTTTCTACCTTCTTCTTCGACTTTGTTTTCTTGGCCTTAGCTTTAGGTGCAGCTTTCTTTTTTGTCTTAGCCTTTGCTGAGTTCGGCTTCTTTTTTGTATTTGTTTTCATTGTTGTGTTGTTATCCTCTTGGTAAATCTAGGGGATAGAAATCTGATTGTCAATCTTTTTGAGTTTTATTTTGTGGTGAATTTATAGTATTTATGCTTGATGATTAGTGTTTTCAAACGTCCGTCCCAAGAGGTTTCAGATGAATACCTTGACCACATATATGATTTTGCCCAATTCATAATGACAAAACTCCCGTTCAAAACGGATGTTCAGATATACCTAATTAACCGTAACGACCGCGAAGGATGCTCTACGGGACAATATGATCCAGAAGAGGATAAAATATACGCCGTAACAGATGGTCGTGCCTTGGTTGATATTTTGCGTACTATAGCCCATGAAATGGTTCACATGAAGCAGAACGGGATGGGTCAGATTGACCCGGAGAAATACACCGACATTGGTGGATTTGCCGAAGGAGAGGCGAATGTGAAAGCTGGAAATTTTATCAAAATGTACGTGAAGGAAAGAGACAAGGAAAGTATCTACGACATCTAAGAGTCGGTGAAGCGAATCGAACGCTTTTCATCAGTTTTGCAGACTGACCGGCTTCCATAACCACCACCGACATATTATTTCGGAACAGAGTCCCAAACAATTTTATTCATTTTGTTGGAAAATTCTAACAACGATTGATATTGTTCAAACGTTAAAATCAACGTTGCTTTATTCTTGAGCATTTCTTCACCAGAGCCTTGATCTTGGTAGTCCCAAAATTCTAAATTTACGGTCTTGGTTTCTTCATAAACAAGAATTTCCCAAGTTCCATCTTCAGATTCCCAATTCCACGTTGTCTCCCAAAATTTTTTCATGTACCCCTTGAGAGATTCGAACTCTCATACCACTGAAGGCGACAGGTTCTAAGCCTGTTGTGTCTAGCCGTTCCACCAAAGGGGCATTTAATATTTTATTTTACCGTATATCACCGGTATACTTTTTTCAAAATCCAGTAGTTTCATTAGCGACATATAATCGTATCTGGCATATTCAACACCATGAAGACTATTTCTGACAAAGTTCCTTATGAACTCTTTTCTCATGTCGTAAAGTTCCCGCTCGTCATATAAATTTTCAATCTCATTGAAGAAATTGATTTGCTTCTCTTCCATCTATGTTCCATTAATATCGATATTTAAGGTTATAAATTGTTGTCTTGGTACTAATTGTACATTCACATTCATTGAGTGACTATCAAGTTGTGTTACTTCGGTATCACCAACAATATAGTCTGAGTTGGCACCAAATGATGATGTTCTCGTCAAATCTTTCAAAATCTCATTATCAATTTCTCTCGCCAACGCTTCAGATAATGCGGCAATTAATTCAAGTTCGAACGGAGATTTGTTTTCAAAAAAAACCCGCTTCTCGATCTCTATTTCTTGACGAATTAATTCATCAATATATTCGTCGTAAAAGTCTATTCCGTCCATAGTTTTGGTGATCTGTCAATGTGCTCTTCACTCCCATTAAAAAGAACCGCAACGATTGATGAATAAAACGTACCATTGGCAAATCCATTAGAAAGAAATTCTTTTTCAGACTGCTCGGTTTCATCATCAATCATCTTGCGAATGATGTAGTCATAAATGTTATTATCGTGAATAGTGTTGCTCAACATAAATTTAATGTAAACGTATTTCCAACAGCAATTGATGTTTGACCGACTGCACCAGAATTTTGTTCTATTGCAAGACTAATATCTCCAACCGCATTTGACACATATCCAACATTAAACCACGTACCTCCATTCATTATCCTATTTAATTCATAAAGAAATTCAGAACTTCTGATTTCCTCATCAAGCATTTCGTCTATAAGCTTATCATAAAAACCATCATTGTGCCCCATAACCACCAACGTTTACTTCTCTAGGTAATTTAGAATGCTGACCAATTATTTCAAATTGACTCGAAAGAAGACCGTCTGATCCATATGAATGACTGAATACATATGTAACATTATTCAAGTAATGGTATCGTACAGATTCTTCAATCTCTTTAGCAACCATCTCACGAATTATGTCGTCATAAACATCGTTAGAATTCGATTTTTTCATAGAACTTCTTGTCCACCTTGGTAGTGGCATATCTATCAAGTAATTTCTTAGGAATTTTTGCTATCTCCATATCCACAACTTCTGGTGTTCTGTAGACCGGTATGTAAGGAGCATACACATAACCAGCATCCATAAACTGACCGCCTCTAAGTATTATATTTGCAGCAAATATCTTCTTACTTGTAATGATTTCCTCAACTATCATCAAGTCAATGATGAGATCGGCAAGCGTGTTCATAGTAACACCACGATTGATAGTTTCTATAAACTTATCCATACGTTCAGATTCGAATTTTTTTTCTGGTAATGTCATTGAGAAAATGTCTGGTCATAAGTGCACAGAATATAAAAACGGTGCTGAAAGGAATACAGAGTATAAGAAGGTCTAACAAAAAGAAAAGAGCCAGTACTGGTTGTGAATTACCTTTGGCCTTGTATGTTGTTGCCAATGGTAACACCGCCAAATACCAATTCACCTCTTTTAACTTCTTTAACATGTACCTTCGGTCGGACTCGAACCGACACGCCCATTACAGGCACGAGCTTCTTAGACTCGCGTGGCTACCAATTACACCACGAAGGCATTTATACTGTCCAACCCATTTCATCAGAAACTTTTTTTATAGCTTTTGCCAATTTGTTTTGCCAATCTTCTTTTCTCTGATCCATAACCGCTTTAGTTTCTCTTTCTTTGATCAGCTTTTCATATGCGGCCCATGATTTGATCTTCTTTTCCATAATACAAAGTTAAAAGATTGTGTGAAATCATAGGTCTTTTAGACAGATTTATTGTCGGACTGTAGATATTTCATTCACCGATGACTGCTGTAATTTCATGCCCCCTTCAGGATTAAGAGTGGATTTGTACACCACTCGCAATTGCTGCCCTGCCTAGCTTAAAAGCCACAATCTTTGAAATAAATACTGCAAAATGCCATTATTTCTGAGGAAAAAGCTGCTTGTATCTTTTCTTGATGTAAGCCTTTTCTCTCTTCAACGCTTCAGCTTCAACTTGTTGTGTTTGTTCTTCAGTCAATGCATTGTCATCATCACATGCATTACAACTTATACACCACCAAGTTCCTCCATCAGAAACGGCAGCACTAAACGGTGGAAGAGTACCACAATGTTCACAATCCGGGCCTTCGCCAAATTCATTTGTAAATTTGACATGACCTTCACCACAATTTAAATCTTCATTTACTTTTGCAATCTTTATTTTCATACTATTGTTTTTTTAAAAGGTGGAGTTAAATCATGATATGGACAAGCTGTTGTTCCTCTCCAATCAATTTTTTGTGTGCCACATTCACAGCAACGATCTGTGAAATAGTAATAAATTTTCTTCAACAATTTCATAGAGCCTTAACCGAGAATCGAACTCGGATCACATCCTTACCAAAGATGTATGTTAGCCGTTAGACACTATTAAGGCATTGTGAATACAGGAGGAATCGAACCTCCGACCTCTGACTGCTACTTCGGTTATAACACCGACAGCTATTAGCCCCCGCTCTACCACTGAGCTATGAATTCAAAAAAAGCAATTGCTCTGACGTTGAGCTACAATCTTGCAGTCCGGACTACAATTTAAGATAGGTGGGACACCAACCCACAACTATTGCTTCAGAGACCATGACGGGAGTCGAACCCGCAACCTTTCGTTTTAGAGGCGACTGCTCCACCATTGCGCTACACGGTCATCAATAAGGTAAACAACAAGCTGCTCTGACATTGAGCTACATCCGTGCACTCCGGATTACACATATCAAACACTAACGTTTCCCTGTTGACTTGATCATCGTTAGCAGCGATAATCTTTGTAGCGCCTTTGCTCTGGTAAGTGTCTTAGTTTGGTGGATGACGGGAACCTAACCCGCAACGACCTGTTGTTTATGTGGAACTAGTCAGTTACGCTCTGACCTCTTCCCCTCTTCAGGGGGATGCTTTCACTAGATTAGCTTCAGTTCCATTTAATTGTTGTTTATGTCCACACTTACAATTATATGTGTAGATCATTACTTCTTCGCCAAAAGCAATACCATTATGAACATGATTTGGTAGTATTTTTATTTTACCACATTTTGCACAGCGAATTGCATTGTGTACAACAAACAACGCTGCATCATCCCATTGACTATAATATTCTTTTGATCTCATCGCAGAGAGAAAGGGATTCGAACCCTTGTTACCCCTTTCGAAGTAAACTGACTTTCCAAGTCAGCACCATCAGCCTCTCGGTCATCTCTCTAATTAAAATGGCCCCTGAGTGGGACATGAGTTACATCATGTTTATGGCGAATGTTTCATCCCCACCCATACTCAGGCATTACCCACCTATTCACTTATTCCAAACAAATCTCGTTCAAATCCAAATTGTGGTTCCCATTTACCATCCATAACACCTTTGAAGATTTTAAGTCCGTAACCCTTTCCTTTTAGGGTGTCGTAATATTCTATGCCTTTGAGGACATATTTCTTACGATCAACTTTTCCTCCATACCACCAAGCAACTAACGCAATAGTGAGTGCAGCATCACCAAATTTTTCCGGGTCTGCTTCGTCAAGAATACTTTGAAACTCTTCAAATTTTTTTGCCTCAGCCATATTTTGAAGATGTTGCATCACAAATAGTATTTTGTCTTTTGCTGCCCAAAAGTTATCTAAGAATTTTTCATATGCACTCATGTGCGATGGGCGGGAGTCGAACCCGCATGTTCCGTTCTTCAGACGGACACCTTACCACATCGGTCACCATCGCAAATTGTGGTGGGAGCTATTTCTTGAAGTCCGTGTCTCCCTTGAACCTCCAAAACCAAGCTATCATAATGGACGGGAATCGAACCCATATCTCCGCTTTTCTACGGCATCTTTGACCAACTCAGTCACCATCACTACTCTTGTTCCAAGAAATATTTTTACCACTTCTGATTTCTTTACACCTCAACTAAATGATGGTGTTAGAAGTAAATCTAAGTATTTTTTTATTAATAATCCAGTACTGTCTTCCATCGAGAAGTTGTATTTTTTTGTTGCCGTCTCTTCGAACCAACTTCTTGTGTTGGTTCCAAACTCCTGACCTCTTGCATGACAATCACACACCATCTCAGCAATATAGATTGGCGACATTGCTTGAATTCCACCAGCCCAATGTTCTGGATGGTGAGGGTTAGCGTTGTGGTGTATTATCAACGCATCTTTAAAGTTTGGTGAATCTTTATGAAGATTCAAGAACTCATAAGAATTGAACTTTGATGCGTCATGAATTCTTCCCAACTGAACCAATCTCAGTGCCAAGCTGAAATCTTCGTGTTGTAGTTTCATTGCAATTTTATTGCAGTTGGCTTCAACCATATTGATGTGTTGAATTATACCACGTAATCGAGCAATCTCTTCGTCGTTTGTTGCATTCATTCGTCTTCTTCTTTAGTGATCCAAACACTATCATGAGTCGTATCAGTATCGTAGAGTGCAAATTCAATTTCTGCTTTATCTACAAGAAAGTCTTCAGATTCCAAATCAGTTTTTAGATTCTGCACCAGTATCTCAAACCCTTCTCTTGTTTCGTCATAATCACGAAGAGTCATCATTATAATATATTGATCTTTGTTCAATTTCTTGAAGTAGTTCCTTGAGAGATGAGCATCATGTCTTTTCGCTATGTCGATCAATTCGTACTTTCTATCTTCGGTCGTTACAATCCTTATGTGTGATTCGAAGTAAGATTCTTCAGAAACATCAAGCCAATCAGCACTAACCATTGGTGATGCGGGGTGCCAAGGAACAGTTTCAATCTTTGCACGAACTACTTTGTATCCATTCGCTTTCAATGCATTTGATATTCTTTCAACTTCCTTCTGTGCAGTGTTGTTATCGCCGTAGTGAACAGAGGAAGTCATAATATCAACCATGACCACTTCCCGATCTTTTTCAAGATCAAGCACTATTGGTTTTACACCAATTGCTTTACAATCTTCTGTGAACTTCTCCACATTCGATTCACTTACTGTTACATGAATTTCAAACGGTAATGGGAATTTTCCTTTGGCTTCTCTTGCTTGGAGACCTGACCACTTTCTGGACTTCTCACCCATCATGCTTTCGATCTCATCATCTGTGTAACCTAAACTATATGCAATTGACATCGCACATAACATGGTGTCTACAGCATTTTCGAGTATCTGTTTGCTCTGCACAAATCTATGCAAAGTACCGGCAGCATTCTCATAGGGCAAAACCGCCTTTGCGAGTTCGCCAACTTCCTCAGTCGTTTTTAAGGCTTTCTGTGTTAGACTTTTTGTATCACTATCAGATAGTGTTCTGATGAACTGCAGTAGTTCTTTGTTCATGATTTTGAATTAATCGTCCGGCAATATCTATTCTTGAGGGTCGGGTGGGGATTGAACCCACGACCTATTGATTAACAGTCAATTGCTACTACCACTGAGCTACCAACCCTTTTCTATTTTATTAATCTCATTCAACATCCAAACCCAATCGTTGAATGCTTCTTGCTTGGTTGATCCTTGTCCACCAAACGAATTGTATTCATCGGAGAATACTGTGTAGCCAGCATTGTCTTTATAGTAAAGAAGTGTTATTGTCTCTACAATATCAGCTTTTCCGAGTACATCTTCAGTTTTTTCCATTTTGTTTTGCGTTGTTTTTTCCAGCAACGTTGATTTCTTTTTCTTCTTCTGTTACATCCTTTGTTTGGTGGACAAATGCCACATCTGCCAAAAATTGCGTTAAGAATTGAACGGTACTCTCTTGAGTCCGTTGTTGATTTTAGAACTTTTCTCTTTTTCATTTTTCTTTAGGTTATTCACCCAAAGAAATGTTTGATAAGTGTTTTCATTCTGTTTTAATTAGCACATGAGGTAGGCATCGAACCTACAACCTTCGGTTTTGGAGACCGACACTCTACCAGTTGAGCTACTCATGTGTGTTATTCTATAATCTTTGCCTTGCCTCTTATTACGTTAAACTTATATGTCTTGTCTATAAGAGACTCTTCAATCAATTCCTTATTAACGATCTCGTATTCAATTTCTTCACCACCCGTAACCCCAACACCAGAAAAGCCAGTCTTCCAATTCCCACCTTTCAAGAAATTATATCTGCGTGTTGTTCGTACCAACTTTCCCCCTTTATACCTACCGTAAAAAACTTCTTTTTCCTTCTTCGCCATCGTCATTTCTTTTTCTTCAGATAGTCCTTCAATTCAACATTGTAGTTTGCCAACTCCAAGTCTGGCTGAATGTGCTGTATTGTCATTTCAAGGCCTAGTCGTTGTTTCACCACTTCCGAAATATTGTTCATTACTTTTGCATCGATCAAAGGTTTTGAAATGTCCTTTTCATCAATCTTGATCGATGCTTGCAGTTGAGGCTTCTTAAAGATGCTCTCAGGTATCTCTATGTTCAGCTTTAACGCAATTGCGTTTGATGGCATTGTTCCTTTGAGTGTCTTCACCAATCTTACGTTTGGGTTCCATCTCTTCTTTCCTTCTGATATTATCAGGTATTGAGTTATCTCCATTTTACATCGATTTATTAAAATAAATTTGTTGGGGCATATCACCGAAAACAAACTTGGTCACATCACATAACCAAAGACTGAGGTCGTAAGTTATTCCCATGTATTGGTGCAGTCTATACATCCCACCACCATGACTTGCATCTCCCATAACACCATCTAAAAACCACGTTAGTAAATGTGCACCTTCAAATGCTTCAGTACTGAAATAGACATTTACTTCTGTTTCACCTTGAGCAATTATGTCAAGAAGATTATCTGCACCCAACACCATTTGAAGCTCATCGATACTCCCCTCCCACTCCGGAATATCGGCGTACCAAAACTCTCTATGATCTTTGTAGAATCTTATCGTTCGGTTCATACCAACATTCCGCTCCTTACCTCTTCAATCAATTTCAAATCTTCAGGACGAAAACCTTCTTCAACTTGTTTTGGACACATATCTTCAATTGTGTTGTAGAATCTTATCCTGTACTTAAAAATGTGCTTTGCCGTTATCGCCTTCTTCAACTCTCTCAACTCCATGTCCTCCCTGATCCAGATCAATAAAAAATTTGATCCGTTTGTTCCTTCAATGTAATCCTTTCCTTCTTTCAGATTTGACCTTTCCAAACCTTTTCTGACACCGTATTTGTAATAACCACGGCCTTTAATGTATATTGTTTTCATTTTCTTTCTCAATTAATTCAAGCAATACGTCACCATGACATGCTTGGGGCTTACACCAACAACCTAGAACCTTACCCTTTAGTTCTCCAAGGGAACTCAACAGTTGTGGCTGTGTTTGAATCCACTCACGGTATTTTGCTATTGCTTCTTCTCTAGTATCAACGACAAATTCTGCTTTGGTTTTTTTGTCCTTGATGTGCGTGAATGGATTCCCCCACTTCGATGGTCTTCCGATGTAAACATCATACTCTTCTCGCTTACAATGGACTACCCTCATAATTTTTTTGTAGCAATAATCATTGACTTGCTCTCGGTATAATCTACGATCTTCTTCGTTACGTATTATTTCTAAAAGCTTATCAATTATGCTCATGCAGAGAGTGAGGGATTCGAACCCCCGGAGCTTTGACACCCTCTAGTTTTCAAGACTAGCGCAATAGACCACTCTGCCAACTCTCTATATTATGGTTTTAACAAATCACATACCTGACCTTTCCATCCGCAACCATCACAAATGGCACTATTCAATTTATCCACAAAATCTCTAGCCTCACTTCTAACAAGAAATATGTTAGTGGCTCTAACGCTTTCTCTTGTTTTACATTTGGGACAAACAACATGGTTATTATAGTATTCTTCTCTTGTCACAATTTTCATTTGTTAATTTTATTTATAAAAAAAATCGTCTCTAACATATTCGTCGAGTACTGCTTTTTCAAGTTTTCTAACGGCTTTATACTTCATGTTCTTTGTGGTATTGTCGTTATTATACCCCAACTCTTCTGTTAGTTCTGGTATCGATTTTTGTTTGAAATAAAATTCATCAACCAGTTTTCGTTCGTGATTTGATAAAACCGACACACATTTTTTAAGCATGTCGGTGTTTTCGCTCTTGAAGTATTCGTCTTCAACCGTTTTTAAATCAAGAATGTCTTCTAACGATCCGTCTTTCATTTTTGTGCACATTTTATACCATGCATATACCGCAATGGAATAAAGAAACGTGCTCAACTTTGATGTTAAAATAAAGTCAGCATTGGAGAGTTTCTTAACTAGAATAATCAACGTGTTTTGAAAAACATCTTCACCATCCTCTTTTGTTCCACCCTTCTTACTAACCATCCTTTGGATTAAGGGTTTGTGTTTGTAGATGTGTTTGAATGCTGCCGTATTTCCATTTTGAATTCTTTTTATGAGTTCCACATCCGTCATAGCAATCCTATTATAGTTGATGTTACATTTTTCAAACCGATCTTCACAAAATTTACATTGAAGTAATCAAAAAGTGTTAGTACTTCATCGTCAATTTTTTTAGCACCAGCTTCATCCTGATAACGTCCTTGTTGTTGATAAATCGTTTCACGTTCAAGATAGACATTTAAATTATCATATCTTGAAAAGACACTGAAAACATATTTGTGAAAATCCTTATGCTCTTCTCCCTTCCCGGAATAAACAATTGAATTAAAGAGTGGGGCATCTGTAACGATGTAGTCAACTTTATCACGCAAACGATACATGCGATGGTGTTGATTTGCAAAAATCCATTCTTGATGAGAAAGCTCTCGATAGGATTCGTTGTAGACTAAATCTTTTGCAAACTCTGTGACGTATTCACAGTTCTTATTTTGCATTTTTAATTCTGCAAAAACCTTTGCTGCCGTTACGGATTTGCCAGTGCCGGGGCCACCAAATATATTGATTACCTTCATAGCACAAATATAGGAAAAAGATCAACAAAGTCAAGGCTTTACCTTGAGGGACTTTCAACCCGAACACGGCTTTGCGTTGTCAATCTTTGAGCGAGTGATGAGAATCGAACTCACGACCACTGGTTGGAAGCCAATTGTGTTACCACTAGCACCACACTCGCATGGAGCCAAGGGGCAGTCCTCCGACTGTGAGTTCCCTTTCAACTTGGCATTTGAGCAGATGATGAGAATCGAACTCACGACCCGTCCTTGGCAAGGACATGTGTTACCACTAGCACCACATCTGCATAGGCACCTAACCGCTTTCGCTAAATCAGGTATGTTTATTCTTCAACTTTTATTAAAGGGTATTTGAAGAATTTTTTTCTTACCCTTGTTCGAGTTCTTAATCTCGAATCATCACCTTCACACAAATAACAAAAGCAATATCTTCGTTGGTGTCGTTTCCAAGATTTCTTACTTTTCTTCTTTTGCATGTTTATAAATACTTACTTAAAATTTTCAAAATCTTTGGCGTAACGTATGCCTTGTCTATTTTGACCAGATTTATCTAATCTCAAACAAAATATTTTAAGGTCAGGCAATTCATTTAATTTGATATAATAAATTTTGTCGTTATCGGGACAGTATACAATATAGTAATCAATTTTTGATCTATCAATCATTATTTTTTTACCGTTTACCACATTTTCAAGAGGAACATCAATAGTACCTCTCTTACTTTTTTGACGATACTTTACTTGTATTCGTTTTAAATTCATTGAGTCATCGCCAACGATTAAATCAACACACGTGGTGTCAGTAAATGGTAAGAAACAATTATAACCCTTTTCCACTAATTCTGCCACAACCTTGGCTAAACCAATGTTTCCCTTTTCGTTAGTATTCATAGCAGAGAGTATCAGATTCGAACTGATGGTGCCTTTCGACACGGCACTTTAGCAAAGTGCTGGATTAATCCATCTCTCCCAACTCTCTATTGTACTCATAGAGGGACTCGAACCCCCACTCTTGATGATATAAGCATCCTGCTTTAACCGTTAAGCTATACGAGCTAATTAAAATAATCCACTAAATTTTTGTATTGCTAAAATATATCTTGCATCATCATCTGCATAATTAAAGTTGTCAGATGGTGTTAACTCCAACTCAAGATATATTCCACTTTTATGAGGATCATGAGACACCCCCCATCTATATATCATAATTATACCGGTATAAAATTCACCCATCCACAAAACTTGCACCGGAGAGTTCGCATTATGATTAGGAAGTGCTGATTGAAGTTGGGAACACACCCTGTAAAAATTTTTACTCTTAGCAAGAATAGTTTCTTCAGTAAAATTTTTAGGACACCGACTAATGTATGTATTATGCATCGTACCAAGTCCATTAATTGTTAAGCGGTTGCCAAGTTGGGCTACCATACAATCAATCAATTTTATGGTAACATTTCCAATCCTAATTCTTTTACTCATATCGCTGTGAAGGTTGGGGTCGAACCAACACGTGGAGATTAGGCTTACTACGCAACGATAATTTCTTTACCGGACAGGGGATTCATTGATTACCAACCAATGAAAAATACGTTTCAGCTTTTTTTCTGTTTCCACTCCCAAGAGACCGTTGGGTAATGTCTGCCAATTTCACCACTTCACAATTTGTAGTCCCGGTGAGAGTCGAACTCACTACATCCACATTATCAGTGTGGCTATCTAACCGTTGATATACGCGACCATTTAATTATTCAAATAATCTTCTACATCTTTTTTGTACTCTTGTCTTTGACGCACATTATCTTTATGAAGTTCAGAGCTTTCATGTACTCTTTTAAAAAACGACACCATCTCTGCACCGTTTCGCTCTAACATTAGTTTGTTAGCACCTGAAGATTCAATTTCAGTGATAAGATTACAATAAACACATTCATAATATGATATTTTTTTCATCATTTAATCACTATCTATATACTCAACCAAATTCTCACAATAAAACTTAAAATCTTCCCGCTCTAAACGATGTATTCTTTCTACTTTCCAACGATGATTCGCACCATAAGCAAAAAAATGATTGTGAAGAACCAATTGAACTTTTTCTATTGCTGTCAGTTTTGATTCTAACGGATCATCACTTTCACACGTCTCTGAAAAAATTTCATCACATAACGTACATTTTGCCGTTGCTGTACTTTTATACATGTCCTCAAGGCTGGACTCGAACCAGCACTCTCCAAGGTATCAGCTTGGCGATTTAACCATTAATCTACAAGAGGTTGATATAACTTTTTATTTCAGAGTAAATGGCGTGTTTTTCGGTTCTCTTATGCTTTTCAACTTTTTCTGTCAACCGCTTTGTTGCCATTCTTTTAGCAGCAACATGACCATTAGCACGACCCCAACTTTTAATTTCAAGATCACACACAACACATTTATATCTTACAGTAATATATGATGTCACTCTTTCTTACGTAAATAATAATTCTCTACTTCAGATAACGACATGAGATAATTTTGTTCAAGCAATTTTATCCTATACAACAAAGTAAAACTACCAGCACTATCACCTTGAGGAATATGTTTCTTGTCAAGATGTTCGTGTGCTTTCTTAACTTCTGCTTCGTAAGTGTTGTGGTTCTTACTCATGTTTAGTACCCTCAGTAGGAGTCGAACCCACAATCTTTTGGTTCGTAGCCAAATGATTTATCCAGTTAATCTATGAGAGCATATTTGCCATTAAATGGCAAATTCATACGTTGTTATATTTTCACTTCTCAAATCTGCTTTGATTCTTGAACTGATGGCAGATTTTAATTCGCTGTTGAAGAGCATGTCGAAAAATCCAACGTGTATTACGACATGTTTCTTTCCGTTTCTCATTTTTACATCTACAGATTCAACATCTTCAATCAATTGAATGTCCGTGTCATTCTGTAAAATGAGTCTACCCGCAGCTAGGTCTCTAAGTGTGTACTTTTCCATACAATTATTTTTTATAATTTAAAATTTTACTGTGTTGCAATTCAGAAAGAACAATCATAAAATCAAAATCGTTAATTTTAAGTTTCGGTTCTTCCTTACTTTTAAAGTTGTTCATCGTCTTGAGAATTTCTAATTTGATTTCCTCACGGACTCTCCAACGTTTAATTTGTTCTTTCGTTAAATTCATGTGTCCCCAAAGGGAGTCGAACCCTTAGTCGTCTGCTTAGAAGGCAGAAGCTTTATCCAATTAAGCTACAGGAACAAAATATTGAGCCGAAGGTCGGACTCGAACCGACAACCAACTGATTACAAATCAGCTATTCTACCATTGAACTACCCCGGCAAAATGCGAAACACTACATAAATACCCGAAAGTAAATGTATGCAATGTTTCACAAAATATCACCTATTTTGTTAAAAATTTCCAACATGTCAATGAGCTTGTCGTTGTTTAATCTTTGGTAGGTGACCGCAGATTAATCAACTTTTACTGCTTTTGCAGCCGCTTCCTTCTCAAGAAGCATTTCAATGTGTCCAATCGGGCTTACACCCGGAGGAAGTAACTCAATATTCTTGAAGCCGTTTGCCTCAGTGATTATTGAATCGTCAGGATGCACAGCACCCGGATATTTTTCACCATATGAACCAGTAACTTTCTTTGTAACGGGATCAACATCACCCCAATCACTGCCCCTACCGACATGTTTGTCGATGGGTTCAACGCAGAAGGTTCTCTCTCCTATCGTCACATAAAATCGTCCCGTGTGGCTCATATAACTATCTTTTGAGGGAAGGGTGGGGGTCGAACCCACAACCTGCTGATTAACAATCAGATGATCTACCATTGATCTACCGACCCATAACAATAAAAAAGCCCGACTTTTTGGGTCGGGCCTTCGTTTGATTTTATATTCTATCTCACATTTTAGATAGTGTTTATGTCAAACATTGACCCGACAATAGAATTATTACTGCCTCTAAATGAGAGCGTAATAATCCCCGATGTAGTTATATTCCCACACCAGTTGCTTCGGTTAATATTTGACATTAGAACTTTCATGACTTTTAAATCTTTTGCAAATTTACATATACATACGGGATAATCAAGAAAAAGTTGCGAAATTTTTAAGTTTTTTTTCATACGTAACAAAATCGAATGAAAAAGCATGCTTCGCATCAGCATGATGATTAACTCTTGACACCTCTTCCAGTACCTGATTTCTCACTGCGAATTCAAGACTAGATTTTTTTAAACTTGGCATAACTATATCGCCTTCAACATCAGCATTAATTTCAGTGATCATGAATGTTTTTACGTGTGGCATTGCAAGCCAATAAATTTCAGCACCACCGATGATGAAAACTTTTCCAGTACTAGCTGCTATCGCAGCATCAATGTCGTTAAAAACTTCTGCTCCGTCAAACTGGTCAGTCATAATCAATCGTTGTCTGGTGATAACGATGTTACGTCTGTTTGGGAGAGGTCTGTATTTCTTAGGAATTGAGTCCCAAGATTTTCTTCCCATGATAACGGTATGATTTGTCGTTACCTCAGCAAAGTACCTCATATCGTCGGGTAATTTCCAAGGTAGTGTGTTTCCGTTGCCAATAACCCCATTTTGGGCCACTGCGGCTATTAAAATAATCTCTTTTTCCATGATCAAAAGTAGTGTTTTTATTTGGATTTGTCCTAATAAAAAGTTACATTTGTTTTCTTTAAAATAACATAATACTGATTAAAATTTAACTATGAAGAACATCAAATTCAACGACTCATTTTACCTCACCATTCAAGACGTAAATGTCGGTGCGGAAAATCACAAAACCCTTAAACAGGCTGCAACAAATTTCATTACGATCATCGACGTTTCCGGTTCGATGTCTTATGAACTCGGATCAATCCGAACCCAATTAAAGAACAAGCTTTCAAATCTTGTCAAAGAAGGTGACACCATCACCATCATCTGGTTCTCCGGTAATCGCGATGCCGGAATCTTAAAAGAAGAAGTTGAGATCAAATCTCTCAAGTCTCTTCAAGACCTCAACAATGCCATTGACAAATTCATTCGTCCAATCGGCGCAACAGCATTCCACAAACCACTCGAACTTGCTCACGAAGCAATCGGTCGTATCAAAAAGAACAGACCAAACAGCATGTTCTCATTGATCTTCTTGACTGACGGTTACAACAACGACTGTGCATGGAGTGATGTAATTGCATCGTTGAAGAAGCTTGAACCAAATCTTGCTGCATCAACTTTTGTTGAGTACGGCTATTATGCGGACAGCAGAAGAATTGCTGAGATGGCCGAGCTTATCGGTGGCGAAAAGATTGAGGCTCAGAAATTCGACGATTACGATGTGATCTTCGAATCTAAGATTCAAAAGACATACTCTTCTGCAAAGAAGGTTCTTGTCGACCTGCCAACAAACGTGAAGTTCGATTTCGCTTTCACTATCAGTGAAGACAACGAAGTTATTCTTTATGGTATCAAAGAAAGACAAGTACTGGTTCCCGAAAACACCAAGTCACTTCTTTATTTCACAAGCGGTGCCGCGAAGTTCGTAACATACGACGATCCTTCAGATCAGGAGTTGAACAAACTCATGTACGGAAGTGTGTACGTATTGAGCGAGAAACTTCAAACCGAATACGTTGATGATGTATTCAAAGTGTTGGGCGACCAAAAACTTTATAAGACATTTTCAAACGCTTTTGGTAAGCAGAAATTGTTTGCCTTCAAAGGTTTGGTTAAGGAATGTATTGGCGACAAGTCAAAACAATTCATCTCCGGAAGATCAACCAATATGGTATTGGACGAAAACGCTTATTGCGTGATGAATCTGATCGACGATATAACATCTGACGAGAACGCTCTGGTCTATCCATTGCACGAAGAATTCAACTACAATAGAATTGGAGCTAAAAAAGTTTCCAAGGCTGAAAGTCTCAATGAAGATCAAAAGAAAAAGATTGCCAGTGCAACCACAATTGAAGAGATTAAGGCTCTTGCCGATGAAATGGTTGAAACAACTTCATTGAAGTTCGAGTATAACGACAAGAAAAAGGGCTATCCAATCAATGGTCTTGTCTGGTCATCTGATCGTGCAAACTTGTCGATCAAAATCCAGTACGATGGTTACGTAACGCTTCCCGAAAATAATTTCGGTTTGACCAAATTTGATACGTTCATCTACAGAACATACACGATCATCAAGGATGGTATTTTGAATCTTTCACAGCTTCCGATGAAATTATCTGAATCCACGTTGGATAAGATTTCAAAGCAGTCTGGCGTTAACGTAGTGTACGCATCTGATGGTAGCAACATCGGGATTGTTGAATTTTCTGAACTTCCAATCATCAACAAAAAGATGGTTAAGTCGATCTCAGCAAAAAAACTCGCTATGTTGGAGTATGAGCTACTTCAAACTCAAGCACTTGAGAAGGTTTACAAATATTTCGAAGCAAGCCACTTCCCTAAAGAGTCTAAAGGATTCGTTGAGAAGTATGGTAAAGAAGCTGAGGAATGGTTAAAGACGTTGGGTCTTACCGAATCAAATGGGTACAACGAGCCGGGAATGACTCTTGAGAAAGGTACTGACTTCTACATGGCACCAGTACTGGAAACAAAGATCGCGAAACACTCTTCAAGTCCGAAAGTTCTTGATGTCATCAATAAGATGAAAGAGGGTAAGGCACTTAATCCATATGACCAGTTGTTGAAAGTGGCCATCGATGACTACAATGCGGTTGTTACATCCAGCTTGTATGTTGGATTGACTGACACCAAATTGAAGGATGAGGCTCTTAGGAATTGGTTAAAGTCTGTGAAGACTGCAATGAACAAGAAGAGAAAATCTTTGTTGCAAGACATTGCTCAGATAAAATTCTCATTGATTCTTTCCAAAAAGTGGTTTGAGGAATTCAGTTCTTTTGACGAAAACACTTTGAGCTTGAAAGTCGGTAAGGATGATTTGGGTATCGTATTCGACTACAAGGAGAAGCAGGTTAACCTGTAAGATTCAAAATAGAAGAAAAGCAAAAGGCTCGTTTAACTACGAGCCTTTTTTATTTGCTTTCTTTTTGCTGGCTTTGTCGTTTTGGATAACTCAGCCAATCTATCTACAGTCCAATGTGGTTGGTAGATTGCTTGATCCTTGTACTTGAAAGCCTCTCTTGCCTCGTGTATGATAAAGTCCTGACATGCGTACCATGCCTTATTAACGACCTCATCTTTTAACGCAAACGAAGAGAGATAATGTTTTCCCCCTCTTTGATCAGACATCTTTCCGGTTTCATTGTCGACCATGTGACAAGAAAGTTGAATTAAGAATCCATCACCTTTTTCGAACACTCTCCATGTAAATGGGTGTTGGAACAATGTGAAAGAAATTTCTTCAGTTAGGATTTTTTGGATTTTTTTAATGGTCATCATGGGTTTAAGATTTGTTTGAATATTTCATAATTGTTGGCTACGCTGTTGTGATCGTTGATGACGGCGAATATGACGTTGTTAAAAACCTTCGCGCCCTCATCTTCATCCAGTACTTTTTTGAATATGTTAGCAATGAATGTGGGGTCATTTGCAAATACTCCACATCCCCACGCACCAAGAATAAGATTTTCAACGTAGTTACGTGCAGCCAACTTAATAATAAATCTGATCTTTGTCTCGGTTATTGATAGATAATCTTGCTCAGATAAATTTTCCTTCCGTAGATTAATGGCAGCACACGTTATGACATCACAAGTAATTGCTTGTTGTTTGTTGTAATTGAAATCTTTGAAGAAAACAGCACCGGTTGTGTAGAGAGCTTCTGTATGTCTTAGCGGGTAGTGTGATTTCGAAATACACAAACCTAAATTAGAACAACGAAACAGTCCCTCTTCTTGAGCCTTTGCACCCCAACTTACTCCCCCACCCGGACGCTTATATGATGCCATATTTAATACGGCATTGTGATCGCCCCTGAATTTAGATAGAGCCGTAATTGTGTCGACTGGTAACACTTCAACGTTACCCTTCATTGCTCTTTCACCGTTGATTTTCATATCATAGAATCCTTGGTGATCGATCTTGATTGTTTTTCCAAGAGGATAATCTGTGGCAAGGAGAAGTGAGTCTTTGTATACCTCAACTAATTTATCGTCAGTTTTTTTATAGTCCGGTTCCATTATCTATGAGTTTATTTGGTGTTACTTTTCCTTGCATCCAATGCTTGTCGCTGTTTATTACAAACCGACTTGACACAAATTTGGCTATTGATGTTTCAAAATCATCGAAGTAGTAACCTCCCGCCAATCGAATTACATATCCTTCGGTTTTGTTTCCTTTGTATTCTTCAGGAAAAGCTTTATGAATTTCTTCTTGATTGTAAACACCACGATAAAAGACCGGTACAGTTATTAAGCCGAACAATGTAGCCCACTCGACCGTTTCATCCCACGACATGCAATAGTCTTTATCCCATATAGAAAAGACATTGAAGTATGATTCCAGATTCTCATAGGGTATGGTGTGTAGAGCATAAAGATTTTCTCCACATATTCTCCAATCTTGTGGGATTTGATAACCAGTATTCGCCCACAATCCCTTTACCCAATCGCGAGAAGGATGATTATCTGAATTGATTGATCGTGCATGAATCTTATCATCATACATTGTCGTGTTCTCACCATCCATTTTAATGGACACAACAACATCCCGTCCTTCGAAATGATCAACGTTCTTAAGACGTTTATCATCATCAGTAGCTTTCTCGCTCCAAGGGAGATGAGGTGTTCGCGGATATTTGGTATATTTCACGTTGAATTCTTTATAGTATGCCCCCTGATTGATTAAATTTTGTACTGGTACACTTCGAAACATGGGGCCGGGATACATCATGTTAAATGCCGCTACTTCGTTACCCCACTTGTCGTATGTTACTTCAGGATCAAAGTCATGAGGTAATACAACATTCGTAATTCCAGCCCTTCTTCTTAGTTCATCCGGAGTTAAGGTTATATCCTCAGCAAGCACATGACATCGATGACATAAACTAACACCATTGTCAATGTAATATCCACCGTCCTCAAATAATTTTCGGTCTAAAATGTGGTGTGCATCATTGGCGGGTTTGCCACAAACTACGCATTTGCACTTATCCCGCTCAAAAACGGCTCCCCTAAAATCACCACGAGTTAAGAGTTTATTCATCCTTCGGTTATACGCAAATTTAGGGATTTTGGTTGTATTTATGAAAAAGATAACCGTGAAGCTAACAGAGGCCATTTCAGAGGAATTAAGCAAGTATTACTTCAATATTTCAGAGGACTATCCACCATCCTTCGATAAAGAGGTATTCTATGGCCTCAGATCGTTCGCAGAAAGAATCAGGTATTGCTCTCAACATCTTGAAAAGATCGCTGCAGGGACTGGTAGAGTCGTTTTTAAGGTGGATGACAAGACAGCCTTAAAGCTGGCCAAAAACCCTAAAGGAATTGCTCAAAACGCACAGGAAGCTCAACTTGGTGCAGATAACTACATTTCAGATATTGTTGCCAACGTTTTTAATTCAGACAACGACGATAAGTGGATTGAATCTGAACTTGCAACGAAGGTTAAGCCAAATAGATTTAAAGAACTTGTTGGCGTTGATATAGATACTGCGGGTAAATATTTGATGCAAAGAGAGAAAGAAGAGGAACGTAGATCAAGATCAATGTCGGGTTACAATTTCATGGATACAAAATCCGAATTGTATACACAACTACACGAAAATGAATTCTTACAAAGAGTTGTCGAATTGATGTTCAACTATAACATCAAAGCAGGTGATTTTTCCAAATTGAATTCCTATGGAGAAGTTAACCGAGAGGGGCATCCAACAATTGTTGTGGTTGACTATGGATTGAGTGATGAAGTGTATCAGACTCACTATATGCCAAAATCACTTCGTCGCGGTTATTAACCTCTGCTGGTGTTACATTTCCAACATCAAAGAGTTTATAGTCACCAAGATTTATTAAGTTTCTCGAACTTAACAGTCCAATAATCGCATTAGTCATAAACCCAATTCTTTCACCAAGACCATCCAAAGGAAGAAACGTGTTTATGCGTTGTACAGTATCATTCCAAACGGCCCAATAATATTTGTTCCTCCAATCAATGAGGTAATGATATTTTGATTTGTCTCTTATCTCACGATAAAGTAACACAATATTACATCCTCTGAATTGGCCTTTGGAGCCATTGCCAGATTCTTTAAATTGTTTGATCTCTTTTGAAAGACGAAATATGTCATCAGACAACCAAAGTCCATATCTCTCTTTTGCTCTTTTCCGAGCATGTATTGTGATGCTTTCTTGGTGTGTTAGTGATCTCATGGTATGTATTGGTTACTTCCATTTCTTCGACGTTCTCTTTAAATATCCTTTTGCCCACAAACCCAAATTTTCATCATGACTATCATCGTCATGTTCATTCATTACAATCCACGATGCCATCCCCACATTTAACAACAAAGTCAATGAGAAAATAATAACGATGGCAGTCATTGATGGTTGTATTGTCAGTATGTCAAACTCGTGGAAATTTCTGATAATCCATTTGTTTTCTATTTCTTTATACGTAAAATCAACCAAAGAAGATAAGTCAAGCGTATTCTGTGACAACAAATAATCTCTGGTCTCAACTTTTGTTTCCTCTACTTCAGTCCACGAAAAATCATAAGCCCACTTTACCTTGTTCTCATTATCGATACCGATGGTGATTACAAATTCATTCTTATTACTTCCTTCCCAATAACGCTCCTGTAAATGACCAGCTTCAATTGGTTGATTCTTGAATACCAAAATAAAGACACGAACATGTTTTGTTCCGCCCAATTTCGCATTGAGCACTGCAAGTTTTTTCTCCGCAATAGGGTCGTTGAAACCGAGTATACCTTGTTGATAACGGTGTCTGTTTACAATTGGATAGTTAAAAAGTTTGTATTGTTTTATATCCATCGTGTCTACTTCCTGAAAACGGTAGATACTTTGTGAAGCCTTCGGTCTGTTCTCATAACTTTCTTCGACAGTCACCGGAACCAATGTTTCATCTTGTAAATCCCACTTACCAAAATACATATCACCATCAATGGTGTGATAATGGCGATTCATATCATGAAACGATGGCTTTTCAATTTTAAACACATCATGAAGAATATTCTTATAGCGATCCTCAGAAATTGAAAGCGAACCCAACGTAGTTTCTTCAGTCCAATGAGGGCCGTGATAGTCAACATCGTATGCATGATAATGACCAACAGTTCTTGTTGTACAGTGTCTATTCTTCCCGGAGCCAGTACAAGTTGTTTGCCTAATCGGGTGACGACAAGAAACCTTTTCATTCCAAGGCTCATAGTATCTGACCTCTTTGACATAACCTCCCAAGTATTGGGTGTCTCTAGTCAAAGAATTTATTGCCATATACTTTCCGGCAAATATGAAGATCAGACTTACTCCGAGAGGTATTGCAAATTCCCACCACACAGTTTTGTGCCGGAAGAAGAAAAATAACACACCCAAGGTGAGTATCGGAATTAACAAGCAAAGATAGATTCCCATCTTAATATGAGTTGTAGAAACGAATTTTGGTTACCTCTTTTGGGAGCTTTGTAAGATCAACTTCAAACCCTTCTCGCATTTCATCTTGCCACTTTGTATAGTGATCGTCCCTTTTAAGTATAAATTGTAATTTTTCTTCTGGTTCATCACAGGTGCCGAAATAATCCGCAGTTTCTTTTGGAAGGCTGACATTTTCTTTTTTGCACATTGTTAGAATGCGAAGATGTTTTTGGTATGTGGGGTCGTTATCGGGGATAAACGCCTTAAGGTGTGATGACATTCCCATGATTATTTCTTGAAAAGTTCTACATCATCTTCCTTGCCACTCTTGAAGACAGCTTCTGTCTTTGTACTAGTCACGATTTTCAAATCCGGAATTGGTCGACCACCAACAAAGAATCGAGATGGGGCCGTTGTTACGAGGTTGGTTATTTCCTGATGGGTGGCTACAAGTTTACGTTGTACATTGGTGAACTTGGCACGTTGTGATTCAATTGTGCTCATGAGTTTCATGTACATATCTTGAGAGAATAATGGGTTTTGTTCTTGAATCCATTTCATTGCAACACCACCGCTTTCATATCGAGCATCCATCATTTGAACGTAAATCTCTTTGAAGTTTTCTGCGTACTGGTCGCTGACCTGCGCTTGTTGTTGAACAACTTTCCACACCTCATCGTAGATGACTTGGTTCTCTGAAATCTGTGCATTGTATTTGTTGACCAGCGTTATGTAGCTGGTATCATAACTGTAATAGAATACAACAGCCCCGATGCCGACAACTGCAGCGATAATTAATGTGATAAATAACCCTTTGTTTTTCATTTTTTGTTTGATTAAATTTTTATTGAATGTAAAAAATCTTTATCTGACATGTTTCCGATTCTATCGATCTTGTCGCTTTTCAATTTAGCTACGACCAATTTTTCAAGGAAGTCATAATCAATGACAACATAGTCTTCAGAATCTTTTGAGACCCACACAGCATCACTATCCAATCTGACCTCAATGCCTCCGCTATAGTCTGAATTGTGTACGACCTTTACTCTTTTGTTTTTGTCGCCAAAATAAATTGTGGATGTGTGACTCATCTTTTTTTAGTTTTTAACATTTGTAGAATTCCACCAAGAAGTACAATGCCAAACACAACTGGTGAGTATGGATAATATAGTCCCATTATTACTATGTGTAGTAAAAACCCGATAAGGAACCATTGTATTGCAATTGAAACTCGACCCATAATTTGATTATACGTAAAAAATTATCCTAAAGTTGGCAGAACAAATATAGCAAAATTTCCGTATAATAGAAAATTGACCTATTTTTGTATTATGGGAAAGGATAAAGAAATCGACTGTAAAATCTTAATTGGGGTGCCAGCATCCGGAAAAAGTACGTGGTCAACGGAATTTGTGCGAAATAACCCAAATTATCTCCGTTTGAACAGGGACAGCTACCGCTATATGCTGAAGGATCAGGGCTGGTGCGAACCCAAGGTCGAAGATATGATCACAGACATGTTTTTCGACGCAATTGATATTGCCTTGACAAGAAAAATGAGCTTGATTCTGGATAACACAAATTTAAAAAGAGGTGTTATCGATGAACTTGTCAAGTACGTGGAGACTCGATCAAACGTGTCCTTCATGGTGTTTGATATTTCATTGGAGACAGCTATCGAAAGAGACGCTGCTAGACCAAAGCCAGTTGGTGAAGAGGTTATCAAGAAGATGTACAAGGCGTACACTGATTTGATGGATTCATATAATTATTCCGATCAAAGGAAAAAAGTATTTATCTACAGAGAACCACTTTGGTTACCAAACCTTCCAAAGATTGTAATCTTTGATCTTGATGGTACGTTGACTCACGCGAACGGAAGAAGAGGATATTTCGATTGGGATAGATGTGATCGTGATACTCGCGATGAAATTGTATTCAGAGCATATGAGCGTCACGTAACTGCTGGTGATACAATCTTCTTTATTACTGGTCGGGCTGAAGAAGCTCGTGCTAGTACTGAATTATGGTTACAAACTTATGCCCCAACATATGAAAGATTGTTGATGCGTAAGTCTGAAGATTATCGTCAGGATTATGTGGTGAAGGAGGAAATCTACAACCACTATATCAAGGGCAAGTATAATGTTGAGGTCATCTATGAGGACAAGCAAAAGGTTGTCGATATGTGGAGAAGAATCGGCCTCAAAGTATTTCAGGTTAGTAAGGGCGATCATTAGTCGCCCTTCTTTTTTTATGAGAATGCGTGTAATGTATTTGGAGGAAATCGCCGATCAATACGATCAGGATTTCAAAAGACTTCTTAAACAAGAGGCCAAATACTTTATTGACGAATTTTTAAATTCGTTGGAAATCATATTTCGTGGTGATGAGTACTCACGATTTGGTACACAAATTAATCTTACCACAGGTAAGCCAATGTTACGCAGAAACACTCATTTCGAATTTAGAACATTACACTGTCACATATATTTCAACGACGATCTTCATCATGAAAATAATATGATGATGTTACTACGATATGAATTTCTTTTAGATAAAGATGAGATTAAGGAACTTCTCTCAAGAGGAATAAAAAAATTTTTAAGAGAAAATAACTATGTGATTGAGCGAAAGATAAAGGTATTCGGGGGAGGAAATTTTCATTAGTTCTTTACAAGATATTCGTCGCAGAAAGTGTCGAACAGGATCGGGAGGATTTCTTTTTCGGGGAGACCAATGGAACGAAGTTTATGTGCCAAGCTTGACTTCATAAACTTATCCCAATCTTTTTCTAAATCAAGTAAGGGAGCATAGGTATAAAAATCCATTATGTTGGGATTATATCCTAACGATCTAAGTTCCTGTAAATAGACCATGCGTTCGCGAGTTTGAAAATTTCCCGCAAGTGCTAATTTAATTTCTTCTAAATATCTTTCGTTCATTCATGCATTATTACCATTAGGTAATCCATTTAAAATCCGAATCATACTTACTGACTTCTCTCTTCTTTGCCTCTTTAGGAAAAGTAACACCAGTTAGTACCTTCTCGTTGAACAATAAACTGCTGCCAACTTTCTGGTCATATTCGAACCAGACTCCCGCAGTGTAGTATTCACTTTCACTTTTTACTTCTTCCAGACTTGGAACAGCGGCCAATAGTTTTGTCTGTTGTTTGTCTGTGTACAATGTGTAATATTTGACTATCTCCATATTGTTTTTTGATAAATACAATCAAACATAGCAATTGTAATGCAAATAAAAAAGCCCAAGATCAACTTGGGCCAAACTTTATTCTATAATATGTTCTTGTTTCGGAATAATTTCCTTAACGGGTACGAATCCTTCCTCGATTTCGTTCATTGATTCGATGTCACCAATGAGACGCATTTTTCTTTTAGTTTTCTTAATGTCGTCATGATCCCAAAACCAAAAACAATTTGTAGATGAATCCCACATACCAACGATCATGGGTTGATTTTCGCTAATGATGCAATAATGTTGGAGTGCATATCCGGAGTAATAGTAGCCGTCACGTAGTGCGGTTTTTTTTATTTGTTGTATCATATTTATGTTAAAATATAATCAAGTTATTTATGTCAAGTCTGGCGGTTTCAAGTATTTATGAATATGAAACCCACAAACCAAACAGTTGTAAAAATTTATAAAGCTGCTGTCCTTTTCTTTATCCTTTTGGCGTTATGTGCAGATTGTGCATGTTCACCAAAATTAAAAAGATTTATCCACCAAGACTACATGAATCCTTGTGGTCATAATGAATTCAGTAATGCTGATGAGTGTGCAAATTGGAAGAAAAACTATCCAAAAGAGTACGAGAAGTACCAAAAAAGAAATGCTGTTAAGCATTAATGAGTAGGAAGAGAGGGATTTGAACCCCCGAACTCCGAAGAGACTGCGTTTACAGCGCAGCGCATTTGACCAGACTTTGCTACCTTCCTATGATCTACTGACTTAACAAATGTATACTTTATGCAGTTTACATCCAAATCTTTTTTAAGATTTTTTTTCGTGGGCAGGGAGGGATTCGAACCCCCGAACTCAAAAGAGAGAAGTTTTACAGACTTCCGCCATTAACCACTCGGCCACCTACCCATTTGATGGTAACTCTCCAACACCAGAGGCGACTTTTAAGTCTCTCCTAAGCACTTTAAGTTGTGTCCACCCATCAATTTTTTTTCATCCTCATAAGGATGAAATGTTTCAACATTACATTCTTTACAATAACACCACACTTCCCATATCTGACCGATCATGGCTGTGTTAACGATCTCCCATCGTTCACAATCTTTGCCACAATCCATGCACACGGTGTTAATCATGTACCCTCGGTGAGGAACGATCTCACGACCCACCGCTTAAGAGGCGGCTACTCTACCACTGAGCTACGAAGGCGTTTCAATTTCTATGAACCCACGTTTTACCGGGTACGTGTTCTATGCAATTGATAAACAGTCTGCCACACCTTAGTACCCCCTGTGCGGATCGAACGCACGACTCACGTGTTAAAAGCACGTTACTCTACCACTGAGTTAAGGAGGCAATTGTTTTTCAACCACACTCCATTAACTGAAGTGTAGTTTTATTGTTTTCGTTTAATTTTTTCCACGTCTATCATGAGCCAATTTTCTTCTTTGTATTCTTCATCCTGAGCTTCACACACTTTTGTCTTCTCACCCTTGTAATAGCAATCCTCATCGCATGCTATACTTGCATCCGTATTCGGATATAAAATCGTAAGAAGGCATTGTTTAATGTCGCACATAAAATAAAAAACCCGACCATTTCGGGATCGGGTATGTTTCAATTATCGTTATTTCAATCACATACTTTATCCCTGTCTAACTAAAGACTTTTTATAAGATTTATATGTATATGACTTTCTCATTTCAGTTTTGATTTCACAAATGTACGTATAAATACGAGATTTCCAACAAAAAGGTTTTAAAAATCAGTATTTATTTGAAAAAAGATTATGGGAGCAAAGGATAACAAATGGCTGGTCGTTAAAGAAGGGGTGGTTTTAACACCCATAATTGAACCAGTAATCGCAGCTTTGGATGCATATTTTGAAAGACATAAGCTGAAAGCTTTTGTCACATCAGGTCTTCGTGATGCTGATGATCAACTCAGAGTTGTTAGATCATATCTTACTCGTAAGGGTTTAAATCAAAAATATCCCGAAGCAATGCTTTGCAATGTTGGAGATAAAAATGCTGATGGTACTTATGTTTGGCAAATGGCTTGGTCAAATCTTTTGAATGTTGGTGTTATTATTAATCCTCCATTCAGAGCAGTGTGCCTCATGAATTATGTTCGTAATGGTGTTAACAAGAAAGGTCAGTGGATTGGTCAAACACCACACGCATCTGGAACAGCATTCAATGTTGGTGGTGGTAACAACGGCATCATGGACGAATTAGCAGTACTCAACGAAGCTTTAAAAGAAAAAAAGATTCCGGGTTTGAAATCTTTTCTTGCCGAGCGTGAGAATAATGCTTTGCATTGTGATTGTCGTTAATTAAATTTAAAATGCTTCTTCAAGTCCTTGGTGAATTCGTTTTTTATTTGCAGGTCTTTCTTCTTTTTCTTTTCGACAGCAGCTTTCATTCCTTCAAGCATTATGCGGTCACCTTCTTCGATCATTTCACCATAAACTTGTGCTGCAGTTCGACCACTTTTTTGAATGGCAATCCTTGTATTTTCCTTTTCAGCTTCTTTGTTGAATTTCTTTGTTAGATCATCAACAGCATATGCTGTGACAAGAATGGACTTGCCATCTTTGTTTGGTTTAGAGTAACCAATCAATTGTTTAGTTCTCTTGTTGTACGCTATGTTCAATTTCAAACTCATAAAATTTTGTTATTTGTGGATATTCTTTTACTACTGGTTTCATATCAGGGAACTGTTCTCTGATAGCTTTGTCGTAATCATTATTTCTACCCCACTTTTGTTCTGCTTTGAGCTTATCTTGTTCTTGGAAGTATACCTCATTCAAAACATCGATGTAGCGTATTGTACCCTTCTCATCACCAAACAAAGTTATTTGATTTATTGGAGTATGTCCAACGATTTGATGATAGCCATCAAGATAATTTTCCATTGTCTCAACTCTATCTGCCCAAGTTACACCGCCAAACTGATACATCCCCCCTCTTCTTCTACTAACCATATGAAGAAGTCTGTTCTCTTTCATAGACAACATATGGTTCAAAGTGTCCGCAAGGTCTTTACAGTTGAATTCCTTTTGGATTCTCTCTATATCGGGCTTGTTGTATTCATACCATCCATGACTAACACCAGCGTGTGTCCATAAGTAACGATCAATTTGATGGGCTATTTGAAACAAATCCTTGTTGTGTTTGAAGATCATCTTGAGGTTTTGAGCCATTGTGGGTCTAAATCCACTGCAACCAAATCCTTCGTCCAAGAACATGTACTGGATGTCGTGATTTCCAAGCAAAAGAACAACCTTATCCGGGTTGTTCTTCTTCAATTCAATTATCTCAAGAAGATTTGTCTCTATTTCAACATCAGTCATTGGTGGAAATTGGTCAGTATAGTCCCCAACAAAAATTACCTTATCGTATTTTGTTACGTCGACTTCTTTCCAGTACTGTCTTCCGTGTATGTCACCAATGCTAATTATTTTCATTACAAATTTACCTCTTCTTTTTCTTCAATTATTATCCAACGGATCAAATGTTTGGCATCCATTCGTGCTTTGAAATCAGCATCACCCATGTCCGCTATTGGTATCATGAATGGAATGTATCTGCTAACCTTAATTGGGGACTCACCTTCTGTATAGTGAACCAATGCCTTATAGTAAGCATATCCTTTCCGAATGTAATCAAATTCTGCAACAGGATTATCCTTGTAGAGAATTTTCTTGATGTCGTTAAGTGTTTGTATGTTTCCCATAAGTTTTTCAAATCTTTCTTTACGAAATTTAGTTATTGACCCATCACTATCACAGTATGCACACCCCGGTCTAAGGCAGTCACAACATATTTGTCTTGGCCCAAATTTTGGTGATCTCAACATAATTATAATGGGTTAGAGGCTAGGGAGTCTGCCTTACTTGCTCCAAGGTACTTTTACACTACTAGGATTAGATGTATCCGCAAGAGTCGATTGCCTCTATCCTGTTTCACCTACATCTTGTGTCTCTTTATGCTTTCTCAACCTTTCACAGTTTATCTGCAGATAATGTGAATCGCTTTCGCCGCCTTATCCCTACTCACGAAAAGGTACGATTCGCTACCGTAACTTTTACCTCAGTACCCCATGAGAGAATCGAACTCTCGACATTCTGTATGTAAGACAGACGCTCTACCGCTGAACTAATGGGGCATTTTATATATAATTTGTCTTATGAAATTTGACAAATGAAAACTTTTCGTCTACACATTTTTCACAGATGTCTGCTGTCCATCTTTCTGTGTCTTTGTTGGAATGATAACCCCAATCAACGATGAGTTTCATCGATTCAAAAACATAAAACTTTTGACCAAAATCTGGTCTTACTTCATTGTCAACAATAGATTCGTAAACTTTACAGGACTTGCCGCAAGAATCACAAATTACATCGCATATAACTTCAATGTTTTGATTTTGAGTTTCTTTTTTCTCCATATATATTTTACGTTTGGATGAAACCAAGTGCATCCACACTTTCCCGGATGTTTGTGTTCGCTGTGATGACACCAACCATTACTTTGATAATGATCTTTTTGTGTATGACCACAGTCACATTTAATATTACCGTGAACTCTATTTTTCAATTTTTTCCAATCTGTCGTAATAGTCTGGTAATTCAACCAGATGATCCTTTGCTATTTTTGAAGCAATAGATTTGTCATCTGTGTGTTCCATTTCAACCTTAATACCCTTTTCATGTTGCTTCTTGATTTTTTCAAGAGAAACTTTATGTTTCTTAGCAATGTCTTCAAGAGATAAGTTGTCAGACAAACCACCTGTTATTTTTTTCAATTCCTCATTAATGAGGACTAGTATTTGATCATGTATTGTTTCCATGAATATAAATACTGCGTAGTCTCGGTGGGACTCGAACCCACGATACCTTGCTTGTAATGCAAGAGCCTTAGCCGCTAGACGACGAGACTATGAACGGTGTTTTTATTAACGCACAGATTGTACATTAAAACGTGTACCCACCAAACGGAGCGGTGAATTAAGGACTCGAACCTCGCCAACCCCTCAGCGCGGGGCCATGCTTCCTTGCCCTTACGGGCAATTACACCAAATCACCATTTGAAGCAATTGAGATAATTGCAAATGCTCAAGCTACCTGCCGAGCTATCTCAACCTACTTCTTTTGTTGCAATAAAAGGACTCGAACCTCTGACCTTCCTCCTGAATGAGGACGAGCTACCCCTGCTCTATATTGCGGAAACTCAAAGGCTGCGTATACTCAGTGACGTTGAGAACCTAGTCTTATAGCTTGCGCCTTCAACTTAGATTTTTTTTATCTTTAATTGGTTGACAATTTCCCGGATATGCCTTTGTCCATGAACCGTTGTCAAGTTCGATCAAGTACATTGTGTTACCAGAATCCAGAATTTTGTCGATAATTTTTCCTTCACCACTTTCAACTGAAACCGTGAGAGACCCAAAAAGTCCACCAGATTCTTTGAAATGTTTTGAAGTAAATTTTACTCTTGTACCAACCATACAATTAAATTTAGTAGCGGGAGCGGGAATTGCACCCACGACCTTGAGCTTATGAGGCTCACGAGCTACTGCTGCTCCATCCCGCGATATTGTTCATGTCTTTCCATGATGTCGTTTGTAGCGGGGGAAGGACTCGAACCTTCGGGGTCTTTCGACAAGAGGTTATGAGCCTCTCAAGCTGCCATCTACTGACTACCCCGCGATGTTGTAGCGATACAGGGAATCGAACCCGTGTTTTTCCGCTTATGAGACGGACGTACTAACCATTGTACTATATCGCCATATTCTCCCTTGCGGGAGACATGTTTAATTTTCTTTCGGTGTTGTCTCACCAGCACTACTTTCATTCGTCATTGTAACTTGTAGGTGTTACACGACTACATTTCTAATCTACCAGACAAAGCTTACGCCCCATCTTTGGATTCGATGCTAAATGCAACAAGCCTTCTGCTTTAATCAGAGCATCCTGTTGCGTTCTTGCCTTCACATAAAAACTTCGAACATCACCACTCGTAAGGGTTAGTTCAATCATCCAGTAACGGACGACTTCTCGATTACCGACATATGATGGTTGAGGCACCCTTGCATCGAGCGAAGGAATTACCCATCTTCTGTCGTCTTCTCTACTTTGAGAGTACATACACTAATTGTTAACCAAGAAAAACAATCAGGTTGTGTTGTATGTAATTTGCATTTTGTAATGTTAACAAATAAAACTATTATTTCAAAGAACTATTGTCACCCATAGGGGAGTTGAACCCCTGTCTCGACATTGAAAGTGTCGCGTCATAACCATTAGACTAATGGGTGATTATGTTTGTGCTCTGAATGGGATTCGAACCCATGAATGGCCCCCGAAAGGGGCAGACTTTGGCCGCTTGTCTACCAGAACTTTTTGTACCTCAGATGGGACTCGAACCCACACAATTCAGGGTTTAAGCCTGACACGTTTACCAGTTACGTCACTGAGGCATATGCTCTCAGTGCTACATAATCGTATTTTATTTTTCATTTTTCAATTGTTTTACAAATTCGTCAATTTCATTTTGTTCTTCCGGAGTTCGCTTTGCACGAGCAGCAGCAATATGCTGTGCCAACAATTTACGATCTTCTTCTCTTTCTTCTTCCGATTCATACTCGTGAGGAAAAATCGGAACTCGTTCAAAAATTTCTTCGTCAGTTAGACCTTCGGCTTTTAATTTATCCCAAACTCTTTGTCCTTCTTTCGTTAGTTTCATTTCAATGCAATTAATTCTTTTTTCAAATTGTTAATCTTTGTTGTTTGTTCAGCGACATTGATCTCTCTTGTCGTTGAAGTTTTCTTCGTCAATGATTCTATCAACTCATTTTCAAGAAAATTAATTCTTTCAACAATCTTCTCTCTTTTCTTTTCAATCTTTCCCATGTGGAGGTATAGGGATTCGAACCCTAATTGTCTGAGTGCAAGTCAGAAGTAATAGCCATTATACCATACCCCCATAGTGAGAGTGACACCTTACTCTCGATTCAGTGAACTCGGATAGACCTGCCGTGTCTCGCTCTTTCATGTTCACCAACTTTGCTGAAGTGACAGGACTCGAACCTGTATGACTATCGCTCGTTTTCCCAAATTCCTAGTATAATATCTCGTCAGGACTTTATACCGCTATCCGCTTTTAGCTCTAGCTTTAGGGATTACACTTCTAAGTACCCTCAGTCGGAGTCGAACCGACACGCCTTTCAGCACTACATTTTGAGTGTAGCATGACTACCAATTCCATCATGAGGGCTTCTGTTTTGCTTTCGCCATTGCGATAAGTTTTTCAGTCGCATTTTTTTCTCGAACATTAATATAAAATCCAACCACTCTAAGTTTGAAGCCTTTGATGTATTTGTATTTTCCATACAAGAATAACCAACTCTTCAAATCCTTGAAGGAATAACCCCAAGGTGTCGTAAATATTATATCAACATCCATGCAGTCCCAACGGGAATCGAACCCGCTTCTTCCGGGTGACAACCGGAAATTCATAACCAACGTACCCTGAGACTATATTCTATACTAGCGGTTTATACGGGATTCGAACCCGTGATCTTCTGCGTGACAGGCAGACAGGGACGGCCAACTCCCCTAATAAACCATATAAAACAAAAAACCCGACTTTGTGGGTCGGGTCTTTCTGATATTGTGAATCGAAATTTAAATCAACTCAGTATCTTTAGACCCAACGAAACTATCATCCTCCACCAAGGCCACGGCCATAGTAGTAGATGCTTCCATCGCTAAAGTTTCTAAAGATAATATTGAAGTTTTCATTTTCGAATTTTTTACTTGTTTTGTGATAAATACGATACAAACCTAAAAAAGGTTGCGTTCTTGTGCAAGTATTTTCAAATATTTATTTTTGACCTACTTGAGAAACCCTATGTTTTCGACCCTATACCCTCTGAATTTGATCACATCATACATCCCATTTTCCCCCAATTTATAGAATCCTTGGATGCGATAATTGTATGGTTGACCATAATCGTCGTTAAAAGAAACAGCAACAATGTTGATGATCTCATTGAACATTTCACCATAAGAATGTGCAATGTCTTTGAGTCCAACATTCTTTGGAATATAAAACTCTAGGATTCTTCCATTTCTTTCTGATGCAAGTTCTTTAACGTGAAGATACTCGGTGATATGTTCAAGATTATATTTTGTTTGAAACATACGTTGAACATTGATACTGTACTTGTAGATTGGTTTAGCACCAATCGAATGATCGAGAACGTTCTGAAGATGTTTACGATTTGTCACCATCTTTTCAATTGCAAAGTTGTCGTCAACAGTTGTTCTTCTTCTTTGTTCCTCTCTTCGTACTTGTTGTATTGATTTATCTCCGTGTGTTACTGCACGTTTCTTATCAAGCAAATCATAACGAGCCAATGCTTGTCCTCCCATTCCATATCTCTCTGCGAGTAATCTCATTTGTTCGGGAGTTGAGTTATTGACAAGATCATCCGCTTTCTTCAAAACCTCATAGAAATAGTTTACGTACTCAGAATTGTACTCACCCTGTCTCATGCTCTCTAGTAAGCTTGCTGGTGACTGTCTTCTATATCCTTGTTGTTGCTGTCTTTGTCCGTGCTGTGGTGTTGGGACTGCATCTACCGATCTTACATCCTGCTCAACATTCTTCATCGCTATTGAAGAATTCAAGAGGGCTGAGATGACTATGTTTTTGACACTGTCTGGCAGCGCCTCAACAAATTTTAATATATCCATAGTATAAAAATGTTACTTGTAACAAATAAATACTTGGTCTACAGTAAATTAGTCGATTTTGATTAGTCTTGGCACTTGCATTTGCCGCCACACGGACATTCTTCTTCGGGTTGAGTGTCGATAACTTCGGCCAACCCCGAAGCATTTACGGTCTTAAGATAAGACAATATATAGCCCTTCATGTTGGCTGTGCCAACAGGATTCATGCTGTGAATGTACCACATTGGAAACTCTGCCTTCTTATCCATGCAGTATTCTACAAGCCACTTAACACAATCATGGCCAGTTTTTTCGGAAGTGGTTTCCAAATATTTCATGTAAACTTTACCGTCCTGATACATTGATTCGTGATAATGTGCATCGGCCAGATCGTGGTCAAAAGATACCATAGATGGCAAACCATTTTCTGTAACGAATTTCACAAATTGATCGTATGATCTTACGATCTCCCAATTTTCAGAATTGTAAAGAGGATTTAATGTGTATTCAAATGCAGCTTCAGGAGTTCTTATGTCGTCAAGAAAAAGGTTGTATGCTTTGTTCATTATACGTAGTTCTGTAATATTTCTTTTGTAACGCTTGAGCGTAATTCAGGTGTTAGCCATTTTATGTTAAGTTCGCTTCCATCTTGATCGAATAAACCTAAGTCTAATCCGCTTCCCATGTTCTTGTAGTCTACGGTTACTGCGCCACCTTCTGGTGGTGTGAACCAGTTACCACGTTTATGTGGAGTAACATCGAAAGGCACTTCACCACTGATTATGATTGATAAGGGGATGATCTTGTCACCAAACTTATACTTGAAATCAAAAATATAGTTAACACCGAACGTGTCAGCAATGCTGTGTGGATCGATGTCGTCAGTTGTTCCTTTACCATCAACAAGTTTCCATTCAACAACGTTCCTCTTCTTATTTCTAAGATCATCAATCAGCTTGGTTATGAATTCTCTTGAGTTGAGAATAGCATCAAGCTCATCTACATTATTTACGATCTCATCGAGATTGGCTGTGTTCTTTGTGATTGACTCGTTGGTTGTTGTTTTCATGGTAATCAGTATACCATAAATACTTGACTAAGTTTCAATGGTATTATTTGTTCTCACTGTTTTTCCCAAGGTGATACCCATCACACCAGAGACACTTATAATTGGAGAAGTACTTGCCCTTCTTTTCAAGCATCTGTTTTGCAACTTTCTGTGCCGTTGCTTTGGTGTTATACATAACTTTAGGGGAGCCATCATCTCGGAGGTGGGATCGCTTTGATGCCAATCCAATCAAATGTCCCTTCATAAGATTACGTAAAAATCTCTGTGGAGGCATTTGATCTTTTATAGCCAATATGACATTTTTGAGCTTCATTAATCAAAGGTACAAAAAATAATTTGACATTTTCGAAACTTATTCTTGGATATTACGTATTTATCCGTACATTTGTAGCACATTAAGAAAATGAACAAGAACATCATCATATCACAACACCCCCAACATCAGCCACAAAACTTGATGCTTGGGAATGGTATGTACTTTGATGATTTTTAAAAATAACAACACAAAGACTTATAAAACCCCAAGCGATCCTTGGGGTTTTTTGTTTTTTACGGCTGGTGACTGTTTCGATATTTCATAGGAACCTAACATTCATGAGTGTTGGCGTAGAAATATCACTATCGGGTAGTGGAGAAGTTTGGTCGTTCTCGCTTGTTTTGGAAACAAGAGTTCGCTGGTTCAAATCCAGCTTACCCGACATTAAAGTTGCTGTAGAGACTGTTTGAATGTTGCATAGGAGGTGTCAGTTATAAGCGTAGAAACATTCAGTATCGTGTAGTGGAGAAGCTTGGTCGTTCTCGCCTGACTCGGACTCAGGAGGTCGAAGGTTCAAATCCTTCCTATGCGACATGAGAAGAGTTAAAGAAAAAGTAAAAGTAGCACCAGCGGTGTTAAACTCGTTGAGTGTTTATTGTCCAGTACTGGATAAGGAAATATCACTGTTGCTATCTGATGTAAGCTTCGGCGGTTCAGAGAGTGAATGTGAGATGTGTGGGTCACATGGTAGTGTTACCTTGTCAATCTACAAATGTCAATGTGGTGGGATGCACGACATTGTTTTGAAAGAATGGTAATGTTCGTTATCACGAACAAAATCAGTTAATATGTTCGCTATAGTGAACATTATATGGTGGTCGTAGCTTAGTTGGTTAAAGCGCAAGATTGTGGCTCTTGAGAGCGCGAGTTCGAACCTCGTCGATCACCCAAATGGCATCTTAAAAAAGATTAAAGTCTTAGAGACGGCCTAGTAGTTTATCGACCCATGAAATGGTCTACTATAAAAAACATTGGAATGGGAACACGGGATTTAGTTCAGTTGGCAGAACGCTGAGTTTGGGACTCAGAGGCCGAAGGTTCGAGTCCTTCAATCCCGACATGAAAATTGAAGAAGTAAACATTGGCGACTTAGTACTGGATGGAAAGGTCGTTGAGAGAATTGTAAACAAGACAACCAATTCTATTGAGGTAACACGCACGAAGCGTGGGCCTGATGGGATTAATTGTGCACAGTGGTTTACATGGAAGGATTTTACAGATAATTTTAAAAAGGTAAAGTATGAAACCTCTATACACTAAAGATTATGTTGCTGATATAGCACCATCTTGTGTAGATTATTTGAAAAATAATTTGGAGTGGTTGAAAGCAACCGATGCTAGATACGAATACTTCATGTCTAAGGAAGAAATTTCTTATACATATGGTAGTGGCAACGGTGCTCGTACTTATACTTCGAAACCATTTGATGTTGTCGTTGGAAGTATAATGACAAAATTGAATGATGATTTTGGAACCGACTTCGATATTTGTTTCTTGAATAGATACGATAACGAAAAGATGTGGTTGGGTTGGCATGCTGATAACTCTCCGGAGATTGACATCAACCATCCGATTGCTGTCGTAAGTTTTGGTGCTGAAAGAGAGATATGGGTTAAGGAGATGTCTTATAAAGGTGAAATACCAAAAGAAGACAGGTACTTGTTGAATGATGGATCGTTATTTATGATGCCAGCGGGGTTTCAAAAGACGAACTTGCACAAAATACCTAAATGGTTTGTGCCTTGTTCAACAAGAATAAGCTTGACGTATAGAAAGTATATGGCTGTGGTAGTTTAATTGAGAAAACGCTGCCCATTGGGGGCAGAGAAAACAGGTTAGAATCCTGTACATGGCCCTTATTGTCCTGTGGTGGAATTGGCAACACGCTCGACTTTGAATCGAGAGAATTCAGGTTCGACCCCTGACAGGACAACTTACGAGTAGTGAACGTATTTATTAGTATGAAATACGTTTTACTACTCATTCTTTTTTTTGTGGTCTCTTTAGCCCATGCTCAAGATGGGTATTATCTCACAAGACAGCAGCACGAACAAATCAAAAAAAATTTAAGAGATTATCGATCTTTGATCTATAATTTTGACGAACAAAAGAAAGAATTTGAGAAATTAAAATCTCAATTTGAATTGATAAGGAAGTTGCACTCTTCTAAAATGGAAGAGTTGGAGAGATTCAAAAGTGATCGAACTGAAATCAGCAATCTTAATGTTAAAATATCTAATTTAGAAGGTCAAAATCAAGCTCTGGTACTAAGAATTAATTCGATGCAGAACGAGCTTGACTACAAAAACAAATCTCTAAACTCTTACAAAAGTAAATATTTGAGAGAATATGCATCCAATAGGGGAGATCGTATTATTCGTAGTGTTGTTTATGGGATGTTCGGACTTGTCGCCGTGTGGGGAATCTATATCTCTGTTGAAGCCAACTATCATTAAATTAGTGATAAATAACAAGTTCTCTCTTTTTATAATCAATGATTGCATCGTTTGTTCTAAAAAAATCTGACCCAACAACACCAGCAATAGATAAACCAGATTCCATAAATGATGTACTGATCGATTTTAAATCCGCGCCATACGGATACATTCTTAGTGTTGTTGTGTCATGATCAATCTTATATTTTGTTAATCGATAGCGGTTTGATAATCCACCAACACCAACAAACATTTGATCTGTTTTATTAAATTCAAAATTGAATTCGTTTGCTTGATTTATGTCTAGTAGTGATGCTGCAGCACCCGTGTCGACAAGTAGATTTGCATTGCGGTTATTTATCTTTACCTTGATAAAGTATAAATTTTTGTGATAATGTAGCGCAATGGTTTGCAGTTTTTTTTCGGCAGGAATCGATTTCGTGTTTTTTGGTGTTGGTAAGGAGGCTGTTAGTATTAAAAATAGTGATATGTAAATCACAAACCTTCTCATGTTTCCATAAATACTACTACATTAGAGAAACCAGTATTAAGAAATTATTTCTTATTTGATTCTTTCTCGATTTTGGCGTTCATATCAACAATGAACACTCTTGATTTTTCGTCAAGGAAACAACACTCTCTGCTTTCCTCATCTATAAATCCACTTACTATTGGGGCATCGAGTGCATAATAGTAGTCACTGTTCTCCTTTTCGTCCTTCTCTTTATCTTCTTCGGAAGTTTCTAGTCCATCATATTTTCTGAAGACTAAATTCATGTCGTCAAAATTCGCTGGCAATGCTTTCAGCCAACCTCTCAAATCACCAATTGTCATTTACTGTTGTTGTTAATATAAAATTACCATCCACCAAAGATTTTTTTATCATCTTTATGAATTGCGTGTGCTACTCCTTGTCCAAAAAACATTTGAAAAATATAACCTCTATACTTGGACATGTCATCGCTAAATCCCGTTTGATGCTTTTGGAATTCTTCATCTTCCTCAAACAATAATTCTCCCCCATCTTCCGAGAAAACAAACTCAAAAAGTAACGACATTTTATTTGTCGGCATTGGTTGAATTCCTTTACTGTACCAGAGGTCTTTTAGTTTATCGGTGTGCTCACCAAGAAGTCTCATCATCAAAGTATGAAACTGATCGTCACTCAATGAATTTAAATACTCACCCGTTCTTTTTAATCTGGCTAACTTAATTGCACGTTCATTATCTCTCACAACCTGATCTAATTTAAATTGATCAGAATCAAAATATTCTTGAAGTAATCTTAGCGATTTTTGTAGCTGAGTTTCCATAATCTTGCGAAGATACGAAAGTATTTATTCATATGCAAATACTCACAGACGACTGGCTAACCGAAGCCCCAATAGACTTCGAATATAAGAAGTATCTCCTGCTTGCCTATGACCAAAAATTAACCAAAGAATGTGACGAAAAAAAGATATACCCATGCTTTAACGATATAGTCGATAAGATGAAAATAGTTAATGATTTTTTAGATAACGTCAAATATTTTGAACAGTCAAGGATGGGTATCACTTCAATCGATTGGAACACCAAAAAAATCGTATACCAGTCGTTACTTATCGACCCAAACTTTGATGAAGTTAAGGCCATCGCTCTCTATTCAAAAATATTGCTTACAGATTTATATGACAAATACAGAAAACTTATCGACGATGTTGATAACAGCATATCCATTTCTGGAAGCAGGGTTGAAATATTCAACCTCTATGATGGTTATATTATTCTGAGAGGGTATGGTATTGAAAAGGTATTGGAGTATGAGGTCGTTAGATTACTCCAACCAAAACCGCACTATGTTTTGAAGACCAGAAAGGCCGATCTTAAGGAGTACTATTTAAAGAGATACACAAAAAATGTCTTCGACGTTATTTTTAAAGAATCGTTTCCATTAAAAGAGTCTACCCTACCGGTATACAAACGTAAGTTTTTAGAGAATTTGTTTGGGTTCTGCTGATTAACATTTTGTTAGTTACCATTTGTTAATTGGACATCTCTTAGGTGTTGATCTGATAGCTTTTCCAATTGGACATCCACATAGCTTACATTTGTTCGACTTAAGTGTTCTCCATTCACAAGTAATGCATATTCTTGCTCTTTTTTCAGCTAATGCTTCAGAGGCTGGATTTGGAAAGATATAATTTTTCCACCCACTAAGTATTTCACTTAAAATATCAATCATTATCTGTGAATTATTCTACCACCCTTATCAATCTGAAGTCCATACGCATCATTAAGACCTTCAATTCTTGCGTTGTGTAATACTTCTTGTGAGTTGAATGCTCTGTCGTAGATTCTCAATTTCTGAATACTGCCTATAAACGAGTTATCATATAGTTGTTGAATCAACAAGTTGTCTTTTGTGTGATCTTGATTCAACACATCTGCTCCACGATATATGAATTTGTCAAAATATACCTTGAAATCCGGAACCAAAGTTGTATCAGACATTATGTATATTCCAACCAGTACCTTTGTCAGGCCAGTATTGTTTTTAGTTTTGATAACACTCTTAATTGGAGTCCACGTATAGCTGTTGTTTACGTTAGCGTCAAATATTATTGTTTCTCCTGTTGTTATGACATCAGTTTCACCAGAGAAGAAGAATCCTATCTTACCCGTGTGATATGGTTGGAATATATTCTCTTCATAAACGTTTGTTGAGAAGATATAGTCTCTGTTGCTCAACAATTCAAGTTCTGTTGTATAGAGTATGAAATATTGATTCAACGCAGTTGTGGTTGCGGTAATACCAGTACTGCCAGTAATTATATTACTATGATTTTCAATTCGAAGAACCGTATTTGCAGTCATACCAGTACCACACATGTCCGGATAAACAAATGTTGTTGAATCTCCCGTGATAGTTGTTCCCGTGATGTCGCTAGGTAATGGTGGTACTGGACATAAAGGATCGTTCCAGAAAGGATCGGTTGTGAATGTAAATCCACTACCAATCTCTGCAGCAATGCTATCTTGATCAAAGATTACATATTTGTGAAGGTCATAATGATATGAATGCTTCAATCCAAACGTTCCCCCACCCCAACTTATGTTGTATGGTACACCCAATTGTTTTTCTCTATCGTTCTTAAATCCTTTGAAGTAGTATTCATCAAAGTTTTCGATCTTCCAGAATCTTCTACCGTTAACGTAAACAGTAAAATCTCCTTTTCTTAAAGGAGCACAATCGAGAGTCTTTCTATCTGTGATAATGTCGTATGGTAGGAACACAATGTCAATTATTGTCCATCCAGTACCAGCCAACATATTTTGTGAAACATCTGATTCGGTTATACCACTTGGATTAATCCTAGTATATCCTATTCTTCTATCTGAAGTAATGTTGAAGCCGATTGTGTTCCCGTTTCGGCCAAGGTCATCGGTTGCTACTGGTTCGGTTTTATATAGCTGTCCGTTTGATGAACCAGCAAGAAGAACTTGGGTGTCAATGTAATTATTAAGGAAGTGGCTTTCGCTTGTTGTGATACCACTAAACATAACTGATCTGGTTGTTCTAATACCAGAAGAACTGAAGCTACTGGTTGTCGCCGCAGTTGTTGTTGCCGTGTACTGGTATACTTCTCCGGAGAAAGACGGGACATACTTATCCTCTGCTCTTGCACCCATGAAGTAAAAATAACCGTCATTGAAAGACTCAGGGGTTAATCTTATAATGGTTTCGATTGTTATTCCACTACCATATCTAGGTGGAAGTAGCTCGTAGTTGTATTTCTTTAATTTGAAGAATCCTTGGAGATAACCACCGTCAAGATCGAAGAAATTACCCGGAAAAGCACCGTAGTAGGTAACACCGGTTGTTGTTCCAGTACCGGTTCCGTGTGTAGATGTGATTGCTGATGAAGTAACACCAGTAATTCCATAACCATCATAGAAAGTACCACCAGTTTCATTATTATATCCAACTCTGTACAGAGTTACTTTGTTTTCTGATGGCAAAATGGTTAGGGTGTCATACATTTTGTCTACTCTACCGTTATCGAAGGCTGTTAATCCGAAATCGTAAAGAAAGATATTATCTGAGATAGCCTTATTCCACTTTGTTAAGCTAACAGAGGTGAATCCGGTATTCAAATTCCAAGAATTGATGCTAGTCAAATCGATGTGAACTGCTAAGTTGTCCGGGATGATTGTGTTAAGGCAAGATAAATCCTTCATTTTCTCTTTTTCAGATAAATACTAAACGGCATTCGCATTTCTCCCCTTTTTTTCGTATTTATAAAAAACTATATTTCAACCAGTAAATGGCAACAACTAAGAAAAAACGCAAGAAGATAGCGATACCAATTATCCGTAGAAATTCGAAGCCGAGATATTGGTCAAGTCCATTCTGGAACGATAATGATGTCAAAGATGTGCTCTCTGAGGTTATTAAACCAGACGAGATTGACATGTCTACGATTAAAATGAACGATCATTTGAACCCTCAGTTTTGGGGTAAGGATGAAATGTTAATTCCTTCAGTAAGACAAGCATTGCTTAAAATAGCTGCTGAGTTTATAAAGTATTGTAAGATGGATAACAGAAAGTTTTCTGATATTCAATTTGTTGGAAGTAATGCGAGTTACAATTATACCCCGCAGTCGGACGTTGATTTACACATAATTATTGACTTTAGTCAGATTGATGTTGATGCCGAACTCTTGGGTGAATTCTTCAAAACAAAAAAAGAGATGTGGTCGTTGGAACATAATGTAACAATAAACGATCAGGATGTGGAGTGTTACATTTTGGATTCTAACGAACCAAATATTTCTTCCGGTGTTTACTCTGTGATGAAGAATCAATGGTTGAGAAAACCGATGAAGAAATTCATATCGGTTGACGAGCCAGCCGTTCAAATGAAGGTTGCAGACATTGTGAATAGAATCGATATGTTGGTCGATGGTTTTCAGAAGGGTGAGGATGTAACGTTAAAAACAAACGCTGTTAAACAGAAAATCAAAAATATGAGAAAGACCGGTCTGTATAAAGAAGGTGAATTCTCACCTGAGAACCTTGCATTTAAGATTCTAAGAAACTCAGGGTATTTAGATAAGTTAACAAAACTTAAAAATGACAGCTTCGATAAAGAATTATCATTAGATGAACCAAATAAAGCACCAAGTAATGTCAACTCATAAAATTTATCAAGTAACAGAAGCGCAATTCAAAGCACTTCTCGAAAAAAAGAAGGTTGAAAGAGCCATCTTAAAAGAAATGATCGAAAAGATCGATCAAAAGAGAGCTACTTTGAATGAATCTGCAGCCCTTAATGAGGGTATCATTGAAACAATCGGTGATTATGTAAGAAAAGGATTAATGACAACAGCACTTGTCGCTTCGTTACTCGCATCAAACAAAGTAAACGCTCAACAACTTCAAGCCGCAGGGGTTCCACAAAATCAAATTGAATTAGCTCAAGGTGGTGGCGATGGTGGATCATCTACACAATCTAAAATACCACTTGAAAAAATCGAAGCTCGTTTGCTCCAAGCAATGAAAAGAGCAGGTCTTAAAGGAACAATCGATTCATATAACAAACTAACACCACAACAAAAACAAACTATCTTAACCGGTATTCAAGGTAAGATAAAATCATTGGATGATGTTGACCAGTACAATAGAGTATCTATTGGGGGCTGGACAAAAAATCAAAACACAGCACAGAACGCAATTCAATTCGATCAACAACATCAAGTTAAGATAGAAGTTGATACATCTGCATCTATCGTTAGTGTTCCAATGAAGAACTTTTTCAAATTCAATTCATCAGAATTGACAAACCCACAAGAAGCACAAGCTTTCCTTAAAGAGAACTTGGGTAACTTCCAAGTTGTCGACAGTATCGTGATTAATTCATCTTCCTCTACGCTTAGAAACACTGGCGAGGCTGAAGGTATGACATGGAAAGAACTTTCACAAAAGAGAGCAGAATCGATTGTGGGTGTTCTTAACGGAACACAATTCGATCTTGGTAACCAAGGAGTGAATGAACCACAAACCGTAACAACAGAAATGATAACCGTTAATTCTGACGGTGCAAATGGTGACGGTACTTCCGGCCCAAAGAGTCCATACGAAGTAAGTCCAGAAGTTGTTGCCGCATACAATCAGAAAGGTATTGATGCTTCATTTTGGAAATCTGCAGCAACAGAAGCTCCACTACAAAACAAAGCAGAGTACGAGAAGTTTCAAATGGTTGATATTGTTATCTACGGTAGAATAGTTACATCAAACACAGAAGACGTACCTTCATACAGATACATTGTGTTGAATGTGGCGAAAGAAGGCGGTAAAGTTGAGCTTAAGGGTGATACCAAGAAAGCAGACGTTTCTAAGTGTCCAGTTAAGTTCAAAGAAACGAAAGTAAAGATGCCGAAAGGTAGTGTTTTACAAGGAATGAAAACTAAACGTTAGTCTTCTTCTTCGACAAGTGATCCAAATCGCTGGTCAAGAGGTACTAAATAACTCTTTCCATTTTTAAAAGTAAAGACAAGGTCGTTGTCTATAAGTTGTGGCTCTCCGTAGAGTAATTTTGCGTTGATCAGTGAGTATTTTGTTTTCCGCTTGAAGTCATCCATCGAATCAAGTACTGGATATTTGGCAAAAAATGCGCTGGCTTCGGGATTTGGTTTTTTGCTGGCATTTAACTTGACTAGGTCTCGCATCTCATCGGCACCGCAATTAAGGTAAGCTTGGTGATAAGTATTCGTTGAAATATGCTTTCTGGAACGAGTTACATCCTGTGAAAAAGCCACAGTTGTCGTCAATAATAAGAATGCTAGGACTTTCATAGTTCTTTTTTCTTCTTATACGCAAAAAGGGGTGCAAATGTTATAAAAATCTGTAAAAAAAGTGTTTTTGGGATTCAACTTAGTATTTATTGGAAAGTTTGCATACGCATAAAAAATAAACTAAAAAATTTATCATACAAATGGCAAAGTCATTTTCAAATCAAGAAAACTTCTATAAAAGACTCAGAGAATTGAGTAACGTCGATGCTCCAACAAAATCAGTGGGCTTGGACAAGCAATCATTGATTGAGTATTCAAGAGCTAACGATGGTTCAGCACTCGGTATCGTTAAAGAAGATAGCAGCTTCTATATCAAATCGTCAAACACTAAGGGTGACCTTGCTGTAGAACACTTTACTTATATTGGTGGTTTGGAAAACAAACTTAAATACAAGTATGATAGTTTAGCTGAAGCTATAAAAGTTAAGAATTTTTATGTTGGCACTCTAAACGAAAGCTTAGACAAAAGATTCACAGTTGGTATTTTGAAGGAAGAAAAAGAACTTCTTGCAAAATCTAATGCAGAGAAAGGTGAAGTAGCAACCGCTCAAGATAAGGCCGACAAGTCTTCAAAGGGTGAAACTCTTAAAACTTCTGCACAAGAAAAAGAAATTGCTGATCCACTCAGCAAGGACGGTATTGCTAAAGCACAAGCTGAAGGTGATAAAAAGAAATCTGACGATGCATCTGAAAAATTGAAGCAGGGTCATGAGTCATCAGAAACATCTTCTGGTGCTGCAAGAGGTGACATCGCAAAAGCTCAAACCAATGCAGATGGTACTACAAAAGGATCATACAGCGACAACGCTGCACAAAAAGAAATAGCAGTTCCAACTGCAAAAACTGGTGGTGCTGCAAAAGCACAATCAGTAGCCGATGCTAACAAGTCAAATGATGCATCAGCAAAAATCAAAACAACTGAACCAAAAGAAGTTGAACCAGCAAGCGATGCAAAGAAAGAAAAAGCAATCGTTGTTGAAAATTTTGGTGAAGAAGAAATTGAAGTTTCTGAACCTGATGCCGATGCATCTGCAAGTGCTGCTGGTGCAGAGATGAGTGTTCCGGGTGGTGATGAAACTGCAGACTTAGACGCTGCTGCTTCTGCTCTCGATGCACTTGATATTAAAGCTGACGCAACCGCTGCTGATGCTGGTGCTCCTGATCTTGGTGGCGCACCTGATTTAGGTGGTGCTCCCGCTTCTGCTGAAGTTCCTTCTGGTGACTTAGCTGGTGCTGGTGATGCTGCAATTGGCGGTGATGCTGGTGCTGATGGTGGCGAAGATGCTGGTGGTGTTAAAGACGTTGAGAAATTGGTTGGTAAGACTTCACAAAAAGTTAGATCAACTGAACTTACTGATGAAATGGCTGGTGGTTTATTAAAATCACTTCTTGCTGGTTTTGAAGATAAGCTTGCAAGTCTTGACTCTGATTTGAGAAGAGAGCTTGCAAATAAAATATTAAAGGCCGGTGAAGAAGGTGAAGAAACTAATGGTTCTCCCGCATCTGCCGCAGACGCTATTCCTAGCGCATCTGCATCTCCCGATGCTGGTGCTGAAGGTGGTGAAGATGCTGCTCCTGACGCTGGTGCTGAAGAAGCAATTCCGGGTGATCAAGAAATTGAAGAAGCAATCAATCAACATTTGGCTGAGATGGGCATGGCCGATCAAGGTGGTGTTGGTGCTGCTGCTCCCGCTGCAGAACCTCAAACAGGTTTCAAGAAGTATATGGCTGAAAGAGGTTATAGTCCAGCAGATGAAAACATTTCTATTAATGAAATGGTATCACTTGTTAACGGTTATGCAAATGAATGTGGTGACAACTACGCAAATGCTGACATGCAAACTATCGCTGAATACATGAGTCCAGAAGTTAAACAAGGTGTAACTGAATGTGGTTATGGTAAATTTGCTGAAGGTGTTGAGGTATTCAACATTAAGCCAAAGGCATACAAGTCAAAAGAACCAATTGTAGAAATTCAGGAAGAAGTAATTGAAGAAAAGAAAGAAATTGGATTTGCACCAGAGGGTCAATCTTTGAATAAAACAGAAAAGGAAGAGAAGGAAGAAAAAGGAGAGAAGGAAGAAAAGGGTGAGAAAGAAGAAAAGGGTGAGAAAGAAGAAGTTAAGGAAGCTGTTTCTGAAAGTGCAAAGCTTAAGTTAAGATCAATTATTAACACAAAAATTCAAGAACAACTTGGATTGAAGAAGCCATCAATCAATGAGGCATATAAGTCATCGTTTTCTAAAAAATTGGATGAAATGATTGCTGCAGAAATTGAAAAAGGGAAACACGCTCTAAAAGTTAAAAGAGCAAACAAGAAGTAAAAATGAACAAAGACGATCTTAAACTCTGTTATGTTTTAAAGATCGGTTACAAATCAAATGGGAAGGGTCTTTATGAATTTTTATTCAGTAGAGACCCTTCTGTTATTGATACCGATGCTTTGGGGTGGGAGGAAGTACCCGCAAGTACTAACGCCGATCCTCCACCAAGTGAGAATGTGCACATGGTTCTAAGTCTTGAAACCAAAAAAATAGACTTCATATGTCTCCACGAATTAACTGACCGTGCATATCGTGACGGTTACTACACTATTCATTGCCTAGCATACGAGAACACAGAACATGACAATCATGATGTTATGTATGATGAAACACCATTACTAGTATTTCATTACGGCATGAAAGCATCTGAAGTTAAAGAGATATTTTTAAGCCGCGACATCATGCTAAAAGAGGTTGAAGTTGAAAATTCTCACGCAGTTGAAGAGCAAGAAGAACCCGAAGAAGAGGAAGAGGAAGAGGATGCATAAATCCAAATTCATCTATTTTCTTGACACCTAAGTATTTATAAAAAACTATAGTAGATGTCAAAGAAAAATGACGAAGATGAATATGATTTCCTGCCAGACAATAATGAGCGACCTTTAACGGCAGAGGAAATTGCCAAAATTGAACTCAAAAAGAGGGTTAAAGAATTACGTTCAAAATACGTTGACCAACCAATTGTTGTTACTAAAGATGGGACAGCTAAACCAGCAAACTCTTTAACAATTGTAGAACAAACAGATGAATTCATCAAATGTTCTATAAATCCCATATATTTTATTGAAACTTATTTGACGGTATTTGACCAGACTCAAGGTGATGGTGGTCTTATCGTTCCATTCAAACTTTTTGAATTTCAAAAAGACTTAATTCAGGCATACCAAGGATTCAAGGAAAACGTAGCTAATAAGTACAGACAGGCGGGAGTTTCGACTACAACCTGTGCATACATTTCATGGTATTTAATGTTTACCAAGAATAGATACGTTGCTGTAATTGCCGATAAATTGGAAACAGCACGTGATGAGTTAATGAGTGACATCAAGGACTTTATTGAAGGTTGTCCTGCATATCTTAGACCTAAAGTGGGTAATAAGGATTCTGCCCATCACATGCGTTACACTAATGGTAGTCAAATTAAGGCCTTTGCTGCCACAAAGCTTAGAGGGCCAACCCCAACACTTATATTTTGGGATGAAACTGCATGGACTGAAAAGGGTGAAAAATTTTGGGAATCTGCTGGTGCTGCCGTTAGAAATACTGGTGGTAGAGTAATTTTCGTATCTACTCCAAATGGTTTAGACCCTATTTTCTATAAGACTTTTGAAACTGCACGAACAAAAGGTAAACCATTTCACGCAATTGAGTTGTGGTGGTATAATGATCCTAGATATAATAAGGGTCTCTCGTGGATAAAGAATGAAGGTAGAGACAATGAAATGCGTATTGAAGATACAAATTTCACAAAGGATCAAAGAAAAAAACTTATCAATGATGGCTTTTCCGCAACAAGCGTTTGGTTTGAAAATGCTAAAGCTGGTTACAATGGAGACAATAGAAGATTAGCTCAAGAAATTTTATGTTCATTTTTAGGTTCTGGTGATAACTTCATCAGTGAAGAATTTATAAAAAGAATTGAAGACGAAGAATTAGTACAGCCATTACGCACTGAGTATAACGACAAACTCATGTACATTTTTGAAGACCCTCTTCCGGAGGCCAAATACGTTATGTCTCTCGATGCTTCAAGCGGTTATGCTGCCGATTACTCAACGTTAAACATGCTTAAAATAACAGATATTATTACTGATAGAAAGTATGTAGATAACGGAGTACAAAAATCCAAAAGAGTTAAAAGAAGAGTAGCTGAACAGGTTGCGGAATATTGTGGAAAAGTAACACCACAACAACTTGCAGAAATGGCATATTATTATGGATCAAAATATAATAATGCATATTGTATTGTTGACGTTAGCGGTGGGTGGGGTGCATTTACTGTTGAAAGTTTAAAAGGATTTGGGTATCAAAACATACACTACTCTGAGCTTGCCCATAAGCCAACTAAGGACAGATTGAATGTTTATGTGAAGACTATCAGCAAGGATATTGGTGGTGGTAATATTGTTCAGGTAGATTTACTTCCGGGATTTTATATAGGTAACAACCGTCCTCTGGTATTACAGGAAATGGAGCGTTGTGTCCGTATGCAAGATGTTATTATTCGTTCTGTTAGAATGACAAACGAATTTAAAACATTCATTATTGTAGAAAATAAAGCTAGACTCGCAGATCACAGAAGATCATTTCATGATGATAACATCATGGGACTTGCAATGGGGTTATATGTGATAAACTGTGAGATGGATAAACTTACTGATGACACAGAAAAGATCAAATCTATGCTAAATGCGATCCTTGTCGTGAATGATAGTGAGCATCTTCAACCAGACCAAAGAAGATACCCATTACCGGACGATTATAGGGTTCATAAGAACAATCCAAACGGAAGTTTTGACTGGATGTTCAAGGGACTCGATAAAAGGAATAAATAAACGGATTTTCAACAAAATTCGAGTATTTATAATAAACTATAAAAAACTGTAAAAATGGCTGACAACAACAAAAAGACGATTTACTCCCAATTGAATTCATTTTTGAATTTGGACGGGTTTGGATTTGGTGCACAACAACAAAAGGATACTGAGCAGGAAAGAAAGACTATTATCAAAGCCGAAACTCCTGAAGAAATCAATAGAATTGCCCTTGAGATGCAGCAAAGAGAGGTTATCTTTGACAAATTCTATAAGGTTCAACAACATGGTTTTCAAAAAGCCATGCAATACGAAGCTGCTCGTCAACCAGCATACGTTGATTATGAGGGTATGGAATACTACCCACTTATTGCATCAGCACTTGATTTGTTAGCTGAAGAATCTACAACCATCGGAGATAATGGGAAGGTTCTAAATATTTACTCAAAGAAAGAAAGAATCAAAACTATACTTGAAGACTTCTTCTATGGTGTTGCTAATGTTAATGTAAACCTACACTTTTGGGCACGTAACTTGGCTAAATATGGTGACAACTTCGTGTATCTTCTTGGTGAAAAGGGAAAGGGTATTCGTTACGTTCGTCAAATGGTTAACTTCGACATCGAAAGAAAAGATGAAGTTAAAGACAGAAAAGCAAGAACAATTTTTAGAAACAGAACAACAGGAGACGAATTCAACTTGTTTGAAATTGCTCACTTTAGATTACTTGGTGACGATAAATATTTGCCATATGGGTCGTCAGTACTTAACAAGGTGAGAAGAGTATTCAGACAGTTGGTTATGGCCGAAGATGCGATGTTAACATATCGTATATTAAGAGCGGGTGAGAAGAGAGTTTACAAAATTGAAGTTGGTAATTTGGATGATAAAGACATAGAGGCATACGTTTACAAGGTAGCAACCAAATTCAAAAAGCAACAACAAGTCTACAACAACACAGGTCAAATCGACTATAGATTCAACATCTTGGGTAATGACGAAGACATTTTCGTGCCAGTACGTGATGGGAAAAGTACTGTCATTGAAACATTGCCGGGAGCAACCAACCTTGATGCTATAGCTGACATTGCATACTTAAGAGATAACTTATTTAGTGGTCTTGGTATTCCAAAGCCATTCCTTGGTTTCTCTGGTTCTGCGGGTGAAGGTAAAAACTTAGCACAAATGGATGTCCGTTTCGCTAAGAAAGTAAACAGACTACAACAGGCTCTTATTCAAGAATTGAATAAGATGGCTATCGTGCACTTATATCTTAAAGGTTATGAAGATGATCTTCATGAATTCAGTTTGACGTTGAACAATCCTTCAACACAAGCTGACAAATTGAAGACTGAGACAATGACCGCAAAGATTCAATTGTACACTGAGGCAACTAGAAACGAAGGTTCTGGTATTGCTGCGGTATCACACACATGGGCGAAGAGAAACATTCTTGGATGGTCAGATAAAGAGATTATCGATGATTTCGAGAATCAAAGAATGGAACGTGCGATCAGCCAAGAGTTACAAGACACTCCTGTCATCATTCCTAAGACTGGCGTATTTGACGACATCGATCAGAAGTATGGTAATCCGGGAGCAGCAGCAATTCAACAACAAGGCCCACCACCAGCACCGGGAGAAGGACAACCAGAGTCAAATCAACCACCAGCAGGTGGCGCAACTAATGCACCACAAAGTCCGGGTGATCTTCCTGAGCCACAAGGATTAGTAGCGGGAGGGCCAGCAGCACCAGCACCGGGAGCAGCGCCAAAACAAGAGTCGGTTAGACCAACAAAAGGTAGACTTGCAGAAGATTTTACTACGTTAGTAAACAACTTAGTGAGTAGACAAAATGTCGAAAGCCAAAAGAAAACTGAAGAAGCTTTCCAGTCTAAAAACGATGCTTTGAACAAAACGGCAAAGCAGATGATCAATGAGATCGACAAGCTTTTATATGAGAAGGGCGAATTCAACTCTGTGATGGACAATCCTTTAAACTTTGAGTACAAAGAAAATAAGGAAGAGAACCGTAAATTAAATGAGGGAGAAGAGACTCCGGGGTCTGAGGATGACGAGTATAGAGGGCTTGACGATATATCAGATACTCTTGGAAAGATCGAATAACTTTTAGCAAATAACTAGTATTTATTATAAAATTTCCCATATGGCAAAGCATAACTTTGGAGTGATCAAAGCTACGTTTACGAATTACCTTAATGAGTCTGAAAATCTTCACGCAAAGGAGCAATTCGCAGATTTTATGAAGCTAATGAAGGAATCTGTATCTCTTCGTACAATACACAAGTTCTATACAAACTTAGAGGAAATGTACATCGCAAATGAAAATCTTGCCATAAAATATATCGATGGGAACATCAACACAATCAAGACCGTTCTCCCCTCTCTTAATGAAACCAACAACAAACTTCAATCGCTTGTTGAAGGACTTAATATTAGAGTGTCTCCAAAGAAATTTGAATTATATTCACACATCGAAACCCTTCTTGAAGAATCGATAAAATTAGCACCGGATGCTAACAAGATACATACGTCATTCACGTTCGTTCTTGAGCACATCAAAAACAACAAACCAACCATCACTGAATCATCAGTTGGTTACACACAAATTCCTAAAGAATTCTTGATCAGAAAAGCAATCGAAAAATTCAACGACAGATTTAGTTCTTTAAATGAATCCGATAAGGCAATCTTCAAAAGTATTGTGTCTGGTGATGTTGTTGAAAAAGAAAAGGTTTTCATCACACTTAAAGAAGAAACAGTTTCAACATTGAAGTCTTTGCTGAAGGATGGTGATATTGATTCTATTAGGGTGAATGAGTCCGTTGACAAAATCAACAAAATGAAGTTCAACACAGATTCATATTCGAATGATGTGTTAACTCTTGCCACTCTTAAATCAGATATTACGCAGTAAGGGCTATACTGTGTAGCTTTCCAACATTTGCCATTTGTTTTTTAAACACCTCCGGATATATTGATGAGTTCAAGTTTTTATTCCATCCTGAGTTTGCTTGTAGTGCAATTCTTGTTCCCAACGTTAAGTCGTTAACATCGTTAAAACTATTCAATCCATATCTTTTGGATGGAATACCAAGTCTTGTTGCTGTGTCAAAAAAATCTTTAAAGTATACGGCAACACCCTCTGCAGCAACACTGATTGTGTTCAATTGATCCGGATTTGTAACAATGTCAACACCAATTACAGATGCTATTCTTTGGTATAGAGACTTGAATGTAATCTGGTTGAACCCTCTCCCACGATATTTATATCCATCTCCAAAAGTTGTGTTACCATATGCAGCGCCAAATTTACCTTCATATACTGCAGCATAGAAATTTATATCATTGGCTTTTAGAGCCGTTAATTGATTTTCGGTCAAATTCGATAATCGAGTTCCAAAGATTAATCTCAATCTGTCGTTACTTGTCTTTGAATAACTTAATTCAGACTGAGGAAAAAACGAACCTTCTGTGGATATAACAGCCAATATTCCAGACTGTAGATATTGATTTGTTATACCATATTTTTCTAAGGCTCTAACAATAGTTCTGACAGTTTCTTCGGGATACGTACCCTTATTACCAACAGGAGGGTAATTAGTTCCTTGGTTTATGATAACTGTACCTGAAAGATTTTTGTTGGCTTGATCGTTTATTGTGTTGTCATAGACATAATCTTTACCGAATCCGGGAAGACTGGTTTTATATTTACCACCCAATACCTTAAATATTTTTTCTACGTAGTCAATTCCGGGCTTAACTTGTAGGTTGGCTTTAGCTGCATTGTTTATTACTTCGTTGTATGTTTTTGATGCTAAGTAACCGTCTGTTGCATATGCAAATAATGAAGATGCTGCAAGGTTGTTATTTCTATCACCAATTTCACTCATGAATCTACATAGACCCTGAATTACAATTTCAGTGTTATTCATGATATTTTGAAATAATTGTTTTCTATTAGCCAATGCAATTGCATTTGTTTCTGGCGTTGAGTTGTCTAGGTATGGTACAATATTTCTTATGTCGGTGATGTCCCCACTTAAATTCAAACCAATAATGTCAGTTTGGTCGTCATATAATGTTTGATCTTTAGGAAGTGCAACTTCTTCATTTGGTGTTGTGAAAAACAAATCCCAAATTTCATTATCGTACAATTGGGTGATACCCATCGCACTACTTTTGACCGAGTCTCCACTATTTGAATACTCCCACAATCTGTATCCGCTTTCCACATATACCTGAGCGGCCATAATATTTGCATCCAAGGTGTACTCTTCACAATATTGATTAAACCAAAATATTAGTGCAGCACCATAATCTTGTGCTGATGTTATCGGAGCACCACGGTACATTGGATTACCGGTATACACAGTGTTTGGTACTTCGTTACTTCTTCCTAAAGCATAAGGTAACGACCCGCTGAAGTTTGAACTTCCGGTCAACGAAACAACTTGGTTTATAAATGCTTCTGCGTTTTTAGTTAGTGGCTTAAACATATTCTTATGGACTAAGTAGTCTTGAAGTTTGATCGTTAGTTATCGGATTAACAGTAGCATTAACCGCATTGTTATTGAATGCGTTTCCTATTACGTTAGGATCAGTTAAGTGTGCATCTGCAGAGCCTCCCTTAACTCCCGTAGCGGTAGCAAAGTCTCTTACAAATGGTTGCGGTACTTTTCTTATTCTAACACCACTGAATGATGTTTTCATGTGGTTTGCTGTAATACCATGTTGAACCTGTAATATTAAATACGCGCCTCTAAACATGGGAACATTTTCCAATACAAAATACTGTGTCGGCTGTATCATAATACAGCCAAGCATTTCTACTTTACATGTATAACTTCTTTGCTCATATGTTGAGAACAAATTCTGTCCTTTTGGAACCGGGGAAGAAGTACTCTGATCTTGTGCTATTTCAGACAATATCGCCAAGCTTTCATTTGTTTCTTTATGCTCGTTAGTGCTCAATTCCATATTTGTAAAAATGGATTGATTTTGTTTTGCAAACACAACTTTAAAAGCTTGTGTTGGACTATTTGAAAAATCAACCACACTTTCTAAATTTTGTATGCCATCATCATCAAAATCACCAGCACCATCATCAAGTTGTGATGACGTTCCACCGATGTACATGCAAACAAACTTAGGAGATGATTTTATTTGAACTTTTTGACTACTTGATATTTTAAATGTATCGTCAAACTTTGCGTTACCATCAGTACTTCCATAGTCGATAAAATTTTGTAGAGGAAAGAATTCAAATCCATTCAATGAAAGGATTCTCGACATTACTGTAAACACGCTAACATCAAAATCTTTTGACATCTCAATTAAAGGTCTAAAATCTATAACAACCTTCTCACCAATATCATTACCTGCTCTATCAATAAATTTGAAATCATCAATTAGTGGGGTTGTCTTACCCATAATACCTTGTTGTCCAAATCCGAGAACCCATCTGTCTGATATGTTTTTAAACGAATAATAGCATTGAGTTTTAATGTCATTGTCCTGAATACTGGATTGGAACTTATCCTCAATTCTTCTAAGTTCTTTCTTTCTATCTTCAATCAATCTTATTGTTTCGGTGAAGAAGAGAGTAAAGAATGTATCGTTTGCGGTTTTGGCTGCAGGGTCTTGGTTTATAATAGCCAACGGTGTAAAGTCATCAACAGGGGTGTCCGTAGGATAGAAAGTGGTTTGAGAATAGTTCAACAAATAAACCGCTCTCTTAAGTTTTTCCGTGATAATCTTAGAATAGTCTGTTTCAGTGTTCTGTAAATCAGTTGCGGATAATCTTCTATAGTATTGATCAAATTTGTCGTCAACGTCTGTTAAATTCAATGCTTTAACTTCTGTTATTAAAGCCTTCAATTTATTTTGAAAAACAAGATACCCATCCTCACCAGTATTTGTGGTGAATCCTGTGAAATATCCGATCAATTCTTTATAATCTGTTTTGGAGATAAGCTGAATTTGCTGAGTCGCATCATCTCCGTTTGATGCTTTATATGTTGTGTTGATTTTGAATCTATTTCCATACTTGCTATTGAAGTAGTTGATTTCTGCAATTCCGTTTGTGGTTGCACCTGTGGTATAAAAATACGACAATGCACCCATGTGCAAGTGAGCAAATCTTGGAATCTCAACAACGGCAGGGAAGGCAAACTTTTGATTTGTTTTTTCATCCAAATCAAAATATGGAATGGCTTTACCAAATAACGTCGAGAAGATATATGCCTTTACATTGTTGGTTATAAGAGGATCAACATCATTCATCACAGATAAGAAAAAATCATCACCAGTACTGAAATAACCGCCCATAATAACGGGTATGTTTTGATTTCTTTGTTTTGAATTTGTGGTGAATAAATTTTTAACAATGTCTGTTGTAAACCAAGAGCCGTCTTTTATGAAGTCACTGTCAAATTCATTTTCTTCTTCTGCAGCCACATCTTTAACATACATGATGTTTTGTTTTGTGAAGTCGTTAAATGCAACCTTATCACCAGCAAACAAGAAGTTTCTAAGTGTGTCTGTTGAGTAGCGATCCAAGAACTTGTCTACAGCATTTTCATTACCAGTATTTCCACCAGAGTCATTTGGTGTTCTTAATGGAGGCTTACCAGTACTCAACAATTCAAATCCTTTGTAGTTTACATTTTTTCTGTCTTTGGTTACAACTTGACCATTTAACAACAAGAATGATGTTGCATCATTCGGATCATCATTAATAAAATCAGCCCCCGGTTGTCCGGGAAGTTCAAAGCTGTTGTAGATATTTACACCAACACCAGTCGGCCCTTTTACACTTACGTTATTCTTTAGGGTGTCATAGAAATTATTATTGTTCAGTGCAATTCCTTGCTTCCAGTTGTTAGCTTGTACTGATAATGCATTTAGTAAGTTTGAGTCTGTGATTGAGTTCACGATGTTTGCTGCTTCACCTTTCGCAATGAAAGTTAAAAGGTCTAGCTGTTTGCTGTCTACACCAAAGAATTTAGTGATTGCATTTGCATCATCGTGATAGAAAAATTTATCATAACTAAACTGACTTAATATGTAGAATCTGTTTAATATTTCAGATATTAAATCCGGTATTGGATTGAACTTACTGAAATAAGGTGTGATCGCAGCAATTCTACCGTTTACTGCAGAGTCTAGCGGATTAATTGGCATCCACTTATTGTTACCATCTTCATCTACGTTGTTTTTGAGGTTTAATATTTCCTCAGATTTAACGATGTTCAGGTAGGTTGATATGAATGATTCGACGAAAGCAACTTCCGGAAATGTTTCTATATCGATAAATATTTCTGCAGGATAGGCTCTTTCATCTCTATTCAAAGCTGTAGAACCAGCACCAGAGTTTTTATCAGTAACAACAGACCCTCTTTTGATAACCAAAGGGAAGGGTGATATTTTCTTTTTTGTGGATAAATTATTATCTACGATTTTACTGAAGAATTTTTCATGATGTCTTTCCGCTAAAGAACCAACATCCTTTAGTTTGTTAAAAAATCTATCTACGTCATTGCACATCAATTCAAATATGAACTTTATGGTTGGGACTCTACCCAAAGCATTTGTCGATATTCTATTGACTTCACTTCTATATAAATCCTGCTTTGTCTCAAATTGAGTTTGCTTTGTTTGAATGTCTTTGTAAATTTTAACATAGTATGGTGTTATGTCCATAACAACATAACCAGACCCGTCGACATATTTTGGATCAATGATGTCTCCCTCTTTTATCTCTCCATTTACATTAGTTGCTTCTTGAATAAGAATTTTTTTGGTGTAAGTCAACCCTGAGATAATTCTGTTTTTTAACGCAATACCTGTAGGGTCATTAGTTTTGTTTTTATACTCCGTAGCCAGTACTAGCTTTTGAGTAGGAATTGTGTTTGAGGTTGAAGAATTCTCTCTAATAATCGTATTGTAGTTATCCAAAGTTGTTGGATCAAATTGTGTTGCGCCTTGTGGGTTGTTGCTCTTTAGGTATAAATCGGTTATTTGCTGAAAATCAACATCCATACTATTCGCCGCTGAATTTATAGCGTTTAGTAAAGATTGTGCTGTGTAAAATTCTGTTCTAAATTGATCTGCTTCTCTAGCAAGAGTTGATTGGGTCTTGAACGTCTCAAGATCATCATATAGTTTCTGAGCCTTAATAATAAGTTCTCTCGTATTTCTTGGTGGCTGTGAAGGATCAAGATTAATCCCACTATCAGTTGATGAGGTATTCATCAAAGGTACAACATCAATATATTTGAAAAGCACGTCTGTAAGTGGGGCATATTTCTGTCCAACGAAACTTGCACTGATATAATAATTACCAGACGCAGCATCAAATCTGGTTGTTTGTCTAACGAAGTGAAGTGTGTATGTCAACGCCAACCCATAATAACCTTTTACAGTGAGCGTAAAAATTGGTGGTGGAAAACTAAAGAAAACCGAGTATGGAGATTTGGAGCCGTATGTGAATAAGGTTGATCCTCTAACATCGACGAATTCAATATCTACTGTTGGAACATAGCTACTGTTCACGTTTATGTTTATATCTGTGATACCAAACCCTTCAAGGTTCTGTTGTGTGCTACCGTAATTTTTAGACCACTTGGTTGTGTATGATCCTGAATTAGGGTCGAAGCCCATCATGTTGATACTGACATCCTGATCCTGTGCATTTAGCGTTACATTATTTGACGTTCCAATACCACTACTAACTAAAACACTACCCTCTCTTCGTTGGGCCGTTAGCTCTACGAAAAGATGCATTTTAGATAAATCTGGTATTCCATTTAACCCTTGTCCGAGTAGCGAAGGGTTTATGATAAGATCGTTTGGATCAATCGGTGAATTCATCAGTTGTGTTTATTTATAATAAATACTAAAACTAAGTTTTTCACCAATTTATTGATGGTAAGTCAGTATTTATCATTAAAGTTTTCACGAAAATGACAGTTGATAAGAACAAAAGACTTAGAGAAAGTAAAATTCTAGGCCCGAATGATACAGGTTTTGGATTACTTATTGAAACCGATGCTGGATATGTCGATAGAAAAATGAACAAAGATTTGTTCGACAGAATCCTTAACGAAAGTTTCGAGTTAAAGCCAAACCAACCAGTACTGATAAACTGTATCCTACAGAAATGGGGTGTTAAAAACAAGAACGGGAGAATCTATCCCAAAGATGTGTTAGTTCCGGAAGTCGAAAGATATATGGAAATGGTCGACATCAATTCAGCCATCAGTGAAGCTGATCATCCCGAATCTTCAGTTGTTTCATTACTTAACGTGTCACACCGTATCGTTAAAATGTGGTGGGGTAGCGGAGCCGACGAAAATATCCTTTATGGTACTTTAGAAATTATTACATCACCAGCGTACATGAGAGACGGTATTGTCTGTATGATCGGTGATAAGATTGTTGAGTATCTTAAGAGAGGTATAAAGTTGGGAATATCAAGTAGAGGTGTTGGAAGTCTTGATGAGGTACGAGGCGAAAATATAGTTCAGGATGATTTTGAATTAATCTGTTTTGACCTTGTGGCATCGCCAAGCACACCGGGAGCATATCTATTTCCGGATGAATCTAGCACCAAGTTCGACGAGTCAAAACGTAGTAAAAAGGCTGTCATTCAGGAAAACGAAAAAGCAAAGAAGATTATGACGGGTATTGATAAGTTCCTGTTGTAGGATATTAATTTATCAGCAACAGTAAAAATTTATACTTTTGATATTTTCAGTTGTATTTATAGGAAATTATTTCAAAAAGGTAATATCAACACATGAAAGAAAAAGAAAAAAATGTGACCGAATCGGTAGTTCTAAAAGACGTTCTTTTAGAGTACGATGAAGTAATTAAGGCTGCTAAAGATAAACTTGCTGAAAACAATAGCAAGGAACTTAACAGCTTAATCGAAAAGTTTTTAAAGGAGTCTGACAATAAGAATGAGCCTTTCAACAAGGCGGGTAAAGAGGTTCAGGAATCGGCCACGATTCAGAAACCAATAGGCGAAGTAGTCAAAGAGGGATTCGAAACAGCACCAGCAGCAATCAACATGAAAGAAGCTTCCTTATCGGAAGTTGAAGCAGCGTTTGATAATGCTAACAGCGAAGATGAGTTCCAAGTAGTGAGATCGGATGATCAACAAGGTTTGCCTTCAGATGACAATAATTTCGACCTCACATCTATCGAGAGTGAGATTGATGAAATGATGCAACAAGTTAATCAAGCTGAACAAATGCAACAACAAGCGCAACAATCAACTGCCGCACCATCACCGGTAGCATCAGCTACGGTAGCAGCACCTCTTCAAAATGACCCTCTGGCCAAAATGAAAGAGATGTACGAAGGGATGGGTAAATTT